>Ga0307516_10000976_pt1 | contig 39562 bp, 5 predicted proteins | sample 19_EM_MG_FD_203310 | JGI IMG/M metagenome (GOLD analysis project Ga0307516, IMG submission 203310) | Populus trichocarpa ectomycorrhiza microbial communities from riparian zone in the Pacific Northwest, United States - 19_EM | ecosystem: Host-associated > Plants > Roots > Unclassified | place... | reverse complement strand
ACCCCAGCGTGGCGCAGTTGCTGCACCAGGTGCGGGCCACCACGCTGGGCGCGCAGGCCCACAAGGACCTGCCGTTCGAGCAGGTGGTGGAGGCGCTCAAGCCGGTGCGCAGCCTGGCGCATGCGCCGCTGTACCAGTGTGTCTTCGTGATGCAGAACACGCCTGAAGGCCGGCTGGACCTGCCGGGCTTGCAGGCCACGCCGGTCGATCTGCCGGACGACACGGCCCACGACCTGGACCTGTGGTGGTCGGTGGCCGAGGTGGGCGAGCACCTGCAATGCACGGTGGTCTTCGCCACCGCGCTGTTCGACCCGGCGACGCTGCAGCGCTGGAGCGGCCACTGGCGCCACCTGCTGCAGGCCATGGTGGCCGATGAGGCGCAGGCCGTGAGCCGGCTGGCGCTGCTGTCGGCGGCCGAGCAGCGGCAGCTGCTGGTGGCGTGGAACGACACGCAGCAGCCCGGCACGCCGGCACGTTGCATCCACGAACTGTTCGAACAGCAGGCGGCCAGCCGCCCCGAGGCCCCGGCGCTGGGCTTCGAGGGCGGCACGCTCAGCTATGCACAGCTCAATGCCCAGGCCAACCGCCTGGCGCATCACCTGATCGCGCTCGGCGTGCGCCCGGATAGCCGCGTGGCCGTGGTGCTGGAGCGGAGCCCGGAGCTGGTGACGGCGGTGCTGGCGGTGCTGAAGGCCGGCGGCGCCTATGTGCCGCTGGACCCAGCCTACCCGCCCGAGCGGCTGGGCTTCATGCTGGAAGACAGCCGGCCGCGCGTGGTGCTCACGCAGGCGGCGGTGCATGAGCGGTTGCCGGCCGGCCGGGCGCTGATGACAGCCGCCGTGCTGGAGCTGGATGCGCCGCAGGCGCCGTGGCTGCAGCGGCCCGACACCAACCCCGACCCGGCGGCGCTGGGGCTGGAGCCCACGCACCTGGCCTACGTGATCTACACCTCCGGCTCCACCGGCAACCCCAAGGGGGTGATGGTCGAGCACCGCAGCATCTGCAATGAAGTGGCTGCCCTGCAGCAGCGCTACGGCCTGGCGGCGCACGACCGCGTGCTGCAGTTCGTGGCGGCGGCTTTTGATGTGTGTGCCGAAGACATCCTGGGCACGCTGGCGACCGGCGCCACGCTGGTGCTGCGCAGTGCCGCGTGGCTGGAGGGTGCCGAGGCTTTCTGGACGCTGTGCCGCAGCCAGGGCGTGAGCGCCATGAGCCTGCCGGCGCAGTTCTGGGAACAGCTGATGCTGGACCCGCAGCAGCAGGAGATTCCGGCTGGCGTGACGCGCATCACCATCGGCGGCCAGGCCCCCGGCGAACGGGCGCTGGCGGCCTGGTTCAGCCGCGCCGGACACCGGCCGCGGCTGTTCAACGCCTATGGCCCCACCGAGGCCACGGTCGCCACCAGCCTGCACGAATGCAGGCCGGACGAAGGCCAGCCGTCGATCGGCCGGCCGATCGCCAACGCACGCATCTACCTGCTGGACGCGCACCAGCAGCCCGTGCCGCTGGGCGTGGCGGGGGAGCTGTGCATCGGCGGGGCCGGGGTGGCGCGCGGCTACCTGAACCAGCCGGGGCTGACGGCCGAGCGCTTCGTGGAAGACCCGTTCCACGGCGGCAGGATGTACCGCAGCGGCGACCTGGCGCGCTACCGCGCCAACGGCGAGATCGAGTTCCTGGGGCGCAACGACCAGCAGGTGAAGATCCGCGGCTTCCGCATCGAGCCGGGCGAGATCGAGGCCAGGCTGGCCGGCCAGCCCGGGGTGCGCGAGGCGGTGGTGCTGGCGCGCGAAGACAGCCCCGGGGACAAGCGCCTGGTGGCCTATGTGGTGGGCGAACCGGATGCGCCGCCCGACGTGGCGGACCTTCGGCAGGCGCTGGAGAAGGTGCTGCCGGAGTACATGGTGCCGGCGGCCTATGTGGTGCTGGAGGCGCTGCCGCTGACGCCCAACGGCAAGCTGGACCGCCAGGCCTTGCCGGCACCCGAAGGCACGGCGTATGCGCAGCGCGGGTACGAAGCGCCGCAAGGCGAGGTGGAGACGGCGCTGGCCGAGAGCTGGGCCGAGCTGCTGCAACTCGATCGCGTGGGCCGGCACGACGACTTCTTCGCGCTGGGCGGCCATTCGCTGCTGGCTGTGAGGCTGATCGGGCGCCTGCGCAGCCGGGGCTTGCACGCGGAAATCCGCACCTTCTTTGTCCATCCCACCCTGGCCGCGCTGGCCCGGACCGTGAAGCAGGCTCACCCGGCCGGCCCGCAGGGCACGGATCTGCCGCCCCAGGGCATTCCACCGGGCTGCACCGCCATCACGGGCGCCATGCTGCCGCTGGTGGCGCTGGAGCCCGTGCACATCGAGCGCATCGTGGCCGCGGTGCCCGGTGGTGCGGCCAACGTGCAGGACATCTATCCGCTCACGCCGCTGCAGGAAGGCATCCTGTTCCATCACCTGCTGCAACCCGGACGCGACCCCTACGTGGGCACGCTCACGCTGGCCTTCGAGTCACGCGCGCGGCTGGACGGGTATGTGCAGGCCTTGCAGCAGGCCATCGACCGGCACGACATCCTGCGCACTGCGGTGCTGTGGGAGGGGCTGCCGCAGCCGGTGCAGGTGGTGTGGCGCCAGGCGCCGATCGAGGTCGAGACCTTGCCCCTGCCCGAGGGCGACGCGGCGGCCCCGTTCAGTGCTCACGGAGATGCCGGACATCTGCACCTGGACGTGCGCCGGGCACCCATGATGCGCGGGCTGGCGGCCTTCGATCCACAGCGCCGGCGCTGGCTGCTGCGGCTCACGCAGCATCACCTCGTGAACGACGCCACCAGCGAGAGCCTCCTGCTCCAGGAGATCGCGCTGATCCAGGCCGGGCGTGCCCAGGAGCTGCCTGTGCCGGTGCCGTTCCGCCGCTTCGTGGAGCAGGCGCGGCTGGCCGGCAGCACGCAGGAGCACGAGGCCTTCTTCCGCCGCATGCTGGGCGATGTGGACCAGCCCACCACGCCGTTCGGGCTGGTGGACGTGCAAGGCGATGGCGCGGATGTCCAGGAGGCCCAGTGCCTGGTGGGCCCGCAGTTGTCGCAGCGCCTGCGGCGGCAGGCGCAAGCGCTGGGTGTCGGTGCGGCCAGCCTGTTCCACTGGGCCTGGGCCCAGGTGCTGGCCCGCACCACGGGCCTGGACGACGTGGTCTTCGGCACCGTGCTGCTGGGCCGCATGCACGGCAGTGAAAGCGCGGACCGGGCGATCGGCTTGCTCATCAACACCTTGCCCGTGCGCTTTCGGCTGGGTGGCGTGAGCGTGCGCGACGGCATCCGGCAGACCCACCAGATGCTGGTGCAACTGATGCAGCACGAGCACGCGCCGCTGGCGCTGGCGCAGCGCTGCAGCGCGTTGCCGGCCACCACGCCGCTGTTCTCGTCCTTGCTCAACTACCGGGGCGACAACACCGCATCGGCCGATCGGGATGCCTCGTCCGAGTGGGGCGAAGGCATCGAGCTGCTGTCCGCGCACGAGCGCACCAACTATCCCTTCGGCCTGTCGGTGGACGACTTGCGCAACGATTTCCGGCTGGTCACCTTCATTGGCCATCCGGTGTCGGCGCAGCGTGTGTGCGACTACATGCTCCAGGCCCTGAAGGGGTTGGCCGATGCGTTGGAGCAGGCGACGCAGACCCCGGCCTGGCAGATCGACGTGCTGGGCGAGGCCGAGCGCCGGCAAGTGCTGGAACAGTGGAACGACACGGCGCAGGACTATCCGCAGGACCTGTGCGTCCATGAGTTGTTCGAGCAGCAGGCGGCGCGCACGCCGCAGGCCGTGGCGGTGGAGTTCGAGGGCAGGGGCCTGAGCTACCGGGCGTTGAACGAGCAGGCCAACCGCTTGGCGCACCACCTGCGCGGGCTGGGGGTGGGACCGGACGAACGGGTGGCGATCTGTGCACGCCGCAGCCCGGAGATGGTGGTGGGGATCCTGGCGGTGCTGAAGGCCGGCGGGGCCTACGTGCCACTGGACCCGGACTACCCGCGTGAGCGCCTGCAATACATGCTGGGCGACAGCGCGCCGCGGGTGCTGCTGACGCAGGCCGGCCTGTGCGACCCGATGGAGCTGCCGGCCGGACCGGCCGTGCTGGAACTCGATGAGGGGCCGCGGGCTTGGGAGACGCAGTCGGCCGGCAATCCGGACCGTGCCGCCATGGGCTTGACGCCGCGGCACCTGGCCTACGTGATCTACACCTCCGGCTCCACCGGGGAGCCCAAAGGCGTGATGAACGAGCATCGCGGCGTGGTCAACCGGCTGCTGTGGATGCAGCAGTCGTATGGCCTGGAGGCCGACGATGCGGTGCTGCAGAAGACCCCCTTCAGCTTCGATGTGTCGGTGTGGGAGTTCCTCTGGCCGCTGATGACCGGAGCCCGGCTGGTCATGGCCCGGCCCGGCGGGCACAGGGACTCGGCCTACCTGGTGGACGCCATCCACGGCCACGGCATCACCACGCTGCATTTCGTGCCCTCGCTGCTGCACGTGTTCCTGGACAGCCGCGACGCGGCCCGCTGCACGGGGCTGCGGCGTGTGATGTGCAGCGGCGAGGCCCTGCCCGGCGCACTGGCCCGCCGCTTCCGGCAGCTCCTGCCCGGGGTGGCCTTGCACAACCTGTACGGCCCCACCGAAGCGGCCGTGGACGTCACGGCCTGGGCCTGCGATGCGCCGCTGCTGCCCGACAACATTCCCATCGGCCGGCCGGTTGCCAACACGGCGATCTATCTGCTCGACCGGCACCTGCAGCCGGTGTCCGCTGGCACGGTGGGTGAGATCCACATCGGCGGTGTGCAGGTGGCGCGTGGCTACCTGAACCGGCCGGAGCTGACGCGGCAGCGCTTCGTGGCGGACCCGTTCGCGGCACAGCCCGGCGCGCGCATGTACCGCACGGGGGACCTGGGGCGGTGGCGGGCGGATGGCAACCTCGAATACCTGGGCCGCAACGACGAGCAGGTGAAGATCCGCGGGTTCCGGATCGAGCCGGGGGAGATCGAGGCGCAGCTGGCCAAGCAGCCTGGGGTGCGCGAAGCGGCGGTGCTGGCGCGCGAGGAGGGCCCCGGGGACAAGCGCCTGGTGGCCTACGTGGTGGTCGAGCCGGGCATGCCGCCCGACGTGGCGGGCCTGCGGCAGGCGCTGGCGCAGGCCCTGCCGGAGTACATGGTGCCGGCGGCCTACGTGACGCTGGCGGCGCTGCCGCTGACGCCCAACGGCAAGCTGGACCGCAAGGCCCTGCCGGCGCCCGAAGGCGCGGCCTACGGACGGCAAGCCTACGAGGCCCCGCGGGGCGAGGTGGAAAGCGCGCTGGCGCAGATCTGGGCCATGCTGCTGCGGATCGAGCGCGTGGGCCGCCACGACCACTTCTTCGAGCTGGGCGGCCACTCGCTGCTGGTGATCCAGCTGATCTCGCGAACCCGTGAGGCGTGGAGCCTGGACCTGGCGCCCGCCGACGTGTTTTCGCATCCCACGCTCTCGGCGCTTTCCGGCGTCATCGTCGACCGCGGACTTTCACTGTTCGACCCCGCCGAACTCCAAGCCCTCTTCGCCCAGAACAAGGGAATCGCAGCATGAACTTGCCTGTCCTGCAGAACCTGGACCCGTCTGAACGTGAAGCCCTGCTGGCCCTGGCCACCGCAGCGAAGGTACAAAGAAAAGACCCGGTGCGGCACGACCGGATCGTGCCGCGCGCCGGCGCTGCCGGCCGCTCGGATTGGCCACTGTCGTTCGCGCAGCAGCGGCTGTGGTTCCTCGCCCAGATGGGGCAGGGGGCCAGCGCGGCCTATCACATGCCCGGCGGGCTGCGGCTGCGGGGGCGGCTGAACGAGGCGGCCTTGCAGGCGGCGCTGGACCGCATCGTGCATCGGCACGAGGCGTTGCGCACGAGCTTCAGGATGATCGACGGCCAGCCGGTGCAGCACATCGCCGAAGGCGGCGGCCTCACGCTGGTGCGGCACGACCTGGGTGGCCTGGCGCCGCCGCAGCAGCAGGAGCAGGTCCATCACTGGGGCCGGGTGGAGGCCCAGGCGCCGTTCGACCTGGAGGCCGGCCCGCTGATCCGCGGCCGGCTGCTGCGGCTGGGCGACGAGGAGCACGTGCTGCTGCTGACGATGCATCACATCGTCTCGGACGGCTGGTCCATGGGTGTGCTGACAGGCGAACTGAGCGCGCTGTACCGCGCCTATGCGCACGACGGCGTGGCCCATGCAGCCGACCCGCTGCCGCCGCTGGAGATCCAGTACGCCGACTACGCGGTGTGGCAGCGCAGCCGGCCCGATGGCGACGTGCTGCAGGGGCAGCTGGACTACTGGCAGCAGCAGCTGGCGGGCGCGCCGGGGTTGATCACGCTGCCGACCGACCGGCCGCGCCCGGCGGTGCAAGACCATGCGGGCGGCAGCATCCCGGTCGAGCTGGACCGCCAGCTCAGCGCCGCGCTGAAGGCGCTGTCGCACAAGCATGGCACCACGTTGTACATGACCTTGCTGGCGGCCTGGGGTGCATTGGCCGCGCGGCTGGCGGGCCAGTCCGAGGTGGTGATCGGCACGCCGGTGGCCAACCGCTCGCGCGTGGAACTGGAGCCGCTGATCGGCTTCTTCGTGAACACGCTGGCGCTGCGGCTGGACCTGGGCGCGCAGCCCAGCGTGGCCGAGCTGCTGGCGCAGGTGCGCCAGCGCGTGCTGCAGGCACAGGCCCACCAGGACCTGCCCTTCGAGCAGGTGGTGGAGGCGCTCAACCCGACCCGCACGCTGGCCCACAGCCCCGTCTTTCAGCTGATGTTCGCCTGGCAGAACGCGGCTCGGGCGGGGCTGGACCGGGGGGGGCTGGAGCTGCAGGACCTGCCGGAGGACGAACACCGCAGCGCCAAGTTCGACCTCACGCTGAGCCTGCGTGAGGAGGACGGCTGCATCCGGGGCCACCTGGAATACGCCAGTGCGCTGTACGAGCGCGGCACGATGGCACTGCACCTGCGCTACCTGAAGGCCTTGCTGCAAGGCATGGTGCGCGACGACACCCGGGCGGTGGAGCGTATCGGCCTCCTGGACGCGGCCGCACGCCGCCAGATGCTGGCACTATGGAACGACACGGCGCGCGAGTATCCGCAGGCGCTGTGCATCCACGAGCTGTTCGAGCAGCAGGTCCGGCGCGCACCCCAGGCGTTGGCGGTGGAGCACGACGGCTGCAGCCTCAGCTACCAGGACCTGAACGAGCAGGCCAATCGGCTGGCGCGCCACCTGCGCACACTGGGGGTGCGGCCGGACCGGCGCGTGGCGATCTGCATGCCGCGCGGCGTGGAGAGGGTGGTGGGCATCCTGGCGGTGCTGAAGGCCGGCGGGGCCTACGTGCCGCTGGATCCGGCCTACCCGGCCGAGCGGCTGGCCACCATGCTGGCCGACAGCGCGCCGGTGGCGCTGCTGACGCAGGCGGGCCTGCGCGACCGCCTGGAGGCCTATGCCCACGCGGGGCTGGCAGTGCTCGAACTCAACGGCGGCGCCTCGCCGTGGCAGCAGCAGCCGGGGACCAACCTGGGCGCCGCAGCGCTGGGGCTGGATCCCTCGCACCTGGCCTATGTGATCTACACCTCCGGCTCGACCGGCCATCCCAAGGGCGTGATGGTGGCGCACCGGGGCTTGTGCAACCTGGTGCAGGCGCAGGCAGGTAGCCTGGGGCTGGAGCCGGGCTGCAGGGTGCTGCAGTGCGCGTCGGCCAGCTTCGATGCCAGCGTGTTCGAAATGGTGATGGCGCTGTGCCACGGCGGCAGCCTGCACGTGCCGGTGGCCGGCGCGGTGCTGGCCGGGCCGGTGCTGACGCAGGCTCTGGCGCAGCAAGGCATCACGCACGTCACGCTCACGCCGGCGGTGCTGGCGGCGCTGGAAGACGGGGCAGACCTGGCGGGGGTGCGCACGTTGGTGGTGGCCGGGGACGCGTGCCCGCAGGCGCTGGTGCGGCGCTGGGCGCCGGGGCGGCGCATGTTCAACGCCTACGGCCCCACCGAGACGACGATCTGGGCCACCTGCCACGAGTGCAGTGCCCGGGCCGAGGGGCCGCCGCCGATCGGCCGGCCGATCGCCAACACGCGGATCTACCTGCTGGACCGGCATGGCGAACCGGTGCCGGTGGGGGTGGCGGGGGAAATCCACATCGGCGGGGCGGGGGTGGCGCGCGGCTACCTGAACCGGCCGGAGCTGACGGCCGAGCGCTTCGTGGAGGATCCGTTCCACGGCGGCAGGATGTACCGCACGGGCGACCTGGGGCGCTGGCTGCCGGACGGCAACCTCGAGTTCCTGGGCCGCAACGACCAGCAGGTGAAGGTCCGCGGCTTCCGCATTGAGCCGGGCGAGGTGGAGGCCCAATTGAGCCGGCAGCCCGGGGTGCGCGAAGCGGCGGTGCAGGTGCGCGAGGACAGCCCGGGCGACAAGCGCCTGGTGGCCTACGTGGTGGGCCAGCCCGGCACGCCGCCCGATGTGCAAGACCTGCGGCAGGCGCTGATGCAGGTGCTGCCGGAGTACATGGTGCCGGCGGCCTACGTGGTGCTGGAGGCGCTGCCGCTGACGCCCAACGGCAAGCTGGACCGCCAGGCCCTGCCGGCACCCGAAGGCGCGGCTTATGCGCAGCGCGCCTACGAGGCACCGCAGGGCCTGGTGGAAGAGGTGCTGGCGCAGATCTGGGCCGAGCTGCTGCGGGTACCGCGCGTGGGGCGCCACGATGACTTCTTCGCCCTGGGCGGCCATTCCCTGCTGGCGGTACAACTGATGGAGCGCATGCGCCGCAAGGGGCTGCAGGCCGACATCCCCCTGCTGTTCGCGCAGCCCACGCTGGCCGCGCTGGCCCAGGCCATCGTGCAGGCCGGGCAGGACGGATCGGCCGGCCGGCGCGAGGTGACCGTGCCGCCCAACGGCATCCCCCCCGGCTGCACCGCGATCATGCCGGCCATGCTGCCCCTGGTGACGCTGGATGAGGCGCAGATCGAGCGCATTGCGGCCGCGGTACCCGGCGGCTCCGCCAACATCCAGGACATCTACCCGCTGGCGCCGCTGCAGCACGGCATCCTGTTCCACCATCTGCTCAAGCCCGGGCACGATCCCTACCAGGGGTCGATCGTCCTGTCATTCGCGTCGCGCGAACCGCTCGATGGTTTCGTGCAGGCCATGCAGCAGGTCATCGACCGCCACGACATCCTGCGCACCGCGGTGCTGTGGGAGGCCCTGCCCGAACCGGTGCAGGTGGTGTGGCGCCGGGCCGCGATCGAGGTGCGTACGCTGGATCTGCCCAGCGGAGCAGTCGACGCTGAGGTCGAAGCGCAGCTTCACGCGGCCGCCGCGTCTGCCGACCACCGGCTCGACGTGCGCCAGGCCCCCATGCTGCGCGGCCTGGCTGCTTTCGACGCACGGCGGCAGCGCTGGCTGCTGCTGCTGCAACAGCACCATCTGGTGCTGGACCACACCACCCTGGACGTGCTGTTCCAGGAGATGGCGTGGATCCAGGGCGGCCGCGCGGCCGAGCTGCAGCCGCCGGTGCCGTTCCGCAACTTCGTCGCGCAGGCGCGGCTGGGGATGAGTGCGCAAGAGCACGAGGCATTCTTCCGCCAGATGCTGGGCGATGTGGACGAGCCCACCGCCCCGTTTGGCCTGCTGGACGTGCACGGCGACGGCACCGGCATGCAGGAGGCGCGGCGGGTGCTGGAGCCGCAGTTGTCGCAGCGCCTGCGGCAGCAGGCGCGGGCGCTGGGCGTGAGCGCGGCCAGCCTCTTTCATTGGGCTTGGGCCCAGGTGCTGGCCTGCACCACCGGGCGCGACGACGTGGTGTTCGGCACCGTGCTGTTCGGGCGCCTGCATGGCGGCGAAGGCGTCGACCGGGCGATGGGCTTGTTCATCAATACCTTGCCCGTGCGCATCCGGCTGGGCGACGTGGGCGTGCGCGAAGGCGTGCGGCAAACCCAGCAGACGCTGGCGCAGCTGATGCGGCACGAGCATGCCTCGCTGGCACTGGCGCAGCGTTGCAGTGGGCTGCCTTCGGGCTCGCCGCTGTTCTCGGCCTTGCTGAACTACCGCCACAGCGGCGTGCAACCGGCGCGGGACTCGCAGCCCGATGCGGCGGCGCAGTGGCTCGACAGTGTGCAGGTGGTGTCCGAGCGGGAGCGCGCCAACTACCCCTTCGACCTGTCGGTGGATGACCTGGGCGGGGACTTCGTGCTGAGTGCCCAGATCGCCCCCCCGGTCGAGGCGCAGCGCGTGTGCGACTACATGCACCAGGCGCTGCAGGGGCTGGTGCATGCGCTGGAGCAGGCACCGCAGGGGCCGGCCTGGGGCATCGGGATCCTGGGCCAAGCCGAACGGCGGCAGGTGCTCGAGCAGTGGAACAACACGGCCCGGCCCTACCCGCACGAGCTGTGCGTCCACGAACTGTTCGAGCAGCAGGCGGCGCGCACGCCGCAGGCCGTGGCGCTGGAGTTCGAGGGAAAAAGCCTGAGCTACCGCGACCTGAACGAGCAGGCCAACCGGCTGGCGCATCACCTGCGCGGCCTGGGGGTGGTGCCGGAGGCACGGGTGGCGGTGTGCGTGCGCCGCAGCCCGGAGATGGTGGTGGGCATCCTGGCGGTGCTGAAGGCCGGCGGGGCCTACGTGCCGCTGGACCCGGACCACCCGCGCGAGCGCTTGCAGTACATGCTGGGCGACAGCGCGCCGCGGGTGCTGCTGACGCACGGCGGCCTGCCGGCAGGACTGGACCTGCCGGCCGACCTGGCAGTGCTGGACTTCGGCGACAAGCCGTGCCCCTGGGCCCGGTCATCGACCCGCAACCCATGCGTCGCAGCCGTCGGCGTGGTCCCGCACCACCTGGCCTATGTCATCTACACCTCCGGCTCCACCGGCAACCCCAAGGGGGTGATGATCGAACATCGCACGCTGAGCCACCAGATCACGGCCTTGCAGGCGCACTTCGGGTTCGGTCCTTCCGACCGCATGCTGCAGTTCGCGGCCGCCACCTTTGACATGTCGGTGGAAGAGATCTTCAGTGCCTTGCTCAGCGGTGCCACCCTGGTGCTGCGCACGGAAGACTGGATCGCGGGGCCCACGCAGTGGTGTGCCTTGTGCCGGGACCATGCCTTGACGGTGGCGAACCTGCCCACCTTGTTCTGGCAGCAACTGGCCCAGGCGCCCACCGTCGCCATTCCCGCCGGGTTGCGCCGCATCATCATCGGCGGCGATGCCGTCAATGCCGCTGCGTTGAGCTTGTGGTGGACGCGCCCCGGGCATCGCCCGGCGTTGTCCAATGCTTATGGCCCCACCGAGGCCACCATCAACGCCAGCATCCTGGACTGCAGCGCCGAGGCCCACCCCCGTTCCATCGGCCGTCCCATGGACCGCACCCGGATCTACGTGCTGGACCGGCACGGCCAGCCGGTGCCGTGTGGGGTGGCAGGGGAGATCTACATCGGCGGGGCGGGGGTGGCGCGCGGCTACCTGAACCGGCCGGAGCTGACGCGGCAGTGTTTTGTGGCCGACCCCTTTGCGGCGCAGCCCGGCGCGCGCATGTACCGCACGGGCGACCTGGGCCGCTGGCTGCCGGACGGTCGCATCGAGTACCTGGGGCGCAACGACCAGCAGGTGAAGATCCGCGGCTTCCGCATCGAACTGGGCGAGATCGAGGCGCAGCTGGGCCGGCAGCCCGGGGTGCGCGAGGCGGTGGTGCTGGCGCGCGAGGACAGCCCGGGCGACAAGCGCCTGGTAGCCTACGTGGTGGGCCAGCCGGGCGTGCCGCCCGACGTGGCGGGGTTGCGGCAGGCATTGGCGCAGGTGCTGCCGGAGTACATGGTGCCGGCGGCCTACGTGATGCTGGAGGCCCTGCCGCTGACGCCCAACCGCAAGCTGGACCGCCAGGCCCTGCCGGCGCCCGATGGCACGGCTTACGCGCAGCGTGAGTACGAGGCGCCGCAAGGCGAGGTGGAGACTGCGCTGGCCGAGATCTGGGCCACGCTGCTGCAGCTCGATCGGGTGGGCCGGCACGACGACTTCTTTGAACTGGGGGGCCATTCGCTGCTGGCGGTGCAGATGACCTCGCGGGTGCGCCAGCGCCTGGGGCTGGAGGTGGCGCTGGCGGACCTGTTCGCGCAGCCGGTGCTGCAGGCGTTTGCCGGCGTGGTGGGCTGCTCCGCCGCCAGCATGTTGCCGGCCGTGGTGGCCGGGCCGCGGCCGGCCCAGTTGCCGTTGTCGTTTGCGCAACAGCGGCTGTGGTTCATTGCGCAGATGAGCGAGCAGGCCGGCACGGCCTATCACATGCTGGAGGGCCTGCGGCTGCGCGGCCGGCTGGACGACGCGGCGCTGCAGGCGGCGCTGGAGCGCATCGTGCAGCGGCACGAGGTGCTGCGCACGCACTTCGAGCGGGTGGACGGCCAGCCGGTGCAATGCATCGACGCGGGGGTCCGGTTCACGCTGCCGCGGCACGACCTGCGCACGGCCGCCGACGCGCCGGCCCAGGTGCTGCACTGGAGCCGCATCGAGGCACGCGAGCCGTTCAACCTGGAGGCCGGCCCGCTGATGCGCGGGCGGCTGCTGCGGCTGGGCGACGAGGAGCACGTGCTGCTGCTGACGCTGCACCACATCGCCTCTGACGGCTGGTCCATGGGTGTGCTGACGGGTGAACTCAGTGCGCTGTACCGGGCGTACGCGCAGAACGGCGTGGCCTACGAAACCGACCCGCTGCCGGCGCTGCCGCTGCAGTACGCCGACTATGCCCTGTGGCAGCGCCGCTGGCTCAGCGGCGCGGTGCTGCAAGGGCAGTTGGACTACTGGCGCGACCACCTGCGCCATGCGCCCGCCCTGCTGGAACTGCCCACCGACCGGCCGCGCCCGGCGGTGCAGGACCATGCCGGTGCCGCGCTGAACTTCACGCTGGATGCAGTGCTCAGTGCCGGCCTCAAGGCACTGAGCCGGCGCCACGGCAGCACGCTGTACATGACCTTGCTGGCGGGTTGGGCCGCGCTGCTGGGTCGCTTGTCGGGCCAGCACGACCTGGTGATCGGCACGCCGGTGGTCAACCGCGGCCACGCCGAACTCGAGCCGCTGATCGGCTTCTTCCTGAACACGCTGGCGCTGCGGGTGGACTTGTCGGGCGACCCCAGCGTGGCGCAATTGCTGCAACAGGTGCGAGCCACCACGCTGGCGGCGCAGGCCCACAAGGACCTGCCGTTCGAGCAGGTGGTGGAGGCGCTCAAGCCGGTGCGCAGCCTGGCGCATGCACCGCTGTACCAGTGCGTCTTCGTGATGCACAACACGCCCGCAGGCCAGCTGGACTTGCCGGGGCTGCAGGCCACGCCGGTCGAGCCGCCGGACGGCATGGCCCAGGAACTGGACCTGTGGTGGTCGGTGGCCGAGGTGGGCGAGCACCTGGAATGCACGGTGGTCTTTGCCACCGCGCTGTTCGACCGCGCGACCGTGCAGCGCTGGAGCAGCCACTGGCAGCACCTGCTGCAGGCCATGGTGGCCGACGATGCGCAGGCCGTGAGCCGGCTGGCACTGCTGTCGGCGGCCGAGCGGCGGCAGCTGCTGGTGGCATGGAACGACACACGGCGCGATGACATGCAGGAGCGCCTGGTGCACCGGCTGTTCCAGCAACAGGCAGCCCACCAGCCCCACGCCCCGGCACTGAGCTTCGAGGGCGGCACGCTGAGCTACGCGCAGCTCAATGCCCGGGCCAACCGCCTGGCGCATCAGCTGATCGCGCAGGGCGTGCGCCCGGACAGCAGGGTGGCCATCGCGCTGGAGCGCGGTCCGGACCTGGTGGTGGCGGTACTGGCCACGCTGAAGGCCGGCGGCGCGTACGTGCCGCTGGACCCGGCCTACCCGTCGGAGCGGCTGGGCTTCATGCTGGAGGACTGCCGGCCGCGCGTGGTGCTGACGCAGGCGGCCGTGCAGGAGCGGCTGCCGGCCGGTCGGGCGCTGATCACCGCCGCCGTGCTGGAGCTGGATGCGCCGCAGGCGCCATGGCTGCAGCAGCCCGACACCGACCCCGAACCCGCGGTGCTGGGGCTGGAGCCCCAGCACCTGGCCTACGTGATCTACACCTCCGGTTCCACCGGCAGCCCCAAGGGGGTGATGGTGGAGCACCGCAGCCTGTGCAATCTCACGCAGGCGCAGATCCAGGCCTTTGCAATTGATGCAGGCAGCCGCGTGCTGCAGTACGCATCGTTCAGCTTTGACGCCTGCGTGTCCGAGGTGATGACCACGCTGTGCAGCGGAGCCTGCCTGGTGCTGGCCGCGCCGGGCGTGCCGTTGGCCGGGCAGGCACTGCAAGACCTGGTGGTGCGCCAGGCCGTGACCCACGCGACCCTGCCGCCGGCGGTGCTGGCGAGCCTGCCACCGGAGCTGCGGCTGGACGGCCTGGGCACACTGGTGGTGGCCGGCGAGGCCTGCCCGGCTGCGGTGGCGCAGCGCTTCGGGCCGGGGCGGCGCTTCATCAATGCCTACGGCCCCACCGAGGCCACGGTATGTGCCAGCCTGCAGCTGTGGCACGGCGGCGAAGGCGCGCCCAGCATTGGCCGGCCGATCGCCAACACGCGCATCTACCTGCTGGACACACAGCGTCAGCCGGTGCCCCTGGGCGTGACCGGTGAGCTGTACATCGGCGGTGCCGGTGTGGCGCGCGGGTACCTGAACCGGCCGGAACTCACCGACGAGCGCTTCGTACCCGATCCGTTCTGCGCCGAACCCGGCGCGCGCATGTATCGCAGCGGCGACCTGGCCCGGTGGCTGCCGGACGGCAGCATCGAGTACCTGGGCCGCAACGACTTCCAGGTGAAGATCCGTGGCTTCCGCATCGAACTGGGCGAGATCGAGGCGCAGTTGAGCAAGCAGCCTGGGGTGCGCGAGGCGGCAGTGCTGGCACGGGAGGACAGCCCCGGGGAGAGGCGGCTGGTGGCCTACGTGGTGGGCCAGCCTGGCACACCGCCCGAGGCGCAGGCCCTGCGGCAGGCGCTGGGGCAGGTGCTGCCGGAGTACATGGTGCCGGCGGCGTATGTGGTGCTGCAGGCCCTGCCGCTCACGGCCAACGGCAAGCTGGACCGCAAGGCCCTGCCGGCGCCCGAAGGCGCCGCCTATGGACGGCAGGGCTACGAGGCACCGCAGGGCGAGGTGGAGACGGCCCTGGCCGAGACTTGGGGCCAGCTGCTGCAGATCGATCGGGTGGACCGTCACGACCACTTCTTCGAACTGGGGGGGCACTCGCTGCTGGCGGTGCGCATGATCGCCCGGCTGCGCCAGCGCCTGGGGCTGGAGGTGGCACTCGCGGACCTGTTCGCGCAGCCGGTGCTGCAGGCGTTTGCCGGCGTGGTGGGCCGAGCGGCTGCCGACGCGCTGCCGGCCCTCGTGGCCGAGCCGCGGCCGCCGGTCTTGCCGCTGTCGTTCGCGCAGCAGCGGCTGTGGTTCATCGCGCAGATGAGCGAGCAGGCCAGTGCCGCGTACCACATGCCCGGTGGGCTGCGGCTGAGCGGCCGGCTGGATGACGCCGCGCTGCAGGCGGCGCTGGAGCGCATCATGCAGCGGCACGAGGTGCTGCGCACGCACTTCGAGCGGGTGGACGGCCAGCCGGTGCAGTGCATCGACGCTGGGGTCCGGTTCACGCTGCCGCGGCACGACCTGCGCACGGCCGCCGACGTGCCGGCCCAGGTGGCGCACTGGAGCCGCATCGAGGCACGCGAGCCGTTCAACCTGGCAGCCGGCCCGCTGATGCGCGGGCGGCTGCTGCGGCTGGGCGACGAGGAGCATGTGCTGCTGCTGACGCTGCACCACATCGCCTCCGACGGCTGGTCCATGGGCGTGCTGACGGGTGAACTCAGCGCGCTGTACCGGGCGTACGCGCAGAACGGCGTGGCCTACGAGACCGACCCGCTGCCGGCGCTGTCGCTGCAGTACGCCGACTACGCCCTGTGGCAGCGCCGCTGGCTGACCGGCGCGGTGCTGCAGGAACAGCTGGACTACTGGCGCGAACAGCTGCGTGATGCGCCCGCGCTGCTGGAACTGCCCACCGACCGGCCGCGCCCGGCCGTGCAGGACCATGCGGGCGGCAGCCTCCCGGTCGTGCTGGACCGCCAGCTCAGCGCTGCGCTGAAGGCGCTGTCGCACAAGCACGGCACCACGCTGTACATGACCCTGCTGGCGGCCTGGGGGGCATTGGCCGCGCGGCTGGCGGGCCAGTCCGAGGTGGTGATCGGCACACCGGTGGCCAACCGCCCGCGCATCGAACTGGAGCCGCTGATCGGCTTCTTCCTGAACACGCTGGCGCTGCGGCTGGACCTGGGGGCACAGCCCAGCGTGGCCGAGCTGCTGGCGCAGGTGCGCCAGCGCGTGCTGCAGGCGCAGGCCCACCAGGAGGTGCCCTTCGAGCAGGTGGTGGAGGCGCTGAACCCGATCCGCACGCTGGCCCACAGCCCCGTCTTTCAGCTGATGTTCGCCTGGCAGAACGCGCCTCAGGAGCAGCTGGACCTGGACGGACTGGAGCTGCGTGACTTCCTGCCGGACGACGAACCGCACAGCGCCAAATTCGACCTCACGCTGAACCTGCACGAGGCGGACGGCCACATCCGGGGGCACCTGGAGTACGCCAGCGCCCTGTATGAGCGCGGCACGATGGAGCGGCACCTGGGCTACCTGAAGGCCTTGCTGCAAGGCATGGTGCGCGACGACACCCAGGCGGTGGAGTGCATCGGCCTCCTGGACGCTGCCGAGCGCGGGCAAGTGCTCGAACAGTACAACGACACGGCACGGCCGTACCCGCGGGAGCGGTGCATCCACGAGCTGTTCGAGCAGCAGGTGCGGCGCACGCCGCAGGCACCGGCGGTGGAGTACGAAGGCCGCAGCCTCAGCTACCGGGAATTGAACGAGCAAGCCAACCGACTGGCACGCCATCTGCGCACGCTGGGGGTGGAGCCGGACCGGCGCGTGGCGATCTGCATGCCGCGCAGCCTGGAGATGGTGGTGGGCATCCTGGCGGTGCTGAAGGCCGGCGGCGCCTACGTGCCGCTGGATCCGGATCATCCCGCCCAGCGGCTGGCCCGCATGCTGGAAGACAGCCTGCCGGTGGTCGTGCTGACGCAGGCAGGCCTGCGCTCCGGCCCGGACATCCCGGCGGGCACCGCCGTGCTGGAGCTTGAGGGCACGCAGCGGCCGTGGCACAAGTGCTCTGCCCGCAACCTGAGTGCGGCGGCCATGGGGCTGGCGCCGCGGCACCTGGCCTACGTGATCTACACCTCCGGCTCCACTGGCGAGCCCAAGGGGGTGATGGTCGAGCACGGCCAGGTCGTCAATTTATGGCAGGGCCTGGAGCAGTCGATCTTCCGGGCCCATGCCTGCCGGCGCGTGAGCCTCAACGCGTCCATCAGCTTTGATGCGTCTGTGCAGCAGCTGGTCCAGCTGCTCTCCGGCCGCACGCTCGTGATCGTGCCTTCATCGGTGCGACGGAACATGCCCGATCTGTGCCGGTTCATTGACGAGGCCCGGATCGACGCCTTCGACTGCACGCCGGCCCAGCTGAATGCGCTGCTTGGCGCGGGGACCCTGCCGGTGGGGCAGCTGCAGCTTGCGCTGGTGGGCGGGGAAGCCATCGATCCCGCCTTGTGGGCCAGGCTGGGCACGGCCGGATCCACCACCTTCTACAACGTGTATGGACCCACCGAATGCACGGTGGATGCCACCTGCATGCGCATCCGCGCCACCGATTCGCCTGCCATCGGCCGGCCGATCGCGAACACGCGGATCTACGTGCTGGACCGGCACGGCCAGCCGGTGCCGTGTGGGGTGGCGGGGGAGATCCACATCGGCGGGGCGGGGGTGGCGCGCGGCTACCTGAACCGGCCGGAGCTGACGCGGCAGTGCTTTGTAGCCGACCCCTTTGCGGCGCAGCCCGGCGCGCGCATGTACCGCACGGGCGACCTGGGCCGCTGGCTGCCGGATGGGCGCATCGAGTACCTGGGGCGCAATGACCAGCAGGTGAAGATCCGCGGCTTCCGCATCGAACTGGGCGAGGTCGAGGCGCAGCTGAACAAGCAGCCCGGGGTGCGCGAGGCGGTGGTGCTGGCGCGCGAGGACAGCCCGGGCGACAAGCGCCTGGTGGCCTACGTGGTGGGCCAGCCGGGCGTGCCGCCCGACGTGGCGGGCCTGCGGCAGGCGCTGGCGCAGGTGCTGCCGGCGTACATGGTGCCGGCGGCGTACGTGGTGCTGCAGGCGTTGCCGCTGACGCCCCACGGCAAGCTGGACCGCCAGGCCCTGCCGGCGCCCGATGGCACGGCTTACGCGCAGCGTGAATACGAGGCGCCGCAAGGCGAGGTGGAGACTGCGCTGGCCGAGATCTGGGCCACGCTGCTGCAGCTCGATCGGGTGGGCCGGCACGACCACTTCTTCGAACTGGGGGGCCATTCACTGCTGGCGGTGCAGATGACCTCGCGCGTGCGCCAGCGCCTGGGGCTGGAGGTGGTGCTGGCGGACCTGTTCGCGCAGCCGGCGCTGCAGGCGTTTGCCGGCGTGGTGGGCTGCGCCGCCGCCAGCATGTTGCCGGCCGTGGTGGCTGGGCCTCGGCCGGCCCGGCTGCCGTTGTCGTTTGCGCAGCAGCGGCTGTGGTTCATTGCGCAGATGAGCGAGCAGGCCAGCACGGCGTACCACATGCCGGGCGGCCTGCGGCTGCGCGGCCGGCTGGACGACGCGGCGTTGCAGGCGGCGCTGGAGCGCATCGTGCAGCGGCACGAGGTGCTTCGCACGGGCTTCAAGATGATCGACGGCCAGCCGGTGCAATGCATTGACGCGGGCGCCCGGTTCACGCTGCCGCGGCACGACTTGCGCACGGCCGCCGACGCGCCGGCCCAAGTGCTGCACTGGAGCCGCATCGAGGCCCGCGAGCCGTTCAATCTGGAGGCCGGCCCGCTGATGCGCGGGCGGCTGCTGCGGCTGGGCGACGAGGAGCACGTGCTGCTGCTGACGCTGCACCACATCGCCTCCGACGGCTGGTCCATGGGCGTGCTGACGGGTGAACTCAGCGCGCTGTACCGCGCCTACGCGCACGACGGCCTGACGCATGAGGCCGACCCGCTGCCGGCGCTGCCGTTGCAGTACGCCGACTATGCGCTGTGGCAGCGCCGCTGGCTCAGCGGCGCGGTGCTGCAAGGGCAGCTGGACTACTGGCGCGACCACCTGCGCCATGCACCCGCGCTGCTGGAACTGCCCACCGACCGGCCGCGCCCGGCGGTGCAGGACCATGCCGGTGCCGCGCTGAGCTTCACGCTCGATGCACCGCTCAGCGCCGGCCTCAGGGCGCTGAGCCGGCGCCATGGCAGCACGCTGTACATGACCTTGCTGGCGGGCTGGGCCGCGCTGCTGGGGCGCTTGTCGGGCCAGCACGACCTGGTGATCGGCACGCCGGTGGTCAACCGCAGCCACGCCGAGCTGGAGCCGCTGATCGGCTTCTTCCTGAACACGCTGGCGCTGCGGGTGGACTTGTCGGGCGACCCCAGCGTGGCGCAGTTGCTGCACCAGGTGCGGGCCACCACGCTGGGCGCGCAGGCCCACAAGGACCTGCCGTTCGAGCAGGTGGTGGAGGCGCTCAAGCCGGTGCGCAGCCTGGCGCATGCGCCCCTGTACCAGTGTGTCTTCGTGATGCACAACACGCCCGCAGGCCAGCTGGACTTGCCGGGGCTGCAGGCCACGTCGGTCGAGCCGCCGGACGACACGGCCCAGATCGACCTGTGGTGGTCGGTCGCCGAAGTCGGTGACCAGCTGGAGTGCACGGTCGTCTATGCCACGGCCTTGTTCGACCGCGAGACCGTGCAGCGCTGGGCCGGCCATTGGCGCCACCTGCTGCAGGCCATGGTGGCCGATGACGCGCAGCCGGTGGTTCGCCTGCCGCTGTTGTCGCAAGACGAACGCCGCCGGTTGCTGCTGGAGTGGAACGACACGCAGCAGGCTTATCCGCAGGAACACTGCATCCCGCAGTGGTTCGAGGCGCAGGCAGCGCGCGCTCCGCAGGCGCCGGCCCTGGTGTTCGAAGGCCGGAGCCTCGGCTATGCGGACCTCAATGCCCGTGCCAACCGGCTGGCGCATCACCTGATCGCGCTCGGCGTGCGGCCCGAGGGCCGTGTCGCCGTGGCCCTGGAGCGTGGCCCCGACCTGATCGTGGCGGTGCTGGCGGTGCTGAAGGCCGGTGGCGGCTACGTGCCGCTGGACCCGGCCTATCCGGCCGAGCGGCTGGGCTTCATGCTGGAAGACAGCCGGCCGCGCGTGGTGCTGACGCAAGCCTCCGTGCAGGAGCGGCTGCCGGCCGGGCGGGCACTGATGACAGCCAGCGTGCTGGAACTGGATGCACCGCAGGCGCCATGGCTGCAGCGGCCCGACACCAATCCCGACCCTGTGGCCCTGGGGTTGGACCCCGAGCACCTGGCCTACGTGATCTACACCTCCGGCTCCACCGGCAGCCCCAAGGGCGTGGCGGTGTCACACCGCAACCTGGCCCATTCCACCCACGCCCGGCTGCGCTGCTACCCGGAGCCGGTGCAGCGGTTCCTGCTGCTGCCCTCGGTGGCTTTCGACAGCTCGGTGGCCGGCATTTTCTGGACCTTGTGCACAGGGGGCGCGCTGGTGCTGCCGACCGATGCCGAACGGCCGGATGTGCAAGCCTTGGGCCGCCTGATGGCGGCGCACACGGTGTCGCACCTGCTGTGCGTGCCGTCCTTGTATGCGGCCCTGCTTGCCGACGCCACGCCGCAGACGCTGGCGAGCTTGCGCGCCGTGGTGGTGGCCGGTGAATCGTGCCCGGGGTCGCTGGTGCAGGAGCATGCGGCGCGCGTGCCGGCCGGTGCGATGTACAACGAGTACGGGCCGACCGAGTGCAGTGTGTGGGCCAGCGTCGAGCGTTTCGATGCGCAGCGTGCCGGTCCTGTCTCGATCGGCCGGCCGATCGCCAACACGCGGATCTACCTGCTCGACAGCCACGGCGAACCGGTGCCGGTAGGCGTGGCGGGAGAGATCCACATCGGTGGGGCGGGGGTGACGCGCGGCTACCTGAACCGGCCGGAACTGACCGCCGAGCGCTTCGCGGAGGATCCGTTCCACGGCGGCAGGATGTACCGCACGGGCGACCTGGGGCGGTGGTTGCCGGACGGGCGCATCGAGTTCCTGGGCCGCAATGACCAGCAGGTGAAGGTCCGCGGCTTCCGCATTGAACTGGGCGAGATCGAGGCGCAGCTGAGCAAGCAGCCCGGGGTGGGCGAGGCCGCGGTGCTGGCGCGCGAAGACAGCCCGGGCGACAAGCGGCTGGTGGCCTACCTGGTGGGCCAGCCCGGCACGCCGCCCGTGGTGCAGGATCTGCGGCAGGCGCTGGCGCAGGTGCTGCCGGAGTACATGGTGCCGGTGGCCTACGTGGTGCTGGAGGGGCTGCCGCTGACGCCCAACGGCAAGCTGGACCGCCGGGCGCTGCCGACGCCCGAAGACGCCGCCTATGGACGGCAGGGCTACGAGGCGCCGCAGGGCGAGGTGGAGACGGCACTGGCGCAGATCTGGGCGGAGGTACTGAAGATCGAGCGCGTGGGGCGTCACGACCACTTCTTTGAACTCGGGGGCCACTCGCTGCTGGCGGTGCACCTGGCCGAACGCATGCGCCGCCAGGGACTCGCCGCCGACATCCGCACCTTGTTCGCCCAGCCCACGCTGGCTGCACTGGCTCAGGCCGTGGGCCGGGGCCGCGAGGTGGCCGTGCCGCCCAACGGCATCCCACCCGGCTGTACGGCGATCACGCCCGACATGCTGCCGCTGGTGCAGCTCGATGCGGCCCAGGTTGAACGCATCGTGCAAACGGTGCCCGGCGGGGCGGCCAACATCCAGGACATCTATCCGCTGGCACCGCTGCAGGAAGGCATCCTGTTCCACCACCTGCTGCAAAGCGAAGGCGACCCCTACCTGGGGTCGGCCACCCTGGCCTTTGACACGCGGGAGCGGATGGACGGGTTCGTGCAGGCGCTGCAGCAGGTGGTGGACCGCCACGACATCCTGCGCACGGCCGTGCTGTGGGAGGGCCTGGCCGAGCCGGTGCAGGTGGTGTGGCGCCGGGCGGTGTTCGAGTTGCAGACGCTGGAACTGCCCGCGGGGGATGCGGCGGCGCAGCTCAGCGTCCACGCGGATCCATGGCGCTGCCGGCTGGACGTGCGCCGGGCGCCCATGATGCGCGGGTTCGCCGCCTTCGATGCGCAGCAGCAGCGCTGGCTGTTGCTGTTGATGCAGCACCATCTGGTGCTGGACCACACCACGCAGGAGGTGCTGTTCCAGGAGATGGCACTGATCCAGGCGGGCAGACAGCGGGAGTTGCCCGAGCCGGTGCCGTTCCGCAACTACGTGGCACAGGCGCGGCTGGGGATGAGCGTGTCGGAGCACGAGGCATTCTTCCGGCAGGTGCTGGGCGATGTGGACGAGCCCACCGCGCCGTTTGGGCTGGTGAACGTGCAAGGCGACGGCAGTGACATCGGGGAGGCGCAGTGCCTGCTGGATGCGGCGCTGTCCCGGCGGATCCGGCAGCAGGCCAAGGCGCTGGGTGTGAGCGCGGCCAGCCTGTTCCACTGGGCCTGGGCCCAGGTGCTGGCCCGGACCACGGGCCGCGACGACGTGGTGTTCGGCACGGTGCTGCTGGGGCGGCTGCACGGCGGCGAGGGGTCAGACCGGGCGCTGGGCTTGTTCATCAACACCTTGCCGGTGCGCATCCGGCTGGGCGAAGTGGGCGTGCAGGAGGGCATCCGGCAGACCCAGGAGATGCTGGCGCAACTGCTGCGGCACGAGCATGCGCCGCTCGCGCTGGCACAGCGCTGCAGCGCGCTGCCGGCGGGCACGCCGCTGTTCTCGGCCTTGCTGAACTATCGGCACAGTGCGCAGGCCGGCCAGGAGGCAGAGGCCGGGTGGATCGAAGGCGCCGAGGTGGTGGGCGCGCAGACGCGGACCAACTACCCGTTCGACTTGTCGGTGGATGACCTGGGGCAGGACTTCGTGCTCACGGTCCAGGTGGCCCAGCCGGTCCAGGCGCAGCGCGTGTGCGACTACATGCAGCAGGCGCTGGTGGGGCTGGTGGAGGCGCTGGAGCAGGCGCCGCAGACGCCGGCCTGGCGCATCGGCGTGCTGGGCGAGGCAGAGCGGCACCAGGTGCTGGTGCAGTGGAACGACACGGCGCGTCCGTACCCGCAGGACCTGTGCATCCACGAGCTGTTCGAGCAGCAGGTGCGGCGCACCCCGCGGGCCGTGGCGGTGGCGCACGAGGGCGGCAGCCTGAGCTACCGCGACCTGAACGAGCAAGCCAACCGGCTGGCGCATCACCTGCGCGGGCTGGGGGTGGGGCCTGACGACCGGGTGGCGGTTTGCGTGCGGCGCAGCCCGGCGATGGTGGTGGGGATCCTGGCGGTGTTGAAGGCCGGCGGGGCGTACGTGCCGATGGATCCGGACTACCCGGGCGAGCGCCTGCAATACATGCTGCGCGACAGCGCGCCGCGGGTGCTGCTGACGCAGGCCGGTCTGTGTAGCGGGCTGGAGGTGCCTGCCGGACTGGCCGTGCTGACGCTCGATGAGGGGCAGCGGGCGTGGGCGAAGCGGCCGGCCAGCAACCCTGTCCGTGCCCCCATGGGGCTGACACCCCGGCACCTGGCCTACGTGATCTACACCTCCGGCTCCACCGGCAGCCCCAAGGGTGTGATGGTGGAACACGGCGCGATCGTCAACTACGCGACCCAGATGGTGGGGCAGTTCGATGTACCGAACGGCGGCGGATCGTTGATCTTCACCTCCTTCAGCTTCGACCTCACCCTCACGAGTTTCTATCCACCGCTGATTTGCGGCCGTCCGGTCCATCTCTGTCCTGAAGGCAACGACCTTTCAGCGTGGCGTGACCGGCTGCTTGCGGGTGACAACCTGGCACCCGTCAAGCTCACTCCTTCCCACCTGGCCATGCTGCAGCAGGTGCTGCCGGCAGAGCAGTTGGCCGGTCGCATCAGCGCCCTGGTGCTTGGTGGCGAGGCTCTGCAGGGATCGGTGCTGCAGTGGTGGCGCCAGCATGCGCCGCACATGCGCATCTTCAACCACTACGGTCCGACCGAGGCCACGGTGGGTTGCGTGGTGAATGAGGTGTCCGGACCGCTTCGAGCAACGGTGCCGATCGGCAGGCCGATAGGCAACACGAAGATCTACCTGCTGGACCGGCACGCAGAGCCGGTGCCCATGGGCGTGGCCGGGGAGATTTGCATCGGCGGGGTGGGGCTGGCACGCGGCTACCTGAACTGGCCGGAACTGACGCGCGAGCGCTTCGTGCCGGATCCGTTCGCGGCCGAGCCGGGGGCCAGGATGTACAAGACCGGTGACCTGGGCCGCTGGCTGCCGGACGGTCGCATCGAGTACCTGGGGCGCAATGACCAGCAGGTGAAGATCCGCGGCTTCCGCATCGAACTGGGCGAGATCGAGGCGCAGCTGGGCCGGCAGCCCGGGGTGCGCGAGGCGGTGGTGCTGGCGCGCGAGGACAGCCCGGGCGACAAGCGGCTGGTGGCCTACATGGTGGGCCAGCCGGGCATGCTGCCCGACGTGGCGGGCCTGCGGCAGGCGTTGGCGCAGGTGCTGCCGGAGTACATGGTGCCGGCGGCCTACGTGGTGCTGCAGGCGTTGCCGCTGACACCCAACGGCAAGCTGGACCGCAAGGCCCTGCCGGCACCCGAAGGCGCCGCTTATGGACGGCAGGGCTACGAGGCGCCGCAGGGCGAGGTGGAGAGGGCCCTGGCCGAGACGTGGGGCCAACTGCTGAAGATCGATCAGGTAGGCCGGCACGACCACTTCTTCGATCTCGGCGGGCACTCGCTGCTGGCCATGCGGATGATCGCCCGGCTGCGCCAGCGCCTGGGCCTGGAGGTGGCGCTGGCGGACCTGTTCGCGCAGCCGGTGCTGCAGGCGTTTGCCGAGGTGGTGGGCCGCTCGGCCGCCAGCGCGCTGCCGGCCATCGTGGCCGGGCGGCGGCCGGCACAGTTGCCGTTGTCGTTCGCGCAGCAGCGGCTGTGGTTCATCGCACAGATGGGGCACGAGGCCAGCTCGGCCTATCACATCCGGCTGGGCCTGCGGTTGGCAGGCCGGCTGGACGAAGAGGCACTGCAAGGGGCGCTGGATCGCCTCGTGCAGCGGCACGAGGTGCTGCGCACGAGCTTCAAGGTGATCGATGGCCAACCGGTGCAGCACATCGCCGAAGGCCGCGGCTTCATGCTGGCGCGGCACGACCTGGGTGGCCTCGCATCGCAGGAGCGGCGGGAGCAGTTCGACCACTGGAGCCTGGTGGAGGTGCAGCAGGCGTTCGACCTGGAGGCCGGCCCGCCGATCCGCGGCCGGCTGCTGCGGCTGGGCGAGGAGGAGCACGTGCTGCTGCTGACGCTGCACCACATTGCCTCCGACGGCTGGTCCACGGGGGTGCTGATGGGCGAACTGAGCACGCTGTACCGTGCCTACGCCCTGCAAGGCGTTGCGCACGACGTGGACCCGCTGCCGGCGCTGCCGCTGCAGTACGCCGACTACGCCGTGTGGCAGCGGCAATGGTTGGAGGGGGCCGTGCAGCAGCGGCAGTTGGCGTACTGGCAGGAGCAACTGGCCGGTGCGCCGGAAGTGATCCTGCTGCCCACCGACCGGCCGCGCCCGGTGGAGCAGGACTATGCGGGGCAAGGCCTGGATTTCGAGCTGGACCTGGCCCTGAGCGAGGCATTGAAGGCGCTGTCGCGCAAGCACGGCACGACGCTGTACATGACGCTGCTGGCGGCCTGGGGGGCGCTGCTGGCCCGGCTGGCCGGGCAGGAGGCGGTGGTGGTCGGCACGCCGGTGGCCAACCGCACACGTGCCGAGATGGAGCCGCTGATCGGCTTCTTCGTCAACACGCTGGCGCTGCGGCTGGACCTGGGGCAGGGCCTCCGCGTGGGCGAATTGCTGGCCCAGGTGCGCCAGCGCGTGCTGCAGGCGCAAGGCCACCAGGACGTGCCGTTCGAGCAGGTGGTGGAGGCTAAGAAGCCGGTGCGCAGCCTGGCGCACAGCCCCGTGTTCCAGGTGATGTTCGCGTGGCAGAACGCGCCGGAGCAGGGCCTGGAACTGGGGGGGCTGGAGCTGCAGGCATTGCAGGGCGAACACCGCAGCGCGCACTTCGACCTGACGCTGAGCCTGCGGGAGGAGGACGGACGCATCGTGGGTGGGCTGGAGTACGCCAGCGCGCTGTACGAGCGGGGCACGGTGAAGCGCTGGCTGGGGTACCTGAAGGTGCTGCTGCAAGGCATGGCCGGCGATGACACGCAGGCCGTGGAGCGCATCGCGATCCTGGGCCAGGCCGAGCGGCAGCAGGTGCTCGGGCAGTGGAACGACACGGCGCGGCCGTACCCGAGCGAGCTGTGCATCCACGAGCTGTTCGAGCAGCAGGCCGCGCGCACGCCCCAGGCGCCGGCGGTGGCGTACGAGGGCCGCAGCCTGAGCTACCGCGAGCTGAACGAGCAGGCCAACCGGCTGGCGCACCACCTGCGCGGGCTGGGGGTGGGGCCGGACGAACGGGTGGCTGTCTGTGTGCACCGCAGCCCGGAGATGGTGGTGGGGATCCTGGCGGTGCTGAAGGCCGGCGGGGCGTACGTGCCGCTGGACCCGGACTACCCGCGCGAGCGCCTGCAATACATGCGGGGCGACAGCGCGCCGCGGGTGCTGCTGACGCAGGCCGGTCTGTGCGGTCGGCTGGAGATTCCGGCCAGCCTGGCCGTGCTGGAACTCGATGGCGGGCCGCGGGCCTGGGAAAAGTGCCCGGCCGGCAACCCGGACCGTGCCGCCGTGGGCTTGACGCCGCGGCACCTGGCCTACGTGATCTACACCTCCGGTTCCACCGGCCGCCCCAAGGGGGTGATGGTGGAGCACCGGGGCGCGTGCAACTACCTGGCGTGGGCGGCGGCGTACTACGCCCCGGCGAAGGAGTCGGTGGTGTCGTCGTCGCTGTCCTTCGACGCGACGGTGACGAGCTTGTACGTGCCGCTGCTGTGCGGCGGCACGGTGCGGCTGCTGCCCGAAGGCCAGGAGATCGAAGGCCTGGAGCGGCTGCTTGGATCGAGCCAGGCCTGCGGGCTGGTGAAGATCACGCCAGCGCACCTGGAGGCGCTGGGACAGCGGCTGAAGGCGGCGGGTGCGCGCAGCGAGGTCGGTACCTTCGTGGTCGGCGGTGAAGCGCTGCCGGCGGCCACGGTGGCGCTGTGGCGCGGGCTGCAGCCTGGGGTGCGCATCGTCAACGAGTATGGCCCGACCGAAACGGTGGTGGGCTGTGTCGTGCACGACGTGCAAGCGGTGGATGTGCGGCAGCCGGTGCCGATCGGCCGGCCGATCGGCAACACGCGGATCTACCTGCTGGACCGCCACGGCGAGCCGGTGCCGGTGGGGGTTGCGGGGGAGATCCACATCGGCGGGGCAGGGGTGGCACGTGGCTACCTGAACCGGCCGGAGCTGACGGCAGAGCGCTTCGTGGAGGATCCATTCCACGGCGGCAGGATGTACCGCAGCGGCGACCTGGCGCGCTGGTTGCCGGATGGTCGCATCGAGTACCTGGGCCGCAACGACCAGCAAGTGAAGATCCGCGGGTTCCGGATCGAGCCGGGGGAGGTCGAGGCGCAACTGAGCCTGCTGCCCGGGGTGCACGAAGCGGCGGTGCTGGCGCGTGAGGACAGCCCGGGCGATAAGCGCCTGGTGGCCTACGTGGTGGGCCAGCCCGGCACGCCACCCGACGTGCCGGGCCTGCGGCAGGCGCTGGCGCAGGTGCTGCCGGCGTACATGGTGCCGGCGGCCTACGTGGTGCTGGAGGCGCTGCCGCTGACGCCCAACGGCAAGCTGGACCGCAAGGCCCTGCCGGTGCCCGAAGGCACGGCTTACGCGCAGCGCGGGTACGAAGCACCGCAGGGGCCGATGGAGCACGCGCTGGCGCAGATCTGGGCCGAACTGCTGCGGGTCGATCGGGTGGGCCGGCACGACCACTTCTTCGATCTGGGCGGGCATTCACTGCTGGCCGTGCGCATGATCGACCGGCTGCGCCAGGCCGGCCTGCGCCTGGAGGTTCGTGCCATCTTCGAGGCACCCACGCTGAAGGCCGTGGCGGGCATGACGCAGCCCCTGGCTGCCGCCGATGCGCCGTTCAAGTACCTGGTGCCGCTGCGCATCGGGGGCGCGCGCCGGCCGCTGATCCTGGCTCACGAGCCTTCCGGGGAAGCGCTGTCCTACGGACCGTTGTCCAGCCATCTGGATGGCGACTTGCCGATCTATGGCCTGCAGGCCGATCGCAGCGACCTGCAGGCGCAGGTCACGAACGAGATGCTGGCCGAGCGCTACTTGAGCGAGGTGCGCAGGCTGCAGCCGCATGGCCCCTACCGGCTGGCCGGGTGGTCCGCCGGTGGCCTGCTTGCCTACGAAATGGCCCGCCAGCTGCTGGCCGAGGGCGAGCAGGTGGAGTTCCTGGGGCTGATCGACAGCGGCCGGCCCGAGGGCGAGCTTCCGCCCGAGATGCGGATCGAGGGAGAAAAGCGGTGCTGGCTGTACCTGTTGAGCCACCTCTCGTACCTGGAGCCGGCGGTGGGCGAATCCCGGGCGAATGTGCTGGAGGAGCTGTACCAGGGCGACATCGGCGCGGCGTTGGCGCACTGCCACCGGGCCGGCTGGTTGCCGTCCAGCTTCACCGCCGACGAGCTGGCCTGGCGGACGGCGCTCACCCGGCAACTGGTGTCCGCGTACTGGGCTTACCGCCCGCAGCCCCTGTCCATACCCCTGCACCTGTTCCGCGCGGAGGTCACCACCGGCAGCGATCCATCGCTTCGCTGGGCCTCGCTGGCGGGGTGCAGGCTGCAGATCGTGCCCATTGGCGGCCGTCACCTGTCCATTGCGAAGGAGCCGCATGTCCGGACGCTCGCCGCCGCCATCTCCCGCCTGCTGGCAGACGCGGAGCAAGACCGTGCCCCCAACGCTTTCGGCAACGCCCCAACCGGAGTGAAATGACATGACAACCCCCCAGTCGATCGCATCGAACATCCGAAGCATCCCGCTGGTCAACTCGTGGTTCGCCCACCCCTACCTGGTGTCGCCGCTGACCTTCGGCCTGTACACCAGGCACGCCCACCTGCCGATGCTGGACTCCTATGTCGAGGATCCGGAGCAGCACCGCATCTCGGTGAAGCTCCCCGAACTGCTGGGCGGCCCATTCATCGACTATCCCGGCGACGTCGACGACATCCGCAGGTTTCGCGACGCCACCCGCGAGCGCTGCGCCCCGCATCTGCGTCGTGCCGACGCGATCAACAGCATGTACCAGATGCTGCAGGCCTCGGCCAAGGGCGCCGGCATCGCCGGCTTGTACGCACAGGTGGACGAGCTGATCCGCCACGGCATCGATCTCTCCTATGACGTCTGCAAGCAGCCCGTTGCACGCTTCATCGAGCCCGCGTTCTACGGCAGTCCGGCCTGGGACCCTGGGTTGCAGAGCTGTGTGCTGGAAAAGTCGACCCCCGAGCCGCGTTCCTTCGTGCTGAGCACGCCGCAGATCCGGCGCTCGCCGTCTGCCGTCGAGCTGCGGGTGCCCTTTGCCGACCCGCTGTGGAACCAGGTGCACGGCGGCGCGCCGGGCGGCGACCTGCTGGAGCGGCTGCGGCCCCACGTGCAGGATCCTGCGCGGGACATGCCGCTGCTGCGGGACCTGTTCACCGCCCAGCGCTCCCGCCGCAGTGAAGCGCCCGGGCCGTCGGACACGGTGCGCATCCGCTACTTCGGCCACGCCTGCGTGCTGCTGGAATGCGGCGGCGTCAGCATCCTGGTCGACCCGCTCATCAGCTACGCCGGCGAATCCAGCATCGACCATTACACCTTCGACGACCTGCCGGCGCGCATCGACTACGTGCTGATCACGCATCCGCACCAGGACCACATCGTGTTCGAGACGATGCTCAAGCTGCGCAGCAAGGTGGACCGCGTGGTGGTGGGCCGTGCCGGCGGCGGCAGCCTGCCGGACGTCTCGCTCAAGCTGATGCTGCAGCACTGCGGCTTCGACAGCGTGACCGAACTGGGCGAGTACGAGTCGATCGAGTTCCAGGGCGGCCGCATCATCGGCGCGCCCTTCTACGGCGAGCATGCCGACCTGGACATCCGCGCCAAGCTCGTCTACGGCGTGGAGATGCGCGGCGTCAGCAGCCTGTTCTTCGCCGACTCCAATCCGCCGGCGCCGGAGTTCTACGAGCCGCTGAAAAAGATGATGCCGCGCGTGGACTGCGTGTTCCTGGGCATGGAATGCGTGGGCGCCCCGGCCACCTGGCTGTACGGGCCGCTGCTGCAGAAGATGCTGACGCGCGGTGAAGACCAGTCGCGCCGGCTCGACGGGTGCAATGCGGCCACGGCGCTGAAGCTGCGCGAGTATTTCAACCCCCGGCGCCTGTACATCTACGCGATGGGCGCCGAGCCCTGGCTCACGCACATCACCAGCATCCTGTACTCCGAGAACTCGGTGCAGTTCAAGGAAGCCAGGCTGGTGGAGTCCACCCTGCATGCACAAGGCCATCACGCCGATGTGCTCTTCGGGAAGATGGAGCTCATGCTGTGAGGGGTCAACCGATGAGCAACGCCTATCGCCCGCTGTGGCGGCTGATCCGCAGGGGCCGGCCATCGGTCGTCCTGCTGCTCGCCGCGGCCGGCCTGGCCGTGGCCGCGGTCGGCTGCACGCTGGGCTTCCCGCTGCTCACCCAGCGGGTGGTCGACGGGGTTTCCACAGGTACGTTCGATCCGGCCGGTATCGCGCTGGTGGCCGGGGCGCTGGTGGGCTCTGCCGTCGCCTCGACCTTGTCTGCCTATCTGCTGGCGCGTGTGGGCCACACCCTGGTGGCATCGCTGCGTGAGGCGCTGATCGGCAAGCTGCTCCAGCTGCCGGTGGCCGCGTTCGACCGCGAGGCCACCGGCGAGCGGGTCAGCCGCGTCATCAGCGACTGCGAATCGATCTCCGACCTGGCCACGCGGCAGGTGGTCAACCTGCTCAGCGGAGTGCTGCTGCTGGCGGGCTCCGTGGTCGTGCTGGTGCTGCTGGATGTGCGGCTGACACTCACGCTGGTGGGCAGCGTGCTGGGTGCATTCGCACTGGTCATTCCGCTGGCGAACCTGATGGATGAACTGGCGCGGCGCATCCAGGACCGCACCGCCAGGCTCGGCGGCATCCTCACCCACGTGTTCTCGGAGATCCGGCTGGTCAAGGCATTCACCGCCGAGAAGCGCGAGCGCGAGCGCAGCCGCGAGGAGATCGACGGCCTCAGGACGCTGGGCCTGCAGGTGGCCAGGATCCGTGCCGCGCTGGAGCCGCTGATGGGCCTGGCGACCAGCGCCGCGGTCGTGGTGATCCTCGTCTACGGCACCGGCCGTGTGAGCCGCGGCGAAATCAGCATCGGCACGCTCACGGCCTTCCTCCTCTACATCTTCAACGTCTCCAGCCCGCTGGTGCAACTGAGCAACTTCATGGCGGAGCTGCAAAAGGCCAAGGGGGCTTCCGCACGGATCAGCGCGATGTTCGAGGAACCCGAGGAGGAGTCCCGGCCCGGCGAAGCGCCAGGGCGGACGCATGGGGTGCTGGAACTCCGCAACGTGTCGTTCGCCTACCCGGGCCAGTCCACCGACGTGCTGCGCGGCGCCGACCTCGTGTTCCGGCCCGGGGCCACCACCGCGCTGGTCGGGGCCAGCGGCAACGGCAAGACGACCGTTCTTTCACTGATCGAGCGGTTCTACGAGCCCACCGGCGGCGGCATCTTCCATGGCGGCCGGCCGATCGCCGGCTTCTCGGTGGCTGCGTGGCGCGCCCGCATCGGCTATGTGTCGCAGAACGCCTCCATCATGCCCGGCAGCGTGCGCGACAACATCACGTACGGCCTGGAGAGCCCCTGCACCGACGACCAGGTGCGTGCGGCGGCCGAGCAGGCCGGGGCGCTGGACTTCATCGAGCAGATGCCGAATGGGTTGGACACCTTGCTGATCGAACAGGGCAACAACCTGTCCGGCGGGCAGCGGCAGCGCATCGCGATTGCGCGCATGTTCCTGCGCAACCCCGACATCCTGATCCTGGACGAGGCCACCTCCAACCTGGACAGCGAAACGGAACACCAGGTGAAGGAGGCGCTGGAAGCGCTCATGCGCGGGCGGACCAACATCGTGGTGGCGCACCGGCTGGCCACCGTGATGCATGCGGACCGCATCTATTTCCTGGAAAGCGGGCGGGTGTCCGGCATGGGCAGCCATGACGAACTGGTGGCCACTCATCCGTACTACGCGCGGCTGGTCGCGCGCCAGTTCCGCGTGTCGCCGGGGTCTGCCCAGCCGGACGGCCGGGAGCCTGCGCAGAGTGCGCAGCCGCAGCTGTGAGGGCCTCGTGAAATGAAGCGCAAGATGCGCAAGCCGTGGTGGATGGGCGGGGGCGTGGCCGTGCTCGTGATCGCCGGGACGGCGGCGGCCGTGGTGACGCACCGGAACGACAAGCCGGGAGAGTTCGACGCCGCCTCGGTGGTGCTGGAGTTCACCGCGGCAGAGGTGGCGCAGCCGGTGTTGATGGCCCTGGCCGATCACATCGAGTTCTCCGGGGCCCTGGTGGCCCCGGAGACAGTGATCGTAAAAGCCAAGGCGCCCGGCACCCTGCTGGCCTTGTCCGTGGCAGAAGGCAGCCGCGTCGCGGCCGGGCAGGCGATCGGCCGGATCGACGATTCCGAACCCAACAGCGTGCTCGCCGAGCGCAGTGCCGCGGTGGCATCGGCACGCGCACAGTTCGTGCAGGCCGAGCGCCAGCACCAGGCCAACATCGGGCTGGCCGCCCAGCAGTTCATTTCCGAAACCGCCCTGGAAAGCTCACGCGCCACCGTGGAGTCGGCCCGCGCGCAACTGCGGGCGGCCGAGGCCCAGCGTGCCTCCGGGCGGCTGGCCTTGCGCGAGACGGCGCTGATGGCACCGATCCGCGGGCTGGTCAGCAAGCGCCAGGCCCTGCCGGGCGAAAAGCTCAGTCTCGAGCAGCCCGTGGTGACCATCGTGGACCTGTCGCGCCTGGAACTGGCGGGTGTCGTGGCCACCCATGAAATCGGCCGCCTGGCCGAGGGCCTGCCGGTGGAGGTGCGCGTCGAAGGCGTGGCCGAACCGGTGACCGGCCGCATCGCCCGTATCGCCCCAGCCGTTGAGCCGGGCACCCGCGCCGTGGGGGTGGCCGTCACGCTGCCCAATCCGCATGAGGCGCTGCGAGCCGGCCAATACGCCGTGGCGCGCGTGGAGCTGGCTGATCCGGCCAAGCGCCTGACGCTGCCGCTGGAGGCCGTGGGCCGCAGCGCCGGCCAGGACCATGTGTGGGTCATCGAGAACGGGGCGCTGGTGCGGCGTGCCGTCACCACTGGTCAGCGGGACACGGCGCGTGGCCGGATCGAGGTGCTGGGTGGGCTGGCACCGCAGGCCACCGTGCTGGCCGCCAGTTTTGACAACCTGCGCGAAGGCGCCCCGGCCACGGTGGTGGCCCGGGCGGCCAGCACGCCGGCCCCCACCTCCAGTGCTTCATCACATTGAGGACATGCTCACCATGTGGATGACCCGCGTCGCGATCGACAACCCGGTGTTCGCCACCATGGCGATGGTGGCCCTGTGCGTGCTGGGGCTGTTTTCCTATGCCCGGCTGGGCGTGGAGCAGATGCCCGACGTCTCCCAGCCTGCCGTCACGGTGGATGTGAGCTACCCCGGTGCCTCGCCCGAAGCGGTGGAACGCGAGGTGACGCAGCCCATCGAAGAAGCGCTCAACAGCATCGCCGGCGTCAAGCGCATCACCTCGAGCAGTTCCGAAGGCAGCAGCCAGACCAGCGTGGAGTTCAACTTCTCAGCCAACATGGACCGGGCCATGCAGGAGGTCCGCGACCGGCTGTCCGTTGTGCAGGGCGCGCTGCCGGACGACGCGCGGCCGCCCACCGTGGCACGCTACAACGAGAACAGTCAGGCCATCGTGGTGCTGGCCCTGCTGTCGGCCAACCGCAGCGCACGCGAGCTGTCGATGCTGGCCGACCAGACCATCGCCAAGCGCCTGCGGCGTGTCGAGGGCGTGGCCACGGTGGACATCTCCGGCCTGGCCACCCGTGAGGTGCGCATCGACCTGGACCCGGCCCGCCTGCGCGCCTATGCCATCACGCCGGCCCAGATTGCCGAGGCGCTGCGCGCCGCCAATGCCGACCAGCCGGTGGGCCTGCTCAGCAATGCCAGCCGCGATTCGCTGCTGCGGGTGGAAGGCCGCGTGCGCGAGCCGCGGCAGTTTGCCGACCTGGTGGTGGCACACCGCAATGGCCTGCCGCTGATGCTGGGTGACCTGGGCCAGCTGGTGGAGCGCGAGCGCGAGCCGGACACCCTGGCGCGCATCAATGGCCAGCGCGCCGTGAGCTTCAGCATCTACAAGCAGCAGGACGCGAACGTGGTGGCCACCGGCGAGGCGGTGAAGGCCGCCATGGAGGCGGTGCGCAAGACCTTGCCGGCCGACGTGGAACTGCGCCTGGTCAACGCCCACAGCGACTGGGTGAAGGACTCGCTGCAGGGCCTGCGGCGCACGCTGGTCGAGGGCGCGCTGCTCACGGTGGCCATCGTGTTCCTGTTCCTGCATTCCTGGCGCTCGACCCTGATCACCGGCCTGACCCTGCCCATCTCGGTGATCTCCAGCTTCATCGCTGTGCATGCGTTCGGCTTCACGCTGAACTTCATGACCATGATGGCGCTGAGCCTGTGCATCGGGCTGCTGATCGATGATGCCATCGTCGTGCGGGAGAACATCGTGCGCCACCTGCGCATGGGCAAGGGCCACCGTGCGGCGGCACGCGACGGCACCGACGAGATCGGCCTGGCAGTGATGGCCACCACCTTCGCGCTGTGCGCGGTGTTCGTGCCGGTGGCCTTCATAGGCGGCATGGTGGGGCAGTTCTTCTATCCATTCGGCATTACCGTGGCGGTGGCGGTGCTGGTGAGCCTGTTCGTCAGCTTCACGCTCGACCCCATGCTCTCGGCCGTGTGGCACGACTCACCGTCGCAACGCCTGGAGCGCCTGCCCGCGATCGGCACCCTGATCCGCTGGACCGATCGCGGCATGGACGGGTTGCATCACACCTATGACCGGCTGATCCGGTGGATCTTCTCCGACTGGCGGGCGTGGCGTGTGCTGCGGCCTCGCGGGGTGGTGCTGGGCATCGGCGGGCTCAGCCTGGTGGGTGCGCTGATGCTCGCGCCGCTGGTGGGCACCGAGTTCACGTCGCAGGCGGACCAGGGCTTCACGCAACTGCGGATCCACATGCCGGTGGGTGCCAGCCTGGCGCGCAGCGATGCCAAGGTGCAGCAGGTGGAAGAGGTGCTCGCCACCTTCCCTGAGATCGACCTCGTCTCCACCCGCGTCGGCGGCACGGGGCAGGGCCTGGTGCTGGGGCGCAACCAGGCCTCGATCGACATACGGCTGAAACCCCGCGACGAGCGCCGGCGCAGCCAGAAGCAGATCGAGGATGCCGTTCGCGAGCGCATCGCCCGCATTCCCGGCATCGAGGTGTTGGTGGGCTTCGACCGGCCCATCGACGTGGCGGTGCTGGGCAGCGACCCGGTGGGCCTGGCGCGCATCGCCACCGACTTCGCAGAAAAGCTGAAGCAGATCCCCGGCATCGTCGATGTCGAGGTGTCGGCCAAGCCGGGCCAGCCGGCTTATGCGGTGCGCCTGAAGCCCGGCGCGGTGCGCGAACTCAGCCTCACGGCACCGCAACTCGCCGCCAGCCTGCGCGCCTATGTGAACGGCGACATCGCCACCTACTGGACCACGCCGGACGGCCAGCAGGTGGAGGTGTTGCTGCGCCTGCCGCAAGAGCAGCGCGAGCGCGTGGATCAGTTGTACGGCCTGCCGGTGGCCTTTGCCGCCGACGGCACCCCCATCCCGCTGGATGCGGTGGCCACCATCGAGCCGGTGAACAACCCGGAGGTGATCCGGCGCCAGGACCTGCAGCGCCGCGAGGCCATCTTGGCGGGCGTCAAGGGACGGCCCTCGGGCGACGTGGGAGCCGATGTACAGAAGCTGGTGAAGAGCACGACGCTGCCGCCAGGCTTCAGCTTCGATGTGGGCGGCGCCACCCAGGAGCAGGACGAGGCGTTCGCGGCCATGCTCGGCGCCATGGGGCTGGCGGTGGTATTCATCTACATCGTGCTGGCCAGCCAGTTCGGCAGTTTCCTGCAGCCCCTCGCGATCATGGCCTCGCTGCCTTTGTCGCTGATCGGGGTGATGCTGGCCTTGCTGCTGTCCGGCAGCACGTTGAACGTGTTCTCGATGATCGGGTTGGTCATGCTGATGGGGTTGGTGACCAAGAACGCCATCCTGCTGGTGGACTCCGCGAACCAGGCGCGGCGGCAGGGCGCCGGCGTGGCCGAGGCGCTGCGCCAGGCCGGTCTCACGCGCTTGCGGCCCATCATGATGACCACCGCGGCCATGGTGTTCGGCATGTTGCCGCTGGCCCTGGCCCTCAACGAGGGTGGCGAACTGCAGGCCCCCATGGGGCGCGCCATCATCGGCGGTGTGATCACCTCGACGCTGCTGACGCTCGTGGTGGTGCCGGTGATCTACTCGTACCTGGTGCGCGACCGGCCACGGCCGATGCCGGCCGGTGCCACGTACCCCGCTCTGCCGCCGCCTCATCGGGAAGCTACATGACTGCAGATGGGGTGCGCGCCACGACTTCCGGATTATTTGGGCGCGTTGTGCGCGGTCAGGTCCAGGTCGGCGTGTGTGCCGACGCCGCTTCCGTTGCGCCGTGGGTGGGGCGTTGCGCGGGAGCCCACCTGGCCACACACCAGCTTCGTGCACTGGACTTCGGCACGTGGTCCGGCAGCGCCCGACGCTGAAGGCGGCGCTCGTCCACCCCCAAAAGTCGCGCAGCGCCTCGCCCCCAGCTCTGCATAGAGAAGGCAAACCGCCCCAGCTTTGTGCCAATTGATAGGTGGTTACCCTCGCTTCTTCAAAAAGTCCTAAACAATTTTCGGAATCCACGGATTTATTGCTCACGACGAACGCAACAGTTCAAGGAGCAAGAACAAATGGTTTCTGTGGTCAGCGGAAGCGGTCTGGGTTTGGTGAACACCTCGCGCAGCGTGGTGGGGGCGAACGGCGAACTGGGCCAGGCGGCGCAAGGCCGGGCCGGCGAGCGCCTCACGGTGAATGCCGCCAACGGCAACCTGGTGATCCAGAACCAGGACGGGCTGATGATGGGGGTAGGGGCGGACATCGGCCTGCTGCGCACCTACAACAGCCTGGGTGGCTGGGATGGCGACAACGGCGATGCATGGCGGCTGGGCTACTACCGCCGCATCGGCAGCCTCACCGGCACGCTCAATGCGGCCGGCAGCACCCTCACGCGCACCGATGCCGACGGCTTTGAGTCCACCTACACCTGGCGCGACGGCCGCTACGTGGGCACCGATGGCGCGGGCGCCTACGACAGCCTGGTCGTCGCGGCCGGCGCGGCCACCTGGACCGATGGCGACACGGGTCTCACCGAGACCTACGCCGAAACCGCCTCCGGCCAGTACCGCCTGACCCGGATCACCGACCCGGAGGGCCATGCCATCCAGGTGGCCTACGACGCCCAGGGCCTGATCGCCAGCCTGTCCACCTGGAAGGCCGGTGCCACGAGCGCCGACGAAACGCTCACGCTGCTGTACGACGGCAACCGTCGCCTGGCGCAGGTCAGCACCAGCACCCGCCACACCGACGGCAGCCTGCGCACGCAAACCCGCGTGTACTACAGCTACGACGCCGCAGGCCGCCTGGCGGGCGTGGTGACCGACCTCAGCCCCGAGGACAACAGCACCGTCGACGGCCGCAACTACAACGTCAACTACACCTATGACAGTGCCGGCCGCGTGCGCACGATCACGCAGACCGACGGGACGGCCCTCACCATCGACTACGACGATGCCGGCCGGGTGCGCAAGATCACCGACGCACTGGGCCATGCCACCACCTTCGGCTACGACACGGCCACCCGCCAGACCACTGTCACCGACGCGCTGAACCAGGTGGCACGGCTGGGCTACGACGGCGCCGGGCGGCTGAGCGAACTCAGCGGTGCCGGTTTCAAGACCAGCTTTGCCTACGACGCCGATGGCAACCTGCTCTCCAGCACCAACGGCCTGGGTCAGCAGAGGCTGTTCGGCTACGACAACCACGGCAACCTGATCCGCAGTACCGACGCCGCCGGCCGCGTGCTGGAGCGCGGCTTCGATGACGCCAACCGCCAGACCACGCAGACGCAGTACGCGCAACCCGGCTCCTCCGGCGTGGCGCAGACCACCCGCTACATCTACGACACCACGGGCGGCCTGCGCCGGCTGCGCTTCAGTATCAGCGCCGAAGGCCGTGTCAGCGAGCAGCAGTACAACAGCCTGGGCCAGGTTAGCGGCAGCATCGCCTACACCCGCAGCAGCTACACGGGCGCGACCACGCTGGCGGACCTGACTGCCTGGGCGGGCCAGCAGGCCGGTGCCCAGCGGGCGGACTACAGCTACGACCTGCGCGGCCAACTGGCCAGCCGTACGGACGCTGCCGGCCTGACGCGCTACACCTACGATGCCTTCGGCCGGCTGCTGCAAAGCATCGACGCCAACGGCAACACCACAGCCTATGTGTACGACGGCCTGGACCGGCTCACGCTCAGCACGGATGCGCTGGGCGTGGCCACGGTCTACACCTACGACGACGCTGGCTACCGCACCAGCGTGCAGTTGGCGAGCCGGGACGGACAAAGCCCGGGCCTGCGCACCGTCAGCACCTACAACACCGCGGGCCTGCTGGTGGCGCAAGGCCAGTTCAACGGCAGCACCGTGCTGGGCGAGACCCGCTACGTCTACGACGCCGACAACCGACTGCGCATGACGCAGGACCCCACCGGGCAGCGGCAATGGATGCTGTACGACGAGGCCGGGCGCACGGTGGGCAATGTCGATGCGCTGGGCCACCTGAACGAATACCGCTACGACGCGGCCGGCCGCCTGGTGCAGACCCTCGGCTACGAGCAGCCGGTGAACACGGTGCTGCTGCTGGATGCGCAAGGCCAGCCCGCCAACGTGAGCTTGGCAACGATCCGCCCGGCAACTGCTGCGGCCGACCGCCGGCAGTGGCAGCTCTACGACGCCGCCGGCCGGTTGACCCATCAGGTCAACGGCCTGGGCGAAGTCACCGAAACCCAGTACGACGGCGCTGGGCGCGTCACCACGGTCATCCAGCACGGCCTGCGCCTGGCTGCCTTGCCCGCCGTGGGCAGCAGCGACCTGCCCGTGCTGGCTTATGCCTCGGCTGGCGACCCCGACCGCATCACCCGCAACCTCTATGACGCCGACGGCCTGCTGCGCGACACGCTGGACGCCGAGGGCTATCTCACCGAAATGCGGTACGACGCCGCCGGCCACCTGGTGGAGCGCATCGCCTACGCCACGGCCGCCGATCCGGCGCAGCGGACCGCAGGCAGCCTGGCCCAACTC
>Ga0307516_10000975_pt1 | contig 39575 bp, 48 predicted proteins | sample 19_EM_MG_FD_203310 | JGI IMG/M metagenome (GOLD analysis project Ga0307516, IMG submission 203310) | Populus trichocarpa ectomycorrhiza microbial communities from riparian zone in the Pacific Northwest, United States - 19_EM | ecosystem: Host-associated > Plants > Roots > Unclassified | place... | reverse complement strand
ACTGTTGCCTTGTCCTCCACCGAAGCTGAATACATGGCGCTTTCCGATTGCAGCCGTCAAGTTGTCTGGATGCACACCCTTATGGGGGAGCTCGGATACAGCCTCAAGCCAATCCCAATCTGCGGAGATAATCAGGGTTCAATCTTCATCGCATCCAACCCTGTCACCGAGCGACGCTCCAAACATATTGACATCAGGTATCATTATGTTAGAGAGGTTATCTCTCGGAAGTATGCTCGTGTCTTCTTCATAAATGGTGACCAAAACCCCGCAGACATGTTTACAAAGAACCTGGGTTCTGTTAAGTTCCTCAAGTACCGAGGAGAACTTGGATTAGAGTTCTTAGAGTGAAAGTGAATACAACACCATCAACTGCGGTATATATCTCTCTTTCGTCACAGGCTCTCCTTCTTCATTGTTATGCTTATGCGCGTACCCGCTGCTTAGCATGTGGGAGTGTTGAACTCAGGAAGTTCAACCCGCTGATCGGGTTCGCTACTGGTCCGGGTCGTCGAACCAGCAGGCAATCAAAGAGAGGGGGGGTCTACCCTTGCTGTGAGGTCTTCCAGAGGCGAACCGAAGACGAGGGGGGAACGCAACGAGAGCGCGACGAGGATAGAGAAAACGCGAGGACAAGACAAGAAACTCGAGGGGAAAACAAGAAAAGCGCAAGGGCAACGAGGTGGAAGACGAGGGGAGACCTTCTTCTTCGTTTAGGGGTAGCTAGGGTACATCTTATATACCAGACTCTGAGAAATGCGGAAGGCACAACTCCGAAACTAAACCACTACCCCTCCGAAGCTCCAGCGCTTCGACGGGCACTTCGACCGTGCGTCGCGAGTTGCGACGCTCCTGCGCTTTGACCCTACGAGTTGCGACGCGTCCCTACGAGTTGCGACGCGTCCCTACGACGTTGCGACGTTTCCCTACGATGTTGCGATGTTTCTCTACGATGTTGCGATGTTTCTCTACGATGTTGCGATGTTTCTCTACGATGTTGCGACGTATCTTCACAATGTTCTGATGCTTCGTACGGAGGGTCTTGACCGGTTTCGAGGGTTGCCATTGTACGCGAGATTCGGCCGATCCGACCGTACCCAGAAACGACACGGAACACCGCCTTTATGGCATGCGCCTTACGGCCGCATTGCGTAATGGCGCCGTTAGAGGGCAGCCAGTAGATAGTCACAAGATCATATGTCACACATCAGTAACGTGTGAACGTCACTCCCATGTTTGTATATATACCACATAAGGTGTGTGAATATGATCTAACACTTCTTACTCTCTACTCTCACCATCCACTTAGCAACCCTCTCACCCTTACCAGGTAAGTCATTGTGTCCTGTCTGGCGCTGACCTCGTGTCTGCTCAACAGGTCTACAATAATGAAACCTCAATATATAACCAATACCTTGCTGCCTCAAGTAAAACCATCTCAGGAACCCTGGCCATCCAATGCGTCCTCCAGTGTGAGGCAGCCTCAAACAAAATTACTGAAAGTGACAGCAATGCATGTCAAATTTTGGTAAAATACCATGCATTTCGTATATTCACTGTGGTTTAGTACATTTCTCAAGAGCTTGCGTAAATTACGTCCGGTCGCAGTGCATCACTCAATCATGTTTTTCCTGATGTGGGGAAAGGGTCAGATAACATCATGGTTTTGAGATCAAGCCAGGTGTTGTGTCTCTCAATCCTGTGGAGGCAAGTTAAGAACTAGGAGAATCAGACAAGTGGAAACAAATATCTCACATATGGTGAACAAGGTTCAGCCATGTAGCAAAGTTTGTTCTGCTGACCTGGGGTTGTGGAGATTATCTTTGCACTTGTGACAGTGGCCACCAGCCTGGATATTCAGGGGGGGAAAGGTGAAACTGTCACGAACACAGATAAGTACTCAGGATGTCACACAGTTATGTCATGAGATTCGTGACATAAAGAAAGGATGGATAAATAATGTATTGCCAGATGATCTATCTAAGACATCTAGCAGCACTCCTGGCCAATGGGACATTCGTGATAAGCATGTTCTCGGTTATGCCGAGAACGCCTACAATAAATTATGTCCCTCCCCTCCCAGCGACAGTCACAACAGCCCAGCATATTGTGATTCATCTCTACCCCCAGGTCCACCACCGCCTGCTCAAACACCCCCTGGGCCGCCTCCATTCCGTACTCCTTCACCAACGTCCGAAACATCCGTTGAGACTCCATACGTAACCGTTGTTCCCGGTTCTAGGGAGTCGCCCGCTGACGCCGAGAATAAGGCAAGGAATTCTCCTTGCGAGAGTTGATGTCTCCCAGTGTCGAGCTGGGAGTAGATGAAGTGGGGCTCGATCTCGTCCCACGAACCTGATGACGATGGGGGGGAAGGTAGGGATGAGTGGGAGGACTGGGAGAGGAGTGAAGGGAGGGACTCAGGGGAGTCGATGCCGACACCAGTGTTGGAGAAGAATTGGGAGGAGAGGGGAGTGTCTGGAGAGGAATGCTCGCATCTAGACGGTGGCGGAGGGAAAGGAGTCCCAGACTCGCTTCCAGCTCCAACATTGAAGGGGAGCTTAAAGGACACGTCTCCTGCAAAGATGGCCAGGCAGGAGACCACGCCACAGGTGAAGTGCTGCATGGGACGCCAATGTTCATCAATAAAGTGATCAAACTTAGATCGAAGAACATCATACTTGATCGTTAGCTCACACTGAGCAGAGACCAGCCGATCCATTCGTGCGTAATGGTTGGTGTAGTTAAGGTCTAGTTCAGAATGAAGCTTGTTAGACCAAGCAATCATCTCATCCATCTCTGCCCTAAGGACATCGATGGAGGAAGAGTTTAGCTCACTGGGAGCAGCAGCCATGGGGGGAATGGCCGAGAAGTAGTATTCGACCTCCGAAGGGAGGACGGAAGCGGAAGACTAAAAAGCATCCCCAATTAGATCATTTCAAACACGATCAAGAAGGGGACACTCACCTGAGAGAATGCGGAGGAAGACATGATTGATATAGTTGGAGAGGGGAGGGTAGAGGGGCTGGGTGAGAGCAGGAAGCGAGGGATGGCGTAGTGGAGGGGAATGTTGACTGTGTAGGTTGGGGATGAGAAAAGCAAAAGCCAGGAAAGGAGGGGAGTATAAATAACTAAACCCAATAACCCTCAGCCCTGCGCACAGACCACCTCATAGCCCCCATCAAACCCTAGACCCTGCGCACGGACCCATCAGAGCGCAGTCACTACCCATCAGAATACGCCACACGTTTCAGCCACCATCATAAACACCACCCATCAGAAACTAACCCATCACATCCATATTAAAGAGAAATCCCCATCCATCAAATAACTACCTGAATAAGGATGAAATGCAAGAAGTTGCATGATCTGGGGATTTCCCCACATCATCCCTCACCAGAACCTACTCGACCAATCGGAAGACTAAGAAGTGACTCGAGGTGTGATAAATAGAAGTAAACATAGTAGACCAAATAGTACCACACAGGAGCATGTGATCAACATGTGATCACGAGCTGAGGAGTATATATACAAGGCCCCACTAGCCTCTACTCCCCATCTCACTCTTTTCTGTACCCACATCACAACCACCCCAATAAACGTAGTAAGAGGACTACCTCTCTGATCCTTAGATCCACAGCACCTAACAGATATCTGTTGACAGGTCAGCTACCTGTCCCCTGTATGTCCGCTCCCTTAACCGGTCTTCCCAATCCCCACAAGTCCACCTCTCCCATCACCTTTGTTGCTGTCCCCGACGTCAGGCTCCTTCTTTGGAGTTACAGAGTCCTCAGAAGTTTGCAAAGCAATCTTTCTCCAGGGCAACTAGTCCACCAACCTTACTACCACCCGGTCTCGGCTATTGACCAGGGTTACACCCATCCCCCTTTCCTCCTAGGTGCTGACCACGTGTTTTAGTGGCGAAGCACTCTCCACGGGTTTCCCCTTTGCATCATCACCCTCTCCATTAACCCCCTCTATCACTTCCCTCGCCCACATTTAGTCGTCGCTAACAGTTTCACCTATCAGTGCCCCCATCTACACCTCCTGCACTGGGATTTAACGCCGGAAATCCCCCAAGAACTCAGTGAGTCTCTAGAGCAGGTCAACGAGTATTTGGACAGTGATCTGACCAAATTGTTTGTACACCTCAACCAATTCTACTACAACTACTTCACCCCGATCTCCCCTTACGATCGGTCTCCCCATTCGCCCCTCCTTCCCTCAGAACCTCCAACTACCCCCTTCGCCCCCACCATTCCCATCCCCAAAAACCCCAACACTATTCCTCTGGTAGGACAACAGTAAGTCCGCGCATACCCCCGCAACATGTCCTGCACCACCTGTAGCACCCCGGCACAAACTCCAGACCACCATTGACTGTATTTCAGGTGACCACAGAGGTTGGCCCTGACAAAATCTTCAGTGAACTCAACAGGTGATTGCCGGAAAGTCCGAAACCCCACTTAGCCTGTGGAGTTGGCAAAGGTCCTCCTTGACCCTAGCCAACCAGCCTGCTTGTTCAGCAAGTGAACCACCAGTCCCCAGCCCCCACTGAAGGACTGTCCAAACTTGACAATGGCTGCTCTCTAACAGTGCCATCTATGATGCAGCCATAAGGTGCATGCATACCAAGCGGCCATAAGGGTGCTATCCATATGGGTTGAACCCACAAGTTCAACAGTGGTGGGGCAGGAAGGTATGGAGGTAGTCAACACACCTGAAGGGCTTGAGGCCTATGCGGAGTTGACATCATCACCAGTTAAAGGGATAGAGGGAACATCTGAAGTCTCAGTCCCAGTCACAAAAAAAAAGATCATGACCAGGAAGGCACCCAAACTGCGATAGAGTGAACATCTGAAGTCCCATGTGGCCAGCTGGTGGTGGATGGAGGTAAATGACACACCCGGCGGGTTGACCGGGTGGGCTGGCCCGTCATCCCCAAAATCAACCAAAGTCCCAAAAAAAAGATCATGACCGGGAATTCAAAGATCCCGGGTTCAATTCCCGGCCAAGCCCTTTTGTTTTGTCATCCAGAATGTTCCTTTTGAGTGTAAAATGCGATAGATAGACCACTTGAATTTACTGCATTTTTTTCGGTCGACCACGGTATGTAGGATGGCCACATAGACGGACGAAGCGTCTCGATCACGGTCACCCTGCTGGTTTTCTTCCGCGCCTCCGTCCCTCAAGGCAAGTGACCACTGTGTTCGTTCCTAAAATTTGGGCGCTCGGTAAACACGCAGCCCTGGGCGTAATCGCGGCCACGGGACCGGTCCGGCCCTTTTACTCCTACACATTGCGTCAATGCTCGCGAATCTGGGCCAGCGCGGCCACTTCCTACAAGTTCCTCGGCTAATAATATCCATACCCTCCCAGCGTTCCCCTATTCCCTCCCTCACATGTGCTTACTCATGACCCGAGTCACGTCGAAACCGCGCCAAGTCGCAACGCAGAACCTCGAATCCTTTGTGGCGGTTCCCCGCTATCCCAGTTGATCCCACTACTACAGGGGAAGCAGCCCGAGGGCAAGTGGACGAAAATGGTTTGGATCTACTTGATTCGTGGCGTCAATCATCGGAGACCAGCCACCCCCTATCTTATCTTGGCGTCCGTGATGCAATGGGGTAGCCTCGACGCAAACGGGGATCACGGGTTTGCAAGCAACCTCCCAAAGTGCCGTGGAGGCAACATCTGGGCGCCGATCAGCGGCTACCCGCAGCTATATAAGTGGGCTGGTGAATGCTTTTTGTACTTGCCCTCCTCTCTCCACCTCCATCCACGCAATGGCCTTCAGCCGTGCTTTCGCCGTCGCTTTCGTTCTCCTGGCCGCTCTGGTTGACGCCGCGACCTATACTGGTAAAGTTCAGGTCATCAACGGCGAACACAGTTCCAACGGGTTCCTCAAGAACTGGAGCAGCGGATTGTGAGTCGCCCAGCGTCCCGTCCAAGCGTTGACTGACCGTCCCGACAGCGATGGCGTAGACTATGGTGGAAATCCTCTCGAGGTGTCCATCACTACCAACTCTACCGGCCCGCTGAACCTCGTAGCGCTCGTGAGTCCCCCGGTTGAAGGTGGTGACTGGCGTTAAGCTCTCCTGCACAGAATGCCGCGTTCCCTGCTCCTTTCTACCTTGGAGGGCAAAGCTCGATCTACCACCCCGACCTGGCCGTGGGCTCCGATGTGTAACGACTTTTCCTTTGCTGCCAAGAGTTCTCCCGTCTCATGAAACCCCCCAGGATCGTCGCTCTATCCAACGTCAACCCAAGTGAGGCGCTCCGCCGATTTTCACTTCGTTTGTCCTGAACCCCCCAATCTAGCTCCTCCCGGCGCGCGCCCCGGTTCTTCCTTCTCGGAATCCGCGATCTGGTACTTTGACGTGAACACCAAAAAGCTTACTCGTTCGTGATTGCCCATCTCCCGACGGCGCCTTCAGCCTGACCTCCCATTTCAGCACAATGGATCAATTCTGACGGTAGCAAACCTGCCACTTACGTCGCTTACGACATCAAGTACAACAGGGTTTTCCTTTCCGGAGATGTGGGAGCGTGGAACGTCGTTTACAGCTACAAACCGGCTTCCGTTGTGGTGAGTTCCGAATCTTCACTCTGAGTTCGATATATGATTCCTGATGCACTTTCAGTCCTTATATCTTGTCCCTTTTTGAGGAACCGGTAGGCCTGCAGACCTTTTTCCCGTAGATCTTTTGGACATTTGCCTTTACTCATACTATACGAACCATTCATTACGGACTCTTCATCTTATGGCCGCCTTGTGTTTCACCTTTGACGAATTTGATCCACTTCCTCGACCGCCCTGTTGCCGGACGCACGGTCGGAACTGGGGACCCTACAAACGTTTGGGAATTTCACAGAAGGCGAAGAAAAGAAAATTGGTCACCAGTCGTGAGAAAATGCCCATCTGGAACGAGGGGACCTAACCAAAGTTGGATCCCCGGAGCTTTTTTGGAATGCAAAAAACACTGACCCTTGGACCAGATCTCACTCCATTACGATCACAATCACCATGAGTGAACCCACCTGGCATATGGTGTAAGTTTCCCATCCCTCCACCCTCATCAGACCGTTCTCCCACACCGGTCCTTTGTTCTCGGCCAGTACGGTCACGATCCCGTTCCTATCGGAGGAACACGCACGGATCGTGAAACAAGTCCTGGATGTGGATCGGGAACTCCAGCCTCACGCCGTCAAACGAGCGCTGGAAGTCCATGGGAACAATCTCGTTGCGTCCGTGCCTCCTCCGAGTCGGGATTTGAGCCCATGGCCTGAATTTGTGGCACCCTAGGAAACTATCGACCTTGACGATAAGACTGGCTCGGTTGTCCACGAATGCGTTTTTGGAAAACGTCGACCTCGTCGTCCACACGTTAGATGAGTTTGGTCCCAGTTCCGGGAACGAGCTGGTTTCGACTCTGTGATATGCACACCAGATTTGATTGTGGGGTGCAAGGCGGGAGAACTTACATACCAAAACACACGATCTCTCCCCTCGGAGGGAGACCAAAACCCGAATATTTGTAGCACTCGTATACGTGGACGATAGAGTATGTTCAGATGCTAAACACCGAAAGAAAACATCAGACTCCAGCTTTCACTTCCCTCGTCCGGGGAATCCACAAAAGACTGTAGCAGAGGTTCGTGAAGGCGGACGTGAAAAAGGTGGGGACGCGGGTACCTGAACGGAAGAGAGAATATAACGAAAGAGAGGTGAAATAACGATGTCAACAAGTTACACGACGTGGGAGAGCTCGAAAGCGAGAAGAGGGGTAAAGAAGTGGTGGCAGAACACATACACATGCCAACTCCATCGGCATGCCACTAAATCCAAAACATACACAAGACACTAATGAAAAAATAGACAACGAGCACACCAACTTCTCAAGACCCCCTTTCTCCCAGTCCCCCCACACAACACCATCGGCTCACTGGTAATCGAGATGAGGCTGCGACTGTACCAGCTCCACCCTCATCACCCGGTCATCCGACGCCAGCAGAATCTCGTCGCGGAGAATGGCGTTTGGCCGGTTATATGGGTTTGGTTGTGGGGTGTACTGTGGTCCGTTGTGGTTCTGGGAACCGAGCGAGGGGCGCCCGTACGGAGGTGGTGGCGCGGGGTAAGGGTTGTATCCGTACTGGGGTTGCTGGTATGGATTGTAGCCGCCGGCATGATTAGCGCCGTTCGTCGTGGATGGCGGTGTGTCGGCAAACAGTAACCGTAGATTGTTCCCTTGAATGATCTGGGCCATGGAACCTGTCTCGACGTGCCGGATCTCGACAAAAGTCGGCTCAAACGCAAGGACATATGGGTAATGCAACGCTGACGGAGAGTAAGTGTTTGTAACCGGCCGGTAGAAGTGAAGATACTGACCGAATCCAGTGGGGGAACCTTCCCAGTATACCATGAACTCCCTACGTGATCTCCATCCCGTCTTGTTGACGTAGAACGCAAACTCTGCGGATTATCGTCAGAACCACGTGAGTGACATGAGACGAAACACCCCACCGTCGTAGCACAGCAGGAACTCATTTTCGATTCGATAGATGGCCATCGGCTTCAGGGTGCTCTCTCTTCTTCGGACAAAATCGAGGGATTCATCCGCAGGATCTAGCAAGCCCTGGGTATCCAAAGTCTCCAGATCCACGATTTCGAAGCCGTTCGGGCACCCGACACATAGCTTGGTCTTCAGGAAGTGTATCGAGCTCGACTGGAGAGGGATATAGAATTCCTTCAGAAGAAACGGTCAGTAAACGCGTCCGACTATTGGTCGCCTTACCACATACTGACCTTGAATACTCGCAGTGTGTCGTTTCCACCCTGAAGCAGCTTGCGGAAAGTAGGCTTGTTCCTGCCTCTAATGTTCTGGTCGATAGGTTCCAAAGTCTTGATGGTACTGGATAGCGGGCTGGCTTTCACAACGCAAACGAGTGTCTTGCCCAGGCAGATGCCCGTCTTGAAGAAAGTAATGTGTGAGGCGATCCTTTTCGCGCGTTTCAGCCCCGCGAGAGGATCCATGTGATCGAGAGCATCGAGAGGGAAGGTGATGACTTGACGTTCTGCAAAAAGGGGGAAAGGTCAGGGCCGCGCTCGGTGGTGCAGGATGACTGCCCCACCTGACAACACAACTAGCAACTGGTAGTCCTCAAGGACGTCAACTTGAAGAACCTCTCTGAGACCTAAAACCTTGACCGGATCACGGTTCCGTTCCCGGAAATCCGAGAGGTATATGCCGTCATCTGTGCCATACACGGCTTTCCTTCCCCCGTCTTGAATTACGGGTGAAATCGATCAACGACGGACGGTCGTCGGAAGGATATAGGTACTCACAGAATGGTGCAGCGCAGTTCACCCTATTCGCGCCAATGAAGAAGCCTTCAGAGATGCTGACAGTGTCAAAAACCGTGCTCCTCTCCTTCATCAACTCCTGCTGCTTCGTGATTGCCTCTACCCATTTCCGCTGACTGACATAAGTGCTTGCCCATAGCGTTATCTGGTAAAACTTCCGTCCAAGGTGAACCATCGTGATGGAGAAACCACCCTTGGGATCTCTGGGCGGTGGCTGAGCGGGTAGGTTCTTCAGAAGCTGTCGTTGTTTGTTCGACGGTTTCCCTGCATACTCGTCGGGGGCAGAGATGAGGAGTAATTCTAACGGGATGGGCTAAAACCACATGAAAGGGTAAGTGGGGAGGACTAGGTAAAAAGACAGGCACAAACCCTGCGATGGACTTTGTACTGTTCCACCTTTGTCTTCGGCTTGACCATGAGTAGGGCATGATCGAATAGGAACACCATCAAGTCTCCGCTGTCGCCTTGCCCTCCTCCACGCTTATTCAACGTGCCCTTGTAAATCATCTCCCGACCCTCTTCCTTGAGTCGAAGGTCCTATTGGAGGCTCGTAAGCGCATGCCGCCCACGATAAGTAACACCTCATACCACTTGTTCCCCTTGCTTAAACACGAGCGCTTGGTCCAGTTGCAAGAGATTGAACCTGTTCTCAGTCTTTCCTGATTCGGAGTTGACGGCTTTCAGGAACTCCCGGACCATTGCTACTGCCTTGGGTAGAGCAACCTTGTCTGGACTATCGTCAGGAGTGTGTTTCAGAACGGCTTCCAAAAGGAGGGGATAGCGGGCAAGGCGGGTCGTGGGTTTGGTCAAATAACCGTTCAACTCCAGCTTTCTCGATTCTGGCCGCCTTTCGGTTTCCTGGTGCAGTCGTTAAAAACTCTGAGAAGGATAGATGAGACTCTCTCTATACCTCAACAAAGGTAGAAAACCCAGGATTGGAACTTTTCTCCTTTTCAAACTCGTATTTTCCGTACAGTTGATGTGAACCATACGAAACGAACGGGGAGAAGTGAGGGATCGCGTCCAGGAAGATATCACCGACCTGCTCGACGACCGCGTATGATTTCTGGCGCTTGTTTAACGCGTCACGTAGCCTCGTGTTTACCGCAATAATCTCGTGGATATTCCAGAATACTTGCTCGAGGAAGTCCGTGCGCCGCTCTACGGGTATAACATCCGATTCCTTCAAAGGCTTTATCCAAATCTAAGTTCGAAAGGTCTGTTAAGCGAGGTGGTCGACGAAACAGGAGTGAAATTCGCACGTCACGAAGGTATTCCATGTCCCGCACGAAGTCCCGCTCCGTATAAATGACCTCGTTGATCGCCTCCTGGCGTTTTTTCTCCTTCTCGGAAACACTGTTGACGATCTCCTGAGGAACCGAATGTATCCACAAGGTCCCGGGTTCTGTAATCACAATATTTCCATCCCCACTTTCCTCACTAGTCTCCTCCTTCAGTCCAGGCTGGGGCTTCGTGGTGGTGCGCGATTGTTGCTCTAACCGCCTCGGGCAGGCGATGGAATAGCAGAGGCGATCGCGGGAACATGTTGGGGAGTAACAATCAGTAAGAAGTGTGAAGACGCCGGTGGGCAATGGAGCGTCGTCCGTGGCAACGTTCGCGTTTGTCCGGTACGTGTCGGACTGTATGAGTTGAGACGGGGATATGAGATCTCCAAATCCAGAATCAGACTCTCCAGAAGGCGTCGGACTGCTTTGGGCTGTTAGTACCGCAGCGGAAACGTGTTCCGACCCCTGGTTCAATAAAGGCGCAGCGGTCGCCTTTATTGTACCCTCTTCCTCCTCCAATTCGCCGCTGCTAAATGGACTAGCCACGACTGTTCTGAACTGATACAGGTCGTTGGCATTATCTCGTAGCCGGTGGTCGTAGGTAACTGCGTGGAAGAATTTCTGAGCGTCCAGAGCGCGCCCGAGAAGTAACGCGAGATTCCGGTCTGTCGTCTTGATGATATACGCGATTTTATCGACAGCCTCCCGCCCATCGAAAACATCCTTATACGTCAGCCCGTCCTTCGCCTGGTCGGAGAGTTGCACCCTGATTCGAAACGCTTCCGCAACCCGCGAAAGCAGCGCCGGATAAACAATCGGCGATCGTCTTGGAGCGACTTGGTTCCCTATCGACATTCTTGGGGAATTCCTCCCGTTGGGAAATGAGGGCAGTGGTGGATGTCCCCGCCCTGAGGGTGTGTGCGTGGGACCCACGGCCGAAGACATCGACCTTGACCTATCTTGGGTCCGCTCGCGACGGAATTGAACCGGCGGCAGGGTTCGTGCGGATTCTGTCGATCGTCTGCTCGAGGTGGAACTTTGTGGATCCAGGACGGCAGAAGTTGAGGGAGAACCGTGGTAGTTACCAGCGGCTTGGGCGGAGGTCATGGCCGTGTCGAGCTGGAGAGGGTAGGGGCGAGAGGACCCGGGGACAGGCTGGTAGTCGTTGCAAGAGGTTTTCGAATATATGCTACTTGCGGATGACCATTGTGGTGTTGACTCTGCTGAAACATTGACTGTCTGCCTCTATCACAAAAGTGGTACAAATGCACATACCCGGAGGCTCTGCCGATACCCAAGGGAGCTCGCTGGTCGAGGCTGCCGTCAATGGGCTGGCGGCATCAACGTTAAAGTTCAATCCGAGATCTCCGCCCGCGTCCAAATCAAGATTTACTTTCGGGATGTCGGGTACTGTTCCGTTTTGCGAGTGGGCCGAGGCTGCAGACACGGAGTGGTGGGTGGAGTGATACGAACGCCGGTTCGGACTGGTGGCGGATGGTTGGCGACCTCCAGCCATGTAGACCTGTTGTTGGTAGGCCTGGGCCGGTGTCAAACCAGCCCTGGTGTATCTTTCTGGCGAAGGATCTGGCTCTGGAACCTGGTGGATGGGTTGGGAAGAATAGGGCACGCTGTTCATGGATCTTGCTCTGTTGATCGGCTGAGGCGGCGACAGAGAGGCTTGTTGGGTGTTCTGGTGGGGATGCTGTGGGCTTTGGTAGGGATACTGGGACTGGTTCGAGTGGGTTGACGTTCTGTGCTGTCCCTGGGGTTGCGATGGGTAGGAGGTGTGGAGCGCGGGGTGGCCGAAATCGGTGAACGATGGCGGTCTGTCTGGCTGGGGTGGGCTGTACTGTTGTTGGTGAGGGTACCGCTGAGGGAATTGCTGAGAGGTCGAGCCGTTTCCGACGTGAGAGTTCTGGTACTGCCCATGGTTTGTCGGTAGGGGAAGTGTCGGCGGGTGGTGCATGCCGCCTGGTCGCCCAAAGATCGATTCGTATGCCGCATTTCGTTTATCTGGGGGTTGGCGGGGGCCTGCGGGTTTGTGGTCCATGGCCGCTAGCGTCGAGGTTACTCGTTGTCGTCGAGGCCAACGGCGGTGGTAGGTAAGATGTCTCGGTCGGGCGTCCATCGGCTCACCCTTCCCGCTCCCGCACAAATCAGTTTCGATATTTCCAAAGACGAGAGCCCCTGTATTCGGTTCATTGCTATGGCATATGCGATAGATAGATAGCTAGTATTCACAGCGGTGGAAACAAAGCTGGTGTAGAATCAAGAAAGGCGGGCGAAAGTGCTCGATAACAAAGATGCAAAGTCCATGGGAAACGACTCGGATCAGTTGCCATATCTCTTCCTGCGAACGTTAGCCATGATCTGCTGCCCCAGAGGTGACATCTCTGTAGAACTTGCGGGGGACACAGGCATCAGGCTCCCCCCAGCGGAGTACCAGTCGGCCACTGCCCGTGACCTTTTTGGCGTGGAAGGAGCTAAACCTTCTGAACGGAATATCAGTCATTGCATGTCATCCGGTTCCGCCCATCAGTACTCACGAACACTCCAATCATTCTCTTGGTTCTCAGGTGCGGACAGCGCCTTGTGATGGGAAGGCATAGGCGACCTTCCATTGACGATATCATCACCGAAGCCCCGTGCCAGGTTTGGGGACATGATAAACGCCTTGTCCGCGTCTGTATACGACGACTTGCGCCGGTGCTCGCGAGGCGGCACGGTGGTGAATGGACAATGATTCTCGAGGTCCGCCTGGGCGGTGTTCCGTAATAATCCGTCGTCAAGCGACGTCTTGGGTCGCCGTGACTCTATCCGTCGTGGAATCCGGGAGTTACCAACGATCGGTGTTGGTGAAGTGGTTGGGTCGAACATGGAGCTTTCATCCCCATTGAATCTCGGTATCCTGGAGATGGAACTCAGCTCTTGTGAGACGTTGACGTATTGAGATGGCCCCAGGGAAAGATCTTCCCGTGGCAACGACGGACTCCCAGAGAACGACGACGGGCGCGAATTCAGTGCAGGGATTGGGGGCAACGAACCCGACTCCTGTTGCTTTCGTCGCTCAGTCAAAAACTCGAAAACTCCAGTCGCCCTGCCAGGGGTTTGAGGGTAGGTTTCCATGGGTACAACGACTATGTTGGCTGTGAGTTGGTTTGTGCTGGCTTCCGCCTCCGTGGAGACAACCGACTCTTGCTGTTGATAAGAACCGTGGTCCCGCCCAGTCGTATGTTCATCTCCGTATGATTGACTTTGGCCAAAATTACTGTCCTGAGGAGTCCGGACCCCAGCGGATGAGGATGCGGTGGTAAGTGATGTTGAGCTGCCGTTTCTTTCCCTAGTGCAACAGTCAGAACGCTATCCCCTCCGTGGTTCAAGGCACTTACTGCAGAAAACGTTCCGCCCAGGAGATCTCTCCTTCCGAACGACTGCTGTTGGGTTGCACCTCAGCCTCGGGTTTTCCCATGAGTTGTCGTAGGGTTGATTTTCTACGTTGGTGCTGCGGTCTACCAACGGCGTAAACCTGGTCCTCCTCGCCCTGGCCGTTCTTCACGGGGCTGTTTGAAAAGACATTGTTGTCCAGTCGACCATGCGAATCGTATATGTTTAACAAGCTGACGACGGAAGGATCCTGTCGTAAGCGTAGGAGGCGATGCTGGTCCCTCGGAGTGATGGTCGGGCGTTTGGTCGTGCGTGAACCTGTGGGCTCATCGTCGGACGTGTCGGGGTCTAAGGTCGGCAGTGGGACGGATTTCGGTCGCTCCTTAGTAGGGGTGACTAGACTCGGTATTGCGTTTGGGAACTCCGTGCGCGAGATCACGGTGCGTTCGTGTACTTTGACGGTATATGTCGTTCGTGGAGGTGGCGTTGGTTCACGTTTGGGTTCCGGTGTGGGGCATAGATCAACAACAGAGCACCCTTGAAAGCGTGTCAATGGGGTCCACAGTGAGTGAGAAAGCCTTGCTTACTGGGCGTGAACGCAGTTGGGGTATTGATTTCGGTCGGAGATATGAGCGGGTGGGCTGAACAATTGTGAGGGAATCTCCGCATCCCGGGAGGGAGGTAGCTTACGGTTAGGAAGAAACGGTAATGAACGAGTCTCGGCCTCGTCGTCAACTTCAGGGTGGGCTTTACGAGGGGGGCTCCTCAGCAAAACATGGCAAAGAGATGGCGTGCACTTACGATTTGGCAAGGGTGGTAATGGGTCGTCACTGGCAGTATAACACATAGCACCAAGTCTGCTTGAGGCAGATCTCAGAAGCCGGTTTGCTGCAGCTTCGGACTCGACCTCCGACAGAACGGGCAAAGTCTGGGAGTGATATGGTCGCAAGTCTTTGGTCTCCTCCATCGCAGAGGACTTCTTCTTGCTCCTCTTGCTGCCAGCGGAGAGCAGACGCTTCAAGAAACCCATTGTTTGCGGAATTCGTGGGAGAGATGGGACGTCGCGAGGCGGAATTCGTGGGGGCTGAAGTCGGCCGTTCAGACACAGGTTGAGGTAGAAAGTTCAACTTCTGGCCACGTGCTCTCGGTGATCCTGGACGGAGCCTCCGTTGCTTACCCTCACTTACCCCGCCACTTCTCCGCACCGTCCATTGTACATCCACTACCCTCACCCCGTCTCATGCCGCGTTCTCAAAGACCGAAGCAAGGGAAGGGGACACCCACCGGAAAGGCCAGTGGGACTCTGCATTCTTTCTTCGGCTCGGCTACCCAGTCGAAATCGATCCGCACGCCTTCAAAGCCGGTGGAGATTATTATCATCGACTCTGGGGACGAAAATGCTGAAACGGGTCCTACCCAGTCGAAGCGAAAGGCTTTGAACGATCCAGACACAGGAGGTTCATCTGGCTCGAAGAAGGGAAAGCTTTCTCGCAACACTGCCCGGCCCGCTCCCGAAAATGACTCTCCCTTGGGGTCTGTGCCTCCATCTTCGTTTAACCGTACCATTGGGACGGCGGAGGCTGATATGTACGCCGAAACTCAACAAGCCATAACCATCATCGGGGATTGGGAGACGGGCGACGACGAGTTTCTGGATCTCTTCGACGATTCTCAGGCTTTGGATGGCGAAGACGCAGGTTCTGAGAATACCCTTGACACCTGTCCCGTTTGCGGAGCTATTTTCGTAGACTTCTGCCTCTCTGTGAGCGTCGGTCCTCCGCCACTGATCAGTCCGTATTCATCGCGCCCTTACTCAGCAACTCCAAGCGCACATCAATGCTTGTATCGATGATGGTCGATCAACGAGTCAGTCACCTAGCAATCTCAAACCTTTGGGTGCTCGTAACTCCAAGGTTTCGAACACGTCTCGGCCGTCCGCTAGTTCTGTGAAGCAAAACGCTTTCTCAGTTTTGATGGCCACGAATAAGGAGAACGCTATCTGGAAAGAGGCGGTTGAAGCCGAGACCTCTACGTTCAAGAAGAACAAGGGCCGCCGAAAAGCCCCTTTCTTTAAAGTGCTACAGGGAATGCCGATTGCAATTGACGCTTTCCGGTATGGGAAGATCCCCGGAGTAACCGCATACTTTTTGACGTAGGGCAATTCCTTTTCATCCGCCCATTGATCCATTGATCTCAGAGATAATCGGCACTGCAGCCACGCACACTCGGACCATTATACCAACCTCTCGTCAAAGTGGTCAAATGGTCCGATCTACTGTTCCCGTATGTCATGGGTGTCATCATACCGGACGTGAAATATTAATCCGTTGCACTACGCAGAAGAAACCGCGAACCTGATTGTCCACATGTTGAACGTGGATCCTCAATGGGTGAAACCGCTTCCAATGGACGTTCCCACCACCGTACCCAACACGGGAGGCGTTCAGGTCACTGTTATTGAAGCGAACCACTGTAAATTGTCCCGATCGACTGGTTTTTGACGTGCGGCTTACGAGGATGTTGCAGGTCCGGGGTCATCCCTCTTCCTATTCGAGGGCCTGCAAACTGTGGACGCTGGGGACAGCTCGTTCACTTCTCCGTTTATCGGGTCTTCGCGCGCCTTTCGCTACCTTCACTGTGGCGATTTTCGAGCATCGCCACGGCACGTTTTGCACCCTGCTGTAAAGGGGAAAAACTTCCACCATGTGTACCTCGATACGACGTACCTAGACCCCAAGGTTTGGAGAGCACCTGTAGTGGTTTTTGGATAAGCTGACTTTCTCATCCAGTATACCTTCCCTCCACAACCCCAAGTCATTTCTGCATGCGCAGAGCTCGCCCAGAGGCTATCAATGCCTATTCCCCAGTTAAGGGTGCCAGACAACGACGCTCAAACACCAACTGCCTCGTGTACAGCAGCGGCTTTAAGAAGACCAGGAAAGGTCCTGATAGTAATTGGGTCTGTGTTCACCTTGTTTCGAAGGCGATTGTTGTTTAGACCCTTGCCTAGGACATACTCGGTTGGGAAAGAGCGGATCGTGAGCGGTGAGTTAAGGTGTTGTATTCGGCATCCGCTGCCCGCTGATCCACATGTTCACAGCCGTCGCGAAACGCCTCGGCGCCAAAGTGTACTGCGATGCTCGCAAAGCTGGAATTCTACAATGTCAATCTGATCCGGAGCTAGTTGCAATGTTAACTGACAACCCACGTGAAGCGTGTGTTCATGTCATGCCTCTGGGCTCGATCTCGACTGAAAGACTCAGAGGCTATGCGGACAGCTGGAAAGACACTTTCACCAAGGTCATAGGGCTCCGACCTACCGGATGGTCGTATGTAGCGTTTTCTGATTCACACCGTACTGCCTTCTGATACGCCACTGTAAGGTTCTCCCCACCTAGCGGGGCCGGACTGGTGACGGACGTTTCGTCGATACTGGCCAAAACGCAGCGCAGGCAGTTCACATGGCAGGACCTGAGGCAAACAAAGGGCTCCGACATGAGCCTTCAGGTGTACGGTGTACCATATTCGGAACACAGCTCGTTCTTTGAACTCACCTGCTTCGCGCTCTCGATCGAGTGGGAGAAGATGATCGCCACGGTCAACATTGGCAATGAAGCCTCCAGAGCGAAGATGAACCAATGGTTCGAGCGTTGGAAGAAGGAAAAGACGAAGAGAGAGGAACCCGTTGTACAGTACCGCGATATTGATTACTGGTGAATTGACGCGCGTGTGGGGAAGAACCTGCGGAGCATCGCCACGACACTGAGAGGCAGGTGAGAAAATTTGTGCCATGCACGATGAGGGCGGAGGCGAAATGAATCATTATCAAGGACCAAAGCGCGGAACGCCCGGGGGCCGGCCTCATTGGACCAGAGCAGGGGGATCGACACCGGTGATGGGTGAATTCTGTGACTGCGCGTTACGTCCCTGGTGATGGCCGAGCCCGTCGTCCAACCACTTTCGGGGATTCAGCTGCGGGATCGGAATTTGGCTATGTCTTGGCAGGGTGACCATTTGTTTGCTGCGCTTCGGCTTCTTTGCCGGAGGCCGGCTTTTACCTCCAATCGATTTCTTCCCACACCGAAAGAGGCGTTTGATCAAAAACGCCGAACCGTTGACTAGCCATCCTCCCCGGCTCCGTGGACGTATATCTCAGGACTCCGGCGTACTATTGACACAGATGGCCGTCTGGTACAGGTTTTACAGTAGGATGCGCGCGTATTGGTGACTCTACCGTCGCTTAAAAGGAGCGATGGCGGATTTCCAACACGAGTTGTTGGCGCTTTGGCTGTGCGTCACTCATCTGTCGCTGAAACCTACCAACCCCTACGGCATGCAACTCACATGTCAACGCTTACGCGAAGACGATGAGCAACAAACATGTCCGCAGTCGTGGATGTACCCACGCGCCCGTGAAGCATACATATAAGGGCTCCTAACATTGGGAGGACTCCACCATCCTTTCCACTCGTCCTTCCTCATCAGCGATGCCTTCCAACCACAGTGAGTGGATTTGCAGTTGCTTGTTTCTGTGACTCACCTGGTGGGCTGTAGCTTCCAACGACAACGGCGATAATAATCTTCCTTTCAACTACGTGCCCTCCTTTGAAGCGGGCATTGTCTTCGTGGTCCTCTTCAGCATCGTCACGGGTACTCCCTCCCTCCTCTCCCTCTCAGACGGGTATCTAATGTGCCGCCAAATAGCTACTCACCTCGGACAAGCGCTCCGTGCCAGGGCGTGGTTCCTGCTCCCAACAGTAGTTACTGGGGGTTTCGGAGAGATCATCGGTTGGGTTGGCCGATTGTGGGGTAGTAAGAACCCTACCTCCCAGAACCCATTCTTGATGCAGTAGGTCACCCGTTTTCACAGAAGGATCCTGCTCACATCTCGCTTCTTCAACCTAGGATCACGACGACGATTATCAGCCCGACTTTCATCCTCGCCGCCAATTTCGTCATCGTGGGGCGTCTCATTCGGAGAATCGGTACCAAGTACAGCCGCCTGAGTCCCCGGTCATGTGAGTTGCTTTCAAGAGTTAAAATACACACTTTCTAAACCACCTACAGATACCATCGTATTCTGTACATGCGTATGTACATCCAACAAGGAATTATCGGGGGTGGAAACTAATCGCCACTACAGGACGTCATTGCTCTTGTTGTCCAATCTATCGGTGGAGGGATGGCTTCTTCTGCTAACACCCAATCCGGCTCTGATACAGGAGGACACATCGCCCTTGGTAAGTGTCCCTTTCCCCCTCCACATAGACCGCTACTCACAGACGCCATAGGCGGTATTGTCTTCCAATTCGCCGCCGTCGTGGTCTACATGCTCCTTACCATCGAATTCTTGGTTCGCTTCGCTCTGAACAAGCCATTCTCCGGTCGCGAGGACACCTTGAACGAGGACACCCTGAACGGCCCGCGGCTGTCTACTCTCGACTCCAAGACCAAGCAGATGATTCTCGGTGTCGGGCTTAGTTCGCTCTGCATGTTCATTCGGTAGGCTTTACCTTCTCTTTTCCCGCTTCCGGAAGCTGACGGATTCGGCCGAAGGGGTGTCTACCGTACCATCGAATTGGCTGATGGCTGGAGTGGTAGGATCATCTCCATTGAGCGTTACTTTAGTAAGTCGAACCCATTGGCCGGTCCTCGTCGGTTAGCTGATGTCTACCCCAGTCGCGCTGGACGGTGCCATGATCCTTCTCTCCATGATCGCTCTCAACGTCTTCCACCCTGGCCGGCTGATGCAACCGGAACCCGCGACCCAAGAAAAGAAGAACGCCTCTGTAACAGAGGCCTAGATTTCACTGCCACGGGACCTCATGCATATCCCCCCCAGAACTGGCACGTACTCGTCGCTGCGCATTTATCATCCCTCTTTTTTCTCTCCATTCGGACTCCCGGGCTCCACAATGTCGTAGTCTTTGCTATGCACCAACAATCATCTTGACTGTTTTTTGTAATCGTAGTATCCCATCTGTAATGATGATGATGACTTCCGCCACGTAAATCCAGCCTGGGGTCTGCCACCCCCATCGCACCTGCCATTCCCCAGATCGTGGGTATCATTAGAAATTGTAATACTGCTGACCATGATTACTACGACGCCATCGCAGGTTGACTTTTCGCACTATATATTTCCTGTATTCCGGTAGATAGGGAAAGATCTCTCTTCCGAATGCTACTGCCTGTCATCTCTTCCGTCTCTCGTTCGCTCTGTAGTGTCGGCTGTGACACGCCGCCTTCCAGAAATCTCCTCAATCTCTACGTACGGTCTGGCGGACGGGTACATAACGTTTCCTGGTCCTTGGGTTTCTCCCTCGCAAAGGGGTTCGTCGGAGGGCTCAACCGCTACCCCCTGACGCACCAGTGGGAATTCCAGTGCATGACCCAATTTAGGATGTACGAGGGGGAGTTCGTGTTGCACCTGCTGTCGGTGCGCTCTGCGAACTCGACCCCGAATAGCGCTGATGGGCATTCCGATCATCCATGGTCCGTTCTATGCGCTTCCAAACGTTCCAAGAGATTCCGTCAAGTAACCGGTCAATGGAAGCATACGGATGCGTACCCTCGGGATTTGTGTAATTTCCAATCGAATAAACTAGTGCCTGTTCTAAGCACGAGCCTCGTCCACGGTCCGCCTTCTAACGTGGGTCCCTGTGGGCGTAGCACAGCCGATTGTCGTGGCGAGCTCACATAACCCCAGGGCTCTTCGCAACAAGAGTATGTGATTGTGTGGAACAATTCTCCATGCCGAGTCGGTCTGCCCGTGTGGCGTGGGCCACTCAGTCGCCGCTACTTTGTGACAACAGAACCACGGCGAAAACCCGACCCCACAAAGCCAACTTCTATCCCAAATAGCCGTTTCTTTTGATCCATAGAAGGGTTTATTGCACGGGTTTTTCTGACATCTCGCCCTCCGAGTCTCCCGGCCTCGTGGATTTCGCCCCTTGTGGTAAATTTCCATATTTGACAGACGGTTCCCGCGATCATCCGGGTGGGTCGCCCAGGCTACTGCTCCCCAAGGCGCCCATTTTCTCACGCCTGCGAGGTGACCCTGCAGATCGTCAGAGTCAAGAGGCCGCAAGAGTAAAACCCCCTCAAAAGGTGGGGACGACGGACGACCAGTAATCCCTTCGATCCTCGAATTGACGATGACCATTCCCACAGGCTTCACCACCATCCCCGTTGTTTTATCTTCGCGTACTACTATTTGAGACGTTGGGCGTTGTGACAAGAACTGGATGCTACCTCCAGAGCGCCTCTGAGCATGTCCCCCCCATCGGTGGGTCTGCGATTCCCGCGTTACCTTCTCTTTGTGGATGTCCCGTGGTGGCTATATCAAAGAGCCAGGAATACTCGACTGCTTGGTAGCACAGACGGTGATCATCCCGACTCAGGACCGTCACTCCCTCCATCGGATTAATGCTCCCTGCAGTCGTCCACCAACAACGTACGCCAGGCCATCGCGGGTCCTTGCCGCGTTCGCTAGTACCAACTCCCGCTGACCAAGAGCCCTCCGTTGCATGGATGGGCTAGTTAGCTTTTGATGTCTACATCTTAACTTGGGCGAATTAATACAGCACCGTGAACATGGAGACAAAACAGGGGTGTCGTGGAGAAACCTTCTCCCTCCATTGCCCACACACAGGTGGAGGCGGCAGCATCTGCGAATTTCCGGCTCTCCACTCACGATGTGCAGAAGCACGGGGGTCAGCGTCGTAACGGGTGCGTTCAAAAATCCAATGTGTGAAACTCCGTACATCAGTTCTTGCAGCGCTGCGAACACCGAGCGCCCCTAGGTGTCGTATTCATTTGACCTCAATGAAAGAGGTCGCTCGAGATGCTGTGTTGTTGTACTTGAACGAGCGAGCGGGAGAATCATTCCGCAGGTGAGGTAACAGGGAACGTTCGGCATTCGAGAGGAGCGCCCGGCATGGGGAGGTGTGATCGCGGATGTGGGGCCGGAGGACCATCTGATCTACCATAGCCTTGCAATCCCCGTAGAGAACGTCCACGCCTCGCGGCGGGGCAAACAGCGGCGAGCCCGTGTAACACCGGGGGGCAACATCCCCTGCTCCGGTGATTATTCAACGGGCAATACAAGAGTGCTACCATGGCGTCTCAGCTCGTACTGGTTGCCGGGACCGCCCTCACATGCTCTCGCAGACATCGATGGAGTGACATCCGTTGCAGACAAGGCACTGTGGCACGGAAGGACCACAGCTTCGATCCCAGATTAGCACCTACCGAATACAACAATGGCCTCGGCGAGCCCTCCGATCCCAGAGTGGATTGAGTATAAGGTTTGATCGAGATAAAGTTCGAGTGAAGGAGATAATGATGACAGTAGTAGCCAGGTAGAGTAGTGAGAGCTGAGTGGTTCGGTGTTCCCTAAAGGCGGGGTGACGCCAGCCCCCATTTACCAATCGATACTGAGAGAACGTTGCCATCGACGTCATCTGTGTAAGCCGCGGCTCGGTCGGGTTGGTATGGGCCTGGTGAGCTGTTACCTGAGCCCTGCTACGCACGAGTACAGATCCAGTTGTCAGTAGGAGCCAGCCTGGGTGCCGAGGTCACTGGTGGGACGGTTCGAAAGCCACACTTCAAGCTTCAAGGCCAGGGGTGGGGAGAGTCGGGAGGCGGGAGGCGGGAATATATTTTCCCACGGCGCTTTGCCTTCTAATGTCTCCCTCACGGGACGTGCACAGGAATGGCCGGCACAACGGACGGTGGGCCAAACCAGAGCGACTCTAGGTGGAACTGGACCGTCCTCCGAACTCTCGGATATCCTGACCGTGCGGCATTCACTCTACCGGGCTGATCTTGGAGTTCGGCGGTCACGAAGGCTGGATTACGCTCGAGACACCGAATGAATTGTTGTACCCCGGCGTATCCTCGTCATCTGTGTAAGCCGCGGCTCGGTCGGGTTGGTATGGGCCTGGTGAGCTGTTACCTGAGCCCTGCTACGCACGAGTACAGATCCAGTTGTCAGTAGGAGCCAGCCTGGGTGCCGAGGTCACTGGTGGGACGGTTCGAAAGCCACACTTCAAGCTTCAAGGCCAGGGGTGGGGAGAGTCGGGAGGCGGGAGGCGGGAATATATTTTCCCACGGCGCTTTGCCTTCTAATGTCTCCCTCACGGGACGTGCACAGGAATGGCCGGCACAACGGACGGTGGGCCAAACCAGAGCGACTCTAGGTGGAACTGGACCGTCCTCCGAACTCTCGGATATCCTGACCGTGCGGCATTCACTCTACCGGGCTGATCTTGGAGTTCGGCGGTCACGAAGGCTGGATTACGCTCGAGACACCGAATGAATTGTTGTACCCCGGCGTATCCTCCCCCCTCCGACAACGGAATATCTCCACGCGGACACCCGGCTGATAGGCACCGCTGTTGCAGTCGGCGCTTCTCCAGGAATGTCGCGGACAACGGGACTGGATATCGATCGACTTAAATGGTGGGAGGTCCCCGTCGCCACATTCCTTTCATCTCTTGCCAAACACTCCACGCTAAACATGGCCACCAACTCCAAGTGGACCGCGGGGGAAGACTTGATTTTGGTCGAGGCTGTATTAGCAGGTACGCCCTAGATCATGTTCATCGCAGAAGTGTACTCAACATATGAATACCAGCTGGATCGAGGATCTGTTGGAATACAATCGCCGAACGTCTTCCAGGAAGGAGTAACAAGTCCTGCCGCAAGCGATGGATTCATTCACTGGATCCTTCTCTTCGCAAAGGTTCGCAGGTATCGACATTCCTTGTCACCATGCTTATGCCAGTACAGGTCGGTGGACAACGCCTGAAGATGCACTTCTTATTACAGCTGTACGAAGGCACGGTCGTCACTGGTATAAGGTCGCGGAGATGCTGCCCGGTAGAACCGACGATCAATGCGCCAAGCGATGGAGGGAGAAACTGGACCCCTCAATCCGTCAGTCTTCATCTTCGTGGCCATCCTCACCACTGAACGCGCATTTGACAGGCCGTGACGCTTGGACGGAAGCCGAAGATTTGAAGCTCTTGGAGGCCTTGGAAACACATGGCAAGCGGTGGAATATCATTTCCGGATGCATAAAGGGGAGACCCGCCGTCCAGTGCAGGAACCGATTCCTCAGTCTCCAGAGAGCCGGAAGGGTGTCCGAGGATGGGAAAGCTCCTGGGAGTACCAGCGCCGATCGCAGCACTGCTTCGGGCACAAAGGTGATAAACGTAAGGGTCACCATTCTCCACACACGAGGGGACTTTCTGCTGATACATTCCAGCAGAATGATGGAATCTCTGATCACGTCATAATGATCATTGACGCTGAACCAGAACCATCGATACCTTCCACTCTTGTGCCCGGAAGCCCATCGCCACCATCCCCGTGCCCTTCATCCCCTGATTCAATGTCTTCTACGGAGCCGTCGCTACCAACGCCGAACCCCATCTCGGTCGCTTCCTCGCCGATGTCAACTTCTGTAGAAAGTCTAGAATCGACACGGATGGCCACGAATTCAGATGGTACATTAACATTTGGTCCCACCGAAGGTACCCCAAGCTAACCGCTACCCAGCTTTCCAGATGAGCCTCGACTTTGTGGGTGCTGAGTTTTTCAACGGCGAAGACTCGGCGATCGCCCCAAATCTCAACCTGCCATCATCTCCGCCCGTCACACCCTCGTCGAGTATCTTATCTGAGACTCTCCAACTCGACCTCCCCGGATATGCGGGGACACCCCTTACTTTCCCCGTCCTGGCGTCGGCCGGGCAGCCGTTTGACTGGGGGGAGAGCTTTAGCATGCCTACCGACGGTATCACGCCTACAGAGGCGATTCAAGACCCTTCGATGCTCCTGACCCATGAGTGGATCCAACAGTACACCACAAATTCTCCGACAAAATTCCCCTCGGAGGCCCGCTCCTCCTTTGTGATGACATGCCCACTCCCCTTGTGTTCCCACCAGTCCAGCGAGCTGATCTCAATATGGCGCCACATTACATGGGACCATCTGGGGGATACGAGTAAATGCTCCCAAGCTATGACAGAGTTGGTTGAGAAAGTGGTGTTGGGTGCAGGGGAGCACCGATGATCTTGGGGTCCCACGAACGGGAGTTCGGCGATCAGGATGGTATTTCATCATAATTATCGTCTACGGCCCACATCGATTTAGGTGAGCACGTCGAAGTAGAGAGAAATAACGACCAGCGGCACCCCCACGATGTATACTAATGCTATTATTATCACCGAGTAACTTTCCGCAGCCTAGGTAGAATATGCTATAAACTTATAATGAGTGCCAGCCAGCGCGGACCGGGTTGCTTCGAGCCACAGACAACGGCCGGTGTCCTCGTAGTTTCCATTCCCGATGAAGATGTTTGAAGTTTAGAAAGTCCCAAGGGCCATGGAGAGTCACTCACCGTCACCAAGCCCACAGCTATGACGAAACCGACCATTCGGAAAGCTTACCAGCCCAAGTGCTGTTCCCACACGCTTGTGATAACCCTAAATCCGCCTCGGGCGCCATCACACGCCTTGTCAGAAGCCCACCCGCGTGGACATTGGGTGCCCCATCCCAGTTCAACGGGAGATCGAATACCCTCTGGGCAGGATATCGACCCCAAGCGCTGGCAGGTCCATCCAAAAACCGCCACCCGACCCTATTACATCAGCAACCCCACACTTGGGATAGGGCTACCCGAGCTCCCTCGACCCTGGCTGGCGGGCATTGGTGCCAAGAATTGAATAGTCTTTGCGTCAAGCGATCGGGTAGCATCATAGAGGTGGGGCGTGTTGTTGGTGATTTTGCGAACCAACAACCGATGAGCACGAAGCGCTGAAGTGCTAGTGAACCCGGACGATCAACCAGGATCCGGAGGTCGGGACAGGATATGCCCAATGCAGCTGGACTTGTTTCCCCATGGCTCTTCGATGTGTCCCACCCCTATATCTGTAACCGGCAAGCGCGATCATAGGATTCTTCTTCTATACTAGGCGGATCCTTAGGTTTGTATACGATGGGTGATCCTGTGTCCCAGAGGGCAGAAGACCGTCGGGGATGACGTACATGAGGACCCAGCTACCGCCCAACTCCGGGACGGACAATAGGAGCCGGATTGGGCAGTGGAGGCGAAGCGGCAGAGGTGGATATTGTCCTCGAAGAGAATGGACTCTGGAGTCTCAAGGTTGACTGGCACAGCCTGTATGCTGGCATAACATTGAGTCGGTGGTCCGATCTTTGGTCATGATCGACCGGGGGATGACTCCGAAGCGAGAGTGTGATTCAGAAGCTCTCGCCTCAGTCTCATAACTGTGTTGAAGAATCCCAGCCCGCAGTCGACGTTCCGTATACGGGAACTGTGGAATCGGAGAAGCCACTCGAGACTACATCAAGTCACGTCAGGAACTCAGGCCACGAGGTGAGAATTCGTAGCACATAAGGTGGGGCAATAACGGCCTTCTGCTGCACTCATTGGAACCCCCTAACCGTGGCATTGTGTAGCCTGCTCCGCGGCCCGTAGAGGCCGGAAAAGCAGGGGCTGCCGGAGATGGCCAACTGTAACAAACTGAAAGAGGACAGCGCGATTGTATCCACCGCGGTTCTGGTTCTGGAACATTAGAGGGTCCTCCGGAGTTCATCTTCGTCTTTGGTGTATTGTTTCAGTCACCCTCGAAGGAAGCCACTCGCTCGGGTTGTAGAGAGCTTGTCATTTCGTTTCCCATCGTTTCAAACGATTGGCCCGACTAACCAGCGTCCAACACCCAGGAAGGTGACTGCACCCCCCGGGAAGGACGTAGATGTCATCAGGTCAAGGTCCGCCCTGGCCCGAATGTAAAGGCTGGTATGCATGTGCGAGGTACTACCAGTTTCAATCATTGTTTGATCAACCTCTGACTTGCGTTGTCGCAGCAAACCTTCAGCCTCGGTGATAAGCTGACTGCGCAGTCCAAGAAACAGCCCAACGAGCTCCTCGTCGGGAGATATGTCATGGGAAACCGTCACCCCGATCGCACGCTAGGGAGCATGATAAACCGTGAGCACCTTATTTTCTCTTTTAGTGCATCCGTCTTTGCTTTCCCCGGCCCGATACGGAATGATAGAGTCTTCCGGGCCCTGCGGCACGGGTTTGTTTTGTTCGAGAGGTCCTTCACCCTATCCTTACATTGGATCCGGCTGCCGTGGGACGTGTGAAGCATATTCTACCGAGGTAATGTGATCTGCTTGACCCGTTTCCAATAGCCAAACCTTCGTACGAGGAAGCATATGAGAAAACGCTCAGGGGGATGACAAGCCTTAGATTGGACGGTAACACCCACACTCAGCTCGCCCCGAACAGCAAGTCAACTGTATGCGTATACCAAACCCGGCACCAGGTTACTGGGCGCGTACCACTAACGAGGTGGTCGCTGTGGAAGCAAGCTAAACGCAGATAAAATGGCATTCCGGGTTTGTCTGTCTGTGTTTGGGCCGCCCTCGGTGGAATGCAGCTACGATCCGGATCCCTTCCCATGATGTCATAACGTTCGTGGGGTCTATTATTTAACCTGCAGGCAAGCCACGCTGATCCGCCGTGGTATTTCTTCCACCTCATACCATCAGCAGCAAGTATAATCAAGCCAACCAATACATACAGAAGAATCGGAGGTCGGAGTGATGATGGTCAGTGAAGTGAATGAAATAAGCGGGATTGCCTATCTCGCTAGTCATCCGTTCCAACACCGCCTTCGGACGCTCGCGGCGTTTCTGGACCACTTCCGTACGTATTTCGCCCCGCTCTGGCCAGTGAGTGCTCGAGCAGTGGCAGTAGTGTGGGGTTCCTCCTTACGTTCTCCCGTCGGCTGGGAGCAAAACCCCCCTCCTGTTGGAGCCGAGGACCCCTTACCAATCGCCTCCGCCCTCCACGACGTTGGCTCGGATCTATGGTTTTTACTACCGACGGTGTGGTTTTCAAGCCGAGCAGCGAGCACAGGCGATACAGTCGTGAATCATACAGGTTGCGCACATGAATGATGGCCTACGGAAAACAATTACGACGATTCGGCGAGACGCTGCTTCCTCTTGAGATCCCTCTCCTCCGCGATCGTAAGCTTGGTACCCTTGCCCTTGGGCAGTGATATCCAAGGCTTGGTGCCCTCACCAATGACAAAAATGTTTGTCACCCTACGATGGACGGTGTGTTAGTCGTTGCTCGGTGGTTCGACGCCTAACATACCGAGTGGCGAATGTCCGTTCCAGCGAATCCTTAACATGGACAATGTCAAAGCCACCAATGTGCTTCTCGCGGTGAACGATTACACCAGCCCTACCCATGTTACGACCACCGGTGATTATAACGATGTTGCCAGTGTCGAACTTCACGAAGTCTGTGATCTTGTTTTGCTCGATATCGAATTTGACGGTGTCATTGGTCTTGATGCCAGGGTCGGGGTAGCGGATGGTCCGGCCATCGTGGGTAACGACGTATGGAATGCCCTTGGGACCAATAGCTAGTTTTCGGACCTTAAGAAGCTTGTAGCTGGCTTCCTCAGGTGTGATGCGGTGGACGGTAAAACGGCCCTTAACGTCATAAAGCAGGCGGAAGTGTTCGCCGGACTTTTCGATTGTGATGACATCTAGAAGATTGACACGTTGCTGAGTTTTTTTGGATTGGGGGTTAGAGCATCTAGAAAATCGTACCCATGAAACCAGCGGGGTAGGTCGGGTCTGTCCTGACCTTCCCGTCAACCTTGACTGACCGGTCGTTAACGATTGAGATAACTTCGCGGCCAGTTAATGCGTATTTCAGTCGGTAGCGGAGGAAGATGGTGAGAGGGAGGGATTCCCGCAGTTTGTGGGGACCAGGGGAGGGGCGGGGAGCCTGCGAAAGCACAATTAACTTATACCATCTACCTCATGGTCCATCCAACGCACGTAGGTACCGCCGAGCTTGTCGAGCATCCATGATGAAGGAGCTGCTAAACGCTTCAAGTGCTTTTTTGGTCCACGGGCCTATAGATCGCGGAGGTCAGCATTAGGTCCCCAAAGACTGCTCCCACCACCACCGCCACGGGTGCCTGCGATGTGGGATCATACTCACCATCGTTGGTTTCTTAAGGGGTACGTCTCGTGCGTCGAGGAGATGATGATTGTGTACCAGTGGGAGTGGCTTATGTAACTACTGTACAGTTTCCCTATGTGGTCAAGTCCCACGTGACGAGTTCCTTCCTCTTTCGCGACGGCGATCGGTCTGTTGACTCCATTCCGTCACCCACAACTATGGGGGGTCGAAAACGCCAGCTACTGGACGACGGCGACTCCGACTCTTCGGCGCATTCGGCGGCCGAAGACTTTGGCGACGAAGGCCAGGATATTCGCGACGAACGCGCCCCATTCAAAAACCCCTACCAACCCAAACGGAGCAGACGGCGGAGGCGGGGTTTTGGTGATGATAGTGACGAAGAAGACGAGGAGGCTGGGCCGTCACGAAGGCGGTCGGATTGGGCCAAAGCCCCTGCTTTCGTTTCCTCTCAAAAGGTGGAGCCTGACCAATCTATGGATGTAGATGCCGACTCAGATGCTGACCGAGCTGCTGTCAAAGACGAGGATTCAGGTGAAGACGAAGACGGTTCTCAGCCCTCGCCTCCCAAGTCAGTAAACATACCCGGGGGTGAAGATGAAGAGATGGAAGACCGCCCGCTGATGGGGATCGGCGCGTCGAAATCCGCTGGATTCTCGGGCTTAGGTTTTACCAGGGCTGGGATTGGTTCTCGTGGCGAATCCAGCGAGAAGCCTGCATTGTCGGGATTCGGTCGCGGAGGCATTGGTTCAACTTTCTCTAAAGGGCTTGGTATATCTGAATGGGTCGAAGATGACAAGTCCGGGGATCAGAAGTCCGCCTTTGCTGCGTTTAAACGAGGAGGTATTGGCTCCTCGCCACGCGACAATACCACCACAGCCACTTCTGAACTTCATGCCTCTCTCCCCAAGGCGTTTGGAGCTACTAGGACCCAGCGTTCGTTCGTTCGTGATGACACGGATTCCGCTGGTTCTACCCGATCCGCCACCCCCAACCTATCCACTCAGGAACGTGTTCACTTCAACAAATTGGAGGGAAGTTATGGCGCGCGCATGCTTGCCAAGATGGGCTGGGTTACGGGGACTGGCCTCGGTGTCACTGGAGAAGGTAGGGTTGCCCCTGTGGAGACGAAGGTCAGAAAAAAGGGGATGGGTATCGCTTTCGGTGGGTTTTCAGAACGGACGGAACAGGAGAAGGCGGAGGCACGAAGGAGAGGGGAGTCCGTCAGTGACGAAGAAGGTGCCGCACCCGGGAAGGGCAAAGGCAAGGCCGGGGTGAGGAAAGAACCAGCTGATGCGTGGAAGCGGCCGAAGAAAGTGAAGACGAAGGTCGAGCACAAGACGTACGAAGAGATCCTCGCTGAGACCGGGGATTCCATACCCCCAGCGGCAGGTATTGGTCCTATCATCGACGCAACCGGCGCAACGGCAAGTATTTCTTTACTTATCATCCCGTCAACTGCTCACCGTTTGTTCGACAGTTACGTGAGATTTCCTCTCTAGCGGACGTCTCGGTTGCATCTTGGACTCCAACTTCCGATGCCACGCGTATCCCTGAGCTCCGCCATAACCTACGGTTGGTCAGCGAATCCGCAAAAAGTGACCTGGAAAGCCTTGCTCGGGAGGCGAAGACGTTGGAAGCAAGGAAGAAGCACCTTCGTCAAGAGGACGCACGCCTGAGGATGAAAATCAAGGGCGAAGCTGACCGTAAGTGAATGTTGCCCATCAGCCCCGCGCCATCCTGATCCTCGTTTTAGGCATTGCGCGTCTCCAACAAATCCACTTGGTCGTGGACGACATAAATTTGGAGGCAAAACGTCTTTCTGCATCATGCGAACCAACCCTTGATCTATTTTCACCGAGTTTCGATAAGCTGCTCGGTCAGTTCGCTGGCGACTTTGATCGCTATCGCCTTGACGAGATTGTTGTTGCGGCGATATCACCTGTGGTGAGTGTTCCACTTATCAAATGCGCCTCCTTTCTAACCGTGATAACAGCTCCGCCGCTTGCTCGTGACTTGGAACCCACTGGAAGACTCGTCATGGCTGATGCCTACGTTTCACCTCTGGCGCCGCGCCCTTAAGGTGTCTCCAACGGCGGTTCTAGGTACCGAAAATCAAGTTCAGCGTCACGGTGGCATGGGAATTGTCACTGCACAGCCAACGTGCGTGTTTTCCCCCTGTGCGAATTCATTAGAACTCACCTTATGTTGTAGGGCGCAACAGATGACACCGTTTGACTCATGGCTGTGGCACGCTTGGTTGCCCAGGGTTCGCTCCGCGATCAACAACGAGTGGGTGGTAGAGGATCCGCAACCAGCCATTCGACTGTACGAAGTGTGGGCCAATGTCTTGCCGGGGTTTATCCGAGACAACTTCTTTGATCAACTTGTGCTACCAAAGCTCCAGAAGGCGGTCGCGGATTGGAGTCCCCGAAAGTCGAACGTGCCGTTGCACAATCTGATCTTCCCGTGGCTGCCGCACGTTGGGTTGAGGGTCGAAGAGGTTCTCGGAGATGCCAAGCGTAAACTGAAGAGCCAAATGAGGGGTTGGACCCCGACTGACGGCGTCCCGATCGATATTATGGTATGGAAAGATGTAAGTTGTGCCATGTCGTTGCGCTGGGACGAAAGTCAACTAACCACTCGCTTTCTCCTTGACAGGTCCATACCCCCTCTGATTGGGACAGTCTGTTATTGAAGTATGTTGTTCCAAAACTTGGGGCGGCTCTCCGGGAAGACTTCCAGGTGAATCCCGCGCAACAAGACCTCAAGCCGCTCCAAGATGTCCTCGCCTGGGCTGAGATCGTCCGTTCATCAATCCTCTCACAACTTTTGGAGACGGAGTTCTTCCCCAAGTGGTTGACCACCCTGCATCAGTGGCTCGTTCACCCAAAGGCAAGCTTCGAGGAGGTCGTGCAATGGTACTCGTTCTGGAAGGGCGTCTTCCCAGAAGATGTGCAGAGGATGCCGGGCGTCGAGCGAGGGTTTACCAAGGGTTTGGAGCTGATGAACAAGGCAATTGAACTGGGACCGGCGGTGTCACAGTTACCTCAGCCTGATACACGAGCGGCGGGCATCCCGGCAGCGCCGGAGAAGACGCGGGCTGCAGCGATGACCAAATCATCCCGGGCCCACGAAATTACCTTCCGTTCGATTGTCGACGACTACGCGTCCAGCCACAACCTCATGTTCTATCCTGCGGGAAAGGTTGATGAGAAAACGGGCCACGCGTTGTTCCGGGTTTCGAAGAGCGCCGATGGAAAGGGTGGTTTGTTGGTCTACATCGCAGATGATGCGGTTTGGGCGATGGACGGAGAGCAGTACCGGGCGATTCCGCTAGAGGAGATGGTTCTCAGGGCTTCCAAAGGATAGAGCCAGGCACATGGCCACCACTCTGTAGTTCTCGTCGGTGATATCCGCTGTATTGCTACCTTTCCATGCAAGGCGACCGTCAGTGATAATCGGATTACGTGTCTGCTCAAGAAGACAGCGGGATCGCCCCAGAGACAAACAAGCGTCGGCGCCAACGCGATCGATGGCCGTCGGTGTTTGCCGGGCGAAGCGGTTGGGGCGGCGTCCACTCGTTTGACTTCTACCAGTTATCACCTCACGAGGACCACGCCCCAACATCATCTGTCTGACGGGGGAATGACATCCCTGACGGGCTCGGTATAATCTCTCCCGGTCAGCAAACCCGCCCACCCCTCCACACAACATGCCAGCAAACTCCTATCCTACCCCTGGCCCGTCCATCCCTGGGCGCAAGAACAAGATTGTAGACGTCATGAAGCGCTCACTTTCCCCCCGTTCGTCACCTCTCGCCAAGGGCAACGTATGCCATCTTCCCCCTTCTCGTGGGCAGATTTGTCTGACTATTGAACAGAATGCCCATACCAAGGATAGCAGCTACTCATACTTCCATTACGAGGAACGCGCCCAACGTGTACCGACCGTCGAGCAAATATCGATGGGCCTACATTTATCACGCACCCCACACCTTAGATCTACCAACGGACGTGGCCGGTCGATGTCGTCCGAGCTACCTGCGAAACCTGATGCGAAACCCGCCCACCGCTCGCGTGCCACCGTACCGCTCCTGAAACCCGCACTGAAGAAAATAACGTCGTTATCCGTCCCCACATCTAACACCCCGTCTTTTACGAACGCGTCCACGTCAACGTCAACCACTCTATCTTCGGCGGTGCCTCGGACCGATCGCCATGATTCGTTCTTCCCCCCACGTCTGTTCTCGAGGGTGACCAAGATGATGCCGTCGTCACGGGGGCGGCCGCCGGTTGAACCGGATTCTGAGGTGTCCTCGCAGAAGAAGTCTGTCAGGTTCTCAGTGGACGATGTGGAATAGAGGACGATAGAGCATCGCCGTTTTTTTTCTTTGAACAATTTCTGTTTCCGTTGCCTCCAGCTAGCTTACTCATCCGCTTTCCCATAAACACACATACCCTTTGCATTTCATCGTACATTGCTATTCGTTTGACCGCATTGCTATCATATTTGATTTATTGGTTATTATTTTCGGCTTATGGGATACAACATTTACTGGACGCAGCAGAGGCGAGGTCGGTGACGTTTCTCCGCGGCGCACCCACTTGACGCTCTGTGATCACAGGCCGCAGCGAGCAAGCGCCGCAAATATCACCCTTCGTCGTCTCCCCTTATCCAGTCACACCACTCCCCAACCTCTTACACACACTCTCTGTCCGCCTCTCCCCAAAGGGCACCAACACATATTTAACCCTCGCCCCCTACCGTCGCTCTCAATGGCTCCTGTCGAAACCGAATACTATGACCTGGTGCGTCAAATTCAACCGCCCCTCCTGACACGCGTGATGTCTCAGTGAATTCCTGACTGTTTCTCCACGAACCCGCAGCTTGGGGTTTCCGTTGATTTCCAAGAGACTGATCTCAAGAAGGCCTATCGCAAGGCCGCCATGAAGGTTCCTGATCTCGTGTCGTCAATTGCCTCGATTTGAAACGTCTGACGAGGCGCTTGCTTCCGCTATGGCGCGTCCCCGCTGCTGTGTATAGTATCATCCGGATAAGAACCCGTCACCCGAAGCCGAGGAAAAGTTCAAGGAGATAAGGTGTGCTCATTCCTGTGCTCGGGACCGACCACGGTACTCACGGTTGAATTTTTGTTCAGCAAAGCATATCAAGTCTTATCAGACCCTGTTTGTGGTTCACGAGTATCTACACAGACAAACGGAACTAAAATTGCACATGTCTCCTAGAATCTACGCACTGTATATGACAAGAATGGGAAATCTATGGTACGTATGCCGAAGGCCACGGACCCCCCAACTCCGATCTGACCCCGAGGTCGCGCTCAGGTGGACAAAGAGGGGAATGTTACCATGGAAGACGCTGCAGGGTTTTTCGCCAATGTGTTCGGAGGGGAGAGGTTCATGGCCTATGTGAGTCGACCCCCCGAGAGACCCATTGTGGCGGGCCTGATATCCTGTTCAGATAGGTGAAATCTCATTGATGAAAGAGATGACCTCAGTCGCGACGACAATGATGACAGAAGAGGAGAAGGTCGAGGTGGAGAAGCAGATGAACGCTGGAAACGCCAATAACGTAATCCCGGGTCTCACATCTGAACCACACGTTGAACCAGAGACCAAGCTAGCGGCAACAACAAATGGCGCTTCTGGTTCTAGCGAGCAGTCCCCGGTTGACGGAACCGACGCCGCGTCCAACGAACACCAACGAGTTGACAAGAAACGGCCAAAACTTACCCCTGAACAGAGGAAGAAATTGGAAGAGATGGAGGAACAGAGGAAGAAGGCTATGGATGAGAGGGTTGGAACTCTGACGAAGCAGCTCATTGAGAGGCTGCGACCGTTTGTCGACGCCAAGCATCCCGGGGATAGGGACGATCCAGAGACCCTGGCGTTCGAAGATAAGATGAGGAGGGAGGCCGAGGACTTGAAACTCGAGAGTTTTGGGGTTGAGGTTCGTTTCTCACCAACCCGTCGAGAACCACTGACGAGCGTTCGCCCCCAGCTCTTGCATACGATTGGATCTGTGTATATGATGAAAGCTACTTCGTACCTAAAGTCAAAGAAGTTCCTCGGAATGTGAGTCCCGTCGTTTCACCGAGTAGACTGCTTTATTAAATTTCGCTCCCCAGCCCAGGATTCTTTTCTCGTCTGAAGGAGAAGGGCGCCCTTGCTAAAGACGCGTGGGGTGTGATTGGCAGCGCGTATGTGTTAACTAAGCTCGCGTCATTCGTGTTAATATCCCCACTCAATTGATTAACCAGACTTGGCGTCCAATCCATGATGCAAGAGATGGAGCGGCTACAGGCTCGGGGCGAAATCCCGGAAGAAGAACTGAAAGCCCTCGAGGAGGACGTAACTGGCCGGGTATGAGATCCATGAATCAGTCTCATCCTTTCTAATCTATCCCATGATAAGATTATGTTGGCATCTTGGAGAGGGACTCGATTCGAATGTGTTCAAGTCCTGCGAGAGGTTTGTGACCAAGTTTTGAAGGACACCGAAGCCTCCGATCCCGTTATCCTCAACCGCGCCAAGGTACTCTTTCTTGCTTACCAGACGTGATAGGGTGCCTCTAACCGGCGTCCTATGGTTACATCTAGGGTTTACTTTTCCTCGGCGCTATCTTTAAGAGGACACAGCCAGACGAGTCCGACCTCGAGCGACGGGAGCTGGAACGAATGGTGGCCGAAGCTGCAACCGGAAAGTCCAAACACCAGAGGATGAGGGCTCAAGCCAAAGCCAACATTCATCAAAAGAAGAGTGACAAGGCTGGATCACCTCCTATCCTGACACTGCCGGAAGAACCCAAGGTTGCCTGAGGGTGACGATGGTCCGTATGTATCACCTTGTGCTTCTCTGTGTCCCCCACGCCCCTCTTGAGTACTGTACAAGGGGGCTGATTTAATCTTAGCGTGAGTTTCGTTTTCAACGAGACGATGAAGAGGCTATTGATGTGCGGTACCCCTTCCCTTCCAGTGCCTGGAATAATTCGATATGCTATAATTTTTACTTTTTCTTGTTCCTCTTCTCCGCTACGCCCCTCACCCAACCACGACACGATACGTCTTAACACACCTTTGTTTCAATCTTGCTTCTCCCCTCTCTGTTAGCGTATACAGTTTTCCCAACTGACCAACCGCCTGGACGTTTTACTAGCACCCAACCGGCTTTCCATCTCCGATCTGAACCTGAATGAGCCTATACCTTTTTACCAAAGGCCTTCTTAACCTACGACCGGTCGAACATGTCAAGGTGATTACAAACTGGTGAGAATGATGGGGGAGATGCTCACTTCCTCGAATAATCCATCATCCATGATCACTTTGACGCCAGTCAGTGCGAGCGCTTTCGTTATGAGCATCGTCGCTTCGTGAGCCTCTTCTGTTCGAGCAGAGTGGGTGAATCGTTTGGTGTGATTTCCGCCTCCTGGTTGCGTCGGGATACCTGAGGAGGTGCAGAAGGCCATTCAGCAGGTGATTCGAGGGTGATCACTGGAAAAACCATACCATATGCCGGGTGAAGGGCGGGAAGCTCTAGATGCGATGAGGACGGAAGGTCACTAATGAATCATGTGAGAATGGTGAGATGAAACGGACTGTAAGTGACGTTCCCCTTTGTGAGGAGAACGGGCGTTTCATTTCAGCGCGGGGGAACCACGAGGACGAAGTTGAGACGTACGAAATCTGTGGAGGCACTAAAGTTGATGGGGTACGTATCGCCCTTGTACTGTTCCTTAAAGAAGGACGCGAAGGTTCGTCCTAAAGGGCGAGGTCAGTCCTCTGATTTGAATTCCCCGTGTTCTAGGGCACGCAGACCTAGTACAGAGTTCTGGACAAGGTCGTCATACGGGTTGTCGAGTTTGACATGGTGCCTGCACCCTGTAGCGAGAGCGGCCGCGCTAGGTGGTGTGATAGATCAGAGGTATTAGTGAGGGGAGAAAATGCGACGAACTCGAAGCATGCTTTCACTCGTTTACGGAGCTCAACGACATCATCACGGGTGGGCGCTCTGGCAATGTATCTCATTTTGGCGTTATCGGGTATCACTGTTGAGAGTGAGCGGGAACCCCAAGCTGAAGGTAACCTCAAAACACACCATTAGGAGCCCAATCCTTGCCTTCCATGATTCCATGGACACGTTCGTCCGGTTTGAGTTGTTGCCGTAAGGCGGAAATATTGGCGTATGCGAGGAATGCCGCGTCCAAGGCGTTTTTGCCTTCCCATGGAGCCAATCCAGCGTGTGCGCTAAACTAATGCGTCAGGAAGGGGGTAACGGTGAGGGTGCCAGGTAGTAGATATCGCACGTGTGGCCGCGGTACTTGACGGTGATATCTTGTAAGGCCAGGGAAGATCCGATGGATGCCGTTCGAGGTGGCATTGGAGCTGGGTGTGACCTGAACGCCAAGTCCGTCAACCAGTGAAAGCTATGGAAGCGGAAGAGGAGGACATTAAGCAAAAATCCATCTCCTTGTAACCCCCACGTTCAAGAAGTATGGCCTTCCCACCTCCGGCCTCCTCAGCTGTGCATCTCACGTCAGTCACGTCCTCCATGCTCGTCAGGTATTCCCTACCAGGCGTGCCAAGTAGGATCACTTTGCCAGGGATGTTATGGGCTCGCAATGCGGCCCTGATAGCCAAAGCGATCCCGACCCCAGAAATCGCGATCAGATTGTGACCGCAGCCATGACCTATACCTGGTAAGGCGTCCATTTCGGAATTCACCCCCACCACTCGGCCCCCTTTTCCATGGGTGAATTCGGCCTTCCAGGCCGTTTCCAGACCCAGATAATGTTTCGTGACCTCGAAGTCGTGGGAGGACATGAACGAGGTGAGAATATCATGGGCGAACCTGCGGTTTGGTAGGGGTGTTAAACGGGTCGAACGGGTGGGTTGATGGTGGTTTACCTCTCCTCGAACTGGAGCTCGGGGTGGTCTGGGGGGGCGCTCGTGTCAGGAGTATGTGTGGGAGTGTTCGAGCCTTACCGTGAATGGCGAGGCTGAGCTTGCGGAGGCTTCGATTGAGAGAATCGAGGGTCGTTTCGACCGTCTTGATCACAGCCGGGTCGAGATCCACGGATGTATCGTATTGGGAGTACGAAGGCGGTGCATCCAACGACGGAAACGGTTGGTGTTCGCCGGGGATGCGAAAGTCGCAGCTACTCAGGAAGCAAGGATCCACTGGCTGAACGGAGGGTCAGACATAACCCGCAGTACAGCCGGCATTGCTCACAACTTCGCCTCCTCCGTGGCGGCGCGGGGGCTGCTGCGCCTCAAAGGGGGCAACAACCTCCTTGGTGGAACGCCGACCACGCAGGAAGTCGAAACAACCAGCGGTCTTGGACATGATGGTTACTCCTAAGTGAACAACGGCTGTATTTTTCCAGCGGACCGCGGGGGGGCGCCGAAGATTTCCACAGCTGAGGGCCTTAGTGTTTGTTCCGATCTCTTCGGAGGAGGAGTAAGCAGCAGCTCCCCGTGACTAGACGTCGCATCAAGGCACCCGCCCCTGCTGTTGTGATGGCGGGAGTCTAATCCTGAAAAGGAAGATCGTCGAGGAGATGATGAGTGGGAGGACTGCTCGCGAGGAGTGCGTGGCAAGGCTTCGGGGGTTGGGTGGAGTGGTACAATGTTACCCCGTTGGGCCGCCTTGTGTCCCCCCGGAAGAGTGTCTCCCGGTCGAATTTCCCGGCGAACCACGGGCTGTTCTTCGACGGTGCTTGGCCCGTGATTCCCGGTGGGTGGACAGTGTCCGACAAGCAAAACACGGTTCAGCACTGGATCGTGGATCCCTTCAGGCGAGAGCTCGGCCAAACCCTGCCTTGGGTTGTGGTGGAACGGATATGTATTTCTTCATCCGGCAGTTGGAACCCTCTGGATCAAACAAGGACAAACACGGAGCTTGTCCGCCTCGAGCAGCTCACTCGCTTTCCAACTCCTTCTCCCCCCTCAAGGATGGCGTCTCCAGTGGCGCCTCCGCAACTCAGTGCTTTGGATGCTATCTTCCAGGGACTACGGAACAAGAGTCACGACGTGAGACTGCGGGCTGCCGAGGATCTCAAGCAATATGTAAAACCGTCACTGCTCTCGTGCTCTTCGCGTTCCGCTGCTCAAGGGGTTACAGGTCACAAATGCGGTGGCCGAGATGTCCTCCAGCACGGAGGCCAAGATGTGGGACGACACAATCAACCGACGTCTCTTCGATCTCGTTCACAGCCCGAACACGTCGGAAAAACTGGGAGGGATATTGGCTATTGGTGTGTCGCAGTGTTATCCATTTGGATCCTGGGTAATAATCGACAATTCTAGACTTTTTGCTTCTTATTGGAGGCGAAACTATCGAATCAAAGCGGAACCTGTTCAGGTTCTATCACTATGTCAAGTCCCTGCTTCCGAACACCGATATGAATCTTATGTTGGCGGCTTCCAAAACCCTTGGAAAAATCGCAGAGATTGGTGGTGCCGCGTTTGGTGAACA
>Ga0307516_10000974_pt1 | contig 39588 bp, 51 predicted proteins | sample 19_EM_MG_FD_203310 | JGI IMG/M metagenome (GOLD analysis project Ga0307516, IMG submission 203310) | Populus trichocarpa ectomycorrhiza microbial communities from riparian zone in the Pacific Northwest, United States - 19_EM | ecosystem: Host-associated > Plants > Roots > Unclassified | place... | reverse complement strand
GGTATGCAATTGAAGTCACCGGCCCATACCACAGGTTTCTTTGAATCCAGCGCTCGAAGATGTGTTGTCAAAGCAGCAGACCATTCGCGTTTGAGATCTAAAGTCTAACACCGGAAAATAAGCTTGACGGGAAAAAGTGTGGGATGAGAACCAGCAACCTGCAAAGATTCGCCCGAGTTGGGAGCATACGTGCCCACCAAATAGATGTTTTCAAACTCGAGTTCAACGTAGCCTGAAGGGCTGTATCATGAAACTGTGGGAACGGTACTCGCAGGCCACTCACGACCATCGAATTTCTTGTCCTTGTTGTTCAATGTGGGCAGAACCAACGTCGCGCTGAGTGGCTTTAATTTAGAGAGAATTGCGGTCCCGGCTGCGATTATTCATGAGGGAGCAGGGAGGGCTTCGACAAAGATGGAAGACCACCATGAGAACCTGGTGCCCAATATTGATACTGCACGGAATGAGAGGACAGGTTCTTCCGAGCGAAAGGAAAGTCTCAAGTGTCACCTTGAAGCGCGACTTGAGGCAATATATATCCGGCTTGCTGTCGGAGTGCCTGGTCTCCGAGAGGACCACAATCAAGGGGTCTTCCGTTTGCAGATACTTCTCAAGCACCTGAAAGACATGTCCTCTTTGAAAGGAGGCCGGTTAATGGGGGAAAAATACCTTGGGATCGACTGATCTTATGCCGTTGACGTTCCATGTCAATATGCGTGTACTCCCAGCAGGTTTTTCGGGGAAAGTGAACTTGTTGGCAGATTCCCCAGTGTTTTTGGCCACACGGGGAGCAAAAAAGTCCTTCTTGAGTCTTTTCCGGCAAATCTCTGGCTCAGGAGGGATGGTGCGTTTGAGCGACATAAGGTGAAGCCACGTGACCATTTTGTCTTTTTGGGACACGCTATGGCTATTCGACTTCGATTTTCTCTTCACGGCACTCGCCATAACCGCATATTTCACCTGGTCGCCGTTGACCAGCGGAAGAGACGTGACGCGAAACCCGCAGAGCTCTTGGGCATCTACGACAGGCATCTCCGGAACGGCGAAACCCAAAAAACTGTCCAATGGAGCGTGGACAGAATACGGTACTGGCTGCATGTTGGTGCTGTACCCACTAGATCTGTCGCGAAACTACTGGAGCTGGTGAGATGAACATTCTCTACATCACGCCAGCGCCAACGATAACTCTGTAGGGAAATATTCTCCCATCTAGTCACATATCTCAGCCGCACACCGCTAAGGCTCCATCATCCACCCAAAATGTGGCCGAAGAGCACGTAAAAGCAAGCAGCCACCCCTCTACGTGAACTAGAGAAAGTTGTTCGAGTTACATGGTGACTATGTGGTAGAGCTTATGGACTGCAGATATTCTCGGATTTCATTATGCCCAGCGATTTCAGCGAGTTGCGCAGCATCTAAATCATCAGGGTCCTGCGAGTGTTCACATATCGTAGAATCGCTTTCCGCGCTCATGAAGAGATGTTACCTTTATGCGAGAATCAGCACCTCTGCTTAACAGGATGCGGACCACCCCTGAGCTGCCTCGATCACACGCTAAATGAAGAGGAGTGTATCCCTGCGGCCGTTGAGCAGAGAGAGAAAATGTACAGGAGGGCGGGATACACACGAATTCATCACGTCCGTTGATGTCTGTCTCTGGCTGCATCTCCAAGAGCCTCGTCAGACCGGCGACGTCGTCCGACACAGCCAGGCCGTGTAGGCTTTGATCTGGTTCCTCTCTTGCAGAAGCCATAGTACTGACGGCTCCTCCCATTCCGCTTACTGGGCCGGCTTTCGACGATGGACTGCCGTCGTCGTCGGCTTGCTCGATGCTTGGCTCGGACAGAACCACCGTTGTTTCGGACCACCCTAAACTTTTTGCGATCTGGAGATATCTTTCTTGTGCATCTTTTGGTTGGGTATATTTTTTACCAACAGAAGTCCAAGCATCCCATTTCGCCCGACCGGTCATGTCAAATATTGACGGACGAGATGTACTGGGCATTGGGGACACCGTCACATACTTGAAGAGACCATACAGCTGGTAGAGGTCAGCCAAGACCGTTAGGGAGAGGGAGATGGACGACCTCGAGTTGAGTGGATGTCGATACTTTCTTTGGTGCCGTCGAAAGATAGGTCGCAGCAGCCTCAAAGGAAGACATAAATCTATTATAAGATCACTCTATTATGTAACCCTACAACCCTCGCATGGCCTTGTAACGTTAGAATATGTTGCGTAGCAAACGAAAAATCCAATCTCACCTTGAGCATTTCCTCGCCGATTTTCGCAGGACTGTCCGTCACTATCACACCTGCCTTCTCCAGAGCTCGCACCTTGTCGACAGCAGCACCTACAGAACACATTAGCCCAGGTGACGCGCTCACATTCCGTCGTACCTTTTCCTCCAGAGATGATAGCACCAGCATGCCCCATCCTGCGGCCCGGAGGGGCAGTCCGTCCCGCAATGAAACCGACGACAGGTTTCGGTTTTGTTCTCGTCAAATTGTATCGTTCTAGGTACTCGGCTGCTTCTTCCTCCATGGAGCCACCAATCTCACCAATGATCACGATACCTAGTAAAACGTTCGATAAGTGATGAACGAGGTCGACAAGATACTGTCCTAACCTTCGGTCCTGGGATCTTCGAGGAATACCTTGATCACATCGACATGCTGTGTTCCCGGGAATGGGTCTCCTCCGATACCCACACACAGCGACTGTCCGAGGCCCACACTCGTTGTTTGAGCGACAGCTTCATACGTGAGAGTTCCCGATCGCGAGACAATGCCTGGGAGAGAAATGTTGGATGTTGCACTTAAAAAGCGAGTTCAAACTACTCCACCTATGTTCCCAGGTATATGAATATGGCCTGGTTGAATACCCATTTTACAACCAAGAGGGTTGATGACTAGCACCAAACGTCAACGATCATCTGGCAGGTATCAGTTCCCTGTTTTACCTCCGGGACAGTTGGGGCCTACGAGACGCGAACGAGATTGGCTTTTCAAAGCATTCACAACCTAGGACGGAGTGAGTTCACGAGGAAAAAATCTCCAGTCCCATGTCCTCACCTTGATTTCATCTGCTTGTGGAATCCCTTCGGTGATGCACACTATCAATCCAATCTCGTTTTCAATCGCTTCGATAATAGCATCCGCTGCAAACGGAGGAGGGACGTAGAGAACAGATGCGTCGGGTTTTGTTTCTCGAACAGCCTGGCCCAGTAGCGCAAATTTCCGCACATTAAAAAAACGCGTTCATATAGATCGTCCCGCACTCACCTCTCGAACACTGGCGAAGACCGGAAGCCCGAGATGGATTGTGCCAGCTTTACTGGGAGAAACTCCGCCAACCATCTTCGTGCCGAATTCAAGAGCTTCGCGCACATGGAACGTTCCCTGCGAAGAATCTAGCCTCCATGGTTTTCGGACGCGCGAAAAATATCTCTTCATACCGTCTTTCCCGTCAAACCCTGACAGATCACTCTGGTGTCCTTGTGGATGAGAAGGTTTTTGACGGTGTCTGCATAGGATTTCCTGCTCGACGACTGGGAGAACAACCGTCGTCCAGCTACAACATTCCGAGTCTGGTCGGGTCCCTTCAATTATGGGTTACACAAGACTCACTGCCGCAGAGGACGACACGGGTGGGATGGCGAAACATTGCTGATGGAGAAGGGAAGAGCAAGCGGGTTCGAGGATGTATGTGGGAAATGTCTGGCCAAATGCGGCCAACTCTCTGATGGGTTGAATTCACGGAATTCGTTCAAGGCTACTACACTATCTATTGAATGTTCGTGGGTCGTACAAATAATATTCAATTCTTTCGTGATATCGGGTAATGCGCCTCTATCGGTCGAGTGCCATTCGTCTCCTCTCTCGTGACTTGCGCGACGATCGGTTCAATGTAAGGATGGCGTACTTCACCTTGTCATATTCTCGATCGTTGAGAGCACTCCAGACACCGTTAATTAACCGAGATCTGCGGGTCACAAGTATAGACGACAAACCTTGCAATGTCCAATAAGAATTGGCTTTTTACCTCATTCGAGGCACTGGGAGCGGGCAGCCTTTCGAGAATAGAAGGTAGCCAAGATAAAATTTGGGACGTCCATACCACGGATATTGATCGGAATATCGAGACCACCGTCGATAAAGCGTCTTCCGGGAAATCCCCGACAAGTCCCGTCAACAAATATCCAACAAACTTGAAACCTTGCTCCTCAAACACCCCCCGAATCGCGGCTGCATATTCGGGGAACTTTGGGGGAGGGATATTGGTCCCAGGCATCATGCAATCATGAGTTAGAACAAGGCGGAATAGGTCTAATGATGCAAACACGATGTCTGTGTGAACCAAGGTGAGGGCAGCCATCGCAGCTCGGAAGGCATTGGGAAACGCCAGAGACTGGAAGAAGATGTCCGGGGCGTGTTCGACAAGTTGCAGAAGCATTTGCAAATAGTCTTCCAAAACTATTTGGTACGCCGTCACACATAGTTCCCGTCACTCAGAAAAAGACTGAGACTCACTATCGGGGATGTCGGTGGGTAACTTTCCTTGTAGCAGAAAAACAACTTTGTTAGTCGACCGTTCATAAATCTCTTGGGCAGCTCTCCGTAGAGCAGGGTCTTCTTCGTCCCCAAACCTTCCAATGATCTTCCCGGCGATCCAAAGATAGCTAGCAAATCCCGTGTCTTCAAATCCAACCGACATCCGGTTTATTACAGAGGGGCAAATGGCAAGAGCAGACCTTCCAAAGAGGTTGATTCCATGACGCAACACACGAGTCGTCCGTTCCACAACATCATAGTTGGAACCGTACTTCGTGAGAAAGGTGTCAAAAACATCCCAAGCCTCCTTGCAGGTACTGTTGCATGCAGCTGGAAGTTCATCTCCAAAACTACGGATGACGTGGAGCATGACTTCTAGGTTCTCCAATCCATCTGTAAAAATTCTGTCGCCAAAATTATACAATTCGGGGAGAAGGAAGCGTACTATTGACGTCCAAAAGCTCTTCTTTGCTCGGTGGGAGCCGCTGACTCACGACTGAATGAATCTTTCCAAGTATATCCAAGGAGAAGGTGCGAAGAAATTCGGCTGCTCTTTCCATTGGCATTGCAGAGATGACATGAGCAATTGCTTCATAGACTTGGCGTCTATCGTCTTGCACTAATTTTGCGCCGGTACCGCTCAAGAAAGAATGTAGAGTGGGCAAGAAATCGACCAGGTGCTGAACGATGCAGATGAGATCCGAGTCAAAATACAAATTGGGGGAGTGAGGACTCACCTGCTTGCAATCTTGACAGAGATATTTGAGAGCCTGGCCTGCAGCGGCTAAAACCTCTGCGTCGTGTTCTTCAAAACCTGCAGCAATGTACTGTAGCTGGAAATTAATATAGTCCGGGTGCATATTGATCCATTCCGTGTAGCGGGAAATAATGAGAAGAGCGGCATAGCGAACGCGAGGGTGGTCTGGAAGTAAAGGGAGCAGTGCCATAATTTTTGGAACAGCATTTTGGTCATTCGGGTCTATCTCCGCTCCCATCGATCTCATCGCAAAAAGAGGTGCCTCTATCTCTTGCCAGGACACAGCGTCTGGGGCACGTGAAAGCGCAGCGGTAATCAGGCCATGAGTCGCTAGCAAGCATGTATCTGTTCGGAGGACAAAGCAACAATCTTTAAGCGTATCACCCATGACATGTCTGAAAGAACGGAAATTATCGGCTTCTTGACCGGTGAGTGAATCTGGGTCTGCGGGGAAGTGCAAGTGGCGGATTATAACCTGCATCAAGCGCTGGTAGGCTTCAAGGAGTGATGGGGACACGGATGACTTCTTGCCGATGTTCTGCGCGAGCCGCATCCAGAAGGGGAAAGTGATGGGAACAATATCGAGGTCAGGATACGCTGAACATTCTCCAATTGCCTCAACAATAGGGAAGAATGTCTCAGTGTGTTGCAGAAGTAAGATGCGGTATGTTTCGCCTGCCTCTGCAAAAATGCGTGCATATCCCCTGATCTTGTCTGGATCCTCGCGTTGTTGCAATAGCCGAGGTTTTAGGGCGATGATCAGAGGTACGATGACTTGTATGACTGCCATGTTATCGTCTATTTCTTGGGTTTCGTGGATTAATTCGCAGATGACATCTACCGCTGCGTCGAATAAGTCATCGGACGCAAGTGCTTCGAAGGAGAATGCCAGAAGAGGCGTCTCTGCTAAAGCAGCAGCGCTGACTTCGCCGGCAACCAGCCAGCTACGCAGACAATGGAAGACTTGAGATTGGACGGCCGGTGTCACGCCTGCGATGGTTGTTATCGACGAATCAAGAGCTTTGAGGACTTTCTGACACACCATCGGCTTGTACATATAACGCTAACAAGTCCAAGACTTGCTTTGATTTGGCAGTAAGTAGATGACTCGACCTTTCCCTGTATTCTTCGTCCTACAAGGAGTTGTAAGCGTCACGCGATAGATGAGGCCAATCATAAAAACTTACTGTGACAGGAATTTTGGTATTGCTATTCAGTTCCTCGGGGAGAAGAGTCAAGAATTGGAGCAGGGTTGGAACAGTCGCAGGATTCCGTCCAAAGGAGTCTGTCATAGTTTGAACGGCATCCAGCCAAGTGGGCATTTGGAGTGCGATCCCGGCAAGGGCTAAACATAACTGTACGACGATGGAGCGAGGTCCAGAATGGTATCTTTCCAAGGCTGCCAGAAGAGTATCTCGGAGTGCGGGTAGATCTTGCTGATTGACTTGCTGAAGATCATAGGTAACCTTGGCGGTATCAAGACATCCATCAACAGACGAAGATCTAAGCCACTCACTTTTGATCTGAATGTCTGCGCAGCGAAAATTTTGGCTGCCGGGGGAGTGTCTTGAGACAAGAGGAGGACATTGCAGGTTGTCCAAGCCTCAGGCTAGGACAAGAGAGGCGATGGGGGCAGAGTCAGAGAGGTGCTGGTAATGGATGGGGCCACAGGCGAAAGACAATTTACAGAATGCTGAAAGTCTTGAAGCCAGCTATTTGCTCGCTCGAGCGATGCTTTGTCGGGGGCCTTGTTGAAGACCTCGAGGGCGGCAAAGACAGCCTGGATGTCGGCCATGATTGAAGGACAATAGAGATTGGCCAATTTGCACTTGTTGATCAAGTGATAAAATGGTGGTATATATTGCCGTCAAAACAGACAATCCATCTCAACAAAAACTTCGTAAAATCAGACTAGAGTAGTAAATTCAATATCCGTGCAAAAGAATGTGAGGTCAAGATCAACGATAGGGACGAGACAAAAAGGTGGTATATGGAGAGAACTCCGCCTGCTTCACCGGCACCTCAAGTACGCAGGAAGCCCTTCTTTCTTCCAGTCTAAACGACAAATTTTCAGTCACTTTCATGTAGCAGAGACAGACCAAAACACCCACGGAAGCTTTTTCGGGCGTGAGCGGTCGACCGCTTTCAATGCGTCTCTTCTTGTCTTCCAGCTCAGCGCGTTGCTTCTCCAACGTTTCCTTCATTTCCTTGTGCCTCGCGTAAAGCTCTTCCTCGGATTGTTTCAGTTTCGCCTCCTTCTCTTGCACCTTTTGCTGGAATACCATCTTCATCTCGGCCTCCATCTTCGCCAGTTTGGCTTCGTGCAAGACCCGTTCTTCTTGCATCCTAGCCGCCGGGCTAGAGGACGAGAATTCAGCAACGATGTTTGGTCGCCCGATAAATATCCACTCACTTGATCTCCTTGAAGACAGTTGAATCTTGGGCGACACCCATACTGAGAAGTTTCTCTGTCCGCCAGTTTTCGTAAAGGACGTCATTCGTATACTCCCTCAACTCTTCCATGTATGTTCGGACCAACATCTGACGGAGCTTGACGAAGTCACAGTGATCCTCGTTGTCGACCTCCACAACACCCCAAGGATACGCACGACCACGGATTTCGCGGCCATCAGCCGTCGTAACGATCCTGTTCGATCCAACGACAGCGAACGGTATTTTGCTCGCGATTTCTTCATGCTCAGCAATGGTTTCTTCATCCTCGTTGTCATAGGTGGGTGCTTGGAAGATGTGAATGTTATGGTGAGCAATGTCGGCAAGAATCTGTATGAGAACTATGAGTGGAAGCGCCAACTATCATTTGAAGTACTTTACCCGCTCTTTGAACTCTGCAATTTCCTCGTCCGTCATGGTATCAGCCTTGGCAATGACGGGAATCAAGTTGACCTTGGTGTGAAGCCTGCGCATGAACTCGATGTCTATTTGTTTCAGCCTTTAAAGAAGTATTGTTGAGGTGGCGATAAAGGAGATTGCTTGGCAACTCACGAGTGGCCGGTTGGCTGTATGAAGTACAAGCAGGCATGGACGCGGTTGTCGATGACCTTCATACGGTTGACACGGTTTTCTTGCTCCAAATACGAGTCAAATCGAGACTCGATATTTTCTACGATGGGTTTCCAGCTGGCGGGGGAGAAAGGTAGGCGAAAATGTTACATAGAACGCGGGACGGAATAAAGGGTACCTGTCATCATTGTTGACAAAGTCGCCAAAGCCGGGAGTATCAACGACAGTTAAATGAAGTCGAACACCATTTTCTTCGATATCTATACGTAATAGGTGTGTACGTATCCTGATGGAAAACCGTATTGGAAAGCGTACCTGCACCTATGCTCTCAATAGCAACGGTCTTGGGCCGCTCCGCAGCGGGGGCCAAGGGCTCCTTGGCAGGGTACAGTGGCGTGTTGAATAGAGTATTAATCAAGGTCGATTTGCCCAGGCCAGACTCGCCTGAGTGGAGAAAGTGGGGCGTGTTGGCGTGCGTCGAGCCTGAGGGAGCGGGAAAAGAACGTACCGACGACCATGGCGGTGAACTGGAAACCTTTTCTGACGCTTTTTCTATGCACCTGGTTGGGAAGATTGGCGAAGCCCACGTAGCCCATCAACTTTTTGCGGATGATGGTTGAAATGTGGGGGTTTGTGACAAGGGACGGAGTGGAAGGGTTGGTAAAGCCATTCGTGGGGTGGACGTCGCTGTGTGCGGAGGAATACGAGTCGGTCATGTTGGAAAGAACGGGGAGGTGGAAGAGAGGGAAGAAGTCAGGCGACCGTGACGTTACGTCTATTTGGCTTTGGTGGCAGGTAAATACACCTCATATAATCATTTTTCTCTAAATAGTGACAGTCAATAACAACCCTCTATCTATGCGTCGGTAGCCACTCTTTAGGAAAGTCCAACGATGACGGACGCCCAAAGACGCGCCCACGGAGGTGATCACCCTTTTTGGCTTTCCGCGTCTTGGAATACACATGCCGAAGGTCGAGTGGGACATTGCGAAAGGTGTCTTTTGTGCTCTGCACCAGGCCCGTCAGAGGCTTTGATTCTGGGGGCTCGGAACGACTCACGTTGGCCTCCGCGATAAGTCTGTCGAGAGCATCACTAGCCCATTTGAGATTCATGGCAGGTTGCGGGAAATCCTCGCAAGATATCTTGACGAAACCATTGTCCCATGTATGAAGACCGCTAACGCCGGCGTCTGCAGGAGGGTTGGGTGTCCACCGAGGTCCTGCTAGCAGTTTGAATTTGTGCACAGCGGTCGCATCCTTGAGCGGGAGTTCATCGACGGACGCGACGATGACGCGTTTTGCGGTTGCGGGGTGTTCTTCACCAGCATAGTCCAACTGCCGGACAATGAGTGGTGTATCATCCGTCGGCGGGTGGAAAGGTTTGCGATACGCTGTCCATCGTCAGGATGAGACCGAAATAAATCAAGACGATTTTTTCTCACCGACCAGCTTGGGCATTTCGTGCTCTATGAGCCGAAGGTAGTAGAGCACTTGGCGCTGCTGCCGGAGCATAAGATGCCCAGCGGACGCTGTGTCGTTGTCATCAAAGTAGTCGTCCAAAGCCTCAAACGCGGAGTCAGCAGTGAGGACTTCGTCAAGATTAGAGCGCCGAATGAAGACTGGGGCCGACGAGCTGAAGTGTCTGGGGAACGAACGGAAACGGGATGTCGACGCGAGGAGACGGGCGAGAGAGGACATGATGGTCACGTGCTCAGATCTCATTCACACCATGGTCGTAAGTCAAGCGCACAATTCAAAAACCCTCCGAATAACGATCCCTCCTTGCAGAAACTACAACTGACGATCGCCGCAGACCTCGAGAATATCGCCTCGCTCGTACCTGCCGATGACGACTTCGAATACTTCTTCAAAGTCCGAGTCCGGCCTCCCTTGCTCCCCAATCTCTCATGCAGCACTGTCTCACTAGGTCCAGTGCAACAGCTGTCATGAAGTTCATCCAAAATTCGTCGCCTTAAATCCCAAAGTATGTCGGAAACAACGACTTGAAGCCATCGCTCAGACAGTCACCAGGTCGAATACGAAGTCGCCGGAGGCAAGGGGAATCACACAGCAAATTTTATCTGGCGTTGCGGAGTGTGTGCGTTACCCGCGATCGTCCTTGCCCTCATCACTCATTAGCAGACAGGCAAGCGCGAAAGTTCTGCCAAATTTGAGTCCAAGGCAAGCCAGCCTTATACTGCGGACAACGGCGATTGGGCTCGCCTTTTGGTGATCGAGTGCCGTGGGTTAGAGTTCGTTGATTTTGATCCAAGAGTGAGATACCCGAATCCATTCACGATGAAACCGAGTTACATTCTCCATCCAGGGAAGATGGCGGTGCGTCGGTCTAGGTGAAAAGGGGACGGTTTTCGAGGACGTTCAGATCCCCGAGGGAGAATGGTACGATTACGATGAAAAGGTTTGCCTCAAATAACTTGAAATGCTCTCGACGGCTCATCTGTTCCTACTTTTCCCAGAAGGGTGTTCCCGTGAGCGTTTCTGGTTTCAAGAGTGAATGGAGCAGGGCTTGAAGACTTGACAAGTACGGTATCTCGAATAGAATGAATTTATTTGACAATTACTTTGGCATTCCTGAGAATGAAGTGTGGATGTCTGGGGCAGGCCTATACAATTCACCCATCCCTCGCTGCTCCGCCCGGGGAAATCTGTAGATGGTGACATCCTAGTAGAGTTTCAAGAGTCGCGATCGGGAGATCGAGCATTCCCCGGTCAAGGATTTTTGGTATCGACATCTGTAACTGATGTGAATGTCCGTTACAGTCGCGAAAGGTTAATTAGATTGAATTATGGCATTAGGACATTAGACCGCTACAGAAATGAGGTTACCGTATAGCTATAGAGAGAACTAGCGTGTACAACTCGTCGATGTGATTTCAAACAAGTGACTGTGAATGACTGAAATGGGTGCGCACTAGAAACAAAACACTACGTAGATCGCACGAACTGGATGCGCACTGTACATTGAGTAAATGGGGGTTAGTATAGAGTAAAATCCTATTTAAAATCCGTGAAACCCCAATCCTGTGGGAGAGTCAGATAAGGGTGTCTGCGGAGCTCCGCTGCAGTCGGGCGTTCCTCCGGGTTACTGATTTGAAACCAGTCAAAAATTGAAAATCAGGACAGAGACACCACCCACATAGCAAAGCACTTGAGTCGGAAATCATCAGCCAGTCGGGACAGAACAACATCCTCCGGGACCGGTGGTGGTAATTTTGATTGATAAAGCTGACAACAGAAATCAGTTTTCATCATGGGAAAAATAGCTTCCCGATGTATGTACCTTGAACATCACGGCGACCGCTTCATCTCCCATCCAAGGGCGCATACCTGCCCACATCTCGAGGACAACGCACCCAACACTCCAAATGTCAATCTTGAAGTTATACCCTTTCTTCTGTGTGTTGATAACTTCAGGTGCCATCCAGAAAACGGTGCCTTGCATAGCAGTGAAGGCACCCCCGGCACTGTCATCGGTTCTCTTTGATATCCCGAAGTCAGAGATTTTGCATACACCAGACATCTCCACAAGGATATTGTCCGCTTTCAAGTCCTAGGTGAAGCCATTACATGAGTCGTCATAATGATGCTATGTCAAACGGTAGCTTACGCGATGGAGGATCGCTTTCGAGTGAAGATATTCCAATCCATTCAAGATTTGAGCAGTAAAGGACTTCGTGACATTTTCGTCAAACTTTCCATGTTTCAAAAGACAACTTCCGATCGAGCCTCCCGGTACATACTCCAGAAAGCTAGTGAAATTCAAGCTGTCAGTATAAATTTCATGATCGGAAAACTCCATTGCGCACATGCTCAAATTTGTAGGTGTCTCCTCAAATCCCAGATATTGAACGATGTTTGGATGGTCCAGGTCCTTCAGTGTTTCACTTTCCATCTTCAGTGCCTGCACAACAGTGATTTGCCGAGAGTCGTTTTTGTCACTCGGCGTACGTGGCATCTCGACTTGTTTGACAGCAATCATTTCCCCCGTGGTAGCATTAAGGGCCAGATATACACGTCCATATGTGCCTCTGCCAATGAGCTCTCCACGGACCCATTTAAACGTTGCTAGACCCATGCTTAGCATTACCCTGGGTGAGGAAAATCAAACTTACTTGGTCCACCGGAAGGCGAATCTGGGGTGGATTGAACTCCTGGAACCTTTACCTGCACTGTTGTGACTTCTTCCAACTTGCTCCCCCACAATTTTGTACTCCTTTTGCGCATGATGTTTGAGTAGGACTTGGGATCTCCGCGAGATGTGCGGTCAATTAACTTCTTGTGTTCCTCCGCAACGATACGTATGGACTTTTTGCCTCGATGACGATGCTTCTCGACGGCTGGTATGGGAGCCACAGGTACTACGGCAGGTTCTGTAGCGGTTGGTGAAGTGCCACCTGAGTGAGCTTCAATGACTGGCTTGTCAAGATCATGTTCCGGGAAAAACTCTTCGAGACGCTCATACACATCTTCAGGGGGTGGCCGAGTTGCCCAACTGGTTCCTTCATTGAACGTACTTGTCCTGAACCCATTGTCGGTTCTGGTCGAGAAAGGTCGTTGAGGTCTCGCCACTGGAGGCACGGGTGGTGGACGAGAAAGGGGAGGAGAAGGGACGGAAGCCGTGTAGTCGGAAGTTCTATCAAGAGATTTGCCAACCGTATGCGTCTGAACCTTTAGCGGGGGCCGCAGAATGGATTTCGGTCGTTCGGGCTCAGCAACAGGACGTTTTTTCCACATATATGTTCCAAAGTCATCTCCACCACTGTCGGAGTCCTCCCCAAAATGTTCATTAAAGGTTGACTGCGACATTTCAGTTGCCAAAGGTGGTGAACCTGGCCGATGTTGGTTATCAGAACTTGGAGGTAGAAGTGTAGATTCAGCTCCGTTATGAATCAAATTTGACAACAAGGTCTGGTCTTCCTGCCTTAAAGTTGACTCAGAACTCCGGTCATTCTGGAATGTTACATTGAGTTGGGTGCCACTCTTGTCGCGTTCACGGCCAGAATTAACAGGACTCAGTCTAGGACTGATTGGAGTACGTGGAGGTGTTGTGTACGGGATCTCTGCACCAGGCTGCATACCAAAAGAACGATCTGGGCGATGTCCATTGGGGGGTTCCACTTTAGATCCCGATAGCTGGTAGGAACGGGATGGAGAAGTTCCTCGAGTGAGCCTGGCAGACTCGACAGAATCCATGCTATTCGAAGCTGGTGACTGGACGTGACGGGGCAGCCTATGAGATATTACGGAATCATCGAAAGCCGATTGAGGACGAGTATATGGATCGTTGTTGGGGGACATAAGTCCGCTAGAATGAGGACTTCCACGAGTGCTATAAGGAGAATTGTTATACATGATTCCTTGCACTGGTAGGGGCCGAATGGGTTGCCTGGGCGGTTCATATGATTTCGGTAGCCCCACTGCAGACGATGAGAAGGTCGCTCCTATTGGTCGATTGATTGGGAGTTGAGCGGGATTGCGCCTCGCTCCGCTGGGCATCAGGATGTTAGGATGGTTACTATGGACGGAAGCTCGGAGATTATCCATGCTTTTTGCGCCTTTCGCGAGACGACTCGGCTGACTGGAACCCCCCTTTTGGTCCCCTCGTTCTTCACCCCTCCACGCAGCAAAGATGGTGTAAGGGATAGGTATGGCCGCCGGACGTAGAGCTGACGGTCGCGTTTCATTAGAAGTAGTCGGCACGGCTGGGGGTGGCTGCCGCGGAACATTCGGAATGACGAGAGGACGACCCGAGTATGGGGATGTGACTTTAAGCCGGGGTGAAGGTTGCTGTTGGAGATTGATCGGCGGGTGTTGTGAGACTGAACGATGGGTATCCGGTGTAGCATTGTTATCCTGACCGGGAACCCCGAACTCAGACCGACGAGAATGATCTTCCGATTCACTCGGGTGTCTCCTTCGCTTTGATTCCTTCTCAGAATACAGGTTGTCCTTTGATAACTCTGTTTTGAGTCTCATTCCGGCAGCATGCTGTTGGCGACCTCGCCAGAGCCTGGGGGCGTTCTCATACTTGTGATCGGGGACCTTCAATGGAGGCTCCCGTTCTGCGCCAATATCAGAGCTTGGTATATCATGGAACCCTCGATTATGTGTTGATGGTAAAAGCGAGTGGTCGTCGGTTATAAAATTAACGCGAATCGGAGAGAGGGATTGTGGTGGAGGTGGGGAAACCATATGTTTAGGTTCAAGGGCACTGACATCAACACGAGGCCTTTCGGATGGAGGAGTCTTAGAGCTTGGATACTGGAGAGGGGGTGAGGCAGGTGGCTGCATCTGTCGGCGAACAGCATGAGGGGACGATGGTGGATTACTCGAATTGGGATGAAAGTTACTTGATTGTTGTTGGGGAGGAATGGGGGGGTGAGGATAAACGGTCGGCTTGTGATTAGCATGACTATCACGCTCGGGATTGTCGAGGTCTGCTTCATAACCAGCAGCTGTCTCCAACGGATGTTGCTCGCTAGTAGATGATATGCTGTCTTGTCTGGAACGGCGCTTCGGGCGCAAGGGAGGGTCGTAGGGAAGGACAGGAGGAGGGATTGTAGTGGCAGTTGGTGACTGAGAATGGAACGACTGCTCATGGACCAGTGCGGAGGAGTGAGAAACGAAAAACTTGAGTGACCCCTTGGAATCACCATGATTGCGACATAAGGCGAAAAGTTTTTCATCGGTCAAGGCATTTCCGATGGCATAGGCACCCATCTCGGTTTGATAGATCGAGAAGGATGGCTGATCATCATCTCGAATATTAAGCTGGAGGGCGGGGTTCAGATGGAGAAAAAAGGATGAAAACATGAGAAACCTTGTTGAAAATGCATTCTCGGACTACAGATGCACTTTTTGCACCGCTAATATCGACCGTCACGTACCAGTCCGAGTCAGTCGTGACAACAATGAGCACTTTACTAGATATGCCGGTGGCAGAATCTGGAGCTGAGGTGGGCGACTTGACGCCACATGAGAAGATTGGAAGTGCAACAGAGGAGGGAATACCTACGGTCCGAGGTCGCTTTGGATTATCTGGCGGAGGGCGCGGGTGCCGATGGTTCTGGAAGGAAGATTTAATCGTTTGGAGGAATTTGCCTCCTCGGGATGGTGGTACTTGAGCGCCATCGGCAACGTGTTCGTCAGCGGTAGTTGCTGTTATTGAGAGGTCTCGTGGGGATGGTGTATCACCGGCTAGATCAGGAACTGCGAGTCCGGGGGTGCTGGATGGCGGGGTGGACTCGTCAGCGGCAGGAGAGCTGGTGCTGGAGGGTGAGGACGTGGAAGGGTGTTGATACAAGGCATGGTTTGCAGGTAAAGATGTTGTGAGGGGGGTAGGGGGGTGGTGGTGGTAGTGTTGAGCAGGAGGAGAGCGATGGCGGTGGAGGGGAGTGTGGTCGTAGACGGGCGGGGCTCTCAGGTGCGCCCTGCGGTCTTCCTCGCTGTCTCCCGAGTCTGAGCTGGGATTGGCGACGTAGAGGACTCGGATGCGGCCTTTGACGCCTCTTGCATCCTCCGACATGGACGAGATACGGTGGAGATGGATGTTCGGCTAGAGGAGAGGGCGGAGGGAGAGGAGAGGATTGGGTCGTGGACGACGTGGAGAGGGTGGGGACGACAGGTCGAGGACGGTCGTCGTCGATGGTCGTCGATGGCAAGCAACGTTGGGTGTCGTCGGGGCCAAGCGAGGCTGACTAAGGCCAATTAAGGGAGTAGTAATCTTTGGTGGTAGTTATGTACACAATTGACCTAATCTTGGAAACTCTGCCTTGTCGTCCAGGAGCTGCTCGCCCCATGAGAGCAGCTTCAAAAGCCCCACCAGCTTCACCTCTTTCCCCTGGCTCAGACTCTCCAGCACCGCTGCGTTCACCTCTCCCGCAGTTTTCATCCGGTGCGCAGGCGACAATAGCTCCGCAATCGCTGCTGGCGCTGACGGCACCGAATCAAATGCCAACAGCGCCATAGTTCGTTCCAACTCGGACAAAAACTCTGGGTTTTCCTCGCCTCTCGGTGCCAGCTCCGATTGCGCAAACTCTAGAGCCTCGGTTATCCGCCCTTGTCGGATGTATTCGATCAGCTTTTGCTGCTGTAGATGGAAATACAACGCGGGGTTCGTATCTAAGATCTATAGGAGAAAGCATCAGCGAAGCCGTGGACGGAAAAGGCATGCAGAACAAGAGTCGCGTCATTTTGAAGACTGAAGTTTTGGTGTAAAAGAGTCTCATCACCGACCGAGAGAGGTCTGAGAGGGGTGCATGGAAAGTTCTAATCCTCCGACTCTTGTCAAGCTCTGAACGGAATGTGATCACACCTCGGGATTCAGGTCATTGACTCTCGTAATGGCCTCTTCAATGTCCCCACGCTGAAGAGCTTCGCGAATGTCCATCCTGCTCTCAATGCTCTCCAAATCTACAGGAGGAGAAAGATTGGCCTCCTGGCTGAACTCTTCTGCGGCTGACTTGTAGCCTTCGATGACAAGGTAATCCATAATGAAACGATTCAGATCACTGGCAAAACTTAGTTAGCCGGCATATTAGGTGGTTTTCCAAATTGATGTCAGAATAGTGTAAAAGTATTCCTTCTCTTCAAAATCGACTTCGGAGAGATTCCCAAATGATAATCATCCTAGCGGATGTCTTGGTACAGAAAAACTCACCCTTTCGTGACCTGCACTTCATGTAGCCGTCGATGCCATTCTTCTTTCCTAATCCACTGTTTCGAGGGCTGTCGATGGTGAAAGGCCTTAGTACCGGGCAAAGGCGAAAAAGGGAAAAACAGACCATCAGAAATTGGAACTGCTTCAATTTAAGCAAACCGCTGGCTATTTAGGGTGGGCCTTCGAGAAAAAAACATCCCGTCATGTGCCGAGCCAATCTTCATCAGCTTCCTTTTTAAGTATATGATCCGGATCGTTGAGTTTATTGCAGCTCGAGGCAATGGCGGGCATTACATGTGTATCGGCAGAAATACTGGGGCACTGTACCGCAATTACCCCTCAACATCGAGTACCGCCCGTCATCCGCCAAGATGGCCAGGTACACATACCTTCGGACTAATGGAGGTGCATCCCTAACTCTACCCAGCTATAAAATCTCGTCTTCAAATAACCTTAAAAATCACTAGATGCACCAGTTGAGCTTACAACCAAAACTGCACCGCTCGATGCCAATCACCTACAGGCGAGAGAAGAGAGCTCAGTAGCGGGGAGAAAAGGCCTGTATAAGGCATTGAAGGAACCGGGGTATTCGTCCCAGAAGAGGGTGTAACAACCTTTCAAGTCTTGGTGTTAAATCGGGCAACCTGTTGCAAAAGTCTCGTGATAACAATGAGAGGAAGGAGGTGACGCAGAGGCAGGCTAACAAGCACCATCCAGATCGTGTATCTGGTACCGGCCCAACATCGGGAGCACTACGCTGCCTCCACCGACAATAGCGATCGCTCTGGGTGGAGGTTGATCCTGCAGTAGATGACGAAGTCAGATATGTCGGGTCATAAGCAAGCCTGATGGGCGTCATCGACCCCTCTCTCATTTGCTCGTCGATACACGTTCTCAACAGTACTTACTACACTTTCGACACAATCCCGCCGGTGCGGATCATGTCAAAAAAGTCATTTTTGTCCACCAAGCCTGGCAACAAATGAGTATAAATCTCCGTCTTAAGGAGACCACCTACTTTGTTTTCCGCGCCCAATTAGATTGTCCTTGACCTTCCCCTTGGCCTTCCCCTTCGACTTGTCGCTCAGAACGGGTGCAGGCAACGTCGGCTTGCCTGATCCTCTCGCCGCTTTGGCTTCCTCAGCAGCCGCAGACGATGTCGCCTGAGATTGTTGTATCGCGTTGAAAAGCTTGACCACTTTTTTATGTAACGTCAGCTCCAAGGCGATATAGATATCAAACGACGCACCTCCCCGTTGTGCAACCTTTCGAAGTGTTCTTTCGCTCTCTCCGCCCCAACCTCCAATAACATCGCGTATTCGACCCACGTCTTCTTTTTGTTTTCGCTCCACTTGGAGAACTTTCTTTGCCCGGAGTTCCAGCTTCTCATCCTTCCTTTTTCTGGAGAGCGAAGGTTTTAGAGATAGCGGTGCGGCAGACGGCGCGTCGGTCTTCAGTAACGATTGTAGAGTAGCACCGAAGTTCGAGGGCCCAGTCGCCCTAATCTTGCGCTTTGATGTTTGACGGGATTTCTTCGTCCTCGTCTCAGCAATTTCATCGGAGGTATCGAGTGAGCCTTCTAGGGATGAAATTTCTGAATCGTCACCAGAAACGCTCTTCTCATCATGGTCAGCGTCGCCTGTGTCGTCTGAAAGCCTTTGGCGTTTTAAGGTGGGCATGGGACGCAGTGGTGATTGTGTTTGTAGACCAAGCAGTGAATCTCTCAGGCATCATGCACTCTACCGGCAAATAACAACCACCGCTCAACGCCTTTGACGAGGTTCCTTTCAAGTACTAGTGAATCTCTGTGGCCCCCTTGTGGTCTTGCTACAAGATTTACTAGGGAAGGATGCCCTCAACATCTGTGGACTTGTCCCCAGAGCCAGACCTCCATCCTCTGTACCCATTTACAACGCACATCGCCTCCCTTCTTTCGTCTCATTCAGGACTATCTCCAGCCCAGCGCACAGAACTTGTCGCCCATTGCTTGACTCGTGCCTGCGTTTTCGGCGATATTGTGGTCCTACAATATCTGCATGCTGATCCCCTCGCCCAAATTCATGTCGATCTTGGAATGCGCGACGAGGATGGCCTCGGTCTCGTCACTCTGGCCATCCAGGGTTTTGGGGCAGGCTCAGACCGCGACGTCGAAAGAGAAGAATGCGTCAGATTGTTGGTCTCCCAAGGCGCCGACTTGCGTCCTGATAGAGGTGAAATTCTTTCCCTGATTACGCGTCTTCCACGATTTTATATCGTCCCTCTAGATGGCTGGACGCCATTGCATCATGCTTCTCTTCTTTCGCCTCCAACTTTGGTATCGTATCTCATGACGCATGGATGTTCCCCCTTCGCTCTGACGCGTCGCAACTTGACACCTCTTGACATCGTCACGGCTCATTCCATTCTTCCCGGACGAGGCGACGTGGCCTTGTTACTAGAAGAAGCCATGCGCGGTCAAGGATGGACAGGTAGTCGCATGGAGCAGAAACGGAAAGTAATTGATCGGCATTCAAAGCGACAGAAGAAACAAAACGAAGTCCGCGATGCCCTTGGGAAGGTCCTTGGCATCGATTTGGCGTGGTGGGAGGAGGAGGAGGATCCACTGTTGCGTGATTCGGATTCAGATGACGATGAGGGGGATGAATATCTCTACGTTCGTCCATCGGCTTATATCGTGGCCAATTCTAACCACTCAGAGCAGACACCCATTTCAGATTACTCGTCTATGCTGGTCTTTTCGCCCGCCTCCTTGCCTCATATCTTCGACTCTCTCATTACGAATTTCCGACCTTCTTTCCGCACCTCCACACCAGCAAATGTATTGTATCTACTGGCAAGATTTGCCTGCTTAACATGTGATCATGCATGGCTCGAGGAACTGATACTCGGCGCCACAGATGCCATCGAAGAAACCTTTTTTGTAGGTAGTCGCGTTCTTCTTAGTTCCTCGACCTCATCTTTTGTCCAGTCACGGGCTGATGATGTGATCTGTCTAACGTTTTGGCTATACAATACGACCGCATGGCTTCACCTTTTGCAGTGTGACAATACGATAAATGAAGCTTGTGAGATGCTGGGCTCTTTCGATCTCATAGAAGAAGTAATCAACTCCGTCTTTGGTAATGTTCAAGCCCATTTCCTTGTGGCAATTAACTGAAGAGGTCAACGATCTAGTATTTATAATTCGGTTCGCTGAACGTCGAATCGACACATTATTCGACGTTGCCCTGTTGGACTTCTCCCCTTTGGCATCTGAATTCGAATCAGTTCAGTTCGAGTCCGACTGGTCATTCCTGAGGCCTTTCACTAACAAGAAGCGGGTTGTTTCGTCATCGAGTGCATCACGAGCGAGAGCGCCATCTTTGCCTCCCAGCCCCGGTCATTCACTTGTGACCTCGCAGAGCCACGGAGCAATTACGAGTTCAACCTCAACCGGGTTTTCATCCCTCAGACGGACCTTTGCTCGTAATCGTGGGCCAGTCACACCTCTCTCTTCTCTTTTTCCCGAGTCCCCCCCAACCCCGTCTCCAGCTGATCTCACGTCCTTTCTGACGGCTCTTCACACCCTCTTGACACTATTTGATGTGAATCCAGCATTTATCGCGCAACTCTGGTCTCAAATCCTCTATTGGACCTCTTGTAAGGATACTTCGTGCTTGTCTCTGAGAATTGTACACTGAGTTCTACTCAGGCGAGCTCTTCAATCGTATCATCACTCGGAAGAAGTATCTTTGCAGGTAAGCTTCGTCTTGGACGAGAGGGCAGGAATCTAATCCTTACATCAATCAAGGTCACGGGCGGTACAGATAGGAATGAATCTTGCTGTGTTGGAGGAATGGATTGAGAAAATGGAACTTCCACCTGGCGTGCAGTCGCACTTTCTTCCAGTTCGAGATTTATTGAATTGGTTACAGGTGTGCAATGAAGAACTCCTCCTTCCGTGTGGTAACATTAGATAGGGTCTTTCGTCCATTACAGATTTTTCAGAGCTAGTTGCTACCATCCAGACGATGAAAAGCATCAACCCCCTACAGGCAAGTTCGATGCTTTCCAATCAAAGCGAGAAACCATTTTGATCATAATCAGATGCGACGGGCCGTCCGTGACTATAGATACGAGGTCAATGAGGGACGGATGACCGACGAATGTGTCCAATATCTCACGCAATTGCAGAAAGACTGGGAAAGGCACCGCGTCAAAATGGGCGTCGAGGCACTTCGCAAAGAGGTATCCCTCAAAGACATCCAGCTATCGACACAACTAACTCGCCCGACACAGATGGACGATCGAGGGAGAGAGAGCAGCGTTTCGTCGGAAGGCGTCCATACGACGTCTGGGCGAGTATCCACTTCTGCAAGTTTATCCGAGGCGCTGGCCAGTCAACAAAACATCGACGTCTTTTTTGGCGCGCCGCATGAAATACTAGCCTGGGAGCCTGTTCGGCCGCCGCCAGCCCTTGGCGAACTCTTGGATTCGCGATACATGCTACCCCTGCTGTTTCCATCCGATCCTCGCAAGTTGACAGCGATTCCGAAAACGTCCCCCTTGTCCGAGGATGAGATGGGAGAAAAGCGACATAGTCTAGATTCAGTTCAGCCGTTAGGCCGGCAAGGCCATAGATTATGTTGGAAGCTCAGGAATCGGCAGTTGAGGGAAGTTGGGTTGGAAACATTAGAGTGGGTAGATGGAACTAGGTCAGCAGCACGCTGGACGAGACCCGTTGAGTGCGAAGAAGACGATGCGGAACAAGAGCACTCTCCCTTTCTGACCGACGACCAGACCGGTGAGGAAGAGTTGAGGATTAAAGTCACACCCCTAACGCGGAAACCATCCGGACGGAGCAAAAGCAGATTCAGTGCTGGTGGAGAATCGGCAGTGGAGTACTTGTAAAGTTGTGATAAAAGCAATACAAGTAGAATTTCTCCAACGCCGTCGCAGTGCGGCCATGTTACAGTAGTCCGTCGTCTCAGGACATCTTCGCACGGGGCCTGGCTTGGCGCAATGCGAAGCAGTGCACTGCGATCATCCCTGTGCACTGCGGTTGGCGATGTAGGTCATATACCTCATGTATCTCTGGTCCCGTCCTACTAACTTTCTCCATCCCACCACATAGCGGTCTGATCATGACAGCCTCATTTCCCCCTTCAAATGTCTATCGCGACCACGAACACGATGACCCGTTTGACCCCGACCATCTGGACCACCAGTCGCGATCATACACAAAAAAGAATTCACTTCAGGCTACAGAACATGAATTGGCATTTACCGACAGTGATCTCCATTACCCTCTCCAGCAACCCACCACGCAGCCGGATGATCTTAAGGCTTCACTGGTCCACAATGCCGCCGAACCTGGTCGCTCGGCGAATGACCGGTACCAAGACTTAGGTCTGTCCGTTTATGAATGAAAGAGATTATTCACATTCTCAATGTCGGTCCACAGAATATGCAGAGCCTGCTGGCACCCGTGAAACCCAACAAAACCTCGAAAAGGCCTCCCCATTCGCTCGCTTGGTGTCGAAAGCCAGGTATCCTATCGAACAGCGAATAGAAGACAAGAAGCGGGGAATTGGCCGGCAGAGATATCCCGTCGTCGGTAAGTCGCTAGGTAATTCATGATAATGTTGGCGCCTGGAACGAACCAAACTCATCCTACAGTATGGACCTTGACCGTCATTATGATTGCCGTTTTTGTTTATGAATTAATCGTCAATTCAAAAGCCCAAGGCACCCCAGTCTCGTTCAAGGTACGTTTTGCGTCCTAAAACTTTTGATTTTCTTTCAAAACAAGATCAGCCTGTTGTGAATCCAATGCTAGGGCCATCTTCGAGTGCCCTGATTAATCTTGGAGCGCGTTTCCCCCCATGTATGAAATACGTGGACACTGTCCCACCTTCAACGCTCTTCGGATGTGAGAGCTCTAGCTGCGGAAGTGCCAACTCCATTCTCAAATTTTGTCCAGGCCTCAACAACACCGCCAATCCGGCCACGGAAATATGTTCGCTCGAAGACCTATGTGGATTCGGTGGTAAGCGATTGCTCCTTTGCTATGTTTCTGCCTAACATTCTACAGGATTCCACGGAAAATCCCCCAATCAGTGGTTCCGGTTAGTTACCTTCACCCCACGGACAAAGTTCGCACCTGATCTCCAAGTAGATTTATCACCCCAATTTTTCTGCATGCTGGCTTCATCCATATACTGCTCAATATGCTGGCTCAATTGACCCTTTCTGCCCAAGTGCGTGCCTCCCGTGATATTCGATGTCCAGGATATGCAGATTAACAACTAATAGATCGAGAGGGAAATGGGATCTAGTGGCTTCTTTATCACATACTTCGCGGCAGGAATTTTCGGGTAAGTACGAATGGATATTTGGTTACTAGTACATTTCCAGATATTCTTCCTAGCAACGTCCTTGGAGCCAACTTTGCACTGGTCGGATTACCTTCCATTGGAGCCAGTGGTGCGATATTTGGTACTCTGGCGGTAGATAAGATCCTTATCTTTACTCTTTCTAATCCTCAACGGTTTTTGCGTAGGTCACATGGGTAGACCTTTTTGCCCATTGGAAATATCAATACAGGCCTCTCAGGAAGGTGAGGAACTGTGTATAAGAAAGTGCTCGAACTGACATTGACATTGCCAGCTGGCTTACATGACAATCGAGTTGATAATTGGTGTTGCGATTGGTTATATTCCCTGTAATAATTTTTGTTTCTTGCTGACAATCAACCTTCGACTAATTTCGAAACTCCCTCAGATGTCGACAACTTCGGTTAGTCTCATCAGGTGCTCCAAAAACTCAATTGCTTACCTCCTGGCACAAAGCACACCTGGGTGGCCTGCTCATGGGTTTGCTTGTAGGGACGACATTCTATCCCGTCATCAGTGTTACGAAGCGACATAAATTAATAATGTGGCTCTTCCGATTGTCCGCAATCCCGCTGGCGATTGTCTTGTTCATTGTGCTGACGAGAAACTTTTACACGTCCGACCCGTACGCAGGTAGGAACTCGTTGATGATATCTACTGAAGCTAGGAAATTACTCATCTGGTCTGTTCTCTCAGCTTGTTCTGGATGTCGCTATCTTTCCTGCTTCCCGACTGCGTCCAACAATCATTGCAAAGGGTGCGTGTTTTGACAATTCACTCCAGTCTGGACTCCGTTCTCATGCTAAATTATAGAACTGGTGTGTAAAATCCCAACCTAGTATTCCGTGTTGTTTCAAGCTTCCTGTTTAGGATTGACGTCTTCGTAAACATGAGATTTCTAGTGGATGTATCAATTTCTCTTCCGCGCTATTGGACTCAATATCCGTGCTATAAACTGTTGTTGTAGAGTAGTTTATTTATTACAACGACGCCTTGGTTATATAATCACTGAGTTTGGAAAGGTGTCCATGTCACTCACAAGAACTTTGCAAATTGCTACAGATTCGACGCGCCGGGAATGGGAGCGTCTTTTGCTCTGGGTTCCTCATGGCTCCACCTGGTCGGAATAGCTGTTATGCTCCTCAGCATTGTCGCTGGTCTAGCACGCCATGGGCTGCTCGGTATGTCTTCCCCGGCTTCGTGTTCAATAAATTGAATAATTCCTGTGAAGACTGGTCTGACCCCATGCACTGCAATGCTTTACTCAGTCGAGGATCCTGGTTGGATTCTAGCCAGAGAAATTGGCAGCCAGATGGTCTGTGAGGCGGCCACTCTCCAGCAGAACCTGTAATTGATTCTCAAAGCCAGGATGTATGCTGTTCTCGTATAAACAAGAACAGGCCTCTGCTTGCTTGCGCTCCAAACCTATTATCTTCATTGGAGATTCCGTGGCAAGAAAATTGTTCTTCCGATTTACTCACATTATGGATTCGACACTCCCTACTTCACCTCCCAATGATAGTCAGAAACACTCAGACTATATGCTACATGCAAGGACCGGAAGTGACATTTCCTTCTTCTGGGACCCGTTTCTGAACACTTCAAGAACTTTCGATATCTTGCAACGGACGACGAACGGCACAATGGCGGACGAACGGCCGGCTCTCCTGGTTTTAGGATCGGGGTTATGGTACTTGCGATATGCCAATACCTCCGGAGGTTTGCCTTCTTGGGAGGCGAATATGGAACGCATCATGAAAATCCTTTCACATGACCTTGACAAACCTGCAGACCAAGTCGTCATGCTGCCGGTTGAGCAAGTAATCCCAGCGAAGTTATCGTACGGCCGCGCACTATCCATAAGGTCCTCGGACATTGATGCAATGAACTCGGACCTACATCACCGCATAAATCGTCCCTGGCAGAATGCCTTATCTGTCCATATGCCCTCCCTCCCGCTTGCATTCCCGATCGTGTTCAACCAAATGCTCGACGCTTCCCAGACAGAAGATGGTCTACATTTTTCCAATTCACTTGTCGATCTTCAGGCTAATATCCTTCTCAACCTACGGTGCAATGATTTCTTACCGAAGAAGTTTCCTTTGGATAAAACATGCTGTTATGCATATCCTTGGCCGTCATTCTTGCATTCTGTAATATTGGGGTTTGCAGTCATGTGGGGACCGATTGTTTACTTGCTCTCGGCTCAAACAGGAAAGCTTCACCATTGACAAGATTCGAAAATGCTAACTTATGCACACAGGATGGCGTTGCGCCCCTTGGGTGAAAGATGCGAAATTCTCTGCCCTAGTGTTTAGTGCTGGTCTTGCTCTCATTTTCATCGGCGATCGAACTGCGTTTTGGTCGAAGGAACAGAAGCAATTCGACCCTTGGACTTTCGGCTTTCTTTGTCTCATTTCCCTAAGTATTGGCTTCCTGACAGTACGACATTCGGACAAAGATTTGGGGTTCTTGAACCGTGAACAAACGGACGAATGGAAAGGTTGGATGCAAAGTGAGCTCTATTTTACCCTCCCGCAAATTTACAACTAACGCCGCCTGTTACAGTTGCAATTTTAATTTATCATTATTCTGGTGCTTCAAAAATATCGGGGATCTACAATCCTATCCGTGTTCTCGTTGCATCTTATTTGTTTATGACTGGCTATGGTCATACGACGTTTTATCTAAAAAAAGGGAACTTTGGGTTTTCACGAATTGCCCAGGTATGCAATGGCGAAAAACGTTCTTCATACAATCACAATACCATCCACAGGTCCTCGTTCGACTCAACTTACTGACAATCTGTCTGGCGTACACCATGGACACGGACTACATCTCCTATTATTTCTCGCCCCTGGTGTCCATGTGGTTTCTCGTTTTATACGCTACGATGGCCATCGGTTCAACGTTGAATAACCGTGCCCCTGTCCTTGTTGGTAAAATTCTGGTTTCGGCCGGCGCTGTGACCTGGTTTATGAAGCAGGAATGGCTATTACAAGGCCTTTTCGACATCCTCGGCCGCATCGCTAGAATCCATTGGTCCGCTCGCGAGTGGTCTTTCCGAGTCAACCTGGACCTCTGGATCGTCTATGCAGGAATGCTCACTGCTATAGTTGTCATGAAGATTCAAGAGCACCGCCTAACGGAGCATCCCCATTGGCCCTTCATTGTGAAGTTGGGGCTTGGAACGTCGGGTGCATGCTTTGTGTGGTTCTTTGCGTTCGAGCTTTACCAAGAGTCGAAGTTCACCTATAACCGATGGCATCCCAGTATTTCATTTATTCCCATATTGGCTTTCGCCATTCTCAGAAATGGTAGCGTCGTCCTGCGCTCTGTTTCTTCTTCGGCCTTTGCATTCATTGGAAGATGTTCTCTGGAGACTTTCATTGTCCAGTTCCATTTATGGATGGCAGCTGATACGAAGGGAATTTTGCTGATCCTCCCTGGCACGCAATGGCGCCCTCTCAACTTTGTTCTTACAACGATCATGTTCATTTTTGTATCCGACCAAATGGCCCACGCTACAACGCAACTCACAAGTTGGATCTGCGGAGAAGGAACGAAATTACTGCCGTTACCCGCGACAGCTCATCCGACGACCGGCACCTTTCGTGATTTAACCCCGGTACAACCAAATCAAGGTCATGATAGTATACCTCTGACGACTTCCAACGGTCATACCACGGGCAAACATGATGAGAGGAGCAGCACATCCCTGGAGCAGGATACCCCCCACGAATCTCGTCGATGGGTCGATCGACTTGCGGAGGGATCGGCCCTCCCTTCAAGGACTGCTGGATTCAGAGTTTGGCCTGCGACCGAGGTTGCTAGATATGGCCTTCAGACAAAACTGTTCATCGCAGTGTGCGTGATGTGGATCGTAAATGTTCTATGGTAATTCACAATTATCCATGGCTCGAGCTCGCTTTAAGTACATACGATATTACTTATATACCAGTTTCTATCTTATGATCACTTCAAAAAGAAATTGAAGGAACAGCCAAACAACCTATATGAAAATTTTCAGCGCCGTTCGAATTGAAGAAAAATGAAGGTGTCAGTATTAGCATGGTAGATCGCCAATGCTTGTCCTTTAGACAAGCTCAGTGCTTGACTTCTATTTTGTTCCATCATTTGAAGAGGATTGAAGAGCTACTTACGGCGAGAAGAGGCTGAAAGTTGACCTGTAGCAGAGCATGTGAGCGAAGGGGTTCGAGTGGTTGGTTGTATGAAAGTCATCATGGTCAGAAATTTGGGCATAATGGTTGACATTCATGGGCCCGAAAGCCTCGCAGTAGCGATTCGTTTTGTGTCGTCATTTGATAGGGCGAGGATATGAAGCTCACCTTGATGTAAAGAGTAGCTGGTGAAGAAGTTGAAAATTCGAATTTTTATGCAAGGATGTGAGCTTAGGGCCGGTTCAACGACAGCCAGTCACGGGGGGTGGAAATGACTTGCGTGTGGCTCATGCCATCGGTACGCAGTGATTCTCCTTTCAATGGCCCTCCAGCATCCAGTTGATTTCCAGCCACGGCATCTCTCGCATCCTTTTGGTTTTGGTTTTGGTTTAACCTCGCCGTCTGCTCCAGGACGGCAGCAATTCCAGTCAACTGCGTCTCTCAATTCGACTACATTCCACCAATTCTCTTCCCACGTGAATCCATCCTCTCATATTCGCGCTCAAAAGAGGAGACTCGAAGATGATGAAAGCGACCTCGGAGGAAACCAGGATCGTTCCATGGATCGCAGCCCTACTCCAGAGCGGCAGAAACGTGCCCCCCCGAAGCGGGCTCGGGTGGCACAGGCGTTGAATACCGCTGCGAAAGATGAGATTCGTCTTACAGGGAACAAAGCACCAGCCAATTCCGTACAACATCAGGATGTGGATGTGGGAATGTTGCTAGGTATGTCAACGTCAACCGCGTCCTTTTCTGACACTTGATATTGATTCTTCGGTGGTATTTTAGCAACCCTCCCAACTCAGTCCTTGTTGCCCCTTCTAAACTCTTTGCTCAACGTTCAGCCCTGTTTGAAAACGATCATTCTCTCCTTGATACCTCGGCCAAGCCTGGATACTGCAATTCAAGCGCTAGGGCAATCTTCGAAGAAACTCCGAGACGCTTATCCATACTTCAATCCCTCTTCAATATCATTTTCGGGTGCATCGAATACGTTTGGGTTTGGGAAGCCGTCCCATTCTCACAATCAATCGACTTTTGCGAGCACCAATACAGGCATGCGGGATTCATATGTCACCTCCCGGCTCAGACCACACATAGCAGAATTCGTGTCAACCTGTCTCTCTTATCTCCCCTATTTTTCTTCTCTTCCCACCCGATCTCCTGGACAGGGACCGGCAGACCAGCCTTCCTCGGCGCACTCACGTCCAGCTCCCCCTACAGAAACGTTCCTGTTCCTTGCCTCGATAACTAACCACGTGATCTCCCACCCACCGCTGACGCAATCGTCGTTGGGGCCACTGCTTTTGCCGCGGCTATGTGAAGAGTGGACGGGGTGGATACAGAAAGTGGATGAGACCGTGAACCATCAAGGGGGGATGTTTGGGAGCGAGACGGTAGAGAGCTGGATACGGGGACTGGATGAAATGGCTGGAAGCAAGATGGGGGAGGGCGGAGAGAACATGATGGGTGCAGTGAGGGATTTGTGGGTGTCCAAGGTTGGGTGGATGGTTGGAAGGACAATGGCAATGGAATAGAAATAATAATAATATTATTATTATTTTCCAAAAAGGAAAAGATAAGTCTAATAATTTCTTGGAGGATGCATGCACCATCGTGCTCTTCGCGTCGTCCCTCCCAACGTCTCGTTATCCACTATTCTCCAGGTTGCTGCTGGCCAGGCATGGGCCAGGACGACCGCCACCGACCCTCCCAGCAACCGAACCCATTTCAGGGGCCGTGCACGGCCTACTCGTCATCCATCGACGTCCATTGTGCACCTCCGACCTCAAGATGTCCAAGACTCTGACCTGGATGTCGTAGACCCCGGTCGCTCTCTCACAGACTCCGAAAAAGTCTTCCCGTCGTTTCATCCAAGTGACACGTCAATCCCAGGGACCCCGGTCGGGCCGTTTGTCTCGCATACACCCATCGTCCAACGTTTCCCTCTCGCGAAAACGGCTGCGTCTCTTCACCAAAATCTCGTTTATCTAATAAACCATCGTCACCCCCTTCCCACCCTTTCTTCCTTGCTAGACTACCACGATCGTCATCGCGGCCTTCGATCTGCGCGATCATACAATATTCTCATTTCTTTTGCGATCCGAAATGCGGCTTATGGGTCCGCAGAGTGGCTTTTTAGGGCCATGCATGCAGACGGCCTACCGGAAACTCTGGAAACCTGGAAACTCAGAGTTCGCTGGCTTGTTCAAACAGGGCGGTGGGGTCAAGTTTCGAACGAGTTGTTGGCCCCGTCGTCTCTTGTTCAAAACAGTGCTGTTGGTGGAGATAAACCAATGATTCCTCTACCCATCTGGTTGGAACTCTTTCGAACCTTGAAACGGGGTTCTATTAGACGACGTACAGCTCACTGGCGTCCCCAGCTGGACGGCCGTGATACCCTATACATATCCTCGGAACCCATTCGAGAACATGATTTGACGACGCTGTGTGTTACTCGGTACCACTCCTTGCTGCAATATCGCCCATTGTTGACGCGGGAGGAAGTGGCGCAGACTCCCCCCAGAGTAGTCTACTCCATAGTCATGGTCTTGTTCAAGTGCGGACAAGGCGCCCTAGCGACGTCCCTTACTAAGGTTTACTTTACTGGTCTTCCAGACAAGATATCAAAGGCTTGGGCCAGGACGTGCCTTGCCATTATCCATCTGCACATATTGTTCGGTTCCCCCGACAGAGGTTTGCGAAGACTCTATGAGACTCGCAGAATCCTTGTTTCGCTCCTGCGTCTACTCCCCAGCTTGCGACCGACATCAACTACGCTTTTCCTTCTGCTTGCCCCTCTGAAGGACGTGAAACGGTGCGGTACGGTCGCTCAGAACATCCTTCGCTCCTCCAAAAAACAATGGGGTGCTCGAATGGAAGACCGACGAGTGAGACGTCGGGTGGCAACGCTTGCTGCTAAGGAAGGGCGGATGGATATCGTGGACAGACTGTTACGAGCGGAGAGGACCCTGAGGTGGCCACATGGGGCCTGGAAGATGACGAGAAGTGCCCTGGGAGGAGTTGTTTTATCCCGGCGCATATATCGGCGGGTTGCGGCAAATCGGATTTTCAAACATAATGGGCAGGAAGAACGACATTGGTGCCGATTTTTGAAGCGGATGCGAAGACGTAATAAGATGAGACAGGGACAGGAAGGACGGATGGCGACCCTCTGTCGCGGAGCCGCAGAGCGGCAGGTGTCATCTGTACAAACTTCTGTGTAGAAAATTATGGCAAGACGGCACGTCAGGGCCTCCGTAAATGTTCCTCCTGGTCCTTCCCTGAGCATGTCTCCCCCTCAATCGAGATCGATTCAACCCGCCGACCGGCGAAATCTGGCTGGCCCTTTTTTCAGATTTATTCGATCTTAAAGGTAATCCAAAGCCTGATTGACTCGGTTCACGACGCCCATCGAGCCTCGTGGTCTTCTCTCCGGCTTCTGTACGCACGATGGCACCGGATATATCGACCCCACCCAACCCATGGCCAGTAGCCACTTGCTCTCTAATTGTGACACAGACACCTGCCTCCATGCCCTGCCCTCTGTGATGCAGATCATGTCGTTCGCTCGATGTCAAAAATTATCCCAGCGAGAATGACGGCAGCGAGATGTCCGAATACTCATTGCAGATACCCTTCAACCCTGTCATAAATACAATACCGGAATGTATGGACAAATTCTGCAATAAAAAGGGTAGGTCTGGCGCCCCACAGGTGCTCAACCGTTTTCCACCCTAATCCGACCCCATGGCTCCCCCTCCTTCCAGCGATAGGTTTCTCGCCATTTCTTGTTCCAACGTCGGGGTTGGCCCCGGGGGGACAACATCCATGTTGGCGTGAGTTACCTGCACAGTGTTCTAATCTCGTTCATGACCTCAGGCGATCACCGCAGGCGAGTGGTTGTCGTCGACTACAAGGGAAAAACTCTCTTCGATACATACGTTGCACCGACGATGCAGGTGCGGATTATGTTTTTTACTTTCGCAGTTCCTCATCCCTCTTTTAGGTGTCAGACTACAGGACCTCGACTACCGGAATAACGGAAGCCCATCTCAAATCTAGTACGTCTAGGGTACGATAATATTGAACTCGACTGAGGTGCTATCCACAGGTAGCGCTCGGACGTTCAGCGCGATACAGCAATATATCGCTAGCCTCGTCGAGGGAAAGATCCTCGTCGGGCACAGTATCTGGAACGATCTCTCAGGTAATTTTCTGTTGTTTTGCCTTTTAATTTGCGCGATCTGACTCTTTCATGATAGTTTTGGGGATACCGCATCCCGCCGTTTACACCAGAGACGTTGCGCTATACCTGGTAAGTCGTCTTGAATTATTCAAGACCAACTTCTTATGCATACATTACAGCCATTCAGGAATGCGCTGCGCTCCCCTAATCAGATTATCGGTCTCCAAACCCTCGCATGGCAGCTGATGGGCAGACGTTGCCAAGAGGGTCAGCAGCATCCGGCGAGTATTTTGCTCTTAGGAAAGACCCTTCTCTTGGCTTATCACCGTCCCTTAGATCGAGAATGCTCGAGTCGCTTTGGATTTGTACCGCTCCGATGCTGACAACTGGGAAACCAGTATTTCGAAAGGAAATTGGCCGTGTGCTCTTCCACCAAGTACCTTTTCTCGATGCTATCTTTGATCTACTCGTATTCCGCCTTCTCCGTATCACCATATTCTATTCTACAATGCGGCCGTAAATAATCGGAATCTTATATTCGTTGCCCTATGTACATGCCCGTCCCATTCTAATCTGTATATAGTCTCTTTTCTGCCGCTGAGAACCGATCTTTCGAAAGGAAATTGGCCATGTGCGCCACCAAGTACCTTTTCTCGATGCCATCTTTGACTTACTCGTATTCCGCCTTCTTCACGTCACCATATTCTATTCTACAATGCGGCCGTAAATCATCGGAATCTTATTGTTGCCCTATCACAGGCGGACCGGACCAATGCTCCACGTTAAACCATCGTGAACACATTCCAATCCAATATAGTATTTCACATTCCTGTGAATAATGAAAACATTGATGGAATACATTCTATTTAATCTCAAGATGAGTGACCAGTGTTGTGGTAGGACAAAGGATGAAGAAATATTGAATGTGATCCCTATGTTCGCAGGTTCCTTGGCCCAAAAACATCGTGATCTTATTTTATTTCTTGAGAAAATAATAATCCCTTTCAGATTCCATTGACTATTTCCTCACTCTTTGTCTTCGTGGAACATAGGGCGTTTATCCTGGGGCTACATAGGATATATTTCACGGATGTGTTCGCAATGTTTTCTTGTGGAACATCGGGCCGATTCCCCGGTGTATGGATATGTCGTCCCATTCTAATGTGTATATATAGTCTTTTCTGACGCTGAGATCTGGGAAACCAGTATTTCGAAAGGAATTAGCCGTGTGCTCTTCCGCCGAGTACCTTTTTCTCGATGCTATCTTTGCCTTACTCGTCGTGTTCTGCCTTCTCCGTATCACCATATTATATTCTACAGTGGCCGTAAATAATTGGAATCCCGGTCGTTGCTCTATGTAGATGCCGTCCCATTCTAATGTGTATGTAGTCTCTTTTTCTCCATCTGGTATACCAAACTCTAAAACGGGATACAAATAATTTTACAGCGGCGTCTGCAGTACCGTCCAGGGATGCGGGTAATATAGCAGCACCGTTGGCAGCCGGTGGGAGCCTCGATAAACGGAGAATAATGCGTAGAACAGATCAGTGGCGGGTCTATGCACGGGCGCAATCTTGATTGAATAGACCTTAAAACATGGCTAAAAGGCGTAAATACCTTTTCGGCGCCGAGCAATCTCATCGTCCCCTCATACACGAAGAATGCGCACGCGTTGACGGGGAATGCGCGCAATATACACGGCCCCAGACCGCGGTAGAAACCAGCCAAACCGTCGCTAGAGTGGATCTGTCGTGCTGTCGCGAGGAATGACGGACGGGGAACAGCATTCAAAGTTTCATAGGACAGGGGGTATGGATACGCCATCATGCGACTGCCAAGAAAGGCTATCAGAGATAGGCCTTCATTCAAGTAGACACGTTTATCTCACTTTTTTATATTGTCAGCTGGAATGGCCATGCCCCAGAAGGCAAATGCACCTAGGCCACCTGAGATGAAGTTTGCGGAGCCCGTGCTGATCTTGATACGTTGGTCAGCGCAGGTACCTTGAATCTAACAGATTCAGTCCCACCTCATATCGTGTCCCAGCTAAACCTGAAAAGCCACGCATGAGGGCCTTTTTAATTACAAATTACGGCTTTGATCAGTTCCTGACCAAGGAAGCGAACTAACCTCGAATGACAAGAACATCCAAAAGAAATTACTTCGAAAAGCCAGACTTCCAGTGTACCCTGACCACAAGCCGAGTACGCCCTGATTGCGGACGATTTGACGTGCACAGTCTAGGGGTCCTTTGAATTCACGGTCACCGACCGCTCTTTGAGATTGCAGCTGCAGTTTGACTTCAAGTGAGTTGGACTTTGTTGCAGGGTGGTCAAAAAATTAATCGGGATTCACCTTTGAGAAGCTCGACAGGTGTTGCGAGGAGGGTACTTGATACCAGACCGACGTTAGCAAAATGTTCGAGGGAAGCTTGGGGGCACACAACCTGGTCAACCCTGCGAACAAACCGGCGACACCGTGGGCCATTAGTGTGAGACGAGGAATTCCAGTTTGGGGCGTGGGTTCTGTCATTCCATGGCGAAGAAAAAACAGACGATAATTGTGCAGTGAGCCCAGAAGCAGCGAGTCAATTGCGGCCCAGCCGACTGCAGGCGGTGTTGCGCCTTTATATAGAGCAAGCACTCCCTCATGGGAAATTGGAGTCGGAATGGACTGGAAGGGTAGAGGGAGGAGCATACCTCATTCCGGACGATTTTAGTGAGGACGTCAACAGCTCCAGCATAAGTTCCAGGCGGAGAACATTGCAGGCGCGTTTTAATGGTGTCAAATCTTGGGTATTATGAGGAACGTCAATCCTGAACTGCGACAGTGTTAGCACCAAGTCCTTGTTGCACAGACGGGTAGGATGACCGACATTGGGAGGACAAGACGCCTCACCCATGTCCAACGGCTACCTGAGTGTACTTATTTCAGCTGCGAGGGAGGATAATACGACGAGGATTTACTTTGGTCAGGCCTGATCGATTCTGGTTAGTTGACTCCTGCTCCTAATTCCAACACTCACCACTTCCAATGCCTGCAACAGCGCCGACGATCCTGAGGTGTCCACTCGCAGATACCTCGTCCGCCATCGAGTTGGTTAGGTCACATGATTCGTGTCATGTCTTCAGAACTGGAGCCGACTTATCGCACACCCCGACATGTCCGCAGATGAGAAGCAATGTCGTATCTGTCTGGACGGCGCGAATGCAGAACCAGAACTAGGACGTCTCATCCGGCCATGTCTCTGCAAGGGGTCCATCAGCGTGAGTGACGGATTCGTGCGCAGCAGACGTGGACTCAGCCATTCAGTAGGATGTGCATATCAAGTGTCTTCACAAGTGGAGAAACATGTCGCAGTCAAGAAACGCTTTCTTTGAGTGTCCCCAATGTCGCTACAAATACCGCTTTGCCCGCACCCGAATCGCTGGGATTGCGGGGAATCCAGGCAAGGCGTTGTACTCCATGTCATTGATTCAAGACTGACGTCCTTCCGATAGTCATCGTAGGCGGGCTGTCCGGCATCATCTTTATGTCCATCGTGCTCGCCGCGTCTTTCATCACGACCTTCTTCATGTCTGCATTCGAGGAACCGTCGCAGAGCTTCTACTCTTCGTTCTATGTCTCGCCGTTCACCCTTGCCAAGGATCTTATTGTGGCAGCACTTCGAATTCTCAAAGATGAAGACACCATCGGCTTATTTGACCAGGTCATGAATTCAAAGTCGTCTCGTTCTACTCGGGGTTCTGATGCAACCGAAACGATTATTCCAACGCAAGCACCGCCTCGTGGGCTCCTTATGCGCTTGTTTCGGCGCTTCGTTCTCGGGCTCCCGATGGTTGGGGCAGGATCACTTGTATGGATGCTACTCTCAGCACCGTTTCTTGGCCCGTTGCAGTGGTTGGCTCGCCAAAGAGGCAACCGGAGACGAAACGAACAGTCTAGGGACATTGCGGCGATTGTGATTGTGGCTCTGTTGGTGATGGGTGCTGCGAGGTCTGTCTGTTTCGCCGTGTCATAATTTCCCTTCTCAACTAGGAATCAGGGCATTGTACAAGGTGTATCGTCTTACGGAATCAACAACGAAACGGATGCTGCTCAAGGCGGAGGATGCTATTCTTGAAGTCAATTGAAGATGTAAAATAGAAGTGTCGCTTCAATTGCTACATGCCGAGACCTCTCCTACGAATGCCATGATCAAGGTAGCCAAGGAAAACCTCAATACGGTTGGGATGTTTTTACTGCAGGAATGTGTAAAACACAAACGTGGGTCTGAATGCGGGAAAGACGTACCTTGCGGATGAACCTTTCACGAACACGACCACTGTATTTGTGGGAGTGGGTTGACCTCCTCCAGTGATGGAAGCATTGACAGCCACTGTCCTTGTCGTTCCCTCGTATGCGAGTACGATCTGGGTGCCTGTAGGGACAAGAACAGTGACGGGTATGTGGTCAGAATCGAGTTGAGTGGAGTTTGAGGTATCTTTGAGACTCGGTGAGATTTGAATGGAACGAGAGGAGTTTTGTGCTGTACCCGCATAGACCTGCTTGTGCGAAATGAGGAGGAGGAGGAGGAGCGCTGTCCAGAGCGACGGGTGTTTCATGATGCTAGCCAGAGCAAAGATGAGATGAGATTAGTCAGCAGCGTAATGCTATGCAGAGTGATGTGATTAGTCAGCCTCGTGATCATGCCTCGAGCGATCGTGTCCCCGTCTGTGCTTGCATCGGATTTTGGGAAGCTGACCGCTGAATGCGAGCGGATGATCAGAGACGGCGCCGAATGGCTCCACATGGGTACCTCCTCGTCGTCACGAACGTTCCCCAGCTCACCGTCCTCACAGATGTCATGGACGGGTGAGCTCCTCCCCACAACTCCCCCTCCACACTCGCCCCATCCCCCACCAGCCATTTCGTCCCCAACATCACCATGGGTAACTCTTTCCATCCCACCTCCACCCCATCTCACCCCTGCCAGGCGCACCCGTCCTCGCCTGTGTCTCCAAGGCCGTCCCTGGCATATTCATGGATTGCCATATGATGGTGTCTGAACCAGAAAGGGCGAGTCATCCCGTTCTCTGCTTTCCTCCCTCACAGAACACCTCCAAAGTGGGTCGACGATATCGCCAACGCAGGCGGCGCCTTGTACTGCTTTCACATCGAGGCAACCTGTCCGTCTCTTGCTCACATTCTTGCCCCTCCCTCTCACATATCCTCAGCCGATCCCATCTCTCTCATTGATGCCATACACAACAAGTCCATGAAAGCAGGAGTGGCCATTTCCCCAGACACTCCCTCAACAGCAATCTCCGACGAGCTTGGCCACGCCGCAGATATGCTCCTCGTCATGACAGTCTACCCAGGTCCCATTACTCCCCTCACTTCACTCCATCTCCTCACATACCAACTAGGTCGTGGTGGACAAAAGTTCCTCGACAGGTGCGTTCCCAAGGTCGCCGAACTGCGAGCACGTTTTCCGGACAAGGATATCGAAGTCGACGGCGGTGTCGGTCCCGCAACAGTTCATGCTTGTGCCGATGCTGGTGAGCTCTCTCCCGTTGCCCTAGCACCCACCCCAACCCCTTTTTCAGGAAGCAACGTTATCGTCGCTGGGACCGCCATCTTTGCAGCTCAGGAGCCAGATAAAGTAATAGCCACTCTCAAAGCCGTCGTCAATGCTGCTCTCGCCAAGCGATCCACATGATGTTACCATAGATAGAATGAAATCTCTACATCTACCACTGGAGCCATTCCCCGTACACATTGGGTCTTTCACCACGAATGTAACTCTCAAACGTCCGTTTCATAACCGTCGCCCAATCAAGATCACGTTTAGTTCCGACACCATCCTCCTCTTCCAACTCGGCCGTGATGTTGGCGGAAACCGAGGTATGGACGACGCGTTCCCTTGCAGCAAACTGGGGTCCCAGATCCGGCCAGTTACGTTCAATGTCAAAAGGCTTCCACCTACGGAATGAGCATCAGTATCGCAACGGTGAGACAGAGCATATAGATGTTGATCACCAGAAATTGTGGAAATGATACGAATACGCTCCTTTGAAGAATCCATCAAACCCAAACGCCTGCGGGGCAGCACTGTTAGCGACCGGTGTTTCGAAAAAGTCTGCAAAGCTGGTCATCATAAATTGAGCCTGTCCTTTCCCGCAGCAAATATGAAGGCCTACTCTTTGAAATACGGCTGTGGAGGCCGGTCCCGCTGGTAGTATTCGGTATTCAACCATGCAGAATCAAATAATGCATCGGGGAGTCGAAGAAGCAGCTCCTCCAGGTTTGCGTCCTTTGTATAACGTGAAATAGTCATCGGATGAAAATCCAGATCATTCTTCAAAGCAGTAAGAAAGAGGAAACTTCCTAGGGCAGACCCCTTGTTCAGATGCAGCACCGCAGTGTTGTATCTTTTCAAGCGGGACCACCGATATGCAAAGGCACCTTTCCAGCCCCAGAGCTCTTCCCAATCACGCAGGAAAATGGTATCTGCATCCAGGTATATCCCTCCAAACCGATGGCACAAGATGAAGCGTGCCATATCCGACAAAATGACTGAGAGCCTATCGTACGTCGAAGAAGACTTGGACCCAGCCCGGCTTAGGATGTTGTCCGGACGAGGCTTCCCTTGTCCGCCCCCGTTTTCTTCGGTTCCCTTATCTCCTGGCACGCGATAAACGTTTCCTCCCGTATTGAAGAGGTCCTTCTTCCTCCATTCATCCCTAAGTTCTGGGATACCATCGAGTTGTTCCGTCGTATTCCATAATTTGAAAACAATGATATCCTTGAAACGGCGGTGCAGGAATGGCAAAGCCCACGGATTCGCCTTGAGCTCATTGTACATGTCACGGACTGCAGACCGATTAGGCACAGAGGCGGCAGGTCCTGGATTGATCCACATCCAGAACTGGGGCCGGCAGACTCCCCCCGAAGGATTCGAAAGGTGGAGACCGGTGTTTTGGGTGTAGAGAAATGAGAGCAGGGCTATATATGGTTTGTCCGTAAATGGCCCTGTCCAGAACATGTGAAATATTCGAGGATACTCGGGATCACAAGGAGTAGGGAGCGACGCGGATGGACGGTGGTGTCGAGGAGGCGGTAGAATCAGAGAAGGCGCCTTGCTAAGCTTGCCTTGTAAACGCTCTTGTCTTGCTCCCAGTCGAGCATTGCCTCTGTGCGTCGTTTCGGTAGGGGAACTAGTACGGTTCACTTGTTCCATATATATGTATGTCCAGCTCTCCGGTAGCCGCTTTCTGAATCTCTTCCCGTTGTCCAAACCGGCAGCGACGCGAAGGACTTCGAGACAATCCCGCACATACTTGGCGAGAATGTTAAAAAGAGTCGATAAACGGACAGGCGGAGAGAAAGGCTACCTTGTTCTCCGAGAAATCGCAGTGCTGCATGATCACATCCATGTCTGCAACGCTGCCGGGGACGGGTCTCGGAGGATACGCGACGTTGGGTGGGAGGTTCTTGTTTGTTGAATAGATGCGACTCGCCCCCGTTCCAGGGGTAGAGTTGGCGAGCAAGCCCAGAGGATGCCTTGTAATATCCCGTCGCATCGGGATCGCGGGGTTGCTTGGAGGTACGAGAAATTGAAGCTGCTGCGGTACTTGAGCCGTCTGTGAGCACATGAAGGGCCCACGGAAAGAAATGGACAGACTTGGGTAGTGACTGGGATAGTGACCGCTCGCGATCTCCCAGCGCCATATGCGCTGCAGTTCGTGACGTTCAAAAATGAGGGTCGAGGGATCGACTATGCGAGGCCATTTCTTTGCTCGGGTACCGAAACGTTTTGTAAGAGCGAACGTGACGAATGCGAGCAAGAGGAA
>Ga0307516_10000973_pt1 | contig 39600 bp, 33 predicted proteins | sample 19_EM_MG_FD_203310 | JGI IMG/M metagenome (GOLD analysis project Ga0307516, IMG submission 203310) | Populus trichocarpa ectomycorrhiza microbial communities from riparian zone in the Pacific Northwest, United States - 19_EM | ecosystem: Host-associated > Plants > Roots > Unclassified | place... | reverse complement strand
ACATCAACCAGGCGCGGTGACAGTCGGTCCGGGCGCGCTGGCGTTGGTCTTCGTCGCTGATCGTGGCCAGCCAATCGTTGACCACACCCCAATCGAAGACCGGCCAGCCGTTGGCGTTGCGCAAGCAGGTGTCCAACGCCAACGCGGCTTGACCAGGCGCGGACACCGTGGTCGGCGCCGGCTCAGCCGGGGGCGGTGGGGGCATCTCGGAATCGATCAGTGGGACGCGGTCCCGCAGCTGGTTGCGGGCCATGAACGCGCCCATCAACGGCACGATCCAGATGGCGGCCACGAACAGGCCCTTGTGGTCGAACGTCGGGCCGGCGTCCAGGACGCGCAGCGTCATCCAAAGGTTGAGCCCGACCAGCACCAGCAAGAAGACGAGAAACACCATCGGGGATGCTCGAAGAAGAAAAACGAAGAGCCGGAATTGTCGCGGCGGCTACGACGCCGCGCCCATGCCAAGCGTGAACGCCTCCTCGAACACCGAGTAGGCCGACAGGTCGGCATGCGCAAAGCGCAGCCGGCCGGTGGTTTGTCGCAGCGCGGCGAGCGCGGGGTCGCCGCGCGCACCGGGCACCGGGATGCGCATGCCGTGGCCATAGCGCATCAGGTCGGCTTGGACGACGCGGCGTGGCAGGTCGGGGTGCAGCGTGCGCGCGAGGTCGCCGATCACCCGCTGGGCCCAGGTGCCGGCGTTGTCGTTCAGCAGTGCGCCACGCTGGTTCTCGGGCAGGGCGTGGTAGACGGTGAGCACCGTCGCGCCGCGCACCGGGTTCAGCGACTGGTGGCTGGCGTCGACATAACCCAGCGCGGTGGTGGACCCGGCCGATGCGTAGGCCAGGTTGTCCCAGCTTGGCGGCGTGCCGGGGCGGTCGAGCAAGGGAGCATCCAGCTGCAGGTTGCTGACCAGCCAAGGGGCATAACGGGCAGGTAATGCGGCATCAGCCAGTGCAGGTGGCGGGTTGGCGACCACCCGCGCGGCGATGAACAGCGGCAGCGCGACGACGGCGCGCGGGGCGGTCCACGCCTCGGCCTGCTGTCGGGCCTCGTTCCAGGCCAGCACGGTGACCTCGTGCCGGCCTTCTTCGATCCGCAGCACCGTATGGCCAGTGTGGATGCGCTCGGCGTTCGGCGCGGCCAGTCGGCGCATCAGCCAGGCGTTGCCCTCGGGCCAGGTGAACAGGCCACCGTCACTTGCTGGCTCGTCGTCGCCGGGCGCGCGAAAACCGTGCCGGCTGGCGAAGTAGTGGATGCCGGCCCAGGCCGACACCGTGCCGAGGCCGGCGCCGTAGTCGTCGCGGCAGGCGTAGTCCAGGTAGGCCAGCAGTCGCTCGTCTTGCAAGCCTTCGGCCTGCAGCCAGGCGGCGAAGGTCTTTGCGTCGAGTGCGTCGTGACCCACGGTCCACGGCGCGCGCTGGGTCGGCAGCGCGAAGCCGAGTTCGCGCTGAAGCGACGCGACGCGGGCACTGAAACGACGGTACTGGGCGAGCGTGTCGGGGCGGCCGTCTGCGCTGGCCAGCAGGCCGTCTTGCCAGGCGCCGTCGATGAACAGGCGCTCTTGCGGGCTGTGGCACAGGTGCCGCTCGTCGGGCACGCTGATGCGGCGAACCGGGTCCAGCCGCAGCAGGCCGATCTCGTGCAGCCAGTCGCTGACCTCGCGCGCGTCGGGCCCGGGCACCGGCAGGTAATGCGCGCCGAGCGGGCAGCTGAAGGCTCCCATCGTGTGGCCACGGCTGTTGCCGCCGGCGTTGTCTTCCAGCTCCAGCAACTGGGCGTCGACCACGCCGGCGTTCACCAACGCACGCAAGGCCGACAGCCCGGCGATGCCGCCGCCCAGCACCAGCGCGCCGGCGCGATGCTGGCTGGCCGGCGTGGGCAAGCTGCCGGACTTGGTGGTCAGCTCGCGCAGGCGATGGCCGCGCTCATGGCCGGCGCCGACCCAGCGCGCCGGGATGTCAGCCAGCGCACGCTCGCGTTGGCAACCCACCAGCCAGGCCGCGGTTGCCGCGCCGGCGGCCCGCAGCACGGCGCGGCGCCGGGGTCCGGTGGGCGTCACAGGTGCACCTTGCCCCATTCCTCTTCGAAGGTGTGCACCAGCACCTGGTTCGACAAGCGGTTCGGCTCGGCCGGCACCCGCGCCATGTCGGGCGGGAAGTCCAGCAGCGCGTCCAGCCCTGGCAGGGTCAGAAAGCGCAGGCCGGCGGGCAGTGTCGCCGGCCGGTGCCAGGGCCGGCGGCTGGCGATGATGAAGCCCCATTCGCCGAAGCTCGGCACATGGGCGTGGTACGGCGTCGTTTGCAGGCCCACGGCTTCGGCGGTCGCCGCGACTGTCCAGAAACTCTTGCGGGCGATCAGCGGCGAGGTGGTCTGGATCACCGCGTAGCCGCCCGCCGCCAGGTGCTGGTCGACCAGCGCGTAGAAGCTGGTCGTGTAGAGCTTGCCGATCGCGAAGTTGCTGGGGTCGGGAAAGTCGATGACGATAACGTCGAACATCTCGTCGGCGTGCTGCTCGAGCCAGCCGAAGGCGTCGGCGTTGACGATCTTCACCTTCGGGTTGCCCAGAGACTGCTGGTTCAGCGCGGTCAGCAGCGGCTGCTGGCTGAACAAGGTGGTCATGCGCGGGTCCAGCTCCACCAGCGTCACCTGCTCGACGCTCGGGTACTTCAGCGCCTCGCGCACCGCCATGCCGTCGCCGCCACCCAGCACCAGCACGCGCCTGGGCGCGCCGTGTGCGGCCATCGCCGGGTGCACCAAGGCCTCGTGGTAGCGGTACTCGTCTTTCGAATGGAACTGCAGGTTGCCGTTGAGGAACAGCCGCACGCCGCCCGAGCCGCGGCTGACGACGATGCGCTGGTAGGCGCTGGTCTCGCGGAACAGCACCGCCTCGCCGTAGAAGCGCTCCTCGGCCCAGGTCGTCAGCCGTTCGGACTGGCCGAAGGCGCCGGCCAGCACCAGCACCACCGCGACGCAAGCGAACACGTGGCTGCGAAAACGCGGCAACTCGCTGCGGAACATCCACAGCGCCCAAGCCGCCACCGCCGCATTCAGCAACCCGAAGAACAGCCCCGTGCGCACCAGGCCCAGGTGTGGCACCAGCAACAGTGGGAACGCCACCGCGACGACCAGTGCGCCGAGGTAGTCGAAGGTCAGCACCTGGGCGACCAGGTCTTTCAGCCCGTATCGCTGGCTGAACTGGCGCTTCAGGATCCGCATCACCAGCGGGATCTCCAGCCCGACCAGCGTGCCGACCAGGCCGACGCCGCCATACATCAGCACGCGGAACGGCCCCATGCTGGCCGCCGGCAGGCTGGCGTGCGCGGCGAACAGCGCCGCCGGCATCAGCCCGCCGGCCAGGCCGACCAGCAGCTCGATGCGCAGGAACTGCGCGACAAGCTGGCGCTCGATGAAGCGCGACAGCCACGAGCCCAACCCCATCGCCGCCAGGTAGCAGCCGATGACTGTCGAGAACTGCAGCACCGAGTCGCCGAGCAGGTAGCTGGCCAGCGCACCGGCCGCCAGCTCGTAGACCAGCCCGCAGGCGGCGATGACGAACACCGAGGCCAGCAGCAGGGTTTCGGCGGGCGCCACCCGCGCCGGCGTGCCCGTCCGATCAGGCGTGGGGGTTGGCATATGGTGCGGTGAGGTTTAGCGTTGGCCCATGGCGCAGCAGCGGCCCAGTCACACTTCCGTGGCCGAACCCCCATGGGCCCACTTGCACGGCGCGTTGCACCGTTGGCGGTTGCAGCACGCGCACGCCCGTGTGACCCAGCGCCGCGCGCAACTCGCGCACTGGCTGGACGGCGTCGACGCGGCCACCTTCGAGCGCAACGGCTTCCTGGTCAAGCGCCATGTGCTGCCCGATGCGCAGTTCGAGGCCCTGTGCCAGCAGGTGATGCGCCAGCGCGCGCCGGCCCACGAGATGCTGCAGGGCGACACGGTGACGCGCCACATCGCGATCGGGCCGGCGCAGCTGCAGGCTGCTCCGGCGCTGGCCGCGTTGCTGAACGGCCGCTCGTGGAACGGGCTGACCCGCTACGTGGCGGCGGTCGACCATGCGCCGGCCGCCTTCGTGCAGACGGTGGTCACGCACACCCGCCCGCACGAGCGGGACCCGCAGACGATGTTGCATGCCGACAGCCCGAGGCCGATGATGAAGGCCTGGTACTTCCTGGACGACGTCGGCGACGACGAGGCGCCGCTGTGCTACGTGCCCGGTTCGCACCGACTGACCGCGGCGCGGCTCGACTGGGAATCGCGGCGGGCCGAAGAGGCCGCCGAAAAGGGCCACCCTGCCGATTCCCATGGGCTGTGTCGCATCGACAAGCGTGAGCTGGGGCTGCTGGGGCTGGGCCACCCGGCGCGGCTGGTGGTGCCGGCCAACACGCTGATCGTGGCCGACACCTTCGGTTTTCACAAACGCGCACAGGCCAAGCGGCCGACGATGCGCGTCGAGCTGTGGGCCGGCGGCTGGCGCCACCAGGGCGAGCCGGAAGGCGCGGTCCGGCATCTGGCGCGGCAGCTGGGCTGGACCAACGGCGGGCTCGACCCCTGGCACGCCCGCGGCTTGATGGCGCCGGACGTGCTGCCGCACTGGCGGCCGCAGGACGCAGCCTGCGACGACGCGCGCCACGGCGCCTATTGACAGCGAGCCCGGCAACGCAGCGTCAGCCGTGGATCGCCGCGGCCACGATCAGGCCGATCGCGATCGCGGTCGAGCCGACGACGATCGCCAGCGCGGTGTTCTTCTTCTCGCAGATCTCGCCCCACAGGTCGTAAGGCGTGATCTTGTCGACGATGACGAAGCAGATCCAGAAGATCGCCACGCCCAGCAGGGCGAACAGCAACGAGCCGAAAAACACCTCGGGCTTCAGCCACTCGATTCCCATCATGTTTGCTCCTTGAGAAATGAGGCCCCCACGGCCCCTTCCAGGGCCTGCCCCCCAAGGGGGCTCGCGCAGCAGCCCGGCAGAGCCGGATCCGCGCACGCCACTTGATGGGCGGCGGCGCTGCGCGTGCCGGGGAACACTGGATGGGCAGCGTGGAACATCATTTGTGTCCGCCGCCGCCGCTGGAAAAGCCGCCGAACGAACCACCGCCGCCGCCAGAGCGGAAGCCGCCCGACGACCGCTGGTTGCGCAGGCATTGCTGGTACTCGGCGCTGGCCTCGCCGAAGGTCGACTTGGTGTCGTCGCAGTCGTCGTCGCTGCAGCGGGCCATCAGCACCACGACGACGAGAACGACGATCAGGATGATCACGCCCTGGCTCAGGCCGCTGCCGCCGCTGGTCGATTTGGTCAGGCCGGACAGCGGGCTGCTGTCGCGCGACATCGCGGCGCGGGCGTCGGGGCCGATGCGAAAGGCGGTGGCGACCACCGACGCGTCGATCGCCTGGCCAAGCGACCACACCACCTCGGTCGGCCAGCGGCCTTCGGCGTCGGGCTTTCCTGCCGCCTGCGAGGTCTCTTCGCGCGACATCTTGCCGCCGCGCGGGCCGTCGTAGTCGGTGACGTCGGCTTCCTCGTCGCGCCGCACGCGCCAGTAGAACTCGCCCTGGACCCAGGTGACCTTGGCGCGGTAGCGGTAACGCTGCTTGAAGTACTGGTCCTTCCAGTTCGCGCCGCGCGCGCTGACCTGCGGCACGCCGGTCATCGGCCGCACCCAGCTCCAACCGTCTTCGGCGTCGACGAGGAAGGCGAAGCCGGCCGTGCGGTTGTAGAGCAGGTACTCGCGCCAGAAGGTCTGCTCTTCCTCGTCGTCGCCGGGGCTGGGCAGATCGCAGCGCTCCATGTAGCCGACGACCTGCCAGTCGATGGGCTCGCCCCCGCCTTTGTCATCACCCAGCGCCAGCTTGCCCGTGCGGCCGAGGGGAATCTGCGGCTCCAGCCCACCGGGGCCGGAGTTGTTCTGCGCGTAGTAGGTCAGGTCGACGCCCACGGCACCCGCGGTGGTCGACAGGTCGACGACGGCACGGCACTGCGGGCAGCTCATCGACTGGGTGGTCGACAAGGTCGGCGCCAGCGATGCACCGCAACTCGGGCACGGCACGGTGCGGCCGTGCAGCGTCTTTTCGCTCGTCTCGCGCAGCCCGCTCAGGCTCAACGCCGACAGCGCCACCGACTGGCCCACCGACCAGGTCGGCTCGGTCGGGTGGGTGTAGTCCAGCGTGCCGACCTCGCCGACGGTGTTGCGCAGGTCGACGACGGTGAACTCGCCCTGCAGCAGCGGCGGGCGTGGCAGCTCGCCTTCGGCCGCCAGCAGCTTGGCCTGCACGACCGATGCGACGCTCCAGGCGTTGGGGCCGATCAGCCGGCGCTGGCCGGCGTGCAGCTCCTGCGGCGTCGGCAGGTCGGGCGGCGCCGGCTGATCGAAGGCCAGCACATAGGCGCCGTTGTCTTCGCTGAGCCAGCCCGACTTCGGCGCGCCATCGGCGCCCGCCGTGTCGAACAGCACATGCCATTCGTTCCAGGTGCCGTCGGCATAGGCGTACTGCAGGCGCCCGACGACAGTGAATGGCACGCCCTGGTGCCTGCCGCGCACGCCCAGCTGCAGCGGCGAATGGTCGTCGAAGAGCTCGGCCGAGACGCCGATGCGGCGCAGCGTGTCGCCGTCGCGCAGCACGGTCGAGCGGCAGAAGCTGCAGACCGCACTGGCCGACGCAGCCGAGGCGAACTCGACCGGCGCGCCACAGCCCGGGCACGCGGCTCGCCAGGCCCGCTGCGCACGGGGCGGCGGGCCGGAAGGTGGTGGTTCAGTGGCCAACGATCAGACGAATGTTTCGGGCACGAGGCCGCCCCTCAAGTGGCGTGCGCGGATCCGGCTCTGCCGGTCCGCTGCGCGAGCCCCCTCGGGGGGCAGGCCCCTGAAGGGGCCGTGGGGGCTCCAATTCCCTAAACCAGTTTCTTCAGCAGCTCGGCCTTCTTGGCGTTGAACTCGTCTTCGGTCAGGATGCCCTTGCCCTTCAGGTCGGCGAGCTTCTCGATCGTCGCCATCACCTCGTCAGGGCGGATCGACGCCGGCGCTGCGGCAGCCGCTGGCGAGGGCATCTGTGCCCCGCCGCTGTTCAGGCCCTGGCTGATCTGGTTGGCCAGCATCTGGCCCATCGCCACGCCGGCGCCCAGGCCCATCGCGTCGCCGGCCACGCCACCACCACCGCCCTGGCCCACGCCTTGGGCCATCGTCGGCAGCGCCTGCGCGGCCTGGTACTGCATGAACTGGCCCATGTTGTTGCCGACCATGCCCATGCCGATCTTCTGGTCGAGGATCTTCTGCAGCTCTTCGGGCAGCGACACGCTTTGCAGCGTCACGCCTTCGAGCTTCAGGCCCAGGGCCGCGAACGACGGCTCGGTGGCTTCTTTCAGCTGCTTGGCGAACTCGATCTGGTTCGCGGCCAGGTCGAGGAACGGGATGCCGCTGGCCGCGACCGCGTCGCTGATGTGCTGCAGCATCAGGCCACGCAGCTGGCCGTCGAGGTCTTCGACGGTGTAGCGGTCGCGCGTGCCCGAGATCTCGGTGTGGAACAGCTTCGGGTCGGCGATGCGGTAGGCGTAGTTGCCGAAGGCGCGCAGGCGCACCGCACCGAAATCCTTGTCGCGAATGGTCACCGGTTGTGCGGTGCCCCAGCGCTGGTCGATCTGCTGGCGCGTGCTGAAGAAGTAGACGTCGCTCTTGAACGGGCTCTGGAACAGCTTGTCCCAGTTCTTCAGGTAGGTCAGCACCGGCAGCGTCTGCGTGGTCAGCTTGTACATGCCGGGGCCGAACACGTCGGCCACGCGGCCTTCGTTGACGAACACCGCCATCTGGCTTTCGCGCACCGTCAGCGAGCCGCCGTACTGGATTTCATTGCCGGACATCGGGTAGCGCCACGCCAGCGTGCCGTCGCTGCTCTCCGTCCATTCCAGAACGTCGATGAACTGTTTCTTGATGAAATCCATCAGGCCCATGGCGCTGTTCCCCCGGTTGCAATGACAGGCCGGCCACTTGCCGGCGTGCGGCGAATAATACGCGCCACCTTGTCGGAAACCAGGGCCCGCCATGCCGAACGAAACCGCCCCTCTTGATCGCAGCCTTCCGGTGACCGCCCCCGTGCGGCTGGCCGTGGTCGGCGCCGGCCCGGTCGGGCTGACGCTGGCGTTGTTCGCCGCCCGGCTGTGGCCGGCGGCCGAAGTCACGCTGTTCGACGCGCGCCCGGCAGGGCAGGATGTGTCCAGGGACCCTCGCACGCTCGCGCTGAGCCTGGGCAGCGTGCAGCTGCTGCAGCGGCTCGATGTGTGGCCGGCCGAGCAGGCCCAGGCCATCACCCAGGTCCACGTGTCGCAGGCGCCGCCGACGCTGACCGGCCTGCCGATCAAGCCCGAGCTCATCATCAACGCACTCGACGAGGCGGTGCCGCAGCTCGGTGCGGTGCTGCGCTACGGCCAGGTGGTCGCGCCGCTGCAGCGTGCGTGGGAGGCTGAATGTGCGGCCGCGCCGGCGCGCTGTCGCTTTCGCCTCGGCACGCCGGTGTCGGCACTGAAGCCCTTGCCAGACAAACGGGTGGAGATCGATGCCGGCATCGCCGAAGTCTTCGACCTGGCGGTGGTCGCCGAAGGCGGTGTCTTCTCGGACCAGGCGCGCAAGAGCCTGGCCCACGACTATGAGCAGACGGCGTGGGTGGGCAACGTGCAGTTGGACAACAGCGCCGCGCCCGGCATGGCGTTCGAGCGTTTCACCCGCCATGGCCCGGTGGCGCTGTTGCCGCTGAAGGCCGAGCCCGGCGACGCGCCATCGCGCCGGCGCGCCGCGCTGGTCTGGTGCGTGCCGCGCGACGACGACCCGGTCGCGCCGCTGAACGACCACCAGCGCATGACCGTGCTGGCCACCTTGCTGCCCGCGGCGGCGGGCACGCTGCGCGAAGTCGGGCCGCTGAAATCGTTCGCGCTCGGCCTGAACGCCGAACGCACGCTGGTCGACGGCCGCCAGGTGCGCATCGGCAATGCCGCGCAGACGCTGCACCCGGTCGCCGGCCAGGGCCTGAACCTGGGTCTGCGCGACGCCTTCACGCTGGTGCAGGCGCTGCGCGACGCCAAGAGCCTGGACAGCGCGCTGCGCCGCGTCGAATGGTCGCGTGCGCCCGACCGCTGGAGCATGATCGCCGCGACCGATTTCCTCGCCCGCAGCTTCACCTGGAAACTGCCCGGCCTGGCCGCGGCACGCGGGCTGGGCATTGCGGCGCTGCAGGCGCTGCCGCCCGTCAAGTCCGCGCTGGCGCGGCAGATGATGTTCGGCCGGCGCTGAAGCCGCGCCGCGCCGCAGATCGCCATCTGCAGCGCGTTGACGGGCCGCCTGCAAGCGCCTATGTTGCGTGGCGTGGGCTTGCCGGGCCGACGAGGTGCCGACCCCGCCCACTTCCAACAGGGGGTGGGCCATGAGCCTCTTCCACGAACCGCAACGGGCCTGGCGGGCGCTGGCTTGCATGGGGCTGGTGCTGGCCGCGGCGCCGCTCGGCGGCCTGGCGGCTGATGCAGCGCGAGTGCCGCGGGTCGCGGCGGACTACCAGCTGGTGCACAGCTTCGTCGGCGCGGACGGGTTCAAGTCCCAGTCGGCGCTGATCGTGTCGGGTGACGGCCAGCTGCTCGGTACCGCTTTCGGCGGCGGCGCGATCGGCCAGGGCGACGGCACGGCGTTTCGCCTCGCGGCCGATGGTCACCTGACGGTGGTCCACAGCTTCGACGGCCGGCGCGGCGGCGAGGGCCCGGTCGGCCTGACCCGTGCGAACGACGGCAACTTCTACGGCGTCACGACCCGCGGCGGACGCTACCTGCAGGGCACGGCCTACCGGATGAGCCCGCAAGGCGAGGTGACGGTGCTGCACTCGTTCCACCAGGACGGCCAGGATGGATCGACACCACAGGCACCGTTGCTGCAGGCCAGCGACGGCCACTTCTACGGCACCACCAGCTACGGCGGCCACCATGGTTGGGGCTGCGTGTTCAGGCTGAGGGCGCAAGGCCAGTTCAGCGTGCTGCACTCGTTCGACAACGACGGCCACGATGGCCAGGGCCCCGGCCAGGCCGGCCTGATCCAGGCCCGCGACGGTGATCTCTATGGCAGCACCCAGGGCGGCGGTGAGCACAGCCAGGGCATCGTCTTTCGTCTGCGCGCCGACGGCAGCCTGTCGATCCTGCATTCGTTCCAGGGGCCGGACGGCCGGGCGCCTTCATCGGCCTTGATCGAGGCGCTCGATGGGCAGTTCTACGGCGTCACCGCCGGTGGCGGCGCCTACGGACGCGGCACCGTCTACCGCCTGGGCCGCGACGGTGGGTTCACCGTGCTGCACGCGTTCTCGGGCCGGCACGGCGACGGGGCCGATCCGGCCGGCGACCTGCTGCTGGCGCGCGACGGCCAGTTCTATGGCGTCACCCAGCGTGGCGGCCGCTACGACGGCGGCATCGTCTACCGGATCACCGCCGACGGAACATTCAGCCGCCTGCATTCGTTCAACCCGTCCGGGCCGGACGGCCACATGCCGTGGGCCGGCCTGGTCGAGGTCGGCGATGGCGAGTTCTACGGCAGCACGTACCAGGGCGGCGCGCACGACGCCGGAGGCATCTTCCGCATCCGCATCCGCTTGCGCTGAAGCGATCGCGTCAGTGCCGGCAAGGTGTCGATCCCCGGGGGCTTGCACTCCGCGTCGAGGCGGCAAGCGAGAGCACGATTCGTAACGTCATCGACAGTGTTCCGGTGAATTTGGAGGTTAGAGTTCCACCAAACAAAACTGGAGACACCGCCATGACTTTTTCTGCCTCACTGTTTCGACCCTCGCGCCGCCTGGCGTGGTGTGCCTGGGCGCTCGTGTTCGCGTCGCCGTTCGCGGTTCGGGCCGAGGCCGGCGCCGACACGTTGGCGGCCAAGTTCGAGTTGCTGCATTCGTTCGACGGCCATGACGGCCACTACCCGCGGCACAGCCTCATCATGGGCAAGGACGGCCTGGTGCATGGCGGCGCCCTCACCTCGTTCAAAATCACACGGGCTGGCGAGTTCACGGTCGTCAACGCCTTCGACAAGCGCCATCTGGGATGGCAGGCCAAGGGGCTGGTGCAGGCCGCCGATGGCCTGTACTACGGTGGCGCCTACATGGGCGGTGACCTCAAGAGCGGCACCGCCTACCGCATGACGCCGCGGGGCAAGGTGACGTTGCTGCACACCTTCGACATCACCACGACCGAGGGTGGCAACCCTTGGGCGCCGTTCCTTCAGGCCAGCGATGGGGCCTTCTACAGCACCACGAGCGATGGAGAGAACGGCAGCTGCGGCAGCCTGTTCCGCCTGACACCCGCCGGTGAGTTCACGGTGCTGCACCAATTCACGCTGGCGCCGAACAACGCCTGTGGCGCAGACACGTGGGCCCTGATGCAGGCGAAGGACGGCCACATCTATGGCGTCACCGAGCGCGGCGGCGCCTCCAACGGCGGGGCCATCTACCGTTGGACCTCGGGCGGCACCTGGGAGCTTTTGCACTCGTTCCAGGAGACAGGGCTGCCCGGCTGGCACCCCAACTCCGGTCTGGTGCAGGTGGCCGACGGCGCCATCTATGGCACCACCTACGAAGGCGGCGAAAACGGCAATGGCGCCTTCTACCGCTTCGATCCCGACACCCGCACGGTGAGTGTCGTCAAGGCTTTCGGCAGCGAGCTTGCCGATCCGCGGCACCCGAGGGGTGAGTTGCTGCTGGCGCGCGACGGCAATCTTTATGGCACCACGATTTACGGCGGCGAACACGAGTCAGGCGCCGTCTACCGCCTGACGACCGCCGGAGAGCTGACGACGGTCTTCGCTTTCCCGCACCAAGCCAAGAAGCTCGGCTACATGCCTTTCGCCGGTCTGGTCGAAGGCCGCGACGGTGAGTTCTTCGGCACCACGCACTACGGCGGCGAGTTCGGCTACGGCACCATCTATCGCCTGGTGCTGAAGTAACGCCCGACTGGTGCGGTCGCGTCCGGTCAGGGGCCGGCGCGCCACTGGGCCGCGGCGAGCTTGAACAACACATGCGGCCGCACCGGGTGGCCCTCGGGCACACCGAGGTGCTCGAAGACCTCACCGGTGTCGACGAGGCCGATGCGGCGCATCACCGCTTGCGAGCGGGTGTTGGTGCAGGCTGTCATCGAGACGATTTCTTCGAGCCCGAGGCGTTCGAAGCCGACCGCCAATGCCGCGCGGGCGGCCTCGCTGGCGAAGCCGTGTCCCCAGTGCGCATGGGCGAGGCGCCAGCCGACCTCGACGCAGGGCGAGAAGTGGAACTGGCGCTGCGGGATCGACAGGCCGGTGAAGCCGATGAACTCACCGGTGTCCATGCGCTCGACGGCCCAGTTGCCCCAGCCACGGGTCGCGAAGGCGGCCATGCAGGCATCGACAGTCGCATCGCTGCGCTCACGCGGAATCGGCGCGGGGAAATGCTCCATCACGCGCGGATCGGCATTCAGCGCGGCGAAGGGTTCGCGGTCCTCTTCACGCCACCGGCGCAACCTCAACCGAGGTGTCTCAAGTTCGATGGGCGTCATGCCTCGACTACTTTCAGGAACAGATCACGGTCCGGTGCGAAGTTCGCGTACAGCGGCAGCAGCCCACCGCCGATCGCGCGCGCATCCGAGCCGATCGTGCCGGGCATCAACTCAGGCCGGACCACGCCCTCCCAGCTGTAGCGCGACAACGCAGCGTCGACTTCGCGCAGCAGCGCAGCCAGCAGCGGACGGGCCAGGTTTCCGTCGATGATCACGCCGTCCAGGTCGAGCAGGCAGGCGGCGCTGTTGGCAGCCAGTGCGATCGCCGTGCCGGCTTCGTGCAGCCAGGCGCTGGTGTGCGGCAGCCACGGCATTTCGAGCGCCCGCTCGTCGCCGCTGGCGACCACCTCCAGCCCGCCCTGGCGGTAGCGCCCCTCCAGCGTCAGCAGCGAAGCCACGCTGAGCAGTTGCGGCGGCGGCTGGCTGCTGCCGGCTGCGGCCAGGCCCAGCGGCAATGAGCCGATCGCGCCGGCGTTGCCGTGCAGGCCGGCACGTAAGTGGCTGTCGATCACCAGCCCGCCGCCGATGAAGGTGTCGACGAAGACGTAGAGAAAACTCTTGACGCTGCGCCCACGCCCGGCGACCAGCTCGGCCACGCAGGCGGCGGCGGTGTCTTTCAGCAACGCCACTTCGAGCCCGGTCTGCCGCTCGACTTCGGTACGCAGGTCGGTGCGCTCCCACGCGTCGACAAGCGTTTGTGGAAAGCCCAGCAGCGACTGCCAGCCGCCCATCGACAAGGGTGCCGCGATGCCGATGCCCTGCAGGCGCTCGCGCCCGGTGTCACCCAGTCGCCGCGTCAGCCCTTGCACCCGCAGCACGATCTCCGCCAGCACCAAGGCCGGATCAGGGAAGTCGTAGTCGCGGGTCGAGCGTTCGCGCACCCGACCTTCGAAGTCGACCAGCAGCACATCGAGGTTGCGGCGGCCGACCTTGACGCCGATCGAGAAGGCACCGTCAGGGTTCAGTGCCAGCGGCACCGAGGGTTGGCCGACCTTGCCGCGCTGCGGTGCGCCCTTGAGCAGCAAGCCGTCGTCGAGCAGGCTCTTGGTGATCAGCGAGACGGCCTGCGCGGTCAGGTGCGTCAGGCGTGCGAGTTCGGCGCTCGGCATCGCCCCATGCAGCCGAACGGCTTGCAGGATCACCCGTTCGTTGTACTGGCGCAGCCCACCCTGGCTGGAGCCTCTGGGGCGCAGCCTGGAATTGTCAGCGTGAGGAGGGTGGTCAGGGTCGATCGGCATGGAGAAACGTCGCGGCGCAGGCCGTGGCGCTACGGAAGCAGGGCTTCGCAGATCACGCCCTTCTTGAACAGGAAGTTGCCATAGGGCTGCAACTCGCCGGTCAGTACGATGGCTTGAGCGGCACGAACCCGATCGTAGAACGCAAAACGCTCGGTGGCTTCGCACTGCGCGGGTTTCGCGTGGCCGGCCTCGTCTAGCCAGGCCAGCATGCGGCGTTGCAAGGCGCTGAGTGTGCCCGGCGGGTACTCGCTGACCTGCATGAAGGCCACCGGCTGCGCCACTGCTGCGTCCAGCGGCAGCAGCGACAGCACGGCCCGGCTCACGCGCTCGACGCCGGCACCCGGCAGGTGCAGCACCGGCTTTCCCTGGGCCAGCGAGTGGGCCGAGAAGTTGGCGTCGGCGATCACGATCTCTTCGCCATGGCCCATCTCGGCCAGCAGCTTCAACAGGTCTGGCGTCAGCAGCGGGTCGATGCCCTTCAGCATGTGAGTGGTTCCGTGGTGTGTGGTTGTCTGCGCTTGCTCGTACTGCGCAGGTCGTGGCGGCAGGGCGGTGGCGGTGCCCCCGTTCGCCGGCCCACGCTCGCGGGGCACCGTCGAGCCACGCGACGCGCAGCCGCGTCATCACCGTGGTGCCCTCGCACGCTGGGGGCGACCGCGAATGGGGCCTGAGCCCGGAGGCACCACCGCCACCCTGCTCGCACCACCGGTGGCAGTGCTCGCCTCAGCAAGCCGCTGCATGTCCTTGGTGGGTGGCTCGGGGGTGCGGGCGCAGGCCCCATTCGCGGTCGCCTCAACATCGGCATGCACCAGCGGTTCAGATCGAGAGACCTGCGCGCGCCGAACACCGTGCCCCGCGAGCGTGGGCCGGAGAACGCACCCCCGGGCCACCCGCCACGCGCAACCCTTGGTAGGTGGAAGGCTGCACCATTTCGGCGTCGAGGAGTCATCGTCAAGCCAGGCACTCGGCGGGGATCTGCTCCGGCGGCATCGCCCCGGTCATCACCGCCACCGTGTCGCTCATGCTGATCTTCTTCGGGTTCAGAATCGCGGCGCGCTTGCCCAAACGGGCCACATGGATGCGATCGGCGATCTCGAACACATGCGGCATGTTGTGCGAGATCAGGATCACGGGCAGCCCCTTGTCGCGCACGCGGCGGATCAGCTCGAGCACCATGTTGCCTTCCTTGACGCCGAGCGCCGCGGTCGGCTCATCGAGGATCACCACATGCTCGGCAAATGCCGCCGCACGCGCCACCGCCACGCACTGGCGCTGGCCGCCCGAAAGCGTCTCGACCGCCTGCGTCATCGAGCGGATGCCGACCTTCAGATCGGCCATGCGAGCGACCGCGGTCTCCAGCATCTTCTTCTTGTCCAGCATGCGCAGCACGTTGCCGAGAAAGCCGTCGCGCCGCATCTCGCGGCCGAGGAACAGGTTCTCGGTGATCGTCATCGCGGGCGCTACCGCCAAGTCCTGGTAGCAGCACTCGATGCCGGCGCGGCGCGCGTCCATCGGGTTCTTGAAGCGGATAGTCCGGCCGTCGAGCTGGATCTCGCCTTCATCGGGGATCGTCGCGCCCGACAGCGCCTTGATCAGGCTGGACTTGCCGGCGCCGTTGTCGCCGATCACCGCCAGGATCTCGCCGGCGCGCAGCTCGAAATCGGCGCCGTCCAGCGCAGTGACCTGGCCGTAGCGCTTGACCAGGCCCTTGGCCTGCATCACGAGGGGTTGGGTGGCCATCATGGTCTCCTGGTCAGCGTGAGGCTTTGCGCGAGAGTTGGTCGACCGTGACTGCGAGGATCACCAGGATGCCGGTGACCAGCACCTGGTAGACCGACGACACGCCCATCAGCGTCAGGCCGTTGCGCAGCACGCCGACGACGACTGCACCAGCGAGCGAGCCGAGGATCACGCCACGGCCGCCGAAGAGACTCGTGCCACCGAGCACGACCGCGGTGATCGCATCGAGGTTCTCGGTCTGGCCAGCATTCGGATCACCAACCCCCGTGCGGGCCACCGCGAGAAGAGAGGCGATGCCGTAGAACACGCCAGCCAGCACATACACGCCGAGCAGCACGCGCTCGGTCGGGATGCCGACCAGCCGCGTTGCTTCAGGGTTGTTGCCGACCGCATAGACATGCCGTCCCGCGCCTGTCTCGCGCAGCCAGAACCAGGCGCCCAGGTACAGCGCGATCATGAGCACCACGCCGTACGACACCTGCGCACTGCCGAGCGCAAAGGTGTTGCCGAGCCAGGTCATCGAGTCGGGCAACTCGGTCACCGTCTGCGCGCCCGAGTACAGCTGGGTGATCGCGAAGGCGATGTTGAAGGTGCCGAGCGTGACGATGAATGGCGGCAGCTTGATGCGCGTGACGAGCAGCCCGTTGAGCAGCCCGAACAGCGCCGTCACGCCAATGCCGGCCAGCACCGCGATCGGCACCGGCACGCCCATGTCGGCCACCAGCTTGGTCATCACGATGCTGCCCAGCGCCATGACCATGCCGCACGAGAGATCGATGCCGGCAGTCAGGATGATCAGTGTCTGGCCGATCGCGATCACGCCGACGACCATCACCTGCTGCAGGATCAGCGACAGGTTGCCGCCGCTGAAGAAATGGTCGGTCGTGATCGCGAAGAAGGCGCAGGCGATGAAGAGGGCGATGAAGGGCCCCAGCTGGCCGATCGGCGGGAGTTTGCTCTTCGAGGTGTCCATGCGGCGGGCGTCCTGGGCAGGGTGACAGCGTGGCTCACAGGGCCGGTGGGCGGCCCCGTGCATTCGTCAACGGCTCAATGCCGTCGACTCATTTCTTGCCCCAGCACAGCTCCGTCCCGGTCTTCACGTCCTTGCTCTCGACGCCCGCAACCGCGTTCGCGGCGATCAGCGTCACGCCGGTGTCGGTGTAGCCGCTGACCTTCTTGCCGGTCTTGGCGTAGTCGACACCGGCCTCGACGCCCATCGCCGCCATCTTCAGCGGGTACTGCTGCGAGGTCGCGGTGATCACGCCCTTGCCGACGTTGGCGACGCCTTCACAGCCACCGTCGACCGAGACGATGACCACGCCCTTCTCTTTGCCGGCCTTCTTCAGCGCGTTGTACGCACCTGCCGCGGCGGGCTCGTTGATCGTGTAGACCACCGTCACGTCGGGCGCCTTCTGCAGGCAGTTCTCCATCGCCGTCTGGCCCTTGGCGCGGTCGCCGAAGCTGTCGGCCATGCAGACGATCGCGGCGTCCTTGCCGAGCTCGTTGGTCTTCGCATCCGGTGCCGGCAGACCGAAGCCCTTGAGGAAGCCGTTGTGCCGTTGCGCACCCACCGGGTGGCCGGGGAACAGATCGAGCATCACGATCTTGGCCGGCTTGGCCCCGAGCGCCGCCTTGGCGTACTGGCCGATCAGCACGCCGGCCTTGTAGTTGTCGGTCGCGAACAGTGCATCGGTGCCGTCGGCCGGGTCGGTCGGGCTGTCCAGCGCGATCACCATCACGCCCTTGTCGCGCGCCTTCTTGATCGCCGGGAGGATGGCTTTCGAATCGCTGGGCGTGATCAGGATCGTCTTGGCGCCGCCGGCGATCATGTTTTCCATCGCCGTCACTTGGCCGGCGTTGTCGCCATCGGTCTTGCCGGCACCGGTCAACAGCTTCGCGCCCTTGGCCTTCGCCGCCTCGGCCGCGCCTTCCTTCATCTTGACGAAGAAGGGGTTGGTCTCGGTCTTGGTGATCAGGCCGATCACCGGCTCGTCGGCAGCTTGCGCGGCGAAGGCGGACGCGGCCAGCGCCGCGGCAAGGGCGGCCAGACGCGCGGCGGTCGGGGCGGCGGGGAAGCGGGTCATGCGGTGTCTCCTGCGGATGTCGTGTGGGCGGATCGGCACTGATCGTCTCAGCGTCGGCGCATCGTATTAAATAAATCAAGTGGATTGATTAATGGAAAACCCCGAGTCCGGCGGCAACGCCCGCGCGGCATGCTGGCGGCCGTGGAAGCGGCCGGAACCGCCGTCTTCCTTTGAGCGGTGGGCCGCGCCGGCAGCCACCGATCTGAACCCAATAAGGAAGCACTCACATGTTCGTTGTCTCCGGCGAAGCCTTGTTCGATGTGTTCGCCGCCGGCGACACACCCAGCGGCATGGCACTCGACGGCCGCATCGGCGGCTCACCGTTCAACGTGGCGCTGGGGCTGGCGCGGCTGGACCAGCAAGTGGCCTTCTTCGGCGGCATCTCGCAAGGCTTTCTGGGCGCGCGGCTGATGCAGGCGCTGCAGGACGAAGGCATCACGACCGACCTGGTCCAGCGGCTGGACGCGCCGACGACGCTGAGCCTGGTCGGGCTGGACGCGCGCGGCGTGCCGTCGTACAGCTTTTACGGCGAGGGTTGCGCCGATCGCGTGGTGCCGCTGACAGCCGCCGATGCCGTGCCCGACACGGCCCGCGCGATCCACTTCGGCTCGTACGCGATGGTGGTCGAGCCGGTCGCGTCGACCCAGCGTGCATTGGCAGAGCGGCTGCACCGCCGCTGTGTCGTCGCTTACGACCCGAACGTTCGCACCAACGTCGAGCCGAAACTGGACCGCTGGCGCGAGACCATCGCCTGGATGGCCGCCCGCACCCATTTGCTGAAGGTCAGCGACGAAGACCTGGCGCTGCTCTATCCCGGCGTGCCGCACGCCGAACTGGCCGCGCGCTGGCGGGCGGCCGGCGTCGCAGCGGTGGTGGTCACACTCGGCGGCGAGGGCGCACGCGCCTACCTGAGCGACGGCGAACTGCCGATCGCGCCGGTGCCGACCACGGTGATCGACACGGTCGGCGCTGGCGACACCTTCCAGGCCGCGATGTTGACGGCTTTGGCCGAACGCGACGTGCTGAATCCGGCCACGCTGAAGGTACTGCCGAGCGTGTTCTGGGCCGAGGTGCTGGGCTTTGCGGCGCGTGCCGCGGCGATCACCTGCGGTCGGCGTGGGGCCGATCTGCCGCGGCGTGCGGAGTTGACCTGACGCGCTTGGGCCATCGTGCTTTCAGCGTGCCGAGGTCGTGGCGGCAGGGTGGCGGCGGTGCCCCCGTCCTCCGGCCCACGCTCGCGGGGCACGGCCGAGACCCGCAACAGACAGCGCCATCAATGCCGTGGTGTCCCGGGGCGGTGGTGGCAACCGCGAATGGGGCCTGCGCCCGGAGGCACCACCACCACCCTGCAGGCACCACCAGCGGCAGTGCACGCCTAAGCAAGCCGCTGCGTGTCCTTGGTGGGTGGCTCGGGGGTGCGGGCGTAGGCCCCATTCGCGGTCGCCCCAACATGGGCAAGCGCCAGCGGTTCAGACCGAGAAACCGGCGCACGCCGAACACGGTGCCTCGCGAGCGTGGGCCGGAGAACGCACCCCCGGGCCACCCGCCACGCACTCCGTTTCGCAGGCAGGCCTTGTGCGAATCAAAAGACCTTGGCAGTGGCCGCAGCGTCGACCAGGCGCTGCAACAGCGCCTCGATCTGCACCCGCGTGTCGCCCGACGGCGGTGAGCCGGAGCGCGCCGTCCACAGCAGCAGCCCATTGCCGACATCGCTGACCCGCGCATCGGCGGCATAAACGGTGTTGGCCGACGTTCCCCCGACAGGCATCGACACACCCAGCCCGACCGAGCTGCTGCGGCCGAAGCTGAAGCCGCCGAAGCCGATCGACAAACCCGAGCCCGACGAGCCGGCGTTGTAGGCCTCCGGCCCGACGCTGGCCACCCACACCGCCCGGACGCCGGCGGCGCGGGCCTCGGGCAGGTAGCGGGTGTCGTCGCGTGCCTGCGTGGCCGGCGGCGGCGCGGTGTCCGGCCGCAGCACCGGCGTCAAGCCGCGGGTGCGCAGCTCGGCTGCCAACTTGTCCAGGCAGATGCGGCCCAGCACTTCTTCCGGCGCCTCACAGACGACCAGCACCTTCGCGCCCTGCAGCGGCGCATTGGCCAATTGCGGCGACGACCATTGCGCATCGACCGTGTGAGTGGCGCAAGCAGTCAGCGCAGCCGCGCTCGCGACCGTGGCAATCAACAGAAAGCGGTTCATGAACGCATCTCCAGCAAAGCGTGTTCCCGTAGACACGGGAGCATGCACCACTGGCGTCGCCGGGTGAACGGTCCTAAGGCAGTACCCGCACCCTGATGTTGCGGAAGTGCACCTCGCTGTCGGGGTCGTGGCCCTGCAGCGCGAAGGTGCCGCTGGCCAGCAGGCGCTGCTCCAGGCCCTTCGGCCGGGCGGGGATCGCCTCTTCGGTGTAGTCGGCCACCAGCTGGCTGTCGATCCAGGTCTGTACATGCTTGCCGTCGACGCGCGTCGTCAGCGTGAACCACTGGCCATCAGGCGCCACGACCTTCGGATAGTCCTGGATGCCCCACAGCCCGCCGGTGCGGCTGGGGTCGCTGTGCGAGTTGTTGACCTGCACCTCGTAACCCTTGCTGGGCCAGCCGATCTCCTGCCACTGGGTGTGGAAGTAGACGCCCGAGTTGGCCTTCGCGAAAGTCAGCACGTCGAGCTTCAGCTCGAAGTTCTTGAAATCATGGTTGGCGACCGGGCCGAGGTAGAACAGGTGCGAGCGCGGACCGCGCACGACGATCGCGCCGTCCTTGACGCTGAACGAGCCGGGCGCGTCACTGGCGCGCCAGTCGGTCAACGACTGGCCGTCGAACAGCAGCTGCCAGCCGGCGGCCTTGTCGTGGGCGCTGAGGGTGTTCATGTCGGCTCCAAACACGGTCGAAAAGGACAAGGCGAGCGCAAGGCCCAAGGTACTGGCGGCAAAGCGAGGCATCAACTGACTCCAACGATTTTCAACACGGTGGCGGGTGGGCCGGCGAACTCGGCCGACGGCGTGTTGCCGACGAAGCCCAGGTCTTTCGAACCGGCCGGCGTGGTGTAGAAGCCGCCAGCGGTCAGGTCACGAAAACGGGCGAAGAACTTCGCCGGCTTGGCCCGATCCGGCGCGGCCTGGTCGACCCAGCAGATCTCGTCGCAGAGGGTGTGCTGTTCGCTCTCGGTCGCCTGGTCGAAACGGTGGCCGAAGCGGCGGTGGCACTCGCTGTCGAGCCACGCCAGGCCCTGCAGGACCAGCGTCTTGTCCTTGGCCTGGTCAGGGTACGGCGCGCTGATCCACTCATCGATGAACAGGTGCACCTCCAGCTGCGCCGCACTGGGCGACGACTCGTCGGCCGGGATGATCAGCTCGCACAGCGCGGCGGCGCAGCGGCGCTGCGCGGCGTTGAAGGTCAGCGGCCACAGCTCGCCGCTGCGGTAAGTCTTGACCAGCTTCGGGTCGGTGCCGTAGCCACGCGGCGCCTTCTTCAACGCCGGTGTCGCGCCAGCCGAGGCCAGGCCCGGCAACGCGGTCGCGGCCAGCATCCATTGCAGCGAATGACGGCGGTCCATCGTCAGATCTCCTTGCGGCGCAACTGCTCGACCAGGTGGTCTGCCGCTCGCCAGGCCAGCGCCATGATCGTCAGCGTCGGGTTCTTGTCGGCGTTCGAGGCGAACGGCGCGCCGTCGGTGATGAACAGGTTCTTCACGTCCCAGGTCTGGCACCAGGCATTGGTGACCGAGCGCTTCGGGTCGCTGCCCATGATCGCGCCCCCGACCTCGTGGATGATCGAGCCGCCGGCGGCGATCGCCTTGCGGCCGTCCAGCTCAGGCTTGCCGTTGACGCGGCCGCCCATCGCTTCGATGACCTCGGCAAAGGTCTTCTGCATGTGCGCGGCCTGGCGGGTTTCGTGTTCGGACCATTGCCAGTGGAAGCGCAGCACCGGAATGCCCCACTTGTCTTTCGTCTGCGGGTCGATCTCGCAGTACGACTGCTCGTTCGGGATCATCTCGCCGCGGCCGGCGAAGTAGACGAACGAGCCGTAGGTGCGTCGCACGTCCTGCTTGAAGCGCTGGCCGTAGCTGCCTTGCGTCAGCCATTCGAGCCCGGCACCGGTGCCGAGGGAGGGCATGCGACGGCCGGTGCTGAGTTCGATGTGATAACCCCGCGGGAAGCCCAGGCCACTCTGCCAGGCCTTGCCTTGCTGGCCATACAGCCACCACGGTGCATACAGGTGCGAGCCGCCGGCGCCGTCTTCGTTGTGCGGTGGCAAGCCTTCGAGCGATGGCACCTGGCCATCGAGATCGCTGCCGACCGTGTCCATCACATAACGGCCCAGCAGGCCGCTCGAGTTGGCCAGCCCGTCCGGGAACGAGGCCGACTTCGAGTTCAGCAGGATGCGCACCGATTCACACGCGCTGGCGGCCAGCACCACCGCGCGGGCGGTGATCGCCTCGTGCTTGCCGTTGGTCTTGTCGACGAAGCGCACGCCCGAGGCCTTGCCGGTCTTCTTGTCCAGCGTCACTTCGTAAGCCATCGCATTGCAGACGATGTCGAGCTGGCCGCTGGCCAGTGCCGGTGGCAGGTGCACGGCCGGGCTCTGGTAGGTCGCCTTGATCGAGCAGCCGCGGCTGCAGGGCGTGGCCCAGAAGCAGGCCGCGCGCTCGCGCATGGCTTGTGCGACCAAGCGCTGGGCGTTGGCGTTGCCGGGGTGCAGCTTGGCCGGCAGCGTCTGGTGGTCGAGCGCGCGCGACAACACCGCGCGGTGTATAGGAACCACCGGGATGCCGAGCTTGGCCGCGCGCTGCTGGATCAAGCGTTCGCCGACGCGCGCCGCCGGCGCCGGCAGCAAACAACCTTCGGGCGAGTCGGGCGTGTTCTCCAGCCCTTCGTTCGAGCCGTAGACACCGATCAGCATCTCGACCTTGTCGTAGTACGGCGCCAGGTCGTCGTAGCCGATCGGCCAGTCGAAGCCCAGGCCGTCGCGCGAATAAGGCTTGAAGTCGTACGGGCCATTGCGCAGCGCAATGCGGCCCCAGTGGTTGGTGCGGCCACCCAGCATGCGCGCGCGCCACCACTCGAACTTCTGCGCCTCGTCGGTCGAGGCTTGGGTGTAGGGCTCGCCGGGCACGGCCCAGCCGCCATCGATCGTCGCGTCGTAAAAACCGAAAGGCTTGTCCGGCGTGCCGGCACCGCGCAGCGGTGCCTCGGCGTAGGTCTGGAACATCGGCGTCTCGGCGGCAAGGTCGTAGTTGCGCCCTGCTTCCAGCATCAGCACCTTCACGCCTTCGAGCGCCAGTGTGTAGGCCGTCTGCCCGCCGGCGGCGCCGGAGCCGACCACGATCACGTCGTAGTCACGTTGCAAGGTCCGCGGCGTCACGAATCCCATCAGCTACTCCATCCCGACAGTCGTCGTGCGGCAGAGTTTGCCAGCGCGCCCATGCCGGTTTTGGCCGGTTGCAGGGTGTTTCCCTGCGACCGGGTTCGGGTCGAAGTTCGGCCGCTGCCCGCGCCGCGGACGTGACGAGGGCGGCCAGATCCAACATCGACGGCGCGAAAGTGAAGGCTACAACCGACTCTTGATCCAGCCGTCGACCTGCTCGTCGAGGATCGCCAGCGGCAGTGCGCCACCGCGCAGCACCACGTCGTGGAAGGCTTTCTCGGCCTCCGCGTTCCACTTCGGCCCCAGCGCCTTCTCGGCCCGTTCGCGTGCCGCGCGGATGCTCAGCATGCCGACCTTGTAGGCGCAGGCCTGGCCCGGGTCGACGATGTAGCGCTCGATCTCGGCCACCACCTCGCCTTCGGGCATCCCCGTCTTGCCGACCATATAGTCGATCGCCTGCTGGCGCGTCCAGCGCTTGGCATGGATGCCGGTGTCGACCACCAGCCGCACTGCACGGAACATCTCGGCCTGCAGCCGGCCGAGGTCGCTGAAGGGGTCGTCCTTGTAGACGCCGAGTTCGGTGCCGAGCCACTCGGCGTACAGCGCCCAGCCCTCCATGTAGGCGGTGAACGGCAGTACCTTGCGGAAGGTCGGGCCGCCCTGCTGCTCTTGCGACAGGGCGATCTGGAAGTGGTGGCCCGGCACGCCCTCGTGGATCGACAGGGTGCGCATGCCGAACTTCGGCAACGCGTTCATGTCGCGCAGGTTGGCGTAGAACACGCCGGGGCGCGTGCCGTCCATCGCGGGCGATTGGTAGTAGGCGCCCGGCGCGGTCTTCTCTTTGAACTCGGGCACGCGCTGCACCTCGATCGGCGCTTTCGGCGTCATGCCGACCACCGCACGCGAACGCTGCAGCTGGTCCTCGATCATCTTGCCGTAGGCGGCCAGTGCCGCTTTGCGGCCCTCGTCGTTGTTCGGGTAGAGAAACTGCGGATCCTTCGCCAGCCGGCCCAGCGCCTGGGCCGGACTTTCGTCGGCATGCAACTGAGCTTGCGCGGTGAGGATCGCCTTCATCTCGGCCTCGATCCGCGCCACTTCCGACAAGCCCAGCTCATGCACCTGCTGCGGCGTCATGTTGCTGGTGGTCTCGTGCCGCACGCGGTAGGCGTAGTAGGCGTCGCCGTCGGGCAGCTTCCAGACGCCGTCGTCGGTCGTCGCCCGCGTCAGCTGGCCTTCGAAGAACGTGATCAGCTTCTGGTAGGCCGGCCGCACCACCTGGTCCACCAGTTCGGGGCAGCGCGCCTTCAGGGCTGGCTTGTCGGTCGCGCTGACATCGGCAAGCGCCTCGACCTTGGTCGAGAAGTTGACGCACAGCGGGTTCTCGGCGGCCGGCTTGCCGGCGAAGCCACGCATCTCGGTCAGCACGCGCTCGATCACGAAGCGCGGCGGCACGATACCTTTCTGCTCACGCAGCACCAGGCCTTCTTGCACCTGGTCGAACTTGCGGCCGACTTCGCCCAGGCGCGCCAGGTAATCGTCGGCACCGCGGCGGTCAGCGATGCGGTGCTGGTTGATCAGGAAGTCCGGCGTGTTGCTCTGCACGCCGAACAGCTGGTTGACCGGGTAGTTGTGAAGCCGGAACCGTTCGCCTTCGAGCTGGCTTTCGATGAACCAGGTCAGCACGCGGGTCGACAGGCGCTGTTCTTCGGTCTGGCGGCCGAGGTCATAGGCCTTCAGGTCGGCCAGGTTCTGGCGCCACTGCGCGAAGTCGCGCTCGGCCTTGGCTTCCGACTCGTCGTTCAGGTGCGCGTTGTGGCGCCGGTAGCCGAACTGCTCGGCGATGCCCATCATCGTCAGCAGCTCGGGGTTGTCGAGCATGAAGCTGACGAACACCTTCTCGTAGAAATGGTTCAGGCTGAAGGGCCGGAACCAGACCAGGTTGACGACGAAGATCGTGACGAGCAGCAACGCCGCGGCGAACAAGCCGCCGAGCGTGCGGAAGATGGTTTTGCGCATGGGGGCGCAGCTTAGCGGAGCCCGCGCTCCGCCGTGGTCGTTGCGACGAAGCCTCGCAGGCCCGCCGCGAGCCCTTGCAGCGCCCGACCGATCAGCGGCGCAGGTCGGCCTGGCGCTCGATCACGCGGCCGACCAGGCCGTAGTCGATCGCCTCTTCGGCGGAGAGCCAGCGGTCACGCTCGATGTCGGTCAGCACACGGTCCAGCGGCTGTCCGGTCTCGCGGGCGATGACTTCGGCGATGCGTTCGCGCGCCTTCACGATCTCGCGGGCCTGGATCGCGATGTCGGTGGCCTGGCCGCCGGCGCCGCCGCTGGGTTGGTGGATCAGGAAGCGGGTCTGCGGCAGGCAGAAGCGCCGCTCGCGCGGCACCGCCAGGTAGACGTGGGTGGCTGCGCTGCCGACCCAGCCGGTGCCGATCATGTTGACGGGGGCCTCGATGTAGCGGATCACGTCGTGGATCGTGTCGCCGGACTCCAGGTGCCCGCCAGGCGATGAGACCAGCAAATGGATCGGCTCGCTGGACTCGGCGGACAGCGCGATCAGGCGCCGCACCGTGTCCTGCGCGGTGACATCGGTGATGCTGCCGAACAGCAGCACGGTGCGCGACTTGAAGGCCTTCTCTTCGAGAAAGCTGGTGCGCGGGTCGACGAGCGGGGTCGGGGCGTTGGGGTTGGTTTCCATCGGGGGGTGTCCATGCGGGAAGCGAAGACGGGCGAGGCTACCACTTGGGCTCGGCGCCATGCGCCGGCGGCGCGGCGACCCCACCGCGAGCGCGGCTGCACTCACCCCCACCGCTTCGTTACGAGCGCCTGCGCCTTGCCGTGAGGACCTGCGCTTACTTCAGCAGGCCAGCGCTTTCGGCCGCCGCGCGGATGCCGTTGTAGTTCTCGGGCGAGGTCGGCAGGAAGCGCGTCGCGCGCTGCAGGGCCAGGATCTCCTTGTGCGCCGGGTTGGCCGGGTCCAGCGTCAGGAAGGCCTTGCGCAGCTTCTCGCGCAACTCCGCCGGCATGTCGGCATGCACGCTCCAGTTGTAGTCGTAGTACGGCGGGGTCGTGAAGAAGACCTTGACCTGGCCGGTGTCGACCTTCTTGTCGGCGACGAACTTCTCCCAGACCGAGATGTTCAGCGCGCCGGCGTCGACCTTGCCCGAGGCGACCGCGGCAATCGTCGCGTCGTGCGCGCCGGAGAAGGCGATGCGTTTCAAGTCTGCTTCCGGGTTCAGCCCGACGTCGAGCAGGAAGTGGCGTGGCATCAGGTGGCCCGAGGTGCTGGAGGCGGAGCCGAAGCTGAGCGTGCGGCCCTTCAGGTCGGCCAGCTGCTTGATGCCGCTGTTCGCTTCGGTGATGAAGACCGAGCGGAACTTCGCGTCTTCTTCGCGCTGCACCAGCGGGATCACCTTGCCGCCCGAGCGCGCATTGGCTTGCACGAAGGTGAAGCCGCCGAACCAGGCCAGGTCGACCTTGCGGTTGACCAGCGTCTCGACCGCGGCGGCGTAGTCGGTGACCGGCGTCCATTCGACCTTCATGCCCAGCTGCGCTTCGAGGTACTGGCCGAGCGGCGCGAACTTGCGCGCCAGCTCGGTCGGCGCTTCATCGGGGATCGCGGTGACGCGCAACACGGCCTGGGCCGTGGCGCTGGTGCCGGCCAGCGCCGCCATCACGGCGATGGTGCCGAGCAGCAGCTGCCGGCGCGTGGCGTGAAGTGGGCGCATCCAAGTCGTCACGGCGAACTCCTGAAACCAAGGTGGCCGGATTGTGGCGGCAGTGCGCTGCCCGCGCACGCCGGGCCGTGCGACAGGTTCAGGGGCTGTCGCGCATGCGCAGCGCCCGCACCAGCGTGTTGCGCAGCCGCGCCGCGTCGATCGGCTTGGTCAGGAAGTCGTTCATGCCGGCGGCCAGCGCCTGGTCGCGCTCGGAGACCAGCGCCGCGGCCGTCAGCGCGATCACCGGCAGGCGGTTGGCCGGGTGGCGAAGCCGCAGCAGGCGGGTCGCTTCATGGCCGCTCATGCCGGGCATCTGCACGTCCATCAGCACCATGTCGAACGGCCGGCCGCGGGCGTGGGCGTTGTCCACCGCCTCGATGGCCTCCTGGCCGTCTCCGGCTTGCGAGACCTCGACGCCCCACTGCTCCAGCAAGGCGACCGCGATCATCATGTTGACCGCGTTGTCCTCGACCATCAGCACGCGCGAGCCGCTGATCGGGTCGGCGCCGAAGCCGCTGGAGACTGAATCCAGCGCCTCGTTGTCGCCTGCCGGCAGCGGCAACTCGGCCCAGAAGCAGCTGCCCTGGCCTGGCAGGCTGACGACGCCGACCTCGCCGCCCATCTGCTGCGCCAGCTGGCGGCAGATCGACAGGCCCAGCCCGGTGCCGCCGACACGCCGCGTGCGCGACACGTCGGCCTGTGAGAACGGGCGGAACAGCAGCGCCTGCTGAGCCTCGTCGATGCCGGGGCCGGTGTCGGTGACTTCGAAGCGCAGGCTGTGGGCACGCGACCACAGCACCGACAGCCGGATGCCACCGCTCTCGGTGAACTTCAGCGCGTTGTTCAGGTAGTTGCTGAGGATCTGCCGGACCCGTACAGGGTCGCCGATCACCACCGGTGGCAGGTCGTCTTCCAGCTCGACGGTCATCTCCAGGCCCTTGGTGTCGGCCAGCGAGCCGTAGGCCTGGTGCATCCGGCGCAGCAGCCCGTGCAGGTCGAACGGGACCTGGTCCAGGTGCATCTTGCCGGCCTCGATCTTCGACAGGTCGAGGATGTCGGACAGGATGCCGGACAGCGTCTCGGCCGAGTCGCTGATCTGCTCGATGTACTGGCGCCGGCGCGATTCGTCGACCCCCGGTTGGCGGGCGAGACGGGCCAGGCCCAGCAACGCGTTCAGCGGTGTGCGGATCTCGTGGCTGGTGTTGGCGAGGAACGCGCTCTTGGCGCGGCTGGCCGCTTCGGCGTCGTCGCGGGCCTTGGCCAGCGCCTGTTCGAACTGGCGTTTCTCGGTCACGTCCTCGGCCAGCCAGATGGTGCCGCCGCGGCCCGGGCCGGTGCTGGCCAGCGACTTGGCCAGCAGGCGGCAGAAGAACACGCTGCCGTCGCGCCGCATCATCGGCCGTTCGATCTCGATCTGCTCGCCGCGTGCCAGCGCAGGGCCCACTTCGCGGCCGATCGCCTGGTGCTCGGCGGCGGTGGGCCAGACCACGCTGCCGTGCTGACCGACGATCAGGCCCGGCGGCCAGCCGAACATCTGCTCGAAGCGCGGGTTGACGAGGATGAACTGCTGGTCACGCGTCAGCGCGATGCCCATCAGCGCGTTGTCGAGGATCGCTTCACGTTCGAGCTGCGCCTGCTCGGCGGCGGTGATGTCGCGCGCATTGATCACCAGGTAGTCGCGCCCATCCATCGCGAACACCGCGGCCGACAGCAGCATCGTCAGCACCCGGCCATCGCGCGTGCGCATGCCGGCCGGGAAGTTCTGCACCGCGCCATGTTCCTTCAGCGCGGCGACCAGGCGGTGGCGGTCGTCGTGGTCGTTCCACAGGCCGAACTCGACCGAGGTGTGGCCCAGCACCTCGCCGGCCGACCAGCCAGTGACGCGCTCGAAGGCCGGGTTGACCATCGTGTAGCGGCCGGTGGCCAACTCGGTCAGCGTGATCAGGTCGGGGCTGGTCGCCACCAGGTGCGACAGGAAGGCCTCCGAGCGCTGGACGGCCTGCTCGGCCTCGCGGCGTTCGGTCTCGTCGGTGTAGATCGACAGCGTCGCGCGGCCGTCTTCCACGTCCACCGGCGCGCTGCTGACCTGCACGATCAGCGGCTTGCCCCCCATCGGCAGGATGCGGTATTCGCTCGCCGGCAGCGTCTGCCCGAGCGTCAGGCCTTCGACCTGGCGCAAACGGGTCAGCGCGCGTTCGCGGTCATCGCCTTCGACATAACGCTCCAGCAGGCTGCCACCCAGCATCGAGTGCAGGTCCTGGTGACCGAATAGCGCGACGGCCGCCGGGTTCGCGTCCAGCACGATGCCCTCGCGGTGCAGCACCAGCGGCTGCGGGATGCGGCGGAACAGGTCGTGAAAACGTGTCTCGGTGGCCTTCAGCGCATCGCGGGTGTGGACCTCGGCGCGGCGGTCGCGCAGCAGCACCCAATGACCGATGAAGCGGCCCAGCGCGTCGAAGCGCGGCACGCCGCACAGGCTCAAGGGGCGCGGGCTGCCGCGGCCGTCGACCCAGTCGAGCTCGATCTCGGGCCAGGCCTCGCGCGCCTGCACGGCACGGCGCAAGCGCTTGGCCACCTCGGGTGCCAGCTGGGCCTGGGCCAGGTCCCACAACGCCTGGCCGACATGCGGCGGCTCGGCGCCGAACAGCGAGTGCTCACCGTGCGAGGTCGATTCGAGCACCTGGCCGCGTTCGTCCAGCTCGATGTAGGCGTGGGCGGTGACGTCGAGCCAGGCAGCCAGGTGCTTGTTGGCGCTGGTCGCGGCGGCACCACTGGCCGACACGGCCCGCCACAGCGGCCAGGCGGCGGCGCCCAGCGCCAGCAGCGCGGTGCCGGCCATTGCGGCGGCATGCGCAACGGGGCCCCAACTGTCGGGCAGCGCCCAGGCCACGCCGCCGATGGCTGCAGCAGCCAGACCAGCGCCGATCAGGAAGCGCTGGCGGGCGGTCGATGCGAATCCCCCTGGGGAATGCCTGCCAGCCACGGGACCTGCGGGGTGGTGAAAGTGAGAGACGGTCGAGTGTCCGCCGAAACCGGAGAAGCCCGTGATGGGGCTTCCCTCGGGATAGCGGGAATCAACCGCGGGCGGCATCCAGCTCGCGCCGGGTCGCGTCGGCCACCACGCGGGCGCGGCTGGCGAAGTCTTCGCCGCTGCCGGCGTACAGCACGGCGCGCGACGAGTTGACGATGATCGGCGCGTCCGGCCGCCAGGCCGCCTTCACCGTTTCAGCGGCATCACCGCCCTGCGCGCCCACGCCGGGGATCAGCAGCGGCAGCGTCGGCGCCAGCTCGCGCACCCGGGCCAGCTCACGCGGGAAGGTGGCGCCGACGACCAGGCCGAGCCGGCCGTCGCGGTTCCAGGCGCCGGCGGCCAGCTTGGCGACGTGTTCGTACAGGTGATCGCCGCTGGCCAGCTTCTGCGCCTGCAGGTCGCTGCCGCCGGGGTTCGACGTGCGGCACAGCAGGATCAGGCCCTTGCCGTCGTACTTCAGGTAGGGCTCGATCGAGTCCTGGCCCATGAACGGCGACAGCGTCACCGCATCGGCCTGGTAACGCTCGAAGGCTTCGCGCGCGTACTGCGTGGCGGTCGGGCCGATGTCGCCTCGCTTGGCGTCCAGGATCACCGGCACGTCGGGTGCGACGCGGCGGATGTAGGCCATCAGCTGCTCGAGCTGGTCTTCGGCGCGGTGGGCAGCGAAGTAGGCGATCTGCGGCTTGAAGGCGCACACCAGGTCCTTGGTGGCGTCGACGATGCGGGCGCAGAAATCGTGGATCCGGCTGGCATCGCCTTGCCATGGGGCCGGGAACTTCGCAGGGTCCGGGTCGAGCCCCACGCACAGCAGCGACTGGTGGCGCGCACTGGCCTCGGCCAGCATCTTAGGGAAGTGCATGTCCCGCATTTTAGGGAGACGGGCTTCGGCCGCCCTGACTATGCTCGGCCGGTGGACGATTCATCCGTGATCGAAGACCCGCCACTGACCGAGTGGATCCAGCGCGCCGCCCAGGGAGAGCCCGGGGCGTTCGACCACGTGTTCACGCGCCTGTACCCCGAACTTCGCCGCATTGCCCATGCGCGTCTGTTCGCGGCCGGCACCGGTGGCGCGTCGATGTCGACGACCGAGCTGGTGCACGAAAGCTTTCTGCGCTTCGTCCGCGCGCCCGGTCTGGCCCTGGCCGATCGACGCCACTTCTTCACCTATGCCGCAACGGTGATGCGCCACGTCGTGGTCGACCTCGCGCGCGAGCATCGGGCGCAGCGCCGGGGTGGCGGCGCGGCCCATGTGCCATTGGATGACCTGCTGCCGGCCGATGAGCCGCTGGTCGACGGCGACGCCGGCAACGACGAACTGGTGCTGCGCATCCATGACGCGCTGGCCGAACTGGAGCAGGTGGATCCGGCGCTCGCACGCATCGTCGAGATGCAGTACTTCGCCGGGTACAGCCAGCTCGAGATCGCTGGCTTGATCGACGCGTCCGAGCGCACCGTGCGCCGGCAATGGGACAAGGCACGCGCCTTCCTGCTGGACCGGCTGCGTGTCTGAGAGAGCAGGCTGCGAATGAACACGCTGGACGCGCCGGATGACACCGTGCCTGCACGGCAGCGCTGGGCCCGTGTCAGCGCACTGTTCGACGAAGCGCTGGACCTGGCGGCCGAGGCGCGCGGTGAGTGGCTGGCGGCGCTGGAACAGCGGGAACCAACGGTGGTGCGCGAGCTGGCGCGGTTGCTGCAAGCCCATGCGACACGCGGCGGCGATGACTTGCTGGCGCGCCTGCCATCGCTCAGCCCGCAGCCGGCCGAAGCGACCGCCCCATTCGAGGCCGGCCGTGGCCTGCAGGCCGGCCACTGCATTGGCCCTTGGCGGCTGACCGCGCCGCTGGGCGCAGGCGGCATGGCGGTGGTCTGGCGCGCCGAGCGGGCCGATGAGGCTTATGTACGCCAAGTGGCGCTGAAGCTGCCTCAGCGCCTGCCCTGGCGCGGCGACCTGGCGGCCCGGCTGGGGCGCGAGCGCGACATCCTCGCGCGGCTCGAACACCCGCACATTGCGCGCCTGTACGACGCCGGCGTCGACCAGGGCCTGCCGTGGCTGGCGATGGAACTGGTCGATGATGCGCAACCGTTGACCGACTGGTGCGACGCACGCGCGCTCGGCCTGCGCGCTCGGGTCCGGCTGTTCCTGCAGGTGCTGGACGCGGTGGCCCACGCCCATGCAGCGCTGGTGCTGCACCGCGACCTGAAACCCAGCAACATCCTGGTCACCGGCCGGGGCCAGGTCAAGCTGCTCGATTTCGGCATCGCCAAGCTGCTGGACGAGGAGCAGGGCCGCACCGCCGACACCCAGTTGACCCAGTTCTGGGGCCGCCTGCTGACGCCCGATTACGCCAGCCCGGAGCAGCTGCGCGGCGAGCCGCTGACCACCGCCAGCGACGTTTATGCGCTGGGCGTGCTGCTGTACGAGCTGCTGTGTGGTGAACGCCCGTACCGCCTGAAGCAGGCCAGCCCGGCGCAGCGCGAAACCGCGGTGCTCGAAGCGCCGGCCACCCGACCCAGCGCCAAGCCGTTGGCGCCAGCGGCACAGGCGCGCGGGTTGACGCCGCGCCGGCTCGCGCGTGCGTTGCGCGGTGAGCTGGACGCCATCGTGCTGACTGCGTTGCGCAAGTCACCCACCGAGCGCACCGCCAGTGTGGCGGCGTTGCACGAAGACCTGCAGCGCTGGTTGGACAGGCTGCCGGTGCGGGCCCGGCCCGACTCGCGCTGGATCCGGCTGCGCAGCTTTGTGCGCCGGCACCGTGGCGCCGTCGTGATGGGCGCGCTGCTGGCAGGCACCTTGGTGGCGACCACCGCCGTGTCGGTGCGCCAGGGGCTGGTCGCCGAGCGCGAAGCGCAGCGCGCCGCAGCCACGCGCGACTTCCTGCTGGCGCTGTACAAGCCTGTGTCCTGGCTCGACGCCAACCCGGCGCGCAGCGCGAAGGTCAGCGCGCGCGAGCTGCTGGACCTGTCGGCCCAGCGCCTGCGCGAACACCCGCTGGCCGATCCCGAGGTGCAGCGCGACGTGCTGGCGACGCTGGCCGACCTGTACGGCGACGTCGACGACGACCAGCACCAGCGCGAGGTGACGGCCGAGCTGGCCGGCTTCACCAGCCGCGCCTTCGGTGAGCGCTCCCTGGAGCACTTCGATGCACTGGTGCGGCAAAGCCTGGCCGCCGGCAGCAGTGACCAGGCCGAAGCCCGGCGGTTGCTCGAGCAGGCCGGGTTCCAGCTGGCGCAGGTGCCGCATACGGCGTTGGGTCCGTTGGCCCGCTACTGGCTGGCGCGCGGCAACCTGGGCGAAGACAGCGACCCGGCCGCGGCCGAACGCGCCTTTGCCGAGGCGATCCACCTGCTGCAAGACCAACCGGGCCAGGCGCCCTATTTCAGCCGTGCGCTGATCGGCTTGGCGCGCGTGCGCTGGATGAGCCAGAACCGCCTGGCCGACGCGCGTGCCCTGTACGAACAGGCCTTGGCGGTGCTGCGCACCGATCCGGCGACGCCAGCGTTTGCGCTGACCAAGCCACAGGCCGAACTGGCCGATGTGCTGTCGCGCCTGGGCGAACTGCCGGCTGCGCGGGCCTTGTACGAAGAAGCCCACGCGCGCAGCCGCGATGGCCTGGGCTCGGCCCATGTCGACAGCCTGCAGACGGGGCTGCGGCTGGCCCGTGCGCAGCGCGACACCGGCCAGCCGCAGCAGGCGTTGGCGTTGCTGCTGCCGTTGCGCGACACGCTGGTCAGCGCCAACGGCCCCGATGAGGTCTACACCCTGCCGTCGATTGATCGTGAGCTGGCCGAGGCGCACACGGTGCTGGGACTGTGGGACGAGGCGACGCAGGACTACGACCATGCGCTGGCCGGGCTGGCGCGCCGTGCCAAGCTGCTGGTGGCCACGGGCACCGACACCAGCGCGATCTGTTGGGCCGAACTGGCGGCCTTGCGCGCCGAGGCTGGTGACCCTGGCGGCGCACAGGCCGCCTTGCGGCAGGCGCGGCGGGTGCCTGAGCAGGTGGCACAGGTGCCCCGCGTGCAGCGCGCGCTGGCGCGCACCGAGGCGGTCATCGCGGTGATGGCATTGGCCGCGCAGCCGCAGGCCCGCACCGCGGCCGACGCGAAGCTGGCCGCTTGGCAGGTGCAGGAAGAACAGCAGGTCGCCAGTGCGCACCGGGTGGTGCAGCTGCGGTCTGCGGCCCAGGTGGCACTGTGGCGAGCCCGCGCCGCCTTGTGGGCCGGCGAGCCGGCTCGGGCCGCCACCGCAGCGCAGGCCGGCTTGGCGGGCATCGACGAAGAGGTGCTGGCGCGCGTCGGTGCGATCGAACAAGGCCAGCTGCAGGCTGTCTGGGCCGAAGCCGCGCTGACCTCGGCCAACGACCGGGGCTCAGCCTGCCGGCTGGCCGCCCAGGCCACCGCGAGTCTGGCCACGAGCGTGCCGATGGCACCCGAGGCCTGGCTCGCCGGCCGGCTCGACGCACGCTGCCGGGGCCAGGCGCTGCCGATCGCCGGCGCGGATGGCCGCCTGTTCGCCGTGCCCGTCTGGCGCCAACGTGACCAGGCGATCGCCCGCATGTTCATGCCCTGAACGCACCGCCACGGTGCGCTTCTGTGCGGCAGGTCACGCGGATTGACGTATTTGTGTAACAGCTGGCGGCTAGTGTCCGGTTTGACGGCGGGTTTGCGTATGTGTGGGTATGGCCGTTCTGAATGAACGGGCCGCCCCACCCACCACCTGACCGGATTCCAGATGCGAACCCTTCTGCAAGACAAGCCCCACCGTTTGGTGGCGTGGCTGACCTGGTCGCCGCTGCTGATGCTGGGCGGCTCGGTGATCGCCTCGGTCGTGTTGATCAGCGCCTGCATGGCCATGATCTCGCCCGACGCCGAGGCCTCGTCGAATGCGGACCTGGCGGCGGCCCGCACGCTGCCAGTGGTGGTGGCCGCGCGCTGAGCGGCTGGCCGCGGTCAGCGCGCCGAATCAGCGTCGCGGAAGGCGCGGGTACGCTCGGCGTCGGCCGGGTGGTCGGCGACCGCGATCGGCAGCTCGGTGATGTCACCGTGGCCCTGGCGTTGGCGCCAATCGGACAGCCGATCGAACAGCACCACCATCTGGCTGGGCCGCACGCCATTGGCGCGCAGCACCACGATCGCTTCCTGGTCGGCCTCGCGCTCGAAATCGCGCGCATAGGCCTGCTGGCCCAGCACTGCCGGCACCGTGGCCAGCACGCTGGAAAAGTCACCCACCACCAGACCTGCCAAGCCGGCCAGCAGACCGGCCTGCACGACGGTGCGCATGCCGTGGCGGTGCCGCACATGGCCGAGCTCGTGGGCCAGCACGCCGGTGGTCACATCGGGCGCATCGGCCAGCAGCACGGCCAGCTCGTCGGTCAGCACCATCTGCCCGCCCGGTAGCGCGAACGCATTGGGGCCGATCTTCATCCGACCGGCGCTGCGAAAGTTCAAGGTGTAGGCGGGCCGCTCGGCCGCCGGGTAGGCGCGCTCGACCGCCGCTGCGAAGGCGCGCCGGATCGCCGCCTGTTGGTCGGCGCTGAGCTGGCTTGGGTTCAGGCCCTCGCGGTCGAAGGAGGCCAACGCCTGCTCGCCGATGGATTGGTCGACCGAAGCCGGGATCGCCGCCACCACCGCGCGGCCGGCCCAAGGCACACCCCACTGCCAAAACGCCGCGGCCAGCAGCACGCAGGCCAGCAGCGCCCACAAGACGCCGCGCCAGCTCTGCATCCAGCGCACGACCCACGGGTCGCGCAGGCCTTGGGCGCTCGTCCAGGCGTCCCAACCCGCACCGTCGCCGTGGCTGATCAGGCCGTGCTGCGGCAAGTACATCAGCCGGGCGCCGTGGCGCTGACGCTCGGGCCAGCGCAGTTGGCGCCGCGGCACCCGGCGGCTGAGCCCCGGGCCCTCGATCAGCAGGTCGCCGCCGTCGATACGCAGCGTGACGGCTTGCGCAACCGGACGCTGGCCATCGAAATACTCGGTGGCCAGCGGCGGTGCGGCGGCGGAGAGGTCGGGTGCGTTCACAGGCCCATGTCGATGCCGAAGAAGTCGCCGGCGGCGTCGCCGGTCGCGTCATTCTGGCCGTTGGCGGCGTGGGCCTGCCATTGCGACAGGTCGCCGTCGAGGTCGATGCTGATCGCAGACAGGCGCAGACGCGCGGTGGCGATCGCGGCAAAGGGCCAGTACAGGCCCAGCGTGATGATCACCAGGAACAGGTTCTTCAGCGTCAAGGAACCGAGCGGCCACAGCTTTAGTTCGCTGTGGCAACGCAATGCTTGCGAACGCGTGTGGCCCCAGACCAGGTTCTGCAGCCGCGACTGCGCGAACGGCAGCATCAGCGCGAAGTAGATCGCATACATGCCGAGCGAGCCGAGCACCATGAGCGGCACCACCCAGGGTGCCGGCGCGCTGCCCTTGGCGCCGCCGGCGAACGAGGCGGCCATGAGCACCGCGAAGAAGATGCCCGCCACGATCATCGCCACCAGCGACACACCGAACACCTTCAACGCGAAGGTATAGAAGCGGCCGGTGCCGGCGTCCAGCTGCGTCTGTTCACCGGCGTAGCGGTAGTGGCCATGCTGGTAACGCTTGACCCAAGACAGCGACAAGGGGAACACCAGCAGCATCGCGACGAAGAACAAGCCAAGCAGCGACATCAGCCACGGCGATGGGGCAACCGGGGCGGCGCTCTGCGCGTCCGGGCGCGGCATCAGCATCCCCACGAGGATCAGCCCGAGCCAGGGCAGGAACGCGGGCAGCATGGAACGGTATGCGCCGCCAAGACTGCCGTGGAAGCCGAAGCGCAGGCCGCGCCAGCTGGTGTTGGCCAGGCGAAACTGCAGCGAAGCGCGCCACAGCGCCGGCCACAACAGCGCAAAGCACACGAAGGCCACCCCCGCGGCGATCGGTGAGAAGCGGCCCGACGCGAAATAAACCACCCCAAACAGCACCATCAGCAGGTAGCCGCGCAGCATCTTCCACGGGTCGCCGTGAAAGCCCAGCGGCTGACCGCCGACGAGCGTGTTGCCGTGGAAGTAGGCCAGCCGGCGAGCCTTGGCGAACGGCCGGTACAGGCTCAGCGTGACGATGCTCAGCAGCAGGTTGACCAGCCAGATGCGAAAGTATTCGCTGCCCGAACCGGTGAACTCGACGTTCAGTCGCTGCGGGCCGGTGGCCGGCAGGTCGAGCGTGCTGGGTTGGGTGTCAGCGAACGCGTCTGGCCCGCCCCTGTGTTCAGCGTTTGGGTCGTGCATGGGTACCTCCCTCGGTGCGCACATTTTTTGGTGGCCCGAGTGTAGGCAAGCAGCGCTCGGCCGCCCTCAGCGTTTTGATCAGATTCGTGACGCCGGCCGCGAATGTTCAGCGCATTCGGCCCGAGCCGGGCGTTCAGCCGATGCGCAGTGCCAGCGTCGCGGCGAGGCCGGTGTAGTCCGCTGGCGTCATGGCCAGCAGGCGCGCCTTCTCGTCGGCCGGCAGCTTCAGCGCCGTGTCGTTGATGAAACCCTGCATCAACTCGCGGGTCATCGGCTTGCCGCGGGTGAAGGCTTTCAATTGCTCGTACGGCTGAGGCACGCCGTGGCGACGCATCACCGTTTGGATGGCTTCGGCCAACACCTCCCAAGCGCCGTCCAGGTCGGCGGCCAGCGCCTCGGTGTTCAGCTCCAGCTTGTCCAACCCGCGCGACAGCGAGTCGTAGCCCAGCACCGCGTAGCCGAGCGCGACACCCATGTTGCGCAGCACGGTGGAGTCGGTCAGGTCACGCTGCCAGCGGCTGATCGGCAGCTTTTGCGACAGGTGGGTCAGCAACGCGTTGGCGAGGCCGAAGTTGCCCTCGGCGTTTTCGAAGTCGATCGGGTTGACCTTGTGCGGCATCGCCGACGAGCCGACCTCGCCTTCCTTCAGCCGCTGCTTGAAGAAGCCGAGCGAGATGTAGCCCCAGACATCGCGCGACCAGTCGATCAGGATGGTGTTGGTGCGCGTGATCGCGTCGAACAGCTCGGCCATGTAGTCGTGCGGCTCGATCTGGATCGTGTAAGGGTTGAAGACCAGGCCCAGACGTTGCTCGACGACCTGGCGCGAGAAGCTTTCCCAGTCCTTGGTCGGGTAGGCGACCAGGTGCGCGTTGTAGTTGCCGACTGCGCCGTTCATCTTGGCCAGCAACTTCACGTCGGCGATGCGAGCGCGGGCCGCCTGCAGGCGGGCGACCACGTTGGCGATTTCCTTGCCGACAGTCGTCGGGCTGGCCGTTTGCCCGTGGGTGCGCGACAGCATCGGCACGGCGGCAAAGGCCTTCGCCATGTCGGTCAGTTTGGTGACGATCTTGTCGAGGGCCGGCAGCACCACGTCGGTGCGTGCGGCTTTCAGCATCAGGGCGTGGCTGGTGTTGTTGATGTCTTCGCTGGTGCAGGCGAAATGCACGAATTCGGAGGCGGCCTTCAACTCGGCCTGGTTCTCGAGCCGCGATTTCAGCCAGTATTCGACCGCCTTCACGTCGTGGTTGGTGGTTTTCTCGATGTCCTTGATGGCCGCCGCATCGGCTTCCGAGAAACGCACCACCAGGCCTCGCAGCAGGCCGCGCGCGGCTTCAGAAAAAGGCGCGAAACCTTCCAGGCCGGCATCGGACAAGGCGATGAACCATTCCACTTCCACCTGAACGCGGCGATGCATCAGCCCGAATTCGGACAACAAAGGGCGCAGCGGCGCCACTTTGGCTGCGTAGCGGCCATCGAGCGGAGACAGGGCCATCAGGGTCGAGAGGGGGTTGGGCATGGCCATGGCCGTGTCTCCAGCAGGTCGTTTGATCGTTGTGGTGCGGCGCACACGGGTGTCGCCGCAATCGAAGCAGTCCGTCATTTTAGGGGGGCGCCCCGGCTCGCGAAGCCCCATGGCGCAGAGGGTGCTTCGATAGAATCATTCACCAAGGGAAGTCCACACAGCTCATGAAACTGATCGGCTCTTACACCAGCCCCTATGTGCGCAAGGTCCGCATCGTGCTGGCCGAAAAGAAGCTCGACTACCAGTTCGCGCTGGAAGACGTCTGGGCCAGCGAGACCATCCTCGCGGCCAACCCGCTCGGCAAGGTGCCGTGCCTGGTGATGGAAGGCGGCGAGGCCGTCTTCGACTCGCGCGTCATCGTCGAATACGTCGACACGCTGTCCCCGGTCGGCAAGCTGATCCCTGCCAGCGGTCGCGAACGGGTCGAGGTGCGCACCTGGGAAGCGCTGGCCGACGGCCTGCTCGACGCCAGCATCCTGGCCCGGCTCGAAATGCACTGGACCGGCCGCACCGAGGACCAGCGCAGCCAGGCCTGGATTGACCGCCAGATGGCACGCGTCGACGCTGCACTGAAAGCCATGAGCCGCGGCCTGGCCGACAAGCCGCACTGCACCGGCATCCACTTCACCCTCGCCGACATCGCGGTCGGCTGCGCGCTCGGGTACATGGACTTCCGCTACCCGGCGATCGACTGGCGTGCCGAGCACGCCAACCTGCACAAGCTCTACGACAAGCTGGCCGCCCGGCCGAGCTTTGTCGACACGGTGCCGCCGGCGGCCTGATGAGCAGGGCGTCGGTGCATTGCGCGCACTGATGCACAACAAGATGATGGGCAATGCGACTGCCTAGGGCTCGCCCGCAGCCCGAGGCAGCAAGCCGCGCCTACACTCCCGGCCATCAAGGAGGAGAACCGCCATGCCGCGTCAGCCCAAGACTCTTCAGCGCCCGACAGGCGCCTTCATCGGCGCCTCATGGGCCGCCCTGTTCGTCGGTGGGGCGACCTACCTCTTCGGCTTGTGGAACGCCAACATGGCGCTCAACGAGAAGGGCTACTACTTCACCTTGCTGATGTACGGCCTGTTCTCGGCCGTGTCGCTGCAGAAGTCGGTG
>Ga0307516_10000972_pt1 | contig 39610 bp, 52 predicted proteins | sample 19_EM_MG_FD_203310 | JGI IMG/M metagenome (GOLD analysis project Ga0307516, IMG submission 203310) | Populus trichocarpa ectomycorrhiza microbial communities from riparian zone in the Pacific Northwest, United States - 19_EM | ecosystem: Host-associated > Plants > Roots > Unclassified | place... | reverse complement strand
AACCGGAGCTAGAGGCGGGGCAGGGCAGGACAGGACGGGGGGCGCTGGGGAAAGGGAAAGCTGAAGGGGACGAACCAAAGTCTTTGCGGTAGGGCTGGTGCACCTGGTAGATCAGCTCCGTGTCAGGCGGAGAGAGCGGGTCAGTGCCGTCGTCAACACCGCCAATCGCTGAAGGTTGAAGATCTGTTTCCGTCAGCAGCCACTTCTCGTCCGACCCATCCATCTACATAGCCGGTGAGAAGAAAGGAAGAAGAGAAAAAAAAAATACCATATCCTTCGCAGAGTACACCGTCGGCAGATCACTCCTACTGACGGCGGTGGACGTCGGGCACGCCGCTGAAGCGACACGCGCAAGCTGTCAGGTAGCCGCCGGGCATGCGCCGAACCATCCGCCCAACCGGACCCACACGAGCAAGCTGTCGGGCAAGACGCCAGGCCCTTCTCGAACCGAACCATCTCGCCGAAGCGATACGAGCGAGCCGCCGGGCCCGTCTCGAACCGAAGCGATATACGCAAGCCGTCTGGCAAGCCGCCGAGCATGCGTCAAACCATCTGCCGTCGCGCCCCCGTCGCGCGAGCTGCTGGGTAAGCTGCCGAGTGTGCCAGTTGGCGGGCGATTCCAATATCGAACTGAACCCCTTAGATTATTCACTGTGAATCCCTTAACGGTGGGCGATCTTGGAAGGACGGTCATGTGGGGGTTTTATTCCTGTATAATAATTGAACACCGGCGGAGATCGCGAGCACCCCGCCTCCTTCGTGACTATCGAGAAACCTGACTACCTTCGATATTGCCGTGACTCCGACGTTGACCGAACGTTCCAGTCTCACAGACATCAAGTTCGTCTTTGAAGGATCACAGGAGCAGTTGTCGAACTTCTTGTCGACTCGACACTTTGGGAAACTAAATATTTCCTGGGAAATTCCAATATATTCCATGGTCATCAGCTCACCCAGAATCTGTAAAAAGATCCTTTGTGAAAGCTGAATTGACCCGGTACATGATAGTATCACCACAAAAATCCTACTTTGAGGATGTTCTTCATGAACCTGCGCCGATGTGGATACCCGGCGGACAAACTCGTCGAATAAGGAAAGCAAGTGGATTACAAAGTCTTGCGCTTCGGTCCTCTGTGAATGCAGGAATAAGCGACAGGAGAAGCAGACACCGTTCCTCCTCCCATCTTCCTTGTCGGTGGTTTGGTGTTTTTTGGACTTCGCTAGCTTCTCAAGTTAGCTAGATATCTGCGAGTTTCCTTCATTTTTGCCCTATCACGGCATACGAGGTTAGCTTACACTTGTTTTCCATCCATCCAACCGACGATTTGGCCACCACTAATGCACGCTAATTCCCAACCAACTGCTCCTCCAGCAACTTTAAGGACCCTTACTCAGACCCTAGGGTACACTATTTGAGAACTATAAAAGCTGTCTGCACCAAGTACTGAAGAGCCATACAATGGCGAAAAACGGTCGGGAACACAACTACTTCCATCGTTTATACTGCAGTTGCAGCCCTCTTCACCAATCCTCACACATCTTGTCTTCCCAACGTTTCCCCACATACATCTCGAACCGCTCTTCTTTTTTTCCTCGACTCAATTCGTAAAAGACTTCGCTTCCCCCCCCTTCCTCCGCGTAGTATTTTTTTCCCCTTTCTTTCTCACGATGATTACCATAAGTGCGTTATTTCTTTCTTTCTTTCTGTTTTTGACGGACTTGTCGCTGACGGATACCTTATAGAGGTCCCTTGCTCCTCCGCCAACATCGGTAACGCACCCCCGCAACCCCTTCAGCGTACCCACCCCGAACCAACGAACCTCTAACCAACCCAAGCACGCCAGGTCCCGGCTTCGACGTCCTCGGAATAAGTCTCTCGATCTGGCTGGAGCTGCGGATCACGTACGACCGCAGCGTGGCGGCGACGTCGGCGCACGCTCTCAACTGCAAGCTCAGCTACGAGGGCGAGGGCGCCGACCACGTCCCGCTCGATGCCGACCACAACTTGATCACGCGGACGGCGCTGTACGTGCTGCGCTGCCACGGCCAGCGCGCGTTCCCGCTCGAGACGCACGTGCACGTCGTAAATCCGATCCCGCTGGGGCGCGGGCTCGGATCCAGCGGCGCCGCCGTCGTCGCCGGCGTGTTGCTCGCCAACATCGTCGGCGAACTCGGACTCGGCAAGGAGCGGCTGATGGACTACTGCCTCATGATCGAGCGCCACCCGGACAACGTCATGGCCGCCATGATGGGCGGCTTCGTCGGCTCGTACCTGCGCGAGCTGGACGCCAAAGACATGGAGAGGAAGGAGATCCCGCTGGCGGAGGTGCTGCCGGAGCCCGCTGGTGGCGAGGATACCGGGTTGGAGCCCCCAGAGCCCCCCGTGGGCATCGGTCACTACATCAAGTTCGGCTGGGCAAAGGAGGTGAAGGCGATCGCGATCATCCCCCAATTCGAGGTCTCCACCGCCGTCAGTAGGAGTGTTCTGCCGACGGTGTACTCTGCGAAGGATATGGTATTTTTTTTTCTCTCCTTCCTTTCTTCTCACCGGCTATGTAGATGGATGGGTCGGACGAGAAGTGGCTGCTGACGGAAACAGATCTTCAACCTTCAGCGATTGGCGGTGTTGACGACGGCACTGACCCGCTCCCCGCCTGACGCGGAGCTGATCTACCAGGCAATGCAGGACAAGGTGCACCAGCCCTACCGCAAGACTTTGGTTCGTCCCCCTCAGCTTTCCCTCTCCCCAGCGCCCCGATCTCTGATATCACTAGATCCCCGGACTCCCGGAAATCCTAGCCTCGGTCACTCCCAAATCCCACCCTGGTCTCCTGGGGATATGTCTCTCTGGCGCCGGGCCCACGATCCTGGCTTTGGCCACTGGCAATTTCGAGGGTATTGCCAACGAGATACTGGCGCGCTTTAGGACGGAGAACATCACTTGCGACTGGATGCTGCTGGAACCGGCGCACGAGGGCGCACAGGTTATCTATTCGTAGAGCGAAGTTCGGGAACATGATTACAATTAGAATAATGTGGGTTTTGGTGTGTAGTTACGTAGAGTATGCGTCTAAAATGCGTGGGATCGTTGTGGTATTATAATTACACTGTGGATTCTCTAATGACGTGCCAATTTTTTTTGGCTACTTTGCGAGAACGTTGGCTATCCGCAATGCAAGGTCCAAAATCTGCAGATGCTCGTCCGAACCATCGGCCAGACGCTTGTCGATGTCCGAGAAGATCAGGACTATCTCGCTCTTCTGGTCTGCCGTCACAACGTCGTCGTACACCAGTCTGTTGTAAAGCTATCCATCCAGCTTGGTCAGTATATCATCGCGTGGACGACGGAGTCGTGAGAACAAACCTGAATCACCGCCTGCGAAGCATTCCACCCATCGGCCACCAAATCCTCCACCATCATGGCAACACCGGTATACACTCCCCCTCTGGTCTTCGGATTGCACGCCTTCACAAGTTTGTCGATAACCTCATCCGGGATCACACCGGCAATCTCCTGTATCGACCTAACCGAGACTATCTCGGACAGCGGTTCTACCTCTCTCACATCCTGGGTATCCATATTCACATCCACATCCATATCCGTGTCGTCACTGTCCATGCTCATATCCACATCCGCATCCGCATCCGGATCGGCAAACTTCTCGGGATTGTGAAGTTTCGCGGCGGACTGGAGGTACGTGATAGCCCTCCGCAGATCGCCATCCGAGACCTTGATGAGCGCGTCCACCACGCCGTCCTCCAGCTGGATATCCTCCATCTCCGCGATCTCCTCGAGCCTCGTCTTCGCGTTCTCGGAATCCAGCGGCTTGAACCTGAACTTCGTGCACCTACTCGCGAGGGGCTCTATGATGCGCGTGACGTAGTTACAGATGAGACAGAACCTCGTGATCTTGGAGTACGTCTCCATCGTGCGTCTCAGCGCCGCCTGAGCGTCCTGCGTCATCGAGTCCGCCTCGTCCAGAATGATGATCTTGTACGGCGGACACGGGTACTCCATGTTCTGCTGCGCCGTACTGGTGGACACGGTCGTACGCGCGAAGTTTTTGACCTTCTCCCGCACGATAGAGATGCCGCGCTCATCGGACGCGTTGAGCTCTAGCACGCGCGTCTTCATCAGCTCCGGCCCGTAGAGTTCTTTGGCCAGCGCGAGCACGGTCGAGGTCTTTCCCGTGCCCGGGGGTCCGTAGAAGAGCATGTGCGGCAGGTTGTGGGATTGCAGCGTGCGCTTGAGGACCGTAATCGTGTGATCTTGGGCGGTGACGTCGCTGAGGGACCTGGGCCGACTGTGGAGGGATCTGTTAAGTGTGATTGGGAAACCGGTAAAGGGAGGCTCACTATTTCTCCACCCAGGGAACAAGCCGGCGGGAATTCTTGCGGGCCGCGGCTGCATCTACTCCTGCCGCCGCAGCAGCAGCTTCTCTCCGTGCTTTGAGGTCGAAAAAGGAGGCCATGGTGGTGTGATGAGGGAAGGGGTGGTTAGGGGGATTAATGGATGCTAATTGTGAGAGAAGTATGTAAAAGTAGTGAGTAGACGCGACAACGACGCGCTTGTCTGAGGAACGACCTGCGAACAGGCAGGGATCTTTCCCCTCCAGCAAACAACATCCCATTCCCGCATCCTGCAGCTCAACCACCCGCTCTGAGTTCACTGAACACGGACACACCTCCCCTTACGCAAAGAGACATAACGCAGCTCTATGATTCAATGAGCGATGCCGATACTTCTTCCTCTTCCTCGTCTCCCTCTGTCGTCGCGGATGCTCCGCCGGACGTCTCCACAGTGGACTGCAACAAGGCCTACCTCACGCAGAAACGGAAGGAGTTTCTAGCTCATATGCTCCGAAGCCTAGATATCATCACATACATGCATCTATCGTACCTATATTTCATGGAGTAAAGTTCCAGCTCTACCTTTCTTACCTCAGCTAGCTGCTAACACGCCGTCCAACAGCTGTAGCTTCTTCCACCTCACCCTGCGCGCTGCGATACAGTTTCTCTTCCTGACCCCGAAAATCATAAACCTCCCGTTACCGCCACATACGCGATCGCCGGTGGTGGGTATCGTTGGTGGATTTGCGCTTTGCGCCCTGCTGCATCTGTGGGAGGCAAATCCCGCCGCGGGGGAGTTGACGCATGGGTATCTGCATGGCGGGTTGATCATCGATTTCATCGGACAGGGTACTTCTTCCTCTCACAGCTTCCTCCCGCCGGCTGGGCTAATGCGGAATAGAGGGCCCCATATCCAAGTGGCGACTGATATACGTTGACATCCTCATCGTCCTGCTACAGCTCCTAATGCTCGCTCTCGTGGTAACGAAGCAAGAACTCAGCCCGCCATCGGAGAGCGCTCCGCCGGCCACCGACGAAGCAGGTAGCCCACAGCAGGATGTGGAGAGCGAAGAGCGCGGTGAAATCCGCCCTCCACTTGCACCTGCGCCCGAGCTGAGTCGGTTGCTTAATGATAACCACTCAGATGAGGGCGAGGAGAACCAGGACGAGGTGGTCGAGCTCGAGAGAAGGATGTTTGAGGTCACGTCAGGAGAGTTTATAGTGGCTAGCTTGGATTTTGTAGGGGCGGTAAGGAGACAATGGGCGGTGGCTGCTGTTGCTGCTCCCGGTGGGGCAGCACCGAGGAATACGGATGTGCCGCCGCTGGTGATCGCAGGGAGCGCGAATAGGTGGACTGCGATCGCCGGGGCTACTAGAGCTTGGCGACGATGAGCTGCATTGTTTTTGTAGCGATGCACTGTATTGCAGACAGGCGTTTTGATTCGAAGCATGTACAATAATGGAGTTGTGACCTGGTCGGTTTGTATATCGTGATGGGAGCTTCATTAGTGGCCGCGCTAAGCGGCTCAGCTAACACTCAAGTCTACGCCGAAAGTGCTGTTTTGACAGCAAAGTTTCTGCTCTCATATATAGCGAAAATATTGCTGCTTTTCGGAGTGCATTTTGCTCTCTGCACCAATTTCATAGAAGTCCCGGTGATCGCAAGATTGAAAAACGCCTGAAGAACCACTGGAACGTTGGCGAACCAAAGCTGATGTCCGTTAGAATAGAAGTGTCCTGGAAGGTTGGAGCAGTGGGGCGCGATGTCCGAGATGCGACATCTGTGGTGCGGATTTCCGAGTTCCCATCATCAAACATCACTAACTGTGAAGATGGTCTCCGAGTCAACGCTTGTCTCACGGACTTTCTTTCGTTCGTTCCTTTCCCGGCCCGTCGTTGGCGTTGCATCTCCCACTAGTACAGGGACCAAAGTTACCCGGCCTAACAACCCCTTCCCACGCACATCCTTTCTTGTGCGTGACTGCGATTTGGGTACCCGCACAAATCGGGTTAGCCAATCTAGCGCACAAATCCAGAAATCCTTCCCGCCAAACGAACAACGTCGACGACGCCAACGACAACCTAGCAAACCGACACCGACCCACCCAGCAACACCCCCCCTACGAAAGTGAGTTCCCATATATATCTCTCCGCGACTCCTCGCTCCCTCCTCCCCCTCCCCCCCCCCAAAAAAATCAAAAAAAAATCAGGTTGTTGACGAGAATTTTTTGTTTGATATTACAGCCACCGAGATGCCGGAGTCCAACCACAGACGTACGTGTTTACCTACACCTGAAATGGGCGGATGGGGTTCGCGGCTGTGGAATGTGTTGCTGATTAGAGTTTAGTATACGTTAAGGTGAGCATACATAACTTCGAGATACTTCCCCCGACGAACGATGAGCGATGAGTCCCGACGAGCTTCCCCCCTGGTTTTCGCGGTTGATCAGGAGGTGGAATATCGGCATTGCCAAACACGTCGTACGCTTGGGGGGGGGGGGGATTGGAGAGCTCTGGGGTTGGGGAGGAAGCTCGGCTCGGGAGGAACAGGGGAATTGGAAATGGGAGCATGGAGGCTGATGGTGGATTTCTTCGATATTCAGGCCCGCCACCTTTCGTACCAGCGGGGCAAGCGCAACACCAACCCCAGCACCTCTCTCGTCCAGATCGAGGGTGTTGGATCCCCCAAGGATGCCACTTTCTACTGCGGAAAGCGGGTTGCCTTCGTCTACAGGGCCAAGACCGAGAGGCAGGGCTCCAAGATTAGGGTGGGTTTTGCTGTCGGGGAGCTGGGCTGTGGTATACGGGATATGGGACTGATGGGTGGTTTGGTATAGGTGATCTGGGGCAAGGTTACTCGGCCACATGGCAACAGCGGTCTCGTCCGTGCCAAGTACGATCCCCGATTAACCTCCCACGGTGGTGGTGTTCCGGCGCTAATGTTTCGTTCTGCAGGTTCCGCAAGAACCTCCCTCCTGTTTCGTTCGGAGCCACATTGAGGGTCATGCTCTACCCTTCGACCTTGTAAATTCGGGCTTGTCGGATAGATAGGTGTTCGGGAAAAGCAGTTTCACGATTCTTGTTCTGGATTTCAATCGAGACGGTCTCCTCGTGTTGTGCTTGTGATTCGTGGTATTAATTGTACAAACCGTGAAGCTGTAATTGCTTAGTTTTGCACTTTTGTCGATCAGACCTAGCTGTAGTGATTCCGGGACACCTTGGGGACACTATGCTTGAGACTCTCGACTCCCAATTAACTACCCTCAGTTTGTCTACGGATAGCTGCTTACATATGTGTATTATTTTTGCCCACGACCGTCTGAAGCCCGGTATGTTCCATTACACTATTCCACCTCTTCCCCGACTCATCCATGACGGCGCAGACTGCGGCCTATCCCTTTGGTTTGGTGGCACCCTAGTGGCGTTATTCCGTGACCTGTCCTGCCATGTTGGCGCGTTCTTGTCCTGCCATTTTGGCGCGTTCTTGTCCTGCCATTTTGGCGTGTTCTTGTCCTGCCATGTTGGCGCGTTCTTGTCCTGCCATTTTGGCGCGTTCTTGTCCTGCCATTTTGGCGCGTTCTTGTCCTGCCATGTTGGCGCGTTCTTGTTTGACGGCTGTCGTTGTTGATATTGCGGCGAACCCCTCCAGTCACCACCATGCGGACCATGCGGCGATCTCAACTGCAGCCCGGCTCCTCCGCCTCTTCGATCACCAACAATGCCCCTAGCCTTAGGGCCACTCCTATTCCTCTCCTGCTCATCCCTCGCCTTGAGCTCGCTGATCTTCGCCACCGCAGACGCCAACGGGGCCTCCTCCTCCTCCTTGAAGGCCCTCCTCGCATCCCTCGCCTTCAGCATGGCCTCCATCTCCCTCTCCGCATTCTTCGCATCTATCTCCTTCATGATCATGAACTTCTCGACGCCCTTCTTGACGTCGGCCATCAGCTCCTCCCAGGGCGCGGAGACGACCTTGTACTCGGGGTGATACACCAGCGTGCCGACCATGCCCCTGCGCCCGGTCTCCTTCATCCGGTTCGGGACGGGGAGCACGCTCCCGTCCACACGATACCCGAACTCTGCCAGCGCCAGCCGCGTGGCCTCGCTTATGCGCCGCCGTATGCGGTCGCGAACGCAGTTCGACTTGTGGATCGTGAGCCCGACGACAATGTAGAGGCTCAGCTGTGTCTGTCGGAGATTGAAACGGGCTACTGTGCGTGCATGAAGTGGGTGCAAGCGGTTGCGGAACGGTAGTTCGTTTACGATGGCGAAGGGTTTGGCGCTGCCGCGCAGCTGGAAGAAGGGGGATTTGAGAAGGAATGGGCCGCGGAAGTGGAGGAGGGTTAGCGGTTGCTGCATTTCCCCCTTCTAAAGGATGGAAACCGTGGCAAAGGTGGATGGATGGATGGTTGGTTGGATGGTTGATTGACGATGCACGATCGATAGTCTTCCGCTTTTTTCTTTAGCGCGATTTGAGATAAGTATCTACTAACTTAGTAGACAGCCATTCCCCACTGTGTACATTGTGGCGACTGCGGGGTTTCATTTTTCCGTGACATCACCGACCCAAGATACCGAAAACATTATCTAAGCATGCTGGGGGAAACAGTTCTCTCGAATTATTTCTTCGCCGGCGGTGCCGCGGCCGCCACCTCGCCGCAATTTTTGCATGTTCTCACTTTCTCGTCCTCCTTGAACGCGATCACCGCATCTTTGATCTGTGCCCCGAGATCCGTACAATGAAACGCCGCCTCGTGGACGATCTGCTTGCATCCTTGGCAGTACCAGCGCAGACGGTCAAGACTGCTCTCCGGCCGCGGCTGCTCGATGACTATGCCGACCGTGTTCGCGAAGCGGACGGGGTTGTGAGGAGTATTCGCTTTTTTTTTCCCCCTTCGTGTTAACACTGGTAGTACCACCCATGAGGGGGAGAGAGGGGAGTTACGCGGAAGCAGAAACATCTCTCTCTCGTTGATCCACAGATCCTTGAACTCGCCGTCGTCAACGACCTTGAGAAGCATCGATCCACGGTACTGGTAGAACCACTCGGGCGTCTCGTTGATGTGGTAGTCGTTGCGCGCGTTCGGCCCGCCAACGATCATCACCGTCATGTGTTCATCGTAGACGCAGAAGTTGTTGATCGGTGGCTGGAGGAGGTGGGAGTTCTTTTCCAGCCTGTGCGCGCGACGGGGTTAGCAACGGTGGCGCCGGAGCGAGAGGACGTGGAGGGCGTGATGGGTACCAGGCGGGGACATTGAGAGGTTGCGAAAGCGGCATCTTATCTTGCGGGAGGGTGGTCGGGTGTGGGGTGCGGAAGCGGGGTGGAGGAGTGCAAACTAGATACTTTACTCTGGATTAGACTGGATAGTAGAACCAAAAGGAACCTCCATCCACGGCTGTACATAGAATTGGGAATACTCGAAGTATCTATATCCCATCACGAATTCACCGCACTGATCACATTACGCCAATTGCAGTCGTCCCATCTCGTCCGATGCAGCCTCCCGTCCGCCTCGCGTCGTCTGCAGCACACGCTAGTTCATGTCGCACAAACCACTCCCTGGCCCCAGCCTTCACCATCAAAAACCCCCCACAAAAACCCCCCAATCAATCGAAATGTGCTCTATCTGCCTCACTTTTTACCCGGTCGTCTTGTTCGAGGCTGCCAGCGATAAGATGTCTCCACGTATCGCTTTATCATGAAGAGTAGTTAACAGCTCCGTATCCCAACCCGTCTTCCAACTTGCGCCCCCAAAAAACGACTGAAAACCACAGACGACAGAAATGGACCACTCTCACCATCATCATGCTGGCGCCGAGGAAATGATGTCTATGCCCAATACTGGGCACCGCTGCCAAATGTCCATGTTCGGTCTCTCCAGTTCCTGCCACTCCTATTTCACAGTCCTCGCGCTGACACAACTGAAAAAACAACAACAGGCTGTTCACATGGAGCACACAAGATCTCTGTCTCGTATTCCGCTGGTGGCACGTTTCGGGTCCGCTCTCACTCGTGTTCTCGCTCCTCGCCGTGGTCGCACTCGGCATGGGTTATGAATACCTCCGTTTCGCCAGTCGAAAGTACGAGGCCCGGGCTGCGGGCCCGTCTGGTAAGCACTCCTTCCTCCCTGAGGCATTGGGAAGGAGGAGGAATACCAAAGCCCCCCCCCTTTCTAACCCCTCGTCACTTGTCCCCAGTCGCCGGAGATGAAAGCTCACCGCTGCTCCCCGCATCCACAGTCTCCGCCGCCACCACGCGCCACCAGAACCCTCGTGGACACGTCACGAAAGCGCTGCTTTACGGAACACAGGTGTTCTATTCCTTCTTTATCATGTTGCTTTTTATGACGTACAACGGATGGGTGATGATCAGCGTTGCGCTCGGAGCGGTACTGGGGTACCTGGTTTGGGGTGCGGAGTTGGGCGTCGAGAAGAGTGTTGCTTGTCATTAGTTATGGCGTGGCATGAGTTGCGGGGTGGGTGGTTTGGCGGGGTGGAGAGGGCGGAGGAGTGGGAGAGGGAGATAATATGGCTGTATGTATCTAGGCATTGGGCCGAGTGGGGGTTAACGTTTCTTCCAGTGTGCCGTCGATCGGCGGGGCGCCTTGTGCCTGGATGCACTCGCACCGGCTACCACCGAAAACTGCTTGGTATGGTAGACGCCCGCTGCCTGTCCACCCGTCTGTTGCAGTACATGCGGCTTACATAGCTCGCCAGCAACGTGGGCGGGCTATTGTACCCGGCTTGTCACTCGCCATGGTCTCGGCATGCTGTATTGTGCATGCGATTGGTGACAAAACCAAAAAAAAAGTGCATCCAATCCACACCACTTTTCATTCGTCTCATTCCATCCAGTACTTCTTATGAGTGACAGAGGGCAGACAGAGTAGACATCAACAGCATCAAATAATAAACCAGTTGCAAAGAAGACGAAGATTCCACATTCCAGCTGACCGTTATCGAGAAGAAAAAACGGGAAAAAACAAACTTAAAGGGCCAACAAAAATTGAAGTCTGAGTGAGGGTTGGGAAAAATTATAAAAGGAACGAAATGAGGCCTCGTAACTGACCCCAGAGGAAACCGTGTGCGCCTTTTGTGCCATGCCAATCTTACAACTTGTTAGAAACCGTACTCTGCACTGGCCACTGGTAGCCAGCAGGGTCGTTGAATTTGTAGCCATACGACGCGGTGAAGTCGTCAAGAACTGCGGGTCCACGTGATCCTGTAAGGTTATTGTCAGCAAATGATATCCGAGGCAGGGTTTCGAATAGGTTCATACCATAGGGGTACTCCATCGGGAGGATCTCCTTGTTCTCATCAAGGTAGTGCAGAAGAGGCGTGAAGATCCTCCAACTGGCGTCGAGCTCGTCATCACGGACGAAGTTAGAATGGTCTCCCTTTAGAGCGTCCAGAATGAGGGCCTCGTAGGCTTCGGGGATTTTGAGGTCACTAAACCGGCGGCGGTATGTGAGATCTAGCTCTGTGACGGCTGTTTGCATGCTCAGACCGGGCAGCTTCGAGTTCATCTTGATATAGACACTCTCGTTGGGTTGCACACGGATGACCAGCTCGTTTCGGGGAATGTCTTTGAAAATGCCGCTGGTGACATCCTTGAATTGGATGCGAATCTCAGTCTTCTGCTCGTTGAGGGCTTTGCCGGCTTTCAAAATGAAGGGAACACCATCCCAACGCTCGTTCTTGATGTATACAGCGAGGGCGCAGAAAGTGGGGCACCTGGAGTCCTTGGGAACGGTATCGTCGTCGATGTAGCCGGGCTTGCTTCCGTCGAGCGACTTTCCGTACTGTCCGATGATGACGTTCTTGGGTTCGATTGCGGGGATACCACGAAGTACGCGAACCTTGGTCAACACTTAGTTACAGCGTCGAGAAAATCACCGGCGGGAAGTGTTCACCTTCTCGTCGCGGATGTCCTCAGCTGAGAAGGAGATTGGACGCTCCATACCGATGATAGTCAATACCTGTAGCAGATCTACGCCATACGTCAATACCGGTGAGCTGGGAAGCGTGAATCGGAGAAACTCACGGTTTTGCATAACGTCACGAATGATACCGAAGTCGTCGAAATAACCGCCACGGCCTTCCGTTCCGAATGGCTCCTTGAATGTAATCTATATCCACGGGAATGGTCAATCTGTGCCCGGCGAATCCAATCATTGGGCCGGAAGGAGAAACAAACCTGAACATTGTCGATATGATTGCGGTTCCAGGTCGCGCCGAAAAACTCGTTGCCGAATCTCAGGATCAAAAGGTTCTTGACCATCTCCTTACCCAAGTAGTGGTCAATGCGGAAGATCTCCTCTTCCCTCCAATCCGGCTCCAGGGCTTTCTGTAGTTCTCTCGATGACTGCAAGTCACGCCCGAACGGTTTCTCGACCTGTCCGAAGTCTCAGCATACCATTCTGCCACTGGCTAGCAACGTCCAGGAAGAAACCATACGATCAAACGAGCAATGCCCCTGTCGGGATAGCAGTTCTTCTTGAGGTGCTGCGACACCGTTGTGAAAACGCTCGGAGGGAGCGCCATGTAGAAGAGGCGGTGGTTTTCCAACCGTCCCTTCTCGAGCTCATTCAAATGATCACGGAGCCGCTGGAAAGACTCGTCCTTGTCGTACATGCCCGAGACATAGGTACATCTCGTCAAGAACTCGTTCAATTGGTCCTCCATCTCCTTCACGGGGGTCTTGATGTATGATTTAACCCGACTGTGATACTCCTTCTGGTCCATTTTCGTCCGCGCATATCCAACGATGCGACAGTCCTTTGGCAGGAAGTTGTATCTGAACTGTCATCGGCGTTAACCGGGGGACGTCCGAAGTCTCATGTCAACGTTGTATGGATGATGTCACTTACCAGACCGAAGAGCGCTGGGAACTAGGGTGTGTCGTCATTAGATTAGATTCTTATGCCTGTTACGTCGATTGAAAACCTACAGTCTTCTTCTTCGCGAGATCTCCGGATGCACCGAGGACGACAACGATGGTATTTTCCTTAAGTTCTAATGTGCTGTAGAAGAGGGTCAGCCTAACCTGCGCAGTGGAGGCGCAGCTCTCAGGCCGAGCACCGCCGCAAGGCGGCTTGTCAACACCAATGGATGATGGATCGCTCGGAAAGGTTGAGGGACAGGAGGGAACCGAGTAGTTGCCTCGGCGGCGGCGCGACTTGAGACCGATGGCACTCACCCAGCATTAGCAGCAACATCGGGGAGAACGATCGTATCCGTCATCTTGCGAAGTTGCCCCGTAATTGATTGTCCGATATTTGGCGATGAACAAAGAGAGGCTCCTTTGTAGTATTTGATTTGTGATTGGTATTCGTGGGTGACGGCGGAGAGGCAGCAGAGAAAGGCAAATCTTGCGTAGAGTTGTTCGTTGGATGGATGCTGTCAGTGTTGAGAGGGGGGAAGGAGGGGAGGAGGGGTAAGACAGGGCGAGTGGGTTTCTTCTCTTTCGTTTGGGGTTGGGGGGGGGAGGGCTCGAGAAGCTAAATAGAACACAGACAGGACCACGCCGTGTTGCCCATCAACCTGATGAATTCAAGCAGATTTTGCAGTACTTGGCGCGGCCCGGCATCTAGTCTAGGTCTTCTTTTTATAAATCGAGAAGCCCACTTGTCTGGACTCCTCGCCGACTGAATTTGTGAATCTGTCCACCCAGCAGGCTAGAAGCGGATCGTACATCACCCATTCTGTTCTTCAGGCTCGTCTCGCCAACAACTTTGCAATATCTGGAGCAGACATCTACAAGAGAGGGAGGGAGACGGGATGTGTTTGTTGTGGCGGTGGTGATCGGTGTTGCTGCGACCCCACCGTCCACAGCCGTACTCCATGAGATCGGGAATCTGCGGATTTGCAGGAAACGCAATCGACTGGAGACCGCCAAATGGATTAGGCAGTCGCGGCCTTTCCTTCTGGACAGTCGTTGCCGTAGACAGGCGATTGTCTCGAAGCCTAATTATAAGTGTTTATCGGCCACCTCCAAGCTCGTGTTCGCCGATTTGCAGTTGCCTGCTGTCCCCGCAACTAAGCGAGTATCTATATAGCGAGCCCAACAGGAGGGGTAGACAGCAGGTGGAAGCGCCCCGCCTCTGTTCCACATTTCGGCACCGACTCCTAATAGCGAAACGTAACGCCGTGGAGTATCACGACGCATCGCGAATCACAAAACCTGTTGGTCTTCCCCTTGCCCTCCATTTACGATCCGAGTTGAGATTTTGCATGTTTCGGTGAGAGTGCCCACACACGCTACTGGCACATATCTAGGGAATTCGGCACATATGTATTATCGTTAGCAACAAGCCGTACGCCATCCCGCGGCCGCTTCGCCAATTTTCGTCAGCTCCAACTTAGACGATGTCTATCTCCGCGCCAACATCTCCGCGCCAACATCTCCGACAATCTGGACACGCCAAACCGCCGATTCTCTCGGGCTTCTTCCGTCCGCCCAACAAAAGCGAAACAAAGCGAAGCCATGACTCAGCCCCGCTTCCTCCTTGTGGATACCTGATACATAGCAGCCTCCCATCACTGTGTTTCCCAGTCACAAAATATACCCGGCGCCATGCCCTGCGAACGCTGGTTGGCATGTGTATCCTGGCATGCAATAATAGGTATGTCCGCGAAGTTCTGGTCTTTTTCGACACGTACTAAGATAATCGGCCTCAAAGTCTCAGCAAGTAGATACGTAAGATCATTCATCTTTCCCATAGCCACACAGGTACTCCACCTAAGTACTCTACTTGTGTAGATACTTGGTTCCGGTGGGGGTGGACAGGGACAACGGTGACGGGCTCTCCATTCCTCCCAGGCCCGCACCTCGATCAACTTTCGCTCGCCGCTTCAGCCGTCCCAAACCATGGCCTATGCTTCTCCCATTTTCTGTTAATCCGCCTGCTCAATTTCTTGACGAAGTTCCGTCACTTTATGTAGGCGAGAAGAAAATATCCTGGCGCTTCGTGACTCCGGAACGCCGAGGTATGTATCTGGATTGTTCCAACATAGGGAGCACATACCGTCTGGTGACAGAGACTTGTCCGAGCATGACATCAGCCTGTTTGTGAGCAATCTGTATGCATGCGGACTCGATAGAGGCCCCACAGGGTGCTATGGCAAGAGCACTAATTAGTGAACCACACAACCACTAAACTAATCAACGAGTGCCCTTCCATGATTCGATGCCCACTAGATACTAGCGTCTTGGCTGGTCGTTTTCGCGTCTTGAGACCTCCGGCACGTCTTCTTGCACTCCCGTCACAGCCAATCATGCAAGCACTCCAGATCCCGACTGTAACAATCGTGAGCATCCCACCATCTCCTTCTGTACTTCAATCTCTGCCGGTTGCTGACAAGCGATAGCATGACTTAGCCGTATTTCACCACAGCCACCTCTGTCAGAGCGCCAACTTCTTGGCCTGCTCGTCGCTCTGTGCCGTTGACGATGGCGATGCGGACGAAGAACAGGACGTCTTGGGATACTATCCTGACGGAACGAAGCGCACGCTAACAGACGCACAAATCGCCATGTTTCGCTTCTCGGAAATACAGCAGTTGCTTAGTCAGTGCCTCTCCCTCCCAACCTCGAACATACACACTGACGCCCACAGAACAGAAACGTCGTGAAGAAGAACTCACTGCCAAAAAGCGCAAGAGGAAGCGTGACGATGCAGACGTTGATCCATCGGAGATCCCCCAGCTCGCTCCCGTTTCCCGCGAAGAGGCGAGAAAAAACCGGCTTGAGGCGGCGCTATGGGCTGCGAAACATGATTGGGATCAGTTTGGAAACCCGGTGGATGCGCCCGATGAACCGAGAGAGTTTGTGGCGGAGGTTCAAGGTGACGCGGAGTCGGGAAAGACGTTTTTGTGGCCAAAGATTGAATAGTGGCCTTAATGTTCTTTGATGTCAGCTCTTGAGGAGGCTGTGCTCGGAGAATAGACATCCTCTAGAACGCTTAAATGGTGGCATTCGATGGCGACGTGAGATATGTGAACAATCCCCATCATCATCAGCGCGCTTCTAACGTTATCTCTCTTGTACGTATGTAAGGCGGAGGATCCATAGCGTGTCATCTAAGGCCACGACCTGGGACATAAGTAGAGAGTGTGTCAGTTACTCGAACCTGTCAGTTGGTCGAACATACAATATTCTTTTTGTTGGCGCCAAGATGCCGTTGGTTTACTCCGGAATATATACCTAGGGAGGTCCGGGGAGCCCAGGCATCTTCGCCGCGCTCCCCGAACTTGGACAAAATCCATCGTTGCTCAGCCAGTTTTCGTCGCATTGACTCGAGGAAAGACAAAAACGATTCCCAACCCGAGTAGAATCCAACTGCATGAGCTTAAAAGTATCGTACCATGGAAGAAGAAGGAAGTCAATAGCTAGGCTGGAAGAGGAGGAGATTAAAGAACTGGACCGACTTGAACGGCTGAGGGAGGAGGTAGCGGTAACTGGAGGGCGATTGTTATGCTGGTTACGGGAGTGAGGATGGGGGGGGGGGCAGTGATGAAGATGACCGAGAGGTTTTTGTACTTGTGTAATGATCAATGTGGGCAGTTGGGCGGCTCTGCGCGCACATCTAACCTAATGGGCGCCGTAGCTGATTCTACCGAGTTTGAGGCGACCTTACTTGATAGTCTCGATGTCTCCTAGTCTTGTATGTGCTCCGGAGTGATCGTTTGGAATCAGCCGATCACGTGCCGGGGAGGTATTCACTCTAATTGTTGCCCTGTGTAAGGCTGGGAGTCTGGAAGGAAAAGTACATATGTACCTTATTGCGTACATACAAAATTTTCCACACACCAACTTTCAACTCAGCGCAACTTCTGTAAGCCATTGGAAAATCATTACAGAAACCCGAACTCCACACGTTTGTGCCGGGCAGACTTAGACACAATCGTCGGAGGGGTTCCCGGTACTTCCCGAGTTCGGGGTTTGGGGGCTCAGACTTTTCCTTCCAGACCCCGAGTGAAAGAAATTTATTATTAAAGAGCGCTAGCGTAGTGATGAGTGATGCCGGACTTGGCGAAGGGTCAAGCGAGTCAATCCGATGAAAACCGGCTACGAAGATGTCTGGGTTCCTTGGCCCCCCTGCACATATGTAGAGTAGATATCTTAGACTACATACATATGTATTCTAGAGTACACTAGTGCATTAGCGGCATCTTGGTGCCCCAAAAAAAAGAATACGTTCGACCTACTGGCAGGTTTGACCAACTCACACTCTCTACATAACTTTTTTTTTTTTAAGTAAGTACATAGTTACATATCACCAATTTTAGTACAACCCGTTTAACCTGCAATCAAGAGCTACAAGAGCTACAAGAAGCTCTGCTCTCAGCGGCCAACACTCTGCCAACAACCATACCTACCGCCTGCGATTCCAGGATGTCCGCCGTCAAGGGAGCTACGACCTTCAAAAAGAAAGATGGGGTCCTCCAGCTCAACCGTGACATCGTGACGTGGACCCCTTCTGCACCTGCGAACTCCCCGCCCACAGTCACGATTCAGATGGGAAACATTGAGAGTACTATCAGGACTCCCTCAAGCCATGAAGCGTAATATTAATACATGTAGATCTCCAAGCGACCCCAGCTACCTCCGCCAAGGTGATGATCAAAATCCTCACCAAAGGCGATGGCACCGAGTCCTACGTATTCGGCTTTACCGCACCGACCGCGCGTGCGGAAGCAGACGCGATGAAGGACGCCCTCGGCGCGGCAATCCACGCGCACAAATTCGGCACACAGACGCCCTCCGGTCCCAGCGGCGCGTCCTCCGCGGCGATGGCATTGACTACGGCGGGAACGACGGGAGCGAGTGATCTGTGGAGTGAAGCACGGCTGGCGAAAGACATGGCGCTGCAGATGTCGCTGCTGAAATCAGATTCGGCGCTGAGCAACACCTTCAAGGAAGCGGTGATGTCGGGGTCCATCTCGAGCGAGCAATTTTGGTCTACGCGAATATATTTGCTACGCGCACATGCGCTCGAGAAGGCGCAGACCCGTGGGCCGTATAATGTTCTTGCGGCTGTTAGGAGCACAACGGTGGACGGGGTGGCTAGAATCTCACTATCTAGGGAGCAGATAGCGGATATTTTCTCGCAGCACCCGTTGGTTAAGACTGTGTACGATGAGAATGTTCCAAGGGTATCGGAGGATCAATTTTGGAGCAGATTCTTTTTGAGCAGGTTGTTCAAGAAGTTGAAGGGCGATAAGTTGCTGCAGACAGACCCAGCAGATACGTTGTTTGACCGTTATCTCAATCGAGACGATGAAGGTAGCTGTTATGGGATCCACGGCATATCGGCTGGGATGGCTAACATGAATAGATAATTCTAGGAAGCGAAGGAAGGTTGATTACGTTCCACTCACTATCGATTTGGCAGGGAATGAACAGAATCTCTCCAAGGTGTGTTGAATGTCGATGGGTCAGTCGTGAGCATACACTGATGAACGTAGGCAAGGGGAAATGCTCCGGACATGACCATGCGACCGTCACGAGTAGAGAGCACTCCTATCATACGTACACTAAATAGTCTGAGCCATAAGCTCGTCGACCTCGTAGCCCCGTATGTCTCTCGTGCCGTGCACCTCATGACTAACCCTACTAACCTCAGAACAGAACGCACCCAAGCAGAGACCAAGACCAAGATGAGCATTATATTTCAGGGCAGAGGCTTGCTGACCTCGGCGGCGACGTTGAAGAAGAACGAATCACACTGAGAATCTTGGACCAGCGAAGCTTCTTCTCGAACGAACCAGATGACGGCGGCAAAGGTCAAAATAAGTTCGCTGGAATGGATGCCACCGCCGCCCTGGAAGGCATGATACGGGACCTGGGGACGGAGCACTTCGACATCTGTGATATCCTTCCGCACGAAGAGGACGATGACATGGGTGACGATGACCGTGCAGACATTACGGGGAAGGCAATCTTTCACCTCGCCACCAAACAGGTGACCGAGGCGGTGCGGGATCGGGCATCCCAGATGATCTCCGCCGGGCCCGCTGGTACCGTAATTTCATTGTCTGCCGCGACCGGCGGTCTCCCGCGCGAAGTATTCGAATCGGTTCAGTCCGTGCACGCAACCACAAACGAGTTCCTCCACCACTTCTGGCTCGCCTTCCTCTCAGGCGATGACAAGCGCGCAAAAGACATCAACAACATGGTCTGTAGCCTGCGGAAGTCGAGAGAGAGAATCGAGGCTGTCGCGATCACTGCGGAAGAGCAGAAGGAGGTGGAGAGGGCGAAACGCAAGAAGGATCTACATGAGGAGTACAAAAGGACTGGTATCAAGCCAAAGAAGAAGGACATGGAAGTCGGCGGTGGAAAGAAGGTCGTTGACGAGATGCTGGCGCCCACGCTGGTCGCGATCAAGAACGCACTCGACAAGTACCAGAGTGCATTGGATGAGGCGGAAAAGTTGGCTTCTGTGGCGTAGGAAGTTTTGGCGAGTATTGCAGGCGTTTTGGGAGATAATTACAAATATCTTGTGTAAAATCAGGGGAAGGACAAGTCGTCTCCGATTACTCGGGGACAGCTGTCCATAGACCAAGCGCTCATACCAACACCAGCAACCGCTCTACAAGTGGAATTTCAGTTGAATGTTTCCTGCCCGATTTTTTTTCAGAAAATATGCCTTGAACGCTGAAGGGGTGATAAGACGTGAGCAGGTTGTGCAGGCCACGAAGGAGATACATACATAGGGACCACCAAACTGCGCAGTTCGCACAGTTCGCACAGTTCGCCGAACTCACACTGGCCGCATAGGTCACGCGGGTCGCGGGCAGAACATCTTTGCACAGGGTCAAGAGAGTCTTATGGCCGGTGGTGTGTGTGTTTTGGGGGGTCCGGCTACTCTACCGCTTGTAGCGGCAGCTGTCTGGTGTCAGTGGCGGGGTGAAGACGCATATGTTGCGTCCGTGGGTATGTTGCAGACACATTCAGTATGTGTGTGCGCTCCATCCGGTTCACACACAAACACATTCACAGTCGACGATACATCCTTTCCCCCCACAGAATTTTATACAGAACTCAACATTCTCACGTTCTTGTACCATCCCAGTAGCGGATTCTCACCGCATTTTGTCCGAGTCTCCTCGAGGTAGGCCCAGCGACTCATGAAGTCCTCGTGCTTCATGACTCTCGTTAGCTTCCCCGTGAGCGCCTTGTACATATCGTCCATGACGTCGAAGTCCGTCGGGAAGAGAATATCGAAGTAGCCTTGTTGGACCTGTGCACCCATCCGAGAGCGGTTACTTTAGGGGCGGATATGCGAGCAAAGGGTGGGGGGAGCTTACAAAAGGCGTGGTAACGGCAATAGTCTCCCGTTCGTACCGGGTCTGGACAACGGGGCTGTTTACGCCGCCAACAGTATCGGGAAGATTGGAGAAGTCGCTCATGACCAAGCGATGGGCGGGGAAGCGCTCGCGGAGGACGTCGAAGAACATCATTGCTTTTGTGGGGATGTATTCTGGCTCTGTGAGGTTTGAGGGTGCCGGGAGGAGCTTCTTGAGTCTCCGCACGATCTTTGGAGTGTTGAGTGGATGCTCGTAGGGACTCTGGACTACGTGATTCCTTACGCGCAGGAAGCGCTCCGCAATTGGGTCAAGCTGCGGTGTGTAGAAATCATGGAAATCCCCATCCTGATCGCAGAGGACTATTCCCTGGTGTGGCACCTCGGTTTCAGGATCGTACCGGATCATGTCGTGGGCAAAGTTATCAAAGACCTCGAGGGCGAGGAAGAAGCACGGGTCTGGGACATATGTGTCCCAGTCGAAGACGCTCTTGTTCACAATCTCGATCCTGTCTGCGTGGCCCTTCGCGTCCGCCTGTTTCCGCTGCAGCTGGGCGAGGTGCTCTGAAATCTCAATGACCTTGTAGCGGGTGCGCGTGTACACCTCCGGATCGCTCTCACGGATGTAGTCGAGCACATTGGACATCATTGTTCCATTTCCAGCGCCCATCTCATAGATGATCAGGTCCTGGTACGGGTAGAGTGATAGTTTGTAGTTGGTGACAAGGTATCGTGCAATGGCCTCTCCGTAGTAGGGCTTGAATAGCTCCGTGGGTGTATGCCACAGCTGTCGTAGAGGATTCGGTGACTCAGCATCTAGTCGGTCCTCGAATTGTGTATACTCCTCCGCCAGCCGCTGGTAAAACTCGATTTCATCTTTCATCGCTGGGAAGTTGAATGGCTCCTTCGTCTCAAAGATTACCGCGTGCTTCGAAAAGTAGCCGTAGTGGGGATTGTACAACGCATCTACACATCCCTCGCGCGCTCGCGCCCTCCATCAGCTACCACGCGAAGGTGGATGGGTGGAAGGGTTGGAGAGGCAGGCAACCATCGATGTAGTCCCGCACCAACATCTTGACTCTTCTCGGTCGTTCTTTTCGTTTCGACAGCTGCTCGGCGGTCACCATAGGATACCGCCTAAACTCCTCGGTCATGTCGATCTGCAGGAACGGCGACTTTGGTTGCCATTCGCCGGCGGCAGCAGCAACCTTTGCATCATCGCGCTCGGAGAAGATAGTTCGGCATTGCTGCTGCTGTCGCCGAGGGACTACTGGATTGCGGGGGAGCAGTCGCGCATTCCGGACGCGCGGTCGATGCCGGAACAGTTGACGGAATAGTGAGGTTGCTAAGGGGGTGTCCATTCCATGCGATTGGATTGCCGGATTGACTTTGACGACGGTGAAGGTGACGGAACGAACGGATTCTCTGATGTGGAGGAGGCTAGATGGTGACACAGACCTAGCATAGTAGAACACACTAACACCTGAGTAGCATCCCGGTCTCGCTCTACCCAGGAAGGTTAGCAAGTTACTCCACAACTGTGCCCCTTAGAGCTACTTCGCATAGCTTACCGCCGGCCGATACTAAGCGCGGGTATGCGGCCACGATGCCCACCTGGACGCCGGGGGTGGGGCGCCCTGCCTTCCCTCTTCTTTCATCCGACCTTTAGAGTACCATTCCCAGCTTCAAACAATGAGTTCCGTACTCTCTATCCGCTCGCTGGGCTCTCTACGACGGCTGTCCCCTCTGGCGAGAGCTACAGCGGTACTCCCAAGCAACAGACACAGCTCTTCTGCCCCCTCCATTGGAAAGCGAAAGCTCAACCTCCCCATCGATTACAATGCCTCCAGCTAGTAAGTGCTCATAACACTCTGTTGGCTGAATGTTTCCCATTGACCATGATCGACTCATAGCCTGTCTCACACGCCCCACCGGTACCTCCCATCCCCCGAGCTTCCCGCCGGGATCAAATCCATGAAAACCAAGCGCATGAACCTATACAGCGCGATCAACGACGCTCTATCGATGATCCTCGAAACCGATTCGAAATCCCTGATCTTCGGCGAGGACGTATCCTTCGGCGGTGTGTTCCGCTGCACGACCACGCTCCTCGACCGCTTCGGACCGCAGCGAGTCTTCAACACGCCGTTGACCGAACAGGGGATCATGGGCTTCGCGATCGGTCTCGCCGCATCGGGGTACACTGCGCTGCCCGAGATCCAGTTTGCGGATTACCTCTTCCCCGCGTTCGATCAGCTACATAACGAGGCGAGTAAGTGGAGGTATAGGAGCGGCGGCGCGAAGGATTTCAACAGTGGGAATCTGGTGGTACGCATGCCGTGCGGTGCCGTGGGACACGGAGGATTGTATCACTCCCAGAGCCCCGAGGGGTTTTTCCTTGGGATGCAAGGGGTTAAGGTGGTGATCCCACGCGGACCAGCGCAGGCAAAGGGATTGCTCATCGCGGCGGCAAGGTGCGGTGATCCGGTGGTGTTTATGGAGCCGAAGATTCTTTACCGCGGCGCGGTGGAGGAGGTGCCAGTGGGGGAGTACACGCTCCCTATTGGTAAAGCGCAGGTGGTGCAGGAAGGGAAAGACGTGACGCTTATTAGTTACGGAACGATGCTGTATACGTGCGAGGCTGCGGCGAAGGCGGCGAAGGAGAAATTGGGGGTGGAGGTGGAGGTGATCGATCTGAGGACCGTCCACCCGTGGGATAAGGAGACGGTTGTGGAGAGTGTTAATAAGACAGGAAGGTGTGTCGTGGTGCATGAGGCTTCGAGGACGGGTGGTATTGGGGGAAGTGTCGGTGCAGAAGTTCAGGAGAGGTGTTTTCTGAGACTAGAAGCACCAGTGACAAGGGTTACAGGCTGGGATGTCCCTATGCCGCTGGTTTTTGAGAGCCTGATTGTCCCGGACGTTGCAAGTGAGTATTTTCATACTATTGGGGGGGGGGGGATGGTTGCTAATGGCTATGTGTTAGGGGTTTTTGATGGGATCAAGAGAACGATCGAGTACTGAACGCTTCCGACATCGAAGGTTGGGGGTTTTCTTCCTTACCGGACCATGTTGATCTGCTGTGCGGACGCCGTTGTCATTTGTAGATATTGACATATCTCATATATCCTTACATCTATCATCTCTAAGCCGACCACTTGGCAATAGTCGTGATGTTTAACACGTAATTACGTTCCATAGGCGAACATGTGATGATATAGATACTGTATAGGACTGTATAGGGGGGGTTGGGGTAAGAAAATGTGGTAGCAACAGAACGTCGCAAAATATGGCATCAATATTGTATTTGGGCGATAATATATGACGCCCGTAACACGCCCCAGGAAACGCCAACGCCCTACTATTGCTAAAAAGAGTGGAAACCAAGCAGCTGTGGAAACAACGGGAAGTGTGATAAAGGGGGGGGGGTGGGGACAGTGGGAGGAGAGGAAACGGTGGGACGGGTGTCAGGACTCAGAAAGCGCGTGAAGGGGAATTAAGGCTATGGAAATTTGTCCAGCAGGCTAGTATATAACAAGATAGCAAGTAAAAGCAAACCTCGACAAAAACTTTTATTCGCTCATGACCCAGTTCACCGCTTCCCCTTTTTCGGCTTCTTGTTCCTAACCTTCTCGACCTCCTCTTCGTAGATCTCCTCCGCGGTCTCGCCAGCCTTCCGTTTCGCCGCCGACTTACCTGTCTTTACCGAAACGATCGTACTCCGTCCTTCCGACTTGGACAACGCCGCTTTCCGGATCTGCTTCTCGGCTTCTGTCCAGTCGCCTTTATCGGCAGGAATTTCATATCTTATCATGTTAGTAAAACTGGAGTGGTCAAACGACGGGCTCTCAAGGGAAAAGGCAACTCACTTCGACAGGTCCAGCTCATTAACCATCTCCTTCTGCAGTTCCTTCAATCTGAGCTTTTCCACCGCCTCCTCACCCGCTTCCTGCAACTCATCGCGCAGCTCTCCTTCAACGGGTGCGAACTCTCTTTCCTTCGCTACGCCGTCTGCGTCCATCTCATCGCTCTTCCCACAGGCATCCTTCGGCAGTGTTTCCTCGATCGATTTACTTAGCAGTTCCCGAAACGCGGTAGCAACCTTCCGCATTATTTTTTGGAACATGGAGAGGACCTGAGCGCTGCTAACACCGAGCTCCTTCTCCAGACCCTCGAGGGTCTTCCGTTGCAGGCCGATGGCCATGAGAACGGCGCTCTGGGTGGGAGAGATGGAGACAAGGTTCTTGAGGCGGCCAGTGAAGTGCAGGTTTGCGATCAGTGGGACCATGTCTAGGATTACGTGGTAATCAAGCATATTGTCGGCGTAGGACTCCAAACGTTTGAGGTCGAACGGAGAGAGGAGTTGGTCGAGTTGGGCTTTTGTTAGCTGCTCTGGTGATGTTTCGGCTAGTTTTGCGCCGGCATTGGCGGATTCGAGCACGAGGAGGGGGGTCATGTAATTGAACTTTCGGAACTCGTAGGAGAGGAGCTCCAGGAAGCGCTTGCGGAAGTCTGTGGCAAAGGCACCGAGCCAGGCACTGTCTTTGTCCACCAAGGTCTTGATCATGACACACGAGTGCTCGCCGGTGAGTTCGGTGGCGGTCTGGCGAAGATACACCGGGACGAAGCCGGATTTCTTCCAAAACTTGTGGAGATGATCCGTCAGACCGTAGCTCACACCAAGATAGTCCAGGAGTTCCGGTCGTTTCTCGGATAGTCTCAGTAGCAGCGGTGGCAGCGATTTAGGATCGCGGACTTTGACGGTATCGGTTTGAAGCCGCGAGTTCTCGATCTCCTCATCGGTGACACGAACGATCTCGTCATCGATGTATATACTATCCTCCTCTAAACTGGCGAACCTGCCCTCGTAGAAGTCCGTCAATAGGTCCAGCGCGCGCTTTCCATAGCCCATTCCCACATAGTCTGGGTGGGTCGCGATGCGCACTACTCGAGCACCCGAGAGACCAGCGAACTCCTCATCCTGGAACTGCTGCGACACAAGCCAGGGGATCATGTCGCCTCCTTCCCGCTTTCCTCGGCTGAGAGCGGCCTGTACGCTCTTCTTCGAGATCTGACCCTCCAATGCAACTTGGATAACGACCAGTGGGTCTGGAATGTGGTTGATTCCACTCTCGGCTGGCGCGAGAAGGACGAACAACTGATGGGCCGGAGCATCGCTCATGAGCTGGAGGTCGTTGGGAGAATTCTTGTAGTGAGACGCAACGTAGAGCGCCATCATCTTCTGGAGGAATCGCTCAGAGACGGGATGGTAGGAGAACAAGCTGTCGCGCGATACGGCAAACAGTTCACATTTGGTCGGTGATGGGGTACCAGTGATGGTCTTGCGCTTGGGAGGAAGGGTGGCATCTAGACAGAGTAGGTTGTTGAGCCACTTCTCGACTGGGTCGCCGGGTGCATAACGGATCGGTTCCTCCAAGGTCGCCTCTCTCAGTGTTCGGCCGCCTATTACCGCTGAATCGGAGGCTTTTCCGGCGCGATCGGTGGCTGCGCCCTCCACGGCTACTTTTACGACGCCGCGGGACTGGTCACGAAGTTGCTGGATCAGCTTCAATGATAATGATCGTCCAGTTCCCTCATACCCGTTAATTGTGGACGCCATGAAGACCAAGTAGGGGCCCATGAGCTTCTTCACCAAAGGCAATGGGATAGCCGCTGCCTCATCGATAACCACTAATTCTGCCTGACCGAGAACATGTGCGTCTTGCGGCTGGATGTACTGGATAGTTTGCCTGTGTTGTCTGTGGACGTTGACACGCACGATGGCCTTGTTGAAAGCAGGATTGGTAGATTGAATAATGTCGTAATCCAGGTGGTCACTGTAGTTCAGCGCATCAAAACCCTTGAAGATGAAATTGAACAAAGTCTTCAGGTTCTCTGGCGAGGGCGAAGTAATAAAGATGTTGGAGTATCCGTAGGCGATTGCTGCGGCAATGGCGAGCCCCAACGCCGCCGACTTTCCACGACCACGACCGGCGGTAAGCGTCACAGTGCTCCTCAAAGACTTGTCCGCAATCGCATCGACGAAAGTCATGACCGCCTTCGCCTGGTCAATAGTCTTGGTGATCTCGACCAACGAGCCGGAAGGCTGCACATCCGCCAGACTCTGCTTCAGCTCCTGTAGCTCCTTTTGCTCTGGCCGCAGCGCCTCGTCAGCGCTCGACAGAGGTGGGAGTGCCTGGACGCTCCTTCCTCCGGAGATTGGGAGAACGTTCAACTCATCGTCCACCACCAAGCAGTTTGCGCAATCGCCCAGAGACAAAATGAACCGCTCGTTGAACCGCGCAACCACATCGCCATGTGCCTCCGTCCTGTAGCGCGAATGAACATCCATGGACATGGTGTACAGCTGCTTCAGACTCGACATGGTCTTCAGTAGCAACACAACCAGCCCACCACCCTCGACCGTCTCGACCGTTCGTGCCAGTAGGTTCGGAGTGAGCGCCTCAAAGTCCTGGAGAATACACGTCCCGTATGTGTTTCCGAGAATCTTTTCGGTCTCCTTATAGTAAACATAGCGGATGTCGGTGAGCGAGATGAAAAGCTCAAAAGGATCCTCGGTGTTGGCCTCTCGGATGCCACGCTTGACCTCCTTCTTGATCTTGGCTTCGCGCTTCTTTCGGTGGCTGGTGAAGCCGAGCAGTTTGTGCTTGTAGGCCCAGAGGACGGATTTGTTTTGCTTCGGGTCGGCGTTGCCGAGGATGTAGTGGAGATTCAGGATTACATCTTTACCTCGATCGCCGACGACAACAAAGAAGGACCGCTTCTTCTCCTATACGATACAACTTGTGATTTAGCTTACACTGCCAAGAGAGAACAATTGGGGTAGAGGAAAAGACTGAGAGCACTCGTACCTGAACACCATTACGAATAAGGTCGGGAATGCGTTTATCACTACGCAATATCAGTACTAGAAACCCCAGGACACCATACGGGTAAATGCGACAGCCACTTACACCGCTTTCTTAACCATCGTGAATGTTGCGCAAGAAAAGTTGGTTTGAGATGTCTGATGAACTTTGGTCGGGAAAAAGTCGCAGAGCCGCGCTTGCAATCTTGGCGTGTCGACGGGGATGCATAATCAGATCAAAATGGTTACATAACTACCATCAGACGAAGTTTTTTGATCTTCATCTTCATCCGCAATTCTTCTAGTGGGTATAGCGAACGGGTAGGGTATAATGCTGCAGGATCATTGAGCAAATTTCCGAGCGGCTTGGCAATCTATGTACTTGCAGCGATGACTCCATCTGCAATTCTTCGAGGTCGATTCGAACTCAACGGTTTGTTCTCACACCCTGCACCTTGGCATCGATTATCCGATCAACGCATCAAAAGAAGTCTGGAGGTCTTCGACTTTGCTTCTGCTTACCAGCCTCCCACATAAGTTCTCCCTCACACTCGTTTTCCCCAAGAAGCTTTGGCCCAACAGTCAGGATCCGTTGTCCCCAACAACACTGGCCTCCAACGCTGGTGAGGATAAGGCATAGCACATACATACGCGGAAATGATTACTCAACATGGCAGCCCATGAAGCCGAGTTTTGTTGGGTGAGGCTGTGGGCGACTACCCTGGAATCGTACGACTCTATTCCGGGTATGTCGAGCTCTGGCCTTCGCGAAGTCCACGCTTCGGCTAAGGGTCCCTTACCTCTGGCTATGCTCTGCAGCCAAGAGTCGCAAGCCTTTGCAAGTTGTGGTCTGGGGTCTAGGTATGTGACCCAATTGGAAGCAAGGCCCCACCACCGCCAAATTCCGCCGCCGCCACGACTCCCACCTCATGATCCGGCCAGATAAAGCTGCTCTCCATCCCCACCGTCTCCTCTTCTATCCCTCAATTCCTCCCCTCAACCTCGCCTCGCACCTATACAATCCTATCCTACCAGACATTCCAATCACCACAGCCCATCATGTCCCTTCCTAGCGTCTACATTGTCTCTGCTGTCCGCACCCCCATCGGCAGTTTCCAGGGGTTTGTTCCCGCAATTCGTCCCGACGCTGCTTCGCTACCTGCTAACCTATCGCCAGCTCAATTTCCTCCCTCTCGGCCGTCGAATTGGGCTCCCACGCCATCAAGGCGGCCATTGCAAAGTCGGGTGTCAAGCCTGAGGATGTCGAGGAGCTCTTCCTTGGCAACGTGCTCTCGGCCAAGTATGCTCTCTTCTCGTTATTGCTTGTCGGATTGCATTGCTTACTGTCCTCCACAGCTTGGGTCAGAACCCCGCCCGGCAGTGTGTCCTCGGCGCAGGTCTGCCTAAGTCGACTGTCGCCACAACCGTCAACAAGGTGTGCGCCTCAAGCATGAAGGCGATTATCCTGGCCGCACAAACCATCATGACTGGCAGCGCCTCTGTAAGCTCTGAGTTCATACTATTTCCCTGCAAACCACGTTCTAACCAGCCACTGCCCAGGTTGTCGTCGCCGCCGGAACGGAGTCCATGTCCAACGTCCCCTACTACATCCCCACTGCGCGTGGTGGCGCTCGCTTCGGCCACAAGGAGATCGTCGATGGCGTGCTCAAGGATGGCCTTACCTGCGCGGACCACAAGTTTCACATGGGCATCGCCGCCGAGCAGTGCGCCTCGGAATACACCTTCTCCCGCCAGAACCAAGACGAGTACGCGATTGCGTCCTATCAAAAGGCGCAGGCTGCTGTGAAGGACGGCCTCTTCAAGGACGAGATCGCCCCGGTCGAAGTGTCTGGCGGCCGTGGAAAGCCCAAAAAGGTCGTCGACACCGATGACGAGATCTCCAACCTCAACATCGAAAAGCTAAAGTCGGTCGGGCCCGCGTTCCAGCCCGTTACGGGAACTGTGACCGCTCCGAACGCCTCCCCTATCAGCGACGGCGCCTCCGCGCTTGTCCTCGTCTCCGAGCAGAAGCTGAAGGAGCTTGGCCTTACCCCCCTGGCTAAGATCAGAGGATGGGGTGACGCCGCCCTTGCCCCCATCGACTTCACCACTGCCCCCGCCATCGCCATTCCCAAGGCAATCAAGCACGCCGGCCTGACCGCGGATGATGTCGACTTCTACGAGATCAACGAGGCGTTCTCGGTCGTTGCCCTGGCGAACCTCAAGCTCCTCGGTCTCGATAAGGCCAAGGTAAACGTTCACGGTGGAGCCATCGCCATCGGCCATCCTCTCGGATGCTCCGGCGCCAGGGTCGTCACTACGCTCGCCCACGTGCTCAAGCAGAAGGGCGGAAAGATCGGTGTGGCTGGTATCTGCAACGGTGGCGGTGGCGCCAGCGCTATCGTCATCGAGGCTTGCTAGGAATTGGGGACGGTCTCGTTGGAGGCGATGCTTTGATGAAGATGCCCAACCAACTGGACTTTGGAAACGACAGAAAGGGATACGCGGTGTTTAATGTGGGAAGGGATAGGCTATGACCTTTTTTTTTTCGTTTTGTTTGTGCGACTTGGGTTGATCATGGAGTTTGGAAGTAATATACCTAAGCGAGGGAAATCGACAGCATTGAGGAGCAGTAACCTATCTTCAGTAATTCGTATCCGTAGAGCCACCCCCACCCATAAAGTTGTCTTTCGTAAGCATCTCTCCAGCATTCAACAGTCCAGTCATGGATTCTATGTGTACAGAAAGAAAGGAAGAAACAAATCACCCACTTCAGGTCGCCCTTTGATTCCGCATCGCAATGAAAAAGCGCAAGTATCGGTGACCATGGGTAATGTCTATCTTATTTGGCAGGGTATCTATTTGTGAGGAGCAGCAGCCTTAGGCTTTCCAGCACCCCGCTTCATTGACGTGCTATTGGCAGCCAGCTCCTGGGTGAAGGGGATGAAGTCGGGAGCGCCGGGGAGGTACTTCCTCAGAGGCTCGGGGATTCTGAGGCCCTGCGGTTGTATGTCCGTCAGTAAGGTGCAGTGGGGGGATGGGGGTAGGTTGGGGGGTAGGGAAAATTGGATGATAACTCACATCCTCGGTCTGGTAGTTCTCCATGAGGCAACACAGCGTGCGCTCGGTGGCACACAAGGTCGAGTTGAGGCAGTGGACATACTGTTTCCTCTCACCGGTTTGGCTGACAGAACCGAAACGGATGTTGAGGTTTCTGCTCTGGTAGTCTGTGCAGTTGGAGCAAGAGACGAGTTCCTTGTACTCTCCCTGGAACGGGAACCAAGCCTCGAGGTCGTATTTCTTCGCGGCGGCGTTGTTCAGCGCACCGGAGACGATGGCAACGACACGGTAGGGGAGCCCGAGCGACTGGTAGAATTCCTCCGAGTACCCGATCATCTTGTCGAACTGCTCCCATGACTTCTCGGGGTCGGTGATGACGAACTGCTCGATCTTCTCGAACTGGTGGACGCGGAAGATCCCCCAGGCGTCTTTTCCGTGGGCGCCGGCCTCGCGACGGTAGCAGGTCGAGAAGCCCGCATAGCGGATAAGAAGGTCCTTGCCCTGCAACCACTCGTCCGCGTGCAGCGCCGAAATCGGCTGTTCCGAGGTCGCAATGAGGTACTTGTCGTTCTTCGCGTCGCCATCGATCACTTTGTAGAGCTCTTCGTCGAATTGCTCCAACTGTGCGGTCTTCGCCATCATGCCCTTCAGCATGAACTGCGGCGTCTGTAGGGGCGTGTAGCCCTTGCCGGAGAGGAATTCGAGGCCGTAGTTGATCAGCGCCTGGTTCAGAAAGACTCCCCACTGTTTCAGGAAATATCCGCGGTGACCGACGACCTTCACCCCACGCTCGGACTCGTAGCCATCCAGACGCGCGAGGACATCGTGGTGGGAGAGACAATCCCGCTTTTCGACCTTCACACCCTCCGGACACCAGCTGCGGATGAGCTCGTTGTTGTCCTGCACACCACATCATCAGTTCCTATCGTTCCCGAAACTCCTACTCCTCAATGGAATGTAGAAGGTACCTCGTTGTTGCTAACGGGAACCGACTCGTGGACGTAGTTTCCTACCGTCACGGCCTTGAGATGAAGTTCTCTCTCCTTCTCCTCCGCGATAGCCTCGAGCTCCTTCTTCTCCTTGTCGAGCGCAATCTTCTTCGCCAAAAGTTCACTAGCATCCTCTTTTGCCTACCCCCCCCCCCTCTTATCAGCCCAAGTCCCCCCCCCCTCCCAAACGCAGGATATCTACGCACCTTCTTCTTCGCACCAATCTCCTTCTGCACAGCGTTGGCCTCCGCGCCCTTCCTGGTGACGTTGTACCGGGCTGTCCCCACCACCGTCAGACACGAGACGAACCCCTCTTCCGTGCGAAACCGCAAGAGAAGCAAGTACTCACCAGCCTTGGCCGCCTCCGCCATCGCGATGATTTGGTCCACTACCTCCTCAGACGCATACCGCTTCCTCTGAGACTCGCGGATTTTCTCGGGGGTGGCCCCCTTGTCGCCGAAGAAATCGAAAATATCGAGCATGGCTGTGCGGATATCCTGCTAGTGAAAATATGAGTGGTGGGTGGTTAGCGTTTATGGATCGGAGGTGGGGCACTGTGGCGGGGCAATAGTTGGCGGACGGGCCGCCAGGGTAAAAAGGCTGCGCTACGTACACAACATAAAACAGCCAAGCTTGCTCCCGTGGCGGTCACTCGGATTTATCATTTCCGATCCAAGCAGCCCCATTACATTACATCTATGTATCATACTGCACTATTGTACGTCCGAAGAAATTCAACCTATAACCCCACCAATTTCCCCACCCCTTTGAGCCGGCGGATAATAGTCTCGCCATAGCTCATCTCGACAAGGCCCTTCGTAAACCTCCACGCGCGTTCTCCATCCTTGAGCGGATAATCCACGACGGCCGGGATCGCCGTGCTTGCGATCCTCGGGAACCGATCTTGCGCTACCGCCTTGAGGTTGCAAACACTGCGGAGCCCCTCAGCACCCGCAAACCGTCCGTATCCGCTCCCCTTGACACCTCCAAAGGGCAGACTCTGGTTTAGGTAGTACACAGCGAAATCGTTGACTGACACCATGCCGCAGCGCATTTCCCTTGCGACTCTGTCGAGATCCTTCTGATTGCGCCCAAACACCGAGCCGCCGAGAGCGTATTCGGTCGAGTTGGCGATCGAGATCGCGTCCGAGACGTCGGAGGCGCGCATGAGAAGGCAAACGGGACCGAAAACCTCTTGCTGGGCGATGGGCATGTCGGGAGTTACATCGACTAGGAGCGTGGGCATGAAGTAGTGGCCTTTGGGGTACCTGGGGTGATTGTATCTCTTTCCGCCGGCGAGACAGCGTGCGCCTAGGGACACGGCTTGCTCAACTAGTACCTCGAGCCGTGAGAAGTGGGCATCGGAAATGACAGCGCCACAGTCGACACTGGTACCGTCGTCAAGGATGGAGCCGAGGCGGAGCTTGTTGACGCGGGGCTCGAGGATAGAGACCAGCTCGGAATAGACTTTAGGCGCAGCGATGATACGTTCAATGCCGACGCAGTTTTGGCCACACGACTGGAAGACACCGCGCATGAGGATCGAAGCGACAGCCGGGAGGTTGGCCGTGTCGTCGAGAATGATGGCAGCGTCCTTGCCGCCAAGCTCAACACAAAGGGGAGTGAGGGCCTTCGAGGCGGAGGCAGCAACGTGATGCGCGACAGGGCGGGAGCCAATGAATGTAATGTGTCCGAGTCCGGGATGCGCTGTGAGGTGGGGTGCGACTTCAGGCCAGCACATGATCGACTACCGGACCATCAGACCCAGATCATAAGCGCGGGGGACCGGAAACACGAAAGACTCACGTGAACAAGATCTGGGCTATGACCACAGGCAACAAGAGCTCCCTTGACAATCGAAATAAAGTATTGGGAACTCCAAGCAGTTTGCTCGCTACCCTTGACGATGATTCCGTTGCCAGCGAAGGTAGAGCTGATGATCGGCCCGAGGAGGTTGTGGAAAGGGTAGTTCCAGGAGACACATGCAGCGACAACACCGAGTGGCTCATATCTTAATTCCACCTTCTTGTAGCATTGCAGCGGCCATGAATTTTCCCGCTTCTCCGGGAGGAGAGCCTTCTCTCCGTGGTTGATAACCCATTTGAGTTTCTCCGCCGTTACCAAGATCTCACCAAACGCGGCATCGACCTTGGTCTTTCCGGAGTCCAGACAAGCAACAGCGGCGATGTGGTCTTGGTTGTCAAGAATGTACTTCAGCAGTGTGCGCAAAACCTTCCTGCGTTCGTCGAACGATGTTTTGGCCCATTGCGTCTGGGCAGTGGCGGAGGCCTTGATAGCAGCATCGATGTCCTCGGGGTATGCAGGAGTGACTTTGCCTAGCGATGCACCGGTGGCAGGCGCATAGCATTGGATCAAGTAGTCGTTATTCGACTTGATGGACGGGTGCATCATGGGTTCTCCTTTCCAGCCAGGGTGTGCTTGTTCCGGCACCGGAACACTGTACGGCACGCCGTTGAATTTGGAGGCCCTCCATTGTTTGAAGAAGAAATGGCTGAGGAAAACGCATACGATTGATATGAGAATCGACTGCCCCGATGGAAGCAACTCCCGCGGTGGTAGGGCGTCAAGCGTCGAGAACGAAAGATTGTCGCGTGAGATGGAACAGCCAATCTTAAATCCCGAGACGAGGAAGTCAAACGATACTCTGGAGGAAAATAAGCTTGAGGTCGCGAGACTCGGGATACAGATAGAGATTACCTCATAGCCATAGTTGCGGAGGGACGCTGAGGGATGTTCACCTGTCCTGTGGTGGCCCCTTCAATGAAGGTGCAAGATGGAAGCTGGCACAACACGCCAAAGAAACCTCCCGAGGCCAACTTCCCTTGTTGCAGGGGTAGCACGCTAAGCAAACCTCAAAGGCGTGTAAGACTTGGCCAAGTCGCGTTTTGTGTATCATATGTGTAATATGTAGGCCATTCAACCCCACCTCTCATGAAACAACAGCATCAATGAGTATGAAAGGTATCTTCGTGAAACCGCAGGGGCCAGCTATTTGGGACAGTTGATGCCACTTAAGCGGCAATGTCTCCATACCTCCAGTCCTACGATAATGGCATGAATCTTCCCGGGGCAATATCAAGCCAGGCCCCTGGTGTTACTGGTCAGGTTTGAACCCAGCAGGCTCGGCCGATGGGGCCCATCGGTGGGATGCCCTCTTCGCGGAGGAACAGCACCACCAAGTGAGTGCTCCGCCTTCACTGCGGGCATTGTCGATGATTCACCAGCTACCTACTATATCTTGTAGCGTCTTCGAATTCGGCGCAATGTGTGTTCTCACGTCCCTACAGCAACCGTGAGCAAATTTCACCCCCGGATCCTCAATACGCCTATCCCCGACGCCATGCTGTGTACCAACACCACCCGCCGCCGTCCTCGGCGATCGAGCTTCCGCACTGTAACGGTGGGAACAGAGACTTACCCGGGACTCGAGCGGCCGCCAGTGTTTGGTGTTCCCCACGTTGCTGTGCGGGCGCTGGAAGTTGTCGGTGACTAGTTGGCGGAACGGACCGTTGAATTTGGGCCGCGAGCGGGAGCAATTCGAGTCCTAGATATCTATCCAGTGAAGGGTAAGGGGACAGAGCCTTTTGGCGTTGGTTCCACGGTGATAATCCATACTGTGTTGGCCTCGGCTCCGGACTCTCGATGTTGCAGTCTTCGATAAAGGCCGCCCACCATGGCACTTTTTATCCGCCCTGCGCCTTGGTCCTTTAGCCGATAATCCCGAGGGCTGGGCCCTTCATTCTTCGGTGGCGTTCTAGATGGTCTATGGTGTATCAAGGAGATCCCACACCATTTCGCAATTGTGTAGGTACCTGCCTTTCTACCCATCTCCATCTTTCAGGCCCCCCGGCTCATATAGCATCGAGTTCCTTGTGATCTCTGTGCCGCAGTCTCCGGCGTTGAAATCTTGGTACGTCACTTCGTACCCGACCAAGAACAATTATTAACTATGTATGCGCCGAATTTAGACCAACAGCGCCAATGTCTGAGATCATCGTGCATCCCCCTCCCGCCGAAACTTGGGACTCGGGACTGCCGATGAGATGCACAACGTGCGTGTTGTACCGTACCTGCTATATTAATCACCCTGGTCAGTGTGACCTGCACTGCTGGCACGAACCATCGCTTCGAAAGAAATCCCAAAATGCGCTCGCCATGATCTGCAAGCGAAAGAAGAGGGAGAACGGCGGCGGAAAACTTTGGGACGAACGCTGGATATCGGAGGCGGGGCCTTTGTCCGGTCGACGGCCGGAAACGTAACTGACTGCTCGGTATTCGCCAATCGCGAAGTCGTGGGTGCTGGCTCGTCGCTCGCTGGCGAGGCATCTCAGCCCTAAGTGTGTGGTGTGCGGACGAATTCCGCTCCGCTGTGACGGCCTCTGGGCAAGTGGACGAGGCACCGCACAGGTGCAGGCCACGCAAACTGGCTCCAGTTCTTGCTGCAGCATCTGTCACTTGCTGCTGCTGCTGCTGCTGCTGCTGCTGCTGAGACACGGCCAAAGATGTACCTATCTATCCACCTGCTTGGTTCGTCAGCGCGGTACTTACACGCATCGACATTTGTTGTCAGTGCATGCAGACCAGCTTCATTCAGCCCTCAGGACAGAAGGAGAAGGGAGAAACCCCCGGAGAGAGAAGGAACTGGGACCCAGGAGGGAACACATCATCGCGCGCACCCCTCCGTCCCCGGCGAGCATAGTTCGAGAGTGGGTTGGGCTGCTTACTGACGGCTTTAATGGCTGGAATCGCTGGGCAAGTTGCCTGTAGCTTTCCGCTAGCTCGGGCTGCGGTACGCACTCAATCCGTGGCCTTGTTTCTGCGGTAGAGATGAACACATAATAAGTACAGGCTGCCGCCGTCCACCAGCCGTTCCCATCAGGCTGGCAGTTACACCATAGCCCGCACCCCGCGAACTAACTTCATTACAATGTGGCTCCTCAGCTACCTGCTAGCATCACTCGTCTTCGTGGGCGTCGTCTCGGCGGTTCCGGCAGCTGCTGGCTATGGCCGCGGCGGATTGCCGGTTGTCGATCTGGGATATGTCAAGCACCAAGCAGCCGAGTACAACGAGACCGCCGCAGTCTATGTCTACAGGAATATACGGTTTGCAGCACCGCCGGTTGGCGAGCGGAGACTGAAGAAACCGCAGCCGCCACTGAGGGAGGGTGGGATCCAGAACGGGGACTACGGCAGGAGCACGTCTTGCGCGCAGACCAATGGAACCGCCTTGCTCGGAGACGAGGACTGTCTGGTGGGTTTTTTTTGTCCGTGCTGCGTGGACGGAGGGGGACTGTTGGCTGACGTCGAGACAGTTTCTGGACATCTACGTCCCGAAGGAGTACTACACGAAGAGAGGAAAGCTGCCCGTGCTCGCCTGGTGAGTTTGTGCGGATCGGCTGGAAGCTAACCCCCATGGCTGACAAAACCCTACATAGGTGGTTCGGCGGAGGATACGTCGTAGGCAGCAAAGACGCCTCGGGATCTCCATGGGGCCTCTATGCGGCAGCGGAGAAGCCGTTTATCTTTGTCGCAGCGAACTACCGACTCGGAGCCCTCGGATTCCTCGCTCCTCCGGATGCGGATGTGGACACGAACATCGGACTTCACGATGCCCGCATGGCCATGGAGTGGATCGGAACGCATATCCGCAAGTTCGGCGGCGATACCGGGAGGATGACGGCCATCGGACTGAGTGCCGGCGCCGGCGTCATCATGCACGCGATCGTCTCGTACGGAGGGAAAGGTCCGAAGCTGCCGTTCCAGCAGGTGCGCTCCCCTCCGGTATCACTTCGTGTGAGGGTTGTCCGGTTGCTGACGATAGTTGTTCTCGCAGGCGATACTGCAGTCGCCGGGCTGGGTGCCGGAGGCCGATCCGGCCGGCCGCATTCCGCTGTGGGAAGCCTTCAAGGCGAACACCAGGTGCGCCAACGCCACCTGCATCCGCTCGCTGCCGTCGGTGGTGGTGCAGGCCGCAAACGCGATGACCATCGGTCAGTGGATGTCCGGAGCGCTTGGGTCGACGTCGGGGCTGTTCCCGGTGGTGGATGGCGACTACATCCCGGACTTCCCAGTGAAGCTTCTCAGCGAAGACAAGTTCCACAAGGAGATCAAGAGCGTCATATCCTCCAGCACGCGCTACGAGGTAACCGCGCTGCCTTTGCCCCTCCGAAAGGAAAAAAAAAGGCGGTACATAGTTATACTGACACTGGTGCGTCCCAGGGCGGCATCTACGTGCCGGCCAACATCACCGACGCCGAGTTCCCGACGTTCATCGGGACGCAGTACTCGCCGAACGCGACCATCATCGCCAAGATCGCGGCGGCGTACCCGGGCGACGGCACGGGCGCGGGCGCGTACCGACGGGCGGTGGAGGCGGTCGGGGACATGGTCTTCAACTGCAACGGGTACTGGCTCGCGCGCGCCTTCTCGTCGGACGAGGAGCCCGGCCATAGCGCGCGCCGGTACATGTTCAACCTCGGCGCGGCAATCCACGGCTCCGACCTGCCGTACACGTGGAACGGCGGCGGCGGCGGCGAGCTCGCACCCACGCCCGTGAACGCAACGCTGGCGGCCATGCACCAGCGCCTCATCGTCGACTACACCCTCCGCGGTGACCGCGCGCTCGACGGCTGGCCCGAGTGGACCGAGGACCGCGCCAAGGCCATGTGGCTCAACGGCACCGGTCTCGCCGTCGGCCCCGACTACTACGCGTGGGCCGTCAATGTCGACCGGTGCGAGTTCCTGAAGGACGAGATCATCGGGCGGGGATAGACAGTGTTTTCCTTTTCTTGGTGTATGTTGCTCTCTCTCTCTCTTTGGTGTGTATGTGTGCGTATATCTACGATAATGGTTTTTTTTCTTGTCTTCTGACGGGTGGCTTTGTCTGTCTGGTTTTCTGCTGTTTTTTTTGTTTGTTTAATCATACTCGCATTCAGCCTACGTATGTAAGTAGACTATGGCGGCAAAACATGTCTTGAAACAGCTGTATCGCAGAGCCAGTGTGAGTGACGAACTGTGGACGGCGCGGCCAAGAGGCAAGAGGAGAGGAGAGCAAATCACCAGAGATCACTGCGGTGGACAAGGACAAGACTTGTCTTCGACAGCGCGCCGAAACGTATGTGATTCGTGCATGTCGGCAAGCAACCTGCCACTGACTCTGCGATTCCGCGAGCCAAGCCCAAAAACCACACACAGAAGACACAGGACAAGTCGGACAGAGCGAACCTCGTAACCCTAGCCGTAAACTCCGCAACCGCCCCAGTGCCCCCTTAAATGCAGGAAATTGCATAGCAGAATGCAAAGAAAAGTCATAGATAGATAATGGGAACGGCACGAAACACAACCGGAACCGAAATGGAACGCCGAAAGAAAAAAAGAGGGGATAGAAACGAAATGAGAGAGAATGTCCTGACCAAGCTCTTCCCCCCCAAACCCAGGAGGATGAGCGAGATTGACTAGGACTGAGGGGGGGGGGGGGATATGAGGAGAGCAGAATAAGTAAAGAAAAAAAGAAGAAAAAAAAAAACCAAAGCCTCAACAGTGTTAGATAATCGTCATCATCGTCATCATTACCCACCATCAGTATCGGTGACCCACCGCAGCCAGCCAAACGTAGAGGGGGGGGGGAGGAACGACCGAGCTACCGCGCGTGATCCACGAGCTGGTCGAACAGCTCGGGCGGTATCCTCCGGACCAGACCGACGGCGGTGTCGATGATGGTCTTGGAGTTCAGCGGCGGGAACTGGCGCAGCAGCTTCATGGGGCTCTGCGCGCTCATCAGGTCGTCGCGCATCAGCAGCAGCTGCGCCACGACGCAGAGGATGTTGAGGTGCGCGCCGTACGCGAGGAGGAAGTCCCACAGCTTGAGGACCTCCGGCAGCGGGGGAGTGCACGCGGAGAGAGTCAGCACGGCTGTTCCCGCACCCGTCAGCAGCTAGAGCGGTACGCGATGGCGGGCCGGGGGCATACACGGAAACGCGTAGAGCTCTGCGGTCAGGAACTTGCTCTGCAGATGCTTGAAC
>Ga0307516_10000971_pt1 | contig 39615 bp, 44 predicted proteins | sample 19_EM_MG_FD_203310 | JGI IMG/M metagenome (GOLD analysis project Ga0307516, IMG submission 203310) | Populus trichocarpa ectomycorrhiza microbial communities from riparian zone in the Pacific Northwest, United States - 19_EM | ecosystem: Host-associated > Plants > Roots > Unclassified | place... | reverse complement strand
CGAGGCGGTCGGCACCGTCGTGGAGGCCGGCAGCGGTGTCAGCGGCCTGGTCGCCGGCGACCGGGTGCTGGCTTCCTGCATCTCGGCGTGCGGCATCTGCCGGTATTGCCGCGAAGGCAGCTACGGACAATGCCTCGGCGGGGGCGGCTGGATTCTCGGTCACCTCGTCGACGGGGTGCAGTCCGAGTACGCCCGCATCCCGTTCGCGGATCTGTCGACCTACAAGCTGCCGGCCCAGGTGACGAACGAGTCCGCCGTGTTGCTGGCCGACATCCTGCCCACCTCGTACGAGGTAGGCGTGCTCAACGGCCGGGTTCAGCCCGGTGACACGGTTGCGGTGGTCGGTACCGGCCCGATCGGGCTTGCCGCCATCCTCGGCGCACGGTTGTTCTCACCCGCGCACATCGTGGCCATCGACAAGGCGGAGAGCCGGTTGCAGGCGGCGAAGCTGTTCGGCGCGGACACCATGGTCCTGGCCGACCAGGACCCGTTGGCCACGGTCCGTTCGCTCACCGGCGGACTGGGCGCCGACGTGGTCATTGAGGCCGTCGGATTCCCGGAGACCTTCGAGCTGTGCACCGAACTGGTGCGTCCCGGCGGGCGAGTCGCCAACATCGGCGTGCACGGCAAGCCGGCCACGCTGCATCTGGAAAACCTGTGGATCCGCAACGTCACGATCACCACCGGGCTGGTGGACACGTACTCGACGCCGAAGCTGCTCGACATGCTCGTCGCCGGCCAGCTGGACACCGGCCACATGGTGACGCACCGGTTCGCGCTCGACCAGATCATGGAAGCGTACGACGTGTTCTCGCGCCCGGCGCAGACCGGTGCTCTGAAGGTTGTGCTGTCGCGATGAGAAGGGCGTCCCTGCGTTAGTCCTCGGCGGAACCCGGTGGCCTTGGGAGGCCACCGGGTTCCGCCCTGCCGTCACGAGGAGGCTGGCACCTCCGGCGCCACCCGCTCCGGCGGACCGGTGAGCGGCGGTCCGGACGGCGGTCCCGATGCTGTAGGCGGCCCGCTGTGCCGGCGGCCGAGCCCGATGCCGCCGAGCGCGATGAGACCGATTGCCAGCAGGCCGACGAGGATCCCGGCGGCCAGCAGACCACCGCCGAGTCCCGACATGTCGGGAATCTGTGCGGCTGCTCGGACGTCCGCGGCGATGCCCGCTGAGCCGTCGCTATTGGCCAGCACGACCGTGAAGTCGCCGCTGGTCGCCCGCCAGTCCAGTGTCACTGTCCCGCTGCCGGTGGCCGATGCCAGCCAGAAGTCCTGCGCCTCGGGCGCGCTCACCGGCCGCACCATGCCACCCGTACGGTCGTACTGGGCGGTGTTCGCCGCGACGCCGGTGATCCGGTCGTGCGCCGCACCGGCGAGCCAGGCGTCGACTGCGGACTGTCGGGCAATGCCGAGGAACACCGGCTTCGTCGTGGTGCTCACGACGCTGATCCGTATTGCGCCGACGTCGGCGAGGTTGCGGGCCCACAGGTCACCGCCCTGGATGGTGATGCCCTCGGCGGTGACGGCTGCGGTGGTGCTGCTGGTGTGCAGCACCGGGCTCGTCACGTAGCCTGAGGAGTCCCGGTGACCGGTGAAGGCGAGCAGCGCACCGCCTGCTGCACCCAGACCGATACCGGGTAGCAGGAGCAACGCTCCCGCCACCAGGGCGATGACCGGGCCGGCGATCGAACCTTCGGCCCGGGACGGGCCAAGCGGGACGCGATCGGATCCGGTGATCGCTTCGCTGGTGCGGGCTGGGCCTCCCGTGGGTCGGTCGGGTCCGGTCGGGTCGTCGTCGGGTTCCCGGTCGCCCTGGTCGAGCCGGAATGGCGGGTACCGCGGAGTGAGCAGGGCGAGGTATGCCGTCACGCGCAGGTTCCAGCGGGCGACGCCGATCAGCAGGTCGTAGAGGCCGCGTGGGTAGCGTGCGGTGAAGAGCAGACTCAGCGCCGCGATCAGGATTCCGACCGTGACGACGCCCAGCGGCACCGAGAGTACGGTGTCGCCCGAGTCGAGTCGCCAGGTCGCCGCGCCGGTGAGCGCGCCGACGATGACAATGTGCGGAATGGCGAACAGCCAGGCCACCAGCGGGAGCCAGCGCGGCGGCCGGGGCGGCTCGTCCACCTGGAGCCGGGCCGGATAGCCGGGGACGTCGGCCAGTGTGAACGGCGGGTACCGGTCGGTGCCGAGTGCCTGGTAGCCGTAGTAGTTGACGCGCCAGCTCCAGCGCAGCACGCCGAGGTTGTACGCGTAGATGGCGTGCGGGTACCTGCCGGTGAACAGGACCGCGAGATAGGCCACGAGAGTGAGCACGGCGAAGCCGACCCACAGGACGGCTAGGACGAGGTAATGCGGGATCAGCAGCAGCCACTTGACGAGCCACAGCCACCGGCTCAACGACTCGTCACGATGTGCCTCCACCCGCAGGGGAAAGCGGTTCATGACACCTCCTGGGTTTTCTCCAGGACACCCCGCAGTCGCCGGTATGGGCAGGGCCGGATGGCCCCTGCTGGCCGGCCGCGTTCGGGCATCGGCTGTGGCGCGCACAACGCGAGGCCCACGGCCCGACCGCGGCCGAACGCAAGGCCGGCTACTGGTCGCATGTCTCCAACGCGACCGCCAGCTTGTCCGGGGGCCAGCCTTCGAAGGGACGGGTCCAAGGACCCTGTTGGTCCCGTCACCACAGCGTTGATCATTTGGGTATGCCCTCGTCACGGGGGCTGGGACGACGTCTCGGAGGTCAGACCATGACATACGTCAGTTCCACCATTGCGACCCATGTCCGTACCCACGGTGTCGTCACGCCGGCTGCGACGGAGTACGCGGTCGAGAAGCTCGATGCGGCTATGCACCACGCCCCGGCGCCTGTGGTCGGCTCCTGGCTCACGCTCGACACCGCGGCGCCAGGGGATCGGGTCGACGCCCACGTGCAGATCGGCGGTGTCCACCTGCACGTCCACGCGATCGGCGAGACGCTGCAGGAGGCCACCGATCTGATGCAGCAGCGGCTTCGGTCCCGCTTGCGGCGCATCCGCCGTCGGCCTGATCAGGGGCCGCCCGCGCCCACGCTGATCGACGAACTGCAAGCCGGCCGGCTCGGCACCGGATCGACGGAGGACCAAGGTTCCGCGGCAGGTCGCCGATAAATGGCCGGCGGCCGCGGGATGGAGAATCGGCCTGCGGTCATCCGGGGAGCGGCACACCCGCCACACGGCTGTCGTGCCGGTGCCGGCGTTGGGACCGATCTCGAAGGATCCGCTCAGGTTGGGCTCCGGTACGCGTGGGCCTGCTCGAGGACCCGGCGCCCGGTCGTCAGCTGGTCGCCGCCGCGGTCAAGCGTCGGTCGGATCTCTCGAGCCGGTGCGGCATCAGGCCACGAACCAGGATCAGGGGAGCGGGGCAGTGATGCAGCAGCGCTTGGGCTGCCGAGCCCAGCAGGCCGCCGTATGGTTGCTGGCTACGGGCGCCGATGATGACAAGGCCAGCTCGCTTTGATTCCGCGACCAGCACGGATGCCGGGTCGCCCTGCAGCACTCGGATGTGGGCCGCGACGTGGTACTTGTTCTGGCGCGGGGCGACGAGGTCGGCGAGGTCGCGGGCGGGGTCGGTGGTGCCGGCTCCGGTCGCGGCGGTCTCGGCTCGTACGACGACCAGATCGCCTCCGCGTCGGGCGGCGGTGTCGAAGGCGAAGTCGAGGGCTCGTTCGGAGGCTGGTGATGCGTTGACTCCGACGAGGATGGGACCGCGGGACGGGGGTGGCGTCGCCCGGGCGATCAGCACTGTGCACGGGGCGCGTGCGGCGATGTGCACCGCGCTGGTGTGCGTGGGAAGGCAGATGTGGGAGGACAGTCCGCCGTCGCCGATGGCGAGCGCGGCTGCGCAGCGGGCCTGGCGCAGTAGCGTCGCTGCGGGGTCGCCCTCCATGATCCGGGTGGTGATCGCGAGGTCTGGGTATACCTTCCGGGCCGTGGTCGCTGCCTGCTGGATCAGACTGTTGGCGGTGTCGGCCGGGTGAGGGTCGATGTGCTTCGGCTGGCGTGGCAGCCAGTTGAAGGAGTGGACGATGAGCAGCGGGCAGCCGTACAGCAACGCGTGACGGGCGCCGGCTGCCACCGCTGACAGGCTTGACGCCGAACCGTCCACACCGACAACGACCGGGGCCATGGATGACGGCTTCATATCATCCACCTCCCATAGGAGCGACCGATCCGAGACGGATCGCCCCGGTGACCTCTGTTCCTTTCATCGTTCGCCAGAGCGCCGTCCGCAGCCAGGGCCTTTCGGCCCGCTCGTCGGCAGACCGCCGGACGGCGTTGCCGCAGGCGTCCGGCCGGGGGCCTTGGTTCCGAGCCGGACGGGACGCAATTCGTCGGATCGTTGGCAGGTATTTCTGGCTGCCTTGTCCCGTCCGGACCAGCTGGGGTTGCCTGCGGGGAACGGGTCGTTCGGCCCTGTAAGACGAGCTGCCACCGGCGTCCGATGGATGACAGTGACGAGCATCCGCATCCGAACCGGCCGGGCGGCAGATCGCGGTCACCACAACGGAGAGCTGAGACCGCCGGCGGCCCCCGTCCAGGAAGATACCGACGACAGGAGGGTTGTGATGTCCTTCCGTAACCGGGTCGATGCCGGTCAGCGACTCGCTGGAGCATTGAGACATCTGCGGGGCGAGGACGTCGTGGTGCTGGGCCTGCCGCGCGGCGGGGTGCCAGTGGCCGCGGAGGTGGCGCGGGCCCTTCAGGCACCGCTGGACGTGATCGTGGTCCGCAAGGTCGGTGTGCCGTGGCAGCCGGAACTGGCGATGGGTGCGATTGGTGAAGGCAATGCCGGCGTGGTCAACGACGGAGTCGTGCGCATGGCGGGGGTGAAGCCGGACGAACTCAGCGCGGCGCAGACCCACACCCGGGTGGAGGTTCAGCGCCGGGTGCGGGCCTTGCGTGGCCACCGACCCCCGGTGCAGCTGGCGGGCCGGACGGCGGTGATCGTCGATGACGGAATCGCGACCGGGTCGACGGCCCGGGCGGCGTGCCGCGTGGCGCGGGCGCAGGGCGCTGCGCGTGTCGTGCTGGCCATACCGGTGGCACCGGCCGACGCGGTGGCCAACCTGTCCGACGCTGCGGACGAGGTGGTGTGTCTGTTCGAGCCGGCCTGGTTCGGCGCCGTGGGCCAGTTCTACGACGACTTCACGCCGACGACCGACGATCAGGTCGTCGCGGTGCTGGACCATGCTGCGGCGGTGCACGAAGCGACCGCAGCGCCCGCACAGCGGCGGAATCGCCCGGTGAGCAGCGACGTAGCGGTACAAGCGGGCGGGGTCGAGCTCGCCGGCCGGCTCACAGTGCCAGACGGTGTGACGGAACTTGTGGTTTTCGTCCACGGCAGCGGCAGCAGTCGGCATAGCCCACGCAACCGGTACGTGGCCGAGGTACTGCACCGTGCCCGGCTGGGCACACTGCTGTTCGATCTGCTCACCGGCGATGAGGAGATGCATCGCGGGAACGTGTTCGACATCGAGCTTCTCGCCAGCCGGCTGGTCCAGGTGATCGGCTGGCTGGGGGCTCAGCCGGCGGTGCGCGGGTTGCCGGTTGGCCTGTTCGGGCCCAGCACTGGCGCCGCCGCCGCACTGTGGGCGGCTGCCGAGCCCGGCGTCGACGTCGCGGCGGTGGTCTCGCGCGGGGGCCGGCCCGATTTGGCCGGCGCGCGGTTGGCGCGGGTCCGCGCGCCGACGCTGCTCATCGTCGGCAGCCTCGATCAGCTGGTGCTGAGGCTGAACCGAGAGGCCGAGGCGCGGCTGCGCTGCCCGCACCGGCTCGTCGTCGTGCCCGGCGCCTCTCATCTGTTCGAGGAACCCGGCACGCTGCACTCCGCAGCCGCGCTCGCCGCCGACTGGTTCACCGACCACCTCACCGCAGCTGGGGCGGCCGGCGCCAGGCGGTCCGCCGTCGGTCCCGCGCCGTCGGGCTAGGCGTGGTGCTGCGGTCGAGCTCCGCGGCGGGTGCGTCGGCGCTCCGGCGGCCGCCGCGAACGTCGAGGTGGCGAACAGACCGAGCCAGTCGCCGAGCGACGCAGGACGAACACCAACCAGAGCCGGCGGAAGGCCCGCAGACGGACCATTTCCACCAGCGCCGAGCGGGCAACGCGGTCGGTCCTTGCCACTTCCTCAACATGACGGCAGATCGTGGCCTTTGGCCAGGGGCGAAAGGCCGCGGCCGCCGGAGCGACGACGCGGGAAGTATGACAAACGGCTGGCGCGGCCACATGTTGACGACGTCCTCGGTGCCAAGCCGTCAGCCGGCGGCACCGGCCAGGGCGGGACGTACCACGGCTATCGGGCATTCGGCGTGGTAAATCAGGTGCTGGCTCACTGAACCGAGCAGCAGCCCGGTGAATCCGCCGTGGCCGCGGTCGCCGACGACGACCAGTTGCGCGATGCGTGATTGATCATTGAGCAGCCGCCGAGCGGACCCACGCCGGACATGACGGCGGATCCGCACGTCGGGATGCCGTTCAGCGATGCCGGCCAGGGCTTCGGCGAGTACCCGATTCTCTTCCTCCTCACCGGACCAGAACTCGTAGGTCATCGGCAGGCTGTCATTGAGTTCGGTGAGGTCGATGCCGTTCCAGACGTGCAGCGCGACGAGCTCCGCGCCACGCAGGTCGGCCTCCTCGACGGCGAACTCCAGCGCCAGGACCGAGGTGCGGGATCCGTCGACACCGACGACCACGGGGCCGTCCGGCCGCTGCTTGCCGCGCACCACGAGGACAGGACAATCGCCGTGCGTCGCCGTCTGCACCGCGACCGAGCCGATGATCAGGCCGGTGAACCCACCGAGTCCTCGGTCGCCGAGAACGAGAAGATCGGCGCGCCGGCTCTCGGCCAGCAGCACCGGTGCTGGTCTGCCAGTGACGATGTCGGCCGTCGTGGCGACCTCCGGAGCGACCTTACCGGCGAGTTCGACGGCCTCGGCCAGATACGCCTCGGCCCGGTCCCGGAACGCCTGCAGGGACGGCGCGGCCAGCCCGGGCGTCATCGGCGCGACCAGGCCGGGCGTCATCACGGTCCCGACCGGCGGCCAGACGAACGCGTGCACAATCCGCAGCGGACGGTGTCGCAAGGCCGCCTCGCTGGCGGCCGTCTCGACAGCGGTCAGGCTCCGCGGAGAACCGTCGATGCCAGCCACTATCGCAGCTCCCGCGAGGGCAGTCATGACGTCATCGCCGTCGAGCGACGACGCTCGGGCGAGTGTTCGATCCTGGCCTGCGCCTCGGGGAAGACCAACGTCGTGCGGCCGCTGTCGAGCCACCGGACCTGATAGGGCGGTGTGCCATCGGAATGGGCGACGCCCATGACGACCCCGACCCGGCGGGAATCACCCAGATGCCTGCCGTCGAGGACAAGACGGTCACCGATCCGAGCCATCATGATGGGCCCCCTCCTGGTCGCGTGTGCGCCCACCGGTTGCCAGGCGGAGTGTCAGCAGATACACGAGTCGACGACGGTGGGTCCAGGGGCCACTGGCCACCATCGCGTCTCCCGGCCGCTGCGCCGTTTCCGGCATCCGGTGGGCGTCACAACAAGCATCGCCCTGATGCCAGACCGCCGTCAGGGCCATAAGCCCTCATCAGAGCTGGCGAGTTGGGTCCTTCGGCCCTGGTGACTGACAAACCTGGGTCAGACGCTCACCTCGAGGAGGTGAGCGCCCGCGGCGGGCGCCATCATCAGAGGAACAGGAACTGCAATGACGCGGACGACCATGCAGACCGTTGGAGGTGAGCGATGGGCGGCTAACCGTCGGCCGTACCTGGACAACCTCAAAGTCATCCTGATTGCCGCGATCATCAGGGCCGCAGAGGTGACGTCATCACCAGGCGGGACAACCGCGTAGAGAACACCGGGCGAGACGAGCTGCAGCGCGGTGAGCATCCTCTGCCGCAGCTGCCGGACGTCCTCACAGGTCGCCGGGTCGCAGGGACGAGAGAGGTCCGGGACCTCGACGACGATGCCGTGGGGGGCGCTGCGGATCACCAGAAGCACGACCGTACGGGCACCGGCGGTCGGGTCACAGCGTAGTACCCGGTGAGTTATGGCCGGATTGAAGACGCAGAAGACGACGTACGGAACCAGGTATGCGCCGACCCGTTCGCGGAGTTCCGCCTGCACGTCCAGGGGTTCGGAAACCACCAACCCGTGCATGCGAAGCGTCGAGACCACCGCCGCAACACTGGATTCGAACGACTCGCATTCGGGCGCGCCAACAACACGGCCAGGCATGGTGTCACTCCTTCCCTACCTTTGACCCTCCACCGCTTTCCCGGCTGCCACATCGGTCTTCCGGCCCGGTCGCACATGACCTGTGCCCTGCGATCAGTCCCGATCTCAACCCAGAGGACGTTCGACACTGGCGCCTCGGCGATCGAACAGAGCAGGCTGGCACTGAGAATCCGGGCTCGCGCGCGTCTCCTCGAACGCCCATTTCCGTGACTGGCCTCCAATCGACCCGACCGGGTGGGCAGATCACCAAGGACTGCTGTGGCAGAGCTGCGGATAAGGAGGACGCCATGGTGCTGAAGGTGAACGTTCCGCCCGAGCTGATTCACGGCGACGTGGACGAAGGGTACGGGCCTGTGGCTGACGCTTTTCGCCGCAATTTCGCCGAGCGCGGCGAGGTGGGAGCGGCGTGTGCGGTCTACCCGCGACGGCCACAAGATCGTAGACCTGTGGGGTGGTTATCGCGACGGCGTGCGGCGTCTCCCGTGGCGCGAGGACACCGTGGTGGTGATGTACTCGACGACAAAGGGCGTCTCGTCGCTGGCGCTCGCGCTGGCGCACTCGCGGGGCCTACTGGACTACGACGCGCGTGTCGCGGCGTACTGGCCGCAGTTCGCTTGGCGTGGCAAAGAAGAGATCACTGTGCGCCAGTTGCTGTCCCATCAGGCCGGCCTCACGGTCGCAGTGGCCCCATCGGGGCCACCCCGAGGCAAAGTAGATAAGTCGGAGAAAGCTCAGCGGTCGGGCGTCATCACCGCGACCCCAACGCGAGCACAACGGCGATGACCGCCACGGCGACCACCGCGGCGGTCGTCAGCGCTGCGGACCTCGGGCCGCTGCTCCAGTCTCGGCGGTTTGTGTGGTCCGGCCCCGAGCGCCGCCGCCGGGCGGTCACGACAGCCGCGCCCACGAGGAACAGCCCGACTGCGAGCAGCGCCATTGCCGCAGACAGCACACCGGGGAAGAACTGGGAGACGACGACCGGCAACACGTTGAGAGTGCCCAACGCGGCCACTGCCAGCAACACCAGGTCGCGGATGAGCACAGCGATCACGACGAGAGCCGCGACCGTCCCGATCGCGAGCACAGAGCCCCAGCCCTCAGCGGCGACGATCAACGCCCCGAAGGCCGTCACCGCTGAGCCGAGCAGCACCCCCAACCGGCGGGGCGTGAGCAGGCCGCCCCACGACAGGAGCGCCCACACCACCCCGACGCCCCACATTGCGACACCGGGTAGCAGGTCGTCGTCCGGTAGCAGGGTCGTCGCGGCGATCGCTGTGGCGACCGTCGCTGCCAGCACGGCCACGTGCAGGACCGGCTGCCGGTGCAGGTACCACAGCGTTGTCGCCAGCACCGCGGCGCCGCCCGCGGCGAAGGTTCCGACGGCCGACTCCGGCCAGCCGAACACGTCGGCCCCGGTGAGGCCGAGGAACGCCGCCAAGCCTAGGGTGGCGGCCATCCACAACACAGCCCGCAGCCGGGCCGCCGCCCCGGTCGGGCGACGTGGTACGGCGGCACCGGCGAGCAACAGCAACGTCGTGACGGCGCCGGCCAACGCCAGCCGGCCGCCGATCGACAGGTCAGCCCAGTACTGCCCAACCACCAGGCTCAGAGCAACCGTGATCAGCACGCCACCGAGGTAGCCGAGCGCCTCGATGACCAGCGACGTGGCCCGCGGCGCCGGCCGCACCGCAGCTGCCGGCGTGGCGGCAGGCACGTCCGCCCGCATCAACGCCGCCTGCTCGGCCGTTATCAAACCGTCGTGGACCCAATGGCGCAGCAACACATCCACGTCGACCTTCGGCATCGTCGAGGTCTCCATGGGCGCAGCATGCGCCGGACCAGCGGACGGCGGAAGGGCCGGAGGACCCCCGCGGCACAGCTCCTGGTCCGGCGCGATGAGACTCGGGGTCTGGGCTCAGCCTTCTGCGGCACCAAGCGAGGCATTGACCACGCTCTGGCTCGGCGGATGATGGACATCTGCAATGTTGCCCGGTCGGCGGGTGAGCCTGTCGCGAAGCGTGGCCAGTCGGGCGGTGAGTGTGGCATTGAGTGGTACGGGATCATCCAGGGATCGCGTCGGTTCGGGCAGCCAGGCGAGGTCGGCGTCAAAGCGGCGTCGGGCGTTGCGTACCTCGCCGGCGGGGTCGGGTGGCTCGATGCGCCGCCCGGCGCGCATGACGGGCACTAGCAGCGGTTGATATCCGGCGGGTCGAGCCCGACGACCTGGCGGAGGTACGCGAGTTCCTCGTCGTCGAACGCGAAGTTCTCGAGGAATTCCAGAGCGTCGGCGAGCCCGGCGGCGACGAGGAACCCACGCCGGCGCGGCAGCCGACGGGCGAAGAGGCTGAAGGTGGCCGGCCCGACCATCTCTCGCCGCAGTTAGCTCGCCGACATGCGCAGCTCGTACAGGTCCGTACAAAGACCGTTCATGGCACATCTCCACCCGGACTGACTCGGCACCGCCTCCACCTCACGCGGTATCCGTCGACGACAGCATGCTGGTCCCAGCGCACACAGGTGTAGGGCCGGAGGCCCGCATTCGCTCGCCTTCTGGCCCTGGCGGGAGGTGATGCGCCGGTCACGCTGCAGGAACCGGAGGAAACCGTGAACACCAACCGTCGGGTGGCTTCTCAGCCGTGTGATGGACAACCTGCTGGCTCACCGAACCCAGCCTCAGGCGTCGCCACCCGCCGGACCGTTCTCGGGCGGCACGGACAGCGGGTGACGCTCGTCGTCACGGGCGGCGAGCATCTCCATCGCATGCACGTATTGCCTCCCGCTGATCTGGCCGGAAACCAGCTGAGCGACGAGAGCACCCTCGAGACTCTCCGGCATCGCCCGGTCAGCCGTGGACGTGTCGTTGCCGGACCGGCCCGGATCCGCGGCGGATTGCGATGCCCCACCGGAGGCCGGCCAGAACGTGAAAACGCATGCGGCGATCAGCCCGGTCACCAGAAGCGCCACCAGCATCGCGATCACCTCCTCGGGCACCATGCTCGTCGCTGGGCGAGGACGATCGGCAGGGCACAAAGGCCCTGCTTTCCGTGACCGACTGCCCGTCCTGAGCGTCAGCGACAGCCCGCGCGTGTGGGGAAGAAGCCGGGCGGCGGGCGTCGGCAACCGATGGCCGCGCACCGGGAGGGCCGTTGGGTCAGTCGGCGATGGGCCCGGTTGCGTGTAGCAAACCTATGACGTTGCCTTCGGGGTCGCGGAACAGGGCGAAGGACGCCGTCTCACTGATGGCGGTAGGCGTCACGAGGGCGGTGCCACCGAGACTGCCGACGGTCCTCAGCGCTTCCTCCAAATCCTCGACCTGCACGTAAACGGTCACGTAGGGCGGCATCGGATCGCGGGCCCGCATCAGACCGCCGCCGATTCCGCCGTCGGCCGGCTGCACCAGGCAATAGTCCGCACCCGCCTCCTGGATGGACCAGCCGAACGCTTTGGCGTAAAAGTCGCGGAGCTTAGTCAGGTTCCTTCCACCGATCTCCCAATGCACGACTGGATGTGTCATGGCGATCACCTCGATGTTGTTCGGCAGCGCACCGGTGCTCGCTCCTCTGCTCGGCGGCGGACGACAAGGCGGCATTGCCGGTTCGTCATAGTTTGTAGCCGATCTCGCGGAGCAGTGCCCGCCGCTGTGCCACATCCGCCTCGGTTTCGACGCCGACCGGTGGGCTGCCGTCAAGCGCGGCCGTGATGCCGCGACCGCGGGAGCTAGCAGCGACGACGACGTCGACGGGGTTTGCTGTAGCGCAGAAGATAGCGAGAGCGTCACGGACTTGAATCTCTGGGAGTGGCCCGCATGCCTGACGTTGTTCGTGCTCGGCATCGCGGCTTCCCGGCGAGGATGGCTTACCGCCATCCCTGACCAGCTTCGCACTCGGTGCCGCACGGCGACGTTTGCGACCATCGCCGCTATAGCCGTCCTGCTTGTTCTCGCGGTTTCCCTGGATACATTCGATGATCTGCTCGGTGGTTGGAACTGGTGGGCGCTGGCATTCGCCGCGGTCGAGAGCGCGCTCAACGTTTTCGGATCGGTATGGTTGCTCGCCGTCGCCCAGCGGTATCTCAACCGGCGGTTCCGGTGGACTCCGATTCTCGGCCGTAGCGCCTACGGCGCCTTCATCGTGCAGGGCCCGGTCCTGATCGCGCTCGCCGTCGCGTTGCGTCCGGTCCTGGTGCCCGCCGAGGTCAAAGCACTTGTCGTGGCAGCGGGTGGTGTTGCGGCCGCGTTCGCGCTCGCCTGGTTGCTCATCAGCCGCGTACCTCGGGTGGGGCGCGTGCTCTGAGCAGGTTGCCGCAACAGTGAAGATCGGGCAATCACCGCCGGCACAGAACGCGGGTTGCCCCGGCCATGGGCAAAGGTCCCGGTGCGCGGGGCTCTGTGGCCCTGATCGGCGAACAAACCGGGTGGCATTGTGGCGGAAAGAGGGAGTGTCACTATGCCAGGTCTGCGTGATCTGCTGAGCAGATTCCGGGCCGCCGGTGCGCCCGGCGCGCCCGGCGCGGCCGGCACGCCGGTCGACCGGCGTGCCGGCGTGGCCGTGGAACTCGAACCGGTGTTCGCCGCGCTCGCCGAGACCGACGCCGAGTGCGAACGGCTGCGGCTCGGTAGCGCCGCCGATGGCCAGCGGTGTATCGAGGAGGCCGGCAAGCGGGCGGCGGTGATGGTCGCGCAGGCACAGGGCGCGGTGCAGGCCGAGCGGGCGGCGGCGATGTCGCGGACGCGCCGGCGCGCCGAGACAGATCTAGCGGTCATCGAACAGAGATCCCGCGTCGCCGCCGAGGAGATAGTGCGTTTCGCCGAACAGCAGCTACCGGGTCTGGTCGACGAGGTCGTCGCGCGGGTTCGGCGCGATGTCGAGGCGCTGGGGCATGATCACGGCGCCGGCGCGCGGTCGGCGCCATGACAGCGGGCTGGGTCGCCGGAAGTGTCCGGGCCGCTGCGATGGCGCGGCGCCGGATGGGTGTCACCGCCGCACGTGAGTTGGCTGCTTGCCCCAGCCTGACTGATGCGGTGGAGATTGTGGCGCGTTCGCCGTATGGGCGGGAGGTCCGGCCCGACGACCGGCTCGCTGCCGCGGAGCGTGGGGTGGCGGCGACGACGTTGTGGAATCTGCGGGTTCTGGCCGGCTGGCTGCCCGCAGAGGGCACCGAGATGATCCGGCTGGTGGCCGCCTGGTTCGAGATCGCGAACATCGATGAGCATGTGTACGGCTTCGCCACCGACCCGCGCACGGCCGGGGTGCCGCCGTTCCGGCTGGGTAGCCTCGCCACGGCTTGGCCGCGGCTGTCAAAGACCGCGTCCCCTGCCGAGCTGCGGGCCATGCTCGCCGTCTCGGCCTGGGGCGACCCCGGTGACGATTCGGCACAGGCAATTTCACTGTGGCTGCGGGTCTCGTGGGCGGCCCGGGTCTTCGCCGGTGTCATACCGGCCCGCCCGTGGGCGGCCGGCTCCGTCGCGCTGCTGGTGGCGCGGGAACGCTTCGTCGCCCGCCGCCCGCTGGCCGGCGCGGCGAGCGAGGTCATCGGCCGGCTGCTGGGTGGCGGCTGGGACCGGGCGGCGGGTCTGGCCGATTTCGCCGGCCGGTTGCCCTCGCCGGCGCGGTGGGCGCTGGACGGGGTGACGAACACGGCGGATCTGTGGCGTGCGGAGGCCCGCTGGTGGGCGCGCTTGCGCCGCGACGGGACGACGCTCGTCGTCCGGCCCGCGTTCGGGTGGCAACGGCCGCTTGGCGCGGTCGCGATTCTCGCCGCTGACGCCTGGTTGGTGCGAGCCGCATTGGAGATAGCTGCACGCGGCGGGGCGCACCCGGAGGTGTGGGATGCGCTGGCGTGACGCGCTGAGTCCGGTACCGATGACCCGGGTGGCCGTGGTCGCACCGCGGTCGTCGCTGCGCCAGGTGCTCGTGAAGGTGGCCGACGCCGGTGCCGTGGAACTTGAGCGGACGACCGCGCCGGGTGATGCCGCGGTCAGCGAGTCAGCCCGGCGGCTACAGCGGTCGGGGGTGGCGCCCGCACCGGCACGCCTGTCCGCGGCCGGCCCCGACCTCGACCGGTGGGAGCGGGCCGGGCGGACGGACCTACTCGCCGGCGAGGCGCAGCTGGCGGAGTACACCGCCGAAGCGGTGAGCCGTGGCGACGTCGCGGCCTTGCTCGGCTGGGCACCGTCGGACCGGATGTCCGCACTCGCCGCTCAACTCACCGACATTGGTGGTGCCGTGGCTCCGCTGCCGGCCCCGCGTGGTGTCGAACCGCCGACGGCAACGTCGCAGGCTCCGCTGCGGTCGGGTTTCGCCCCGCTGGTGAGCACCTACACCACGGTGCCTTACCCCGATGTCGACCCGACCCTGCTGGCAGGGCTGGCATACGTGGTGATGTTCGGCGCGATGTTCGGCGACGTCGGGCACGGGGCGTTGCTGTTGGCCGGCGGACTCGCCGTACGCCAGGCCTGGCCGAAGCGGCTGGCGGGACTCCGGCCGTATTGGCGGTTCGTCGCCGGTGCAGGCCTGTTCAGCATGGTGTTCGGCCTGTTGTACGGCGAGTGCTTCGGCCCGACGGGGCTGGTGCCAACGGTGTGGCTGGCACCGATGGAACACCCGGTGCCGCTGCTGCTGGCCGGCGTCGGTCTCGGCGCAGTCCTGCTGGCGGGTGCTTACGCCCTGGGGACTGTCAACCGGGTCCGGGAGAGTGGCTGGCTGGTCGCGGCGACCGCCCCGTCCGGCCTGGCCGGCAGTGCGCTCTTCCTGGGCGCCGGGCTAGCCGTCGGCGCGTGGTATTGGTCGGTGGGATGGCTTGTCGTGATCGCCGGCGTCTTCGCGCTGGCCGGCCTGGTGTTCGCGTTCGCCGGCCTGCTGTTCGCGGCCGGAGGAGGAGCGTCCGGCGCGCTGCAGGCTGTGATCGAGACGTTCGACGTCATCATCCGGATCGGCTCCAACGTCGTGTCGTTCGCCCGGCTCGCCGCGTTCGGGCTGACCCATGCGGTGCTGACCGGGATCGTCTGGGCGGCCACCGCCGGACTGTGGCGCCACGGAGCCGCCGGGATGCTGGCCGCGGTCGCCGTGTTCGCCGTCGGCAACGCCCTCGCGTTCTCGCTGGAGGCGCTGGTCGCCGGAGTGCAGGCACTCCGGCTGGAGTACTACGAGTTGTTCTCGCGCGTGTTCCAGAAGGAAGGCCGGCCCTTCCGTCCCTGGCACGTGCCCACTGATGGGATCGGAGAGGCGCCATGCTTGCCTGGCTGATTGCGCTGCCGGCCATTGTCGGCGGCGCCGCGTACGCCCTGGTGCTGTCTCGCCGCCGCGGCCGGACCGGCATTCGGATCCTCGCCACCACCAACGCTGTCCTGCTGGTGGCCGCTGCCGCGCTCTTGGCTGTGGCGCTGACGGCCGGACCTGCGCCAGCGGCATCGGTCACCGCGGCGGAGGCCGCCAGCAATGGCAGCGGCGGCCTGGCGCTGCTGGCCGCGGCGATCGCGGTCGCGGGCTCGTCGATCGGTGCCGCGATCGCGGTGGCCTACACCGGTGCCGCGGCCCTCGCCGCGATGAGTGAGCGGCCCGAGCTCTTCGGCCGTGCCATGGTCATTGTCGGGCTTGCCGAGGGCATCGCCATCTACGGCCTCATCGTATCGATCATCCTGATCGGAAAGGCCTGACCATGAGCCATATCGCGGTGATCGGTGCCCAGACGGCGGTGCAGGGCTACGGGCTCGCGGGCGCGTTGGTCCGCGTCGCCGAGGACACGGACGCCGTGCGGCAGGCGTGGGAGACGCTGCCGGCCGACGTCAGCGTCGTCGTGCTGACGCGTGCGGCGAAGGAAGCGCTGAGCGGGCATCTCGATGCCGCCACCGGGCCGCTGATCGCGGTGATGACATGACCGACGGCACCGAACGGCACCCAGCCGCCGGCGAGGGCAAGGTGGCACAGCCATGACCGCCGTTACCGATCAGGTCCTGAGCGACGCGCTGGCCCCAGTGCGGGCCGCGCTGCTGGCGACCGCCCGGCACGACGCTGACCAGCGCGTAGCGCAGGCGCAAGCGCGGGCCGCCGAGATCCTGGCGGCCGCTCGTGAGCGGGCCGGGGGGATCATCTGCGCGGCGCGCGATGCGGGTATCGCGGACGCCGAGACGGTGCTTGCGATTGAACGGGCCAAATCGCGCCGGGCCGCGCGGGCACGGATGCTGCAAGCCCGGCGCCGGGCCTACGAGCAACTGCGCTTGCGGAGCAGGGAAGCCGTCGTCCGGATGCGCGACGAGCCCGGATACGCCGGCATCCGTGCCACGCTCACCGCCGTGGCCAGCCGCCTGCTCGGCCCGGCCGCCGAGATCGTCGAGGCGGACGGCGGCGGCGTCATCGCCCGAGCCGCCGACCGCCGCATAGACCTGTCGTTGACCGCACTCGCCGACCGTGCGGTGGACGCGGTGGCGGCCCGGCTGGACGAGCCATGACGGCCGGCACGGTGCGCCGCGTCAACGGGCCACTCGTCGAGGCCGACGGGCTGCCCGGCGCCGGTATGGCCGAACTTGTCGAGATCGGATCCCAGCGGCTGCCCGCCGAGGTCGTGGCGATGCGCGCCGATGCTGCCGGAGACGGCGCGGGAACGGTCACGCTCCAGGCTTACGAATACACCGGTGGGGTCGCCCCGGGAGACCCTGTCCGGGCATTGGGCCGGCCAATCTCGGCACTGCTTGGCCCTGGCCTGCTCGGCGGCGTGTTCGACGGCCTGCTGCGTCCGCTGGTGGGTGCGGCCGTCTGGCTCGAACCGGGCGCTACCCGGGTGGGAGAAGCCCGCGGCTGGCTGTTCGTCCCGTCGATCGATGCCGGGCAGGTGGTGGAACCCGGCGCGCTGCTGGGCACCGTCAGCGACGCGGGGCCGATCACGCACAAGGTGCTGGTGCCCGCCGGTGTCGCCGGCCGGGTGCAGTGGATCGCAACCGCCGGCCGTCACCTCGCCGACGCACCTGTCGCCCGAGTGGACGGCGTCGAGGTCGCGATGGAGCAATGGTGGCCGGTGCGCCGGGCCAGGCCCTACCGGGAGCGCCAGGACACGGGCGCCCCGCTGCAGACCGGTCAGCGTGTGCTTGATGCCCTGTACCCGGTGATCAAGGGCGGGACGGCCGCCGTGCCCGGCGGATTCGGCACCGGCAAGACGGTCCTGCTCCAACAGGTCGCCAAGTGGTGCGACGCGGACGTCATCGTCTATGTCGGCTGTGGCGAGCGCGGCAACGAGATGGCCGACGTGGTCGCGGAACTGGGGCAGCTCGTCGACCCCCGGACCGGAGGGCGGCTCGCCGACCGCACGGTGATCATCGCGAACACCTCGAACATGCCGATCATGGCGAGGGAGGCGAGCATCTACACCGGCGTCACGGTCGCCGAGTACTACCGCGACATGGGGTATGACGCCGTGGTGATCGCCGACTCGACGTCGCGGTGGGCGGAGGCCGTCCGGGAGTTCGCGTCGCGATCCGGCGCCCTGCCCGCGGAGGAGGGTTATCCGGCGGGGCTCGCATCGGCGCTCGCCGCGTTCTACGAGCGCGCGGCCAGGGTCAGCACGCTGGGCGGCGGTGAAGGATCGGTCACCATCGTCGGCGCGGTGTCGCCTCCCGGTGGGGACCTGACCGAGCCGGTTACCGCCTACACGCAGCGGTTCGTCCGTTCGCTCTGGATCCTGGACCGCGAGCTGGCGTACGCGCGACACTATCCCGCGGTCGCCTGGGCCGGTTCGTACGCGCGCGACGCCGACGAGGTCGGCGCCTGGCACGCCCGCCACGGCGACCCGGTTTGGGCGAGTCGCCGAGCCCGGATGATCTCCGTTCTCGCCGATGCCGACCGGCTGGCGGACCTGGCCGAACTCGTCGGAGTCGGCGCCCTGCCCGGTCATGAACGCATGGTGATGCTCGCCGGCCGGCTGCTGCGGGAGGGCGTGCTCCAGCAGAGCGCGCTGTCGCCCCATGACGCGTATTGTCCAGCCGACAAGTCCGCCGTACTGATCGACTCGGTGTTCGAAGTCCTCATGGCGGGCACGGAGCGGGTCGAGTCCGGCGTACCGGCCACTGTGGTGGAGGAACTGGACTACTCGGCGCTGCTGCGGGCGCGCGACGACACCGAGCACCATGACCTGGCCGGCGTTCGTTCCCGATGCGACGCCGTGATCACCGCCCTGCGGGGGCTCACATGACCGCTGCCATCGAGTATTCCGACATCATCGAGGTCCGCGGGCCGCTGCTTGTGCTCCGGGGGGTGGCCGGCGTCGGCTGGGACGAGTTCGCCACGATCCGCATGCCCTCGGGCGAGAACCGCCACGCCCTGGTCCTCGAGGTCGACCGGGACTTGGCCGTCGTGCAGGTGCTGGAGGGCACCGACGGCATCCAGCGGGTCGGCACCTCGGCCGCCTTCGACGGAAGACCGCTGCGGATCCCGGTCGGGCCAGGCTGGCTCGGCCGCGTGTGCAACGGCCGCGGCGAGCCCATCGACGGCGGGCCGCCGGTCTTCGCCACACAGACAGCACCCGTCAACGGCCACCCCCTCAACCCGACCATGCGGGAACCGCCGGCCGACCCTGTCCTGACCGGTGTCTCGGTCATCGACGGCCTGACGACTCTCGTACGCGGGCAGAAGCTGCCGGTGTTCTCGGTCGCTGGTCTGAAGCACCTCGAACTCGCTACCCAGATCGCCGCGCAGGCCACGGTCGGCAGGGAACCGTTCTGTGTCGTCGTCGCCGCGATGGGCCTGACCCACGCCGACGCTGCCGCCGTCCGTGACGGGCTGGAGGAACGGTCCGCGGCCGGGGAACTGGTGCTGTTGCTCAACACCGCCGACGATCCGGTGGTCGAACGCATCCTTGTACCCCGCATCGCCCTGACCGTCGCCGAGCACCTGGCCTTCACCCTCGGCCGGCACGTCCTCGTGATCGCGGCCGACATGACCAGCTACTGCGAGGCCGTCCGGGAAGTGTCCGCCGCCCGCGGCGAGGTGCCCGCGCGGCACGCCTACCCCGGCTATCTCTACAGCGACCTCGCGTCGTTGTACGAACGCTGCGGCAGGATCCGAGGCCTGCCCGGGTCCGTAACCGTGCTACCGCTGCTGACCATGCCGGGCGGCGACATCACACACCCGATACCGGACTTGACCGGATACATCACCGAAGGGCAGATCGTCCTCTCCGCCGACATCGCCGCCCGCGGCGTGTATCCGCCGGTCGAACCGCTGTCGTCGCTGTCGCGTCTCATGCGTCACGGCGCCGGGCCAGGCCGAACCCGCGCCGACCATCTCGACGTCGCGGCTCAACTGCTCGCTGCGCTAGCGCGCGCACGCCAGGTGCGGGAGCTGGCAGAACTGATCGGTGAATCGGCCCTGAGCGCCACCGACCGGCAGTACCTCGCCTTTGAGCGCGCCTTCGGCCAGAAGTTCGTCCAACAGCGTAGGGACGAGCGGCGCAGCATCGAACAGACCCTCGACCGTGCGTGGCGGGTCCTGTCGCTGTTGCCACGCCGGGAACTGACGATGCTCGCGCCGGAACTGCTCGACGCCCGCCACACGCCGCTGAGCGGGGCTGACGACGATGGCTGAGCTGCGGGTACCGCCCGGTCGCGCCGGCCGGCTGTGGCTGGGTGAACGCCTGGAGACCGCCCGGCACGCGGCTACGCTGCTTGATCACAAGCTGCACGTCCTGCGCACCGAGCAGAAACGGTGCGCACTGATCGCGGACCGCACTCGGACCGAATGGGAAACGGCCCAGCGCGAAGCCGCCGAATGGCTCACGCGTGCGGCGATCCTGGCAGGACAACGCGACATTCGGCTCTGCACCCCCGAGCGGCTCGCCGAGGTGACCATCAATTGGAATGCCGTGATGGGAGTGCGTTACCCCGGCGATGCGGTCTGCACGGCGCCCGACAAGTCTGCCGGCGCGCGCAGCCCTGGCACCGCGGCCCTCGTCGAGGCCGCCACCGCCCACCAGCGTGCGCTGCAGGCCGCCGTGGCTCACGCCGCGGCCACCGCCGCGTGCCGGATCCTGGAGACCGAGACGGTCGAGACCCGTCGGCGCTTGCGCGCCATCGCCGACCGGTGGACCCCACGCCTCGAGTCCGCCCTGCGGGCGCTCGTCGAGCGGCTGGACGAGGCCGAACGAGCTGAGGCGGTGCAACTGCGGTGGGCCGCCGCCCGCGGGTCAGTCACCTTCGGGCTGGCTGGGCGTGGAGGTGAAGTTGCCGGTCCATGAGGCCTTCGCGCCGGAGTCGCCGATGCGGTAGGTGCCGTACACCGCGGCGATCGCGATGACAGCGGCGAACACGACAACCACCCGTGTGACGGTCGTTGACAGAGGTGCCAGGTAGGTGCGCCTCCGGATCGTTTTCGCAGTGCCGAGCGTCCCGGCGCCTGCGGTGGGCTCGCCGGTCGGTGTTGCCGTGGTGGCTTCTCGGTGCCGCCACCAGATGAGCAACGCCAGGACGGTCACGGGCAGTGCGTAGAAGAAGGCGGTGTCGCCGAGTTCCGTGTGATCGTGCAGCAGTGCGGTCTGGGGAACCCGGCGTTCCAACCATTCACCCGCGCTCGTCGTGATCGGCACGAGGACCAGGACGACCACTGACAGCACGGCGTTCGCGGCGGCGAGGCGCTGCCGGGCCGCGGGCCAGACCGCGGTCAGCAGTACCAGCAACGCCGCGAGCGGGAGCAGCACGACGATGGCGTGCACCAGGAGGATATGCGCCGGAAGTCCGTTGACGGTGCCCATGAAATTCCTTCCACACGAGGCGGGTGGCCCTTAGCCGTGCGAAGGCTAGTGATCGATTCTTCGAGTTTTCCCATCTTGGCCGGAGACGCTGGGTCGGTGACCCGACCGGGATGGGAGTGCTGGGGTGTGCTGCGTGGTCCCGTCTGCGACAGTGGCAGGGTGACGGACACGGCCAGCCCACCGGCGAAGGTGCTGGTCGTTGAGGACGACCGCGAACTCGGCACGCTGCTGCTGCGCCTGTTCCGCGGCGCCGGGTACGGCCCGGATCTGGTCCTTGACGGGCAGGCCGGCCTGCACCGGGCGTTGACCCAAGAGTACGACGCCATGATCATCGACCGGGGGCTGCCGGCCATCGAGGGCCTCGACCTGCTTGCCCGGCTGCGTAGCTCCGGTGTGACGACTCCGGCGCTCGTCCTGACCGCGCTCGGGACGGTTTCCGATCGGGTCGCGGGCCTGGACAGCGGCGCTGAGGACTACCTGGTCAAGCCGTTCGAGGTCGACGAACTCCTGGCCCGGGTCCGGGCGCTGCTGCGCCGCCGGACCGGCTCGGGACCTGTCCTGTCGATCGGCGCGGCAACCTTCGACCTGATCTCCCGCACCGTGACCACACCGGCTGGGTCGACTGTGACCCTTTCGGGACGAGAGAGCGACCTGTTGCGCTTGCTCGCGGAGAACCCCGCGCGCGCGTTCAGCCGCGACGAGATCGTGACTCGGGTGTTCCCCGAAGCGGTGACTGTCTCGCTCGTGGACACCTACGTGCACTATCTGCGCCGCAAACTTGGAAACGCGGCGGTCGCCACGGTCCGGGGAATCGGCTACCGGCTGGGGCCGGGATGACCGACTGCATCGCAGCGAGGCAAGGACCTGGGGAGCATGCCCGCGGGGGCGCGGCATGATCCGTCGAGGCGCTGTGAAAGCCGATTCCGATCACGTCCTGCTGTCGCGGGCCCGCCAGGTCATGGCGCTGCAGACCGCCGCCGCGATCACCGTGAGCCTGCTTGTCGTGGGGGTTCTGGCCCTGCTCGTGGTGACCCGCGGGCAGAATACCGCCGCCACGGCGTCGCTGCGGCAGGTCGCGGCCAGCGCGGACGACGTGGTGGACGCGCCGACCGGCATGTGGATCTTCGAGCGGAACGCCCAGGGCCGGACCAAGGCCACCGCGGATGCGCCGCGCGGTTTGCCCGACCGGACCGCACTCGACCGGGTCCAGGCCGGTGGGCCAACCGAGATCACCAAGATCGATGCCCCTGAGGGCGGATACCTGGCGTTGACCCGGCGGCGCGGAACCCAGACCGTACAGGTTGTCATGAGCCTGCGCGAGCAACACGACGAGCGGGAACGGCTACTCGCCGCCCTCGGCGCCGGGGAACTCGTCGGCCTGCTCGTCGCGCTGCTCTGTGCCGCCCTGCTCTCCCGCCGGGCGACAGCGCCGCTGGCCGAGGCGCTGACCCGGCAACGGCAGTTCGTCGCGGATGCGAGCCACGAGCTGCGGACCCCGCTGACCCAACTGCACACCCGCGCGCAACTCCTGCAACTGGACGTCCGCGGCGGCGCGACGATCACGGACGTCGCGCCCGATATCGACCAGCTCGTCACCGGCACCCGGCAGCTTGGTGAGGTCGTCGAGGATCTGTTGCTCTCCAGCCAGCTCGACCGCCACGACGGCGCTGTGGCTGCGGTGGATCTTCGAGCTGTCGCGGCGGATGTCGTCGCCGGTGAGCGCGTCCGGGCCGAGAATCACGACGTCCAACTCGCGCTTGTCACCGACGCGGCAGAACCGTCGGTGGTCCGCGGACGGGTGGCCGCCCTGCGGCGGGTGCTCACCGCGCTGGTCGACAACGCCCTCAGCCACACTCCTCCAGGCGGCCACGTGACGATCGAACTCGGCACAGACGGCCCGACGGTCACCGTTGTCGTCCGCGACGACGGGGCGGGTTTCGACCCGGTCGATTCTGAGCGGCTGTTCGCGCGCTTCGCCCGAGGCGGGCACGGCGATCAGCGCCGTTTCGGGCTCGGTCTCGCGTTGGCCCGCGAGGTCATCACCGGCCACGGCGGCTCGATCGAGGCGTGGGGACGGCCCGGAGAGGGAGCGGCATTCACCATCCGCCTACCGGCCTCCCGAGCCCTCGATGATTGACCATCGTCGTGCTCTGTATTGCCGCGCCGGGAACTGGTTGATGCGTCCGTCAGCGGCGCGGCGTGGGCTCGGCCGCCGCCCGCATCGGTCAGACCTTGTGCTGTGCCGCCATCACGGTGGACGCCAGCGCCAACCCCCAGTCCCTGGCGCGTTTCTCCTCGCCGGTGATGAGCGGCCCGGTCGTGCCCGAGACGAAGAAGCTCTGCGCCGGCAGTACGATCCGGCAGCCGAGCCGGCGCAGCTGGTGCTGTGCCTTGCGGGCCGCCGAGCCCGGCATTCGCGGTTTGTTGACCTTGGTGTCGAAGGCCGCCGCACGAATGTCCGTGAGCGGTGGCGAGCAGTCCAGGTATTCGCGCAGGCCGACGGCGCCCGGCCGGACCGTGCCCTGCCGGGTGGCCTGCTCGCGCGTCGACGGCCGGCTCAGGCCGAAGGCGTGCGTGGGACCGCCGGCCACGATCAGGTCCATCCCGAATGCGGGCGGCATGCTGTTCACGTCGGCAAATGTGACCTCGAACGTCTCGGACAATCCGGCTGCTACCGCCCGGGCGATCTCCTCGGTGTTGCCGAACACGGACTCATAGACGACCAGTGCACGCATGGCGGTCTCCTTCAGGGCGTGGGGTATTTGGCGAGGATCTCGCGCAGCCGGTCGACGAACCGCAGGGACTCGTCGTGGTCGCGCTGCCACACGTTGCGCCCGAAGATCAGTCCGGTGGCGCCCGCCGACATGGATTCCTGCGCCTTCTCGATCATCACCTCGTCCCCGGCACGCGAGCCGCCGGAGACAAGCACCATGGTGCGGTTGGCCGCCCGTACGACGGCGTCGATCGCCTCCTGGCTGCTGAAGTCTGCCGCGTACGCGGACGGGACGTCGGTCTTCTTCTCCGGGTGCGGGAAGTTGACTTTGACCACGTCGGCGCCGAGCTCGCTGGCCGTGCGCGCGGCGTAGTGTACCGCGTAGAACGAGTCCTTGCCGCCCTTGTGCTCGATGGCCTCGCCGCGCGGGTAGGCCCATACGATCAAGGGCATCCCGAGCCGCTGCGCCTCCTGGCGCACCACACGGTACTGGGCGAAGTCGGCGTCCTGAGCCGGCGAGCCGACGTACAGGGTGTAGCCGACCGCGTCGGCGCCGAGGCGTACGGCGTCCTCGACTGAGGCATGCAGCGGTGACAGTGCCCGGGTGTCGGAGGGGATGTCGGTTTTGCCGTTGAGTTTCAGGATCAGCGGGACCTCGCCGGCATAGTCCCAGTAGAACTTCTCGGCCAGGCCGATCTGGATGGCGATGCCATTGAACCCGCCCTCGAGGGCGAGCTTGACGATGTATCGGGGATCGGCGGCGACCGGGTCGGCGAAGAAGTCCCGCGGGCCGTGTTCGAGCCCTTGGTCGTACGGCAGGAACAAGGCTGTGCCGTTGCCGAGGCCGTGCTTGAAGAGGATGCGGTGGAGCCGGGCCTTCTTGCCCGCGCTGAGCCCGCAGTTGGCAAGACGCAACCGCGCTGTCATGGCAGTCTCCCTTCCCGTTCTCCTGTCACCGGCCATGCCAGCAGGCTTACCGGCGATGCCGGGCCCAGCTCAGGTAGGCCACAGGACCGACCGGCTGGACGAAAATCCCCAGCCACCACAGCGCTTTGCGGCCATGAATCTTGCTTTGCGGGCGCCGGATCAGGTCGGCGGCGGCTGCCGCCGTCAGGAACACCTCCACGGGCGCCAGCACGAGTGTTCCGGTTCGCTGCCACCGAGGCAGGTCAGCCCAATGTCGTCGCGCCATGGTGCGCCTCCGTTGTGTCGTGCGTGCCGATCTCGGTCAGCGCGCGTGTTCGGGAAAGCTCGGGCAGGTCATCGGTGTCGATCACGGCCGCCTCGGGCCACGGTTCGGCGTCGGCAGTCATCGCTGCGGCGATCGACGCGTCGGCGTCCGACGCGCCGGCTCTCCGCCCCGCCAGGCGGGTTGCCACCGTGGCCGCGGCGGCGGTGCACCGCAGCTCGACCAGGTCGCTGTGCGTTCCGTCGGCGAGCAAGCGGGCCGCGTCGCGATACCGTGCGCGGTTCCAGGAGGCGTCGAGCACGACGGTTTCGCCCCGCTGCAGTAGCTGGCGGGCCCTGGCGGCCATTTCGGCGTACGTCTTGTCGGTCCAGTCTGATGAGTAGATGCCTTGCTGGTAGGCGGCGGCAGCGCTGGAGCGGGGGTCGAGGCCGGCGAGTTCCTTGCGGACGTGATCGGTGCTGAGTAGTACCGCGCCGAGATCGTCGGCCAGTGCGCCGGCCAGGGTCGTCTTGCCGGTGGCCGGCGTGCCGCCGACGAGGATTAGCCGGACCGCTCCGGCGCGCAGGTGCTGCAAGGTGAGGTCGGTGTAGGCGGCGACGTCGGCTGCCGCGGTCGGATCGCCTTGGGCGTGGCGCAGGCAGCCGACCTTGGCTCGTACGAACGCCCGATAGGCGATGTAGTGGTGCCGCAACGTCGCCGGTGCGGCGTCGCCGCTGAACTCCGCATACCAGTCGAGGAAGTTCCTGGCGAGCTGTGGGGCGCCGAGCCGTTCGATGTCCATGGCCAGGAACGCGGCGTCGTCGAGCACGTCGACGTAGCGCAACCGGTCGTCGAACTCCAGGCAATCCAGGACCCGCGGGCCGTCGGCGAGGCAGAAGATGTCGTCGGTGATCAGGTCGGCGTGCCCGTCGACGATGTGCCCGCTCGCGATCCGTTCGTCGAACAGGTGCTCGCGGCCGGCGACGAACCGGTGTGTGCGCTGCTCCACCTCCGCGGCGGCGCCGGCGGCAAGGACACCGCCGTGGAATGCCCGCAATTGTTCGAACGTCGCGTCCCACCGCCCGAGGAGGGCGTCGCGGGTGCCTTCGGCGGAGATCGCCGGCCCGCGCTGTGCCGTGGTGTGGAACGCCGCGAGCATCCGCGCTAGGTGTCGCAGGTCGTCGGCGACCGGTGCGCCCGTCCGGATCAGGGTCGACAGCCGTCGCTCCGTGGGCATCCGCCGCATCACTACGAGGTGATCGCACGGCTGGCCGTCGGTGCCGAGTATGTCGGCGACGCCGAGATAGACGTCGGGCGCCAGCCGCCGGTTGAGCGTCACCTCGCGGTGGCAGACCGCTTCACGGTCGGCGCGGCGGCGGAAGTCGAGGAAACCGAGGTTGACCGGCTTCTTGAGCTTGTACGCGCGGTCGGCGATGAAGAACACGATGGCGGCGTGTGTCTCGATGACCGTCGTCTGCTCGGAGGGTGCCATGGTTCACCTCATCCCTCGCGGTGCCGTCAACTCCACCATGTCGGTCAGCCGGCCGCCGCGGTAGAGAGCAACGGCATCACCAACGGGACCAATGGCACTGGGCCGGTGCTCCCAGCCAGGACTGCAATGGACGTGTCACCGGCTGAAGGAGGTGTGCCGTCATGGTCCACGCACGAACCTGGACGGTCGAGATCAACATCAGCGAGCACGAGGACGAACGCCGTACCCACGCCGACGCTGTGCTGCGCAGCAGCCGTCCGCTTTTGCGGGGTGAGGGCGACGCGCGCCGCCGGCCCTCCGACAAAGAGGTGCCGGAGATCGGCGACGAACTGGCCACGGCCCGGGCGCTGGCCGACCTGGCCTACAAGCTGCTGGATGTGTCCGCGGGCGACATCGAACAGTTCACCCACCGGCCCGTACATCTCACGTCCTGATCTCCGCAATCGTGGCGACTCGCTGCCTGCCGGCCGCCTCGCCAGGGCCACTGGTCCATCGCGTGAGGGCCAACGACCCTGGCCTGCAACTCGCCTGGGGGGCTGTGCTGGAAATAGGGGACGCGGCGAAGGAGGCTGGCGATGAGTGACCTCGACAGGCAGAAAGTGGAACATGGGGCCCAACAACACGCCGGCGACACCCGGTATGCCACGCGCTACAGCGAAGCCGTCAACCGCTACCTCGGAGCCATCGGATACCAGGAGGCCGGCCGCGCCGCGCGTAAACCCGAACCTCGCGTGGACATCGTCAAGCCTCGCGCCGGAACCGTCGTGGTCGGCGTGGACGAGACCCCAACCAGCTACACCGCGGTCGACCATGCCGCGATCGAGGCCGAGCTGCGCGGCTGGGACCTACGTCTGCTGCACGTGCAACACGCTGGGGGATTACGCAGCGGCGCGCGCGACGCCGGCGCCCGGCTGCTGGAGCGGATGACCGACCGGGTACACGCGTATTCGCCGACGGTCGCCGTGACCAGCCGGATCACCATCGGGGCGGCAGCACCGCTGCTGCTGTCGGACACGCATGACGCGAGCTTGGTCGTGGTCGGCCACCGGCACAGCGCGGCCGGCACCGCCTTCGGCCTCAGCGTCGGCGACCGGGTCGCCGCGCACCACACCGGCCCCGTTCTCGTCGTACGGGTGCCGGGCTGGCCGCCTGGGCCCGACTTCGGCACGCGGCCGATCGTCGTGGGCGTTGACGAATCGCCGACGTCGCAGCGAGCAATCGACTTCGCGATCGACGAGGCACACGTCCGCGGCTGCGACGTCGTCGTGCTGCACGCGGCCGGCCAGCACGGCGCTGGCAAGGAGCGTCTGGAGACGTACGACGGTATTCAGATCCACCACCGCGACCTGACCGGCGATCCGGTGCCGGCGCTGATCGACGCCTCGGGCACCGGGGCAGCCGTCGTCATCGGCCGTCGCGGATTCGGCGGCGCCCTGCTCGGCTCGGTCAGCCAAGCGATGATCCAACACGCACTATGTCCAGTCTTCCTCGTCGGGTAGCTGGCAAGCCACGGTGTCCCGCAGTGCCGGGACTTTCGCCCCTGATCGTTACCGCCTGATCTGCCTAACGTGAGTTGTGGAGGATGCGTTCGCTCCTCCGATCGGCGATGTCGATCGCAGATGTGGGGAGGCGCGTCGTGCAGCGGCTTTTGGTTCTCGGCGGTGGAACGGCTGGCACGATGGTGGCGAACAAGCTGCGTCGCCGGCTGGACCGCGCGGATTGGCGGATCACTGTCGTCGACCACGATGACGTGCATCTGTACCAGCCGGGTCTTCTCTTCATTCCGTTCGGCAACACCCATCCCGAGGGCATCGTCAAGCCTCGCCAGCAGCTCCTGCACGATGGGGTCGATCTCGTCCGCGGTGAGATCGCGCGGGTCGACGCGGACGCGAACACGGTCATCCTGGCCGGCGGGCGGGAGTTGCCGTACGACCAGCTGGTCATCGCGACCGGAGTGAGCCCGCGCCCCGATCAGACCCCGGGGATGCTCGGCCCGCAGTGGCGGCGCAGCATCTTTGACTTCTTCACCCTTGACGGCGCGACCGCGCTGAAAACCGCCTTGGACGCGTTCGACGGCGGCCGGCTGGTCGTGCACATCACCGATATGCCGATCAAATGTCCGGTCGCTCCGCTGGAGTTCGCGTTTCTCGCCGAGGCGTACTTCCGCAGGCGGGGGATGCGCGACCGGGTCGAGATCGTCTTTGTGACGCCGCTGGCGGGTGCCTTCACCAAGCCGATCGCCGCGGAGCATCTCGGCTCGATGCTCGACGAACGCAAGATCGCCCTCGAGTCCGACTTCCTCGTCGAGCGCATCGACAGCGACACCAAGACCTTGATTTCGTACGACGAACGGCAGGTTCCGTTCGATCTGCTCGTGACCGTCCCGCTGAACATGGGTGCCGATTTCGTGGCCCGTTCGGGGCTCGGCGACGAGTTGAATCTCGTGCCGGTCGACAAGCACACCTTCTTGTCCACCCGGTACGGCAATATTTTCGCGCTCGGCGACGCGAACAACATCCCCACGTCGAAGGCCGGTTCCGTCGCGCATTTCTCGGTCGAGGTGTTCGCCGAGAACTTCTGTCAGCACATTGCTGGGCGGCCGATGACTGGCAGCTTCGACGGGCATGCGAACTGCTTCATCGAGTCGGGCGACGGCAAGGGCCTGCTCATCGATTTCAACTACGACACCGAGCCGCTGACCGGAGCCTACCCGCTGCCGGTGATCGGGCCGTTCGATCTGCTGAAACAGAGCGCCCGCAACCATTGGGGCAAGCTGGCGTTCCGGTGGATCTACTGGCATGTCCTGCTGCCCGGCCGGCCGATACCGCTGCCGGCGCGGATGTCCATGACCGGTAAACACCAACCTGCGAAGGAGCCGCAATCATGACTGTCGCCACCATCGGCGAGACACCGGTGCATGTGGACGCCGAGGGCTTCCTCACCGAGTACGCCGAATGGAACGAAGCGTTGGCCGCCCAGCTCGCCGCGCGGATCGGGATCGACCTGAGCGACGCGCACTGGAAGGCCATCCGGTTCCTGCGCGACGACTTCCCGGCCCAGGGCGAGACCGCCACGCTGCGCCGGGTGTCCACCCTCGCCGGTATCCCGATCAAAGAACTGTTCGCGTTGTTCCCCGGCAAACCGGCCAAGAAGATGGCCTACATCGCCGGGCTCCCCAAGCCGCACGGCTGCGTGTGAAAGAAGGCGCTGTCATGACAACCGAGACCACCGCCCCCGCGGTCGTGCCCGACTTCGGCGACACCGCGTCCGCCGGCCGTAAGCTGGCCATCATCTGCTCCAAGGGCAACTTGGACATGGCCTACCCGGGCCTGATCCTGGCCAATGCCGCCCTCGGTGAGGGAGTGGAGACGCATCTGTTCTTCACGTTCTGGGGCTTCGACATGATCACGAAGTCGCGGATGGGCGATCTGAAGTTCACCATGCTCGGCAACACCGCTACCCATCTTCCGCAAGGGTTGGGCGGCCTGCCCGGGGTGACCGCGATGGCAACCAGGCAGATGAAGAAGCAGATCCACGACGTCGGGGTGCCGGAGGTGCCGGAGTTCTTGACCCAGATCGTCGACTCCGGCGGGCACCTGTGGGCCTGCCGGATGTCCGCGGACATGATGCATCTGGACGAGAGCGACCTGTTCGAGGAGGTCGAGGGCATCATCAGCGCCGCCGACTTCATCGAGAAGACCGAGGGTGCCCAACTCCTCTTCATCTGAGTTGAGCTGTCTGGCCGGTGCCGATGAGCGGCACCGGCCCGTTGCGCAAAGGTGGCGGCGTTTACGCGCGGGGAGCCTCGCGAATCACCGCGACGGTGCAGGCGCAATGGTGCAGCAGGTGCTGGCTCACCGATCCGAGCAGCATCCCCCGGATCGGACCTCGGCCGCGGGTGCCGACCACCAGCAGTTGCGCGGTCGCGCCGGCCTGTGTCAGGGCGCGCGCCGGGTGGTCCACGACTACTTCGTAGGTGAGCTTGACCTGTGGATACCTCTCCTCCCAGGTCGACACGAGCTCCCGCAGGTTCTCCCGCTCGACCGCAGTGACCGACCCGATGACCTCCGGCGTGCTTTCCCAGATGCCGGCGACCGGCGGCCAGGCGCGGATCACCCGAAGCGGGACGCTGCGGCTGGCCGCCTGGTCGAAAGCGAAGCCGAGCGCGAGCTGGGCGGCGGGGGAGTCGTCCACGCCGACCACGATGGGAGCGGTGCCGGCGGCGTTGCCGCGGACCACGATCACCGGGCAGTGGGCGTGGGCGCTGACAGCGACGCTGACGGAGCCGAGCAGGCCGGTTGCCGCGCTGTGCCCGTGGCTGCCGACGACGACGAGGCTGGCTTCGGCCGATCGCTCGATGAGGGTCAGTGCGGCGCTGGCGTTGACGATGGAGATGTCGGCGGGTACGTCGGGGTGGCTGAGCCGGGCGGAGGTGACCGCGTCGTTCAGCGCGCCTTTGATGGCCCGGTCGGTTTCGCCGTCGGGCCAGACCGCTGGGGCCGGGATTGTCGATGCTGCTGGTGCCCAGGTGGGCCATTCGTAGGCGTAGAAGAATTCGACCCGTGCGCTTGTTCGGGCGGCCTCGTCGAGGGCCCAGGCCGCAGCGGCCCGCGAATCGGGCGAGCAGTCGTAGCCGACGATGATCTTCCTGGTCATGTGACAGTCCTTTCAGGCACATCCGTTGTGCGCAGGCGTGACGATTCCTCTTTAGATCGTCGGCTGCAGCGAACGGTCCGGGCAGGGCGGCAGGTCCCGTCCCCGGGGGCCACTCGGCCCTGACCGCGATGCGGCCGGCTGCCTACCGTCGAGGGTGGACCTGAGGAGGTCGGCGATGAAGCTGTGGCGTGTGGATGACGTCATGACGAAGGACGTTGTGGCGGTCCAAGAGGACACCCCGTACCGGGATGTTGTGAATGTATTGATCGAGCGTCGGGTGAGTGCGGTCCCGGTGATCGACCGGTTCAACCGCGTCGTCGGCGTGGTGTCGGAGGCCGACCTGCTGCACAAGGTGGAGGCCGGCGGGGAGGCGAAGCCGCGGATCTTCGAGTCGCGGCGCCGGCGTGGCGAACGCGCCAAGGCCGGCGGGCGGACCGCCGGTGACGTCATGACGTCGCCGGCACTGTGCGTGCTGCCGTCGATGGCCGTCGCGGCAGCGGCGCGCCGGATGCACGAGGAACAGGTGAAGCGCCTGCCGGTCGAGGATGACCTGGGCCGGCTCGTCGGCATCGTGACGCGTAGTGACCTGCTGAAGGTGCATCTGCGTTCCGATGCCGCGATCCGGCAGGACGTGGCGGAGGAGGTGTTCCGGCAGATTCTGTCGATCGAGCCGGGCAAGGCCAGCGTCACAACCACCGACGGCATCGTCACGCTGGACGGGCGGACCCACTTCCGGTCGACTGCGGACAAGGCGCTGCGGCTGACTCGGCAGGTGCCCGGCGTCGTCGACGTGATCGGCGAGCTCAGCTATGACGTCGACGACCGGCTGGCCGTCGGCTCCGAGGTAGGAACCCCGTTCGGCATAGCATGACTGACTGCACCGGGCGCCGCGGGACCTTCGCCGTCAGAGGCGAAGGTCCCGCTCGCGTTTGCGTCATCGCGTGGCATAGGCGGCCAGGCCGGCGAGCAGGGCGGAAAGGCCGGCTTTCGCGTCGGAGAAGAGCATCGCGGTTTTCGGATCGGTGTAGAGCTCGTTGTCGATGCCGGCGTAGCCGTGGCCGAGGGAGCGCTTGATGACGATGACGCTCTTGGCCTTGTCGACGTCGAGGATCGGCATGCCGGATACGGCGTTGCCCGGGCGCCGGGCGGCGGGGTTGGTGACGTCGTTGGCTCCGACGACCAGCACCACATCCGTACGCGCGAACTCGGGGTTGATTTCCTCGAGGTCTTTGAGCTCTGTATAGGGTGCGTTGGCCTCTGCCAGGAGCACGTTCATGTGTCCCGGCATGCGGCCCGCCACCGGGTGGATGCCGTAGCTGACATCGACGCCGCGTTCGGTGAGTGCCTGGGCCAGGGCGACGACCTCATGTTGAGCCTGCGCTGCGGCCAGGCCGTAGCCGGGGACGATCACGACCTTCGCGGCGTACGCGAGCTGGATGGCCGCGTCGTCGACGGTGATCTCGCGGACGGGTCCGGTCGCGCCCGCGCCGGAGACTGGCGTGGCGTCGTCGCCGGTGCCGAATCCACCGGCGATGATCGCGCCGATCGAGCGGTTCATCGCGTCGGCCATCAGCTTCGTGAGGATCGCGCCGGCCGCCCCGACGAGGGCGCCCGCGATGATCAGTGGCGTGCTGCCGAGCACGAATCCGGCCATCGCCACGGCGGTACCGGTGAACGCGTTGAGCAGTGAGATGACCACCGGCATGTCAGCGCCGCCGATGGGCAACGTCATCAGCACGCCGATGCCCAGCGCGGCAACGGTGATCACGGCCAGCCCGGAAATGCTGCTGTGGCCTGTCAGGAACATCCCGGCGAGCGTCGCGACAACGAGGGCCAGCAAGATGTTGACGGTCCGGCCGCCACGCATCAGGATCGGCCGGCCGGGCACGAGGCCGGCGAGCTTGCCCGAGGCGATCAGCGATCCGCTGAACGTGACGCCGCCGATGACGACATCGAGGACGATGGTGAGGGTGGTCTGCAGCGGCAGCCGGGCGAGGCTGCCCGCGTGCTCGACTGCGTCGCCGAGCGCGATGAGGGCCGCGGCGCCACCCCCGACAGCGTTGAACAGGCTGACCAGTTGCGGCATGTCGGTCATCTTGACCCGGCGGGCGGTGAGCAGCCCGGCGATCGTTCCGCCGGCGACCCCGACCGCGAGGGCTGCCACGGCGAAGGCCGTGATCTCGTGGTCTCGCGCGAGCACCGCGACGGTCGTCGCGACCGCGGCGGCCATGCCGGCGGCGGAGAGCTGGTTTCCGCGCCGCGCTGTCGCGGGCGCGTTCATCAGGTGCAGGCCGAGCACGAAGCACGCGGCACAGGCCAGATAGACAAGATGGACGCTGCTGGTGAAGGCGTTCATGACCGGACCGCCGCTCGGGTGTGGAACATGGCCAGCATCCGATCGGTGACGATATAGCCGCCCACCACGTTCATCGCGGCGAAGGCAGCGGCGACCAGCAGGAGCAGGTAGCCGGCCAGGGTGGTCGTGCTGGCGGCCAGGACCATGACGCCGACGATGACGACGCCGTGGATGGCGTTCGCGCCGGACATCAGCGGCGTGTGCAGGGTCGCCGGGACCTTGCTGATGACTTCGAAGCCGACCAGCAGGCTGAGCGTGAAGACCGTGATGTCGGCCAGCAGCAACGGGCTCATGATTGTTCCTCCTTTTCGAGAGTTGCCCGCACCTGCGGGTGGACGACCTGGCCGTCATGGGTGACGACCACGCCGGCCTGGATCTCGTCGGCGAGGTCGACGGTGAACGCCTCGTCGCGGATGAGGTGGCCGAGAAGGGCACAGATATTGCGCGAGTACGCCGTGGAGGCCGCCTGTGGCACCGTTGCGGCCAGGTTGCCGGCTCCGATGATCGTGACGCCTTTCGGTGTGACGACGGTGGCGTCCGGTTGGGAGCCGGCCACGTTGCCGCCGTGTTCACTCGCGGCCAGATCGACAACCACGGTGCCCGGACGCAGGGCGTCCATCGCCTCCGCCGAGACCAGCAGGGGCGGGCGCCGGCCCGGGACCTGGGCCGTGGTGATGACGATGTCGAAGCGTCCGATCGCGGCACTGAGCGACCGCTGCTGGGCGGCCGTCTCGTCCGCGGTGAGCCGGCGGGCGTACCCGCCCTCGCCGGTGCCGGCCGGCCCGGGCAGTTCGAGAACGGCGGCCCCGGTCGAGGCGATGTCCGCGACGGCGGCTTGGCGCACGTCATATCCGGTGACCATGGCACCGAGGCGCCGAGCCGTGGCTATCGACTGGAGCCCAGCGACGCCGGCACCGATGACGAGTACCTGGGCTGGGCGGGTCGTGCCAGCTGCCGTCATCAGCATGGGGAGATAGCCCGCGTACGCCGCGGCCGCGACCAGCACCGCCTTGTAGCCGGCGACGTTGGCCTGCGAGGTGAGCGCGTCCATCGCCTGCGCCCGGCTGAGCGTACGGGGGAGCAGGTCGAGGCTGACCGCGGTGATCTTCGCGTCGGCGAGTTGCCGGGCGAGGCCGGGATCGATTCGCAGGGCGAGCAGCGCTTGCCCCTCCTGCAGACTGCCGGTGTCCGCCGGCGGCGAGACGCAGAGCAGCACGTCGCTTTCCGCGTACACCTGATCGCGGGTCGCTGCCGCAGCGCCCGCTGCGGTGTAGGCGGCATCGTCGAACCATGCCTGTTCTCCGGCGCCTGTCTCGACTAGGACACGCAGGTTCTGTTTTTCGAGGCGGGAGGCGCCGTCGGGGGTGAGCGCGACCCTGCGCTCACCCGCCGCGGTCTCCCGGAGCACACCGACTGTCGTCATCATTTCTCCAGGGGATGTCGGAGCTGTCAGAACAGTCCGAGGGGCTCGTCGCTGTAGCTGACGAGCAGGTTCTTGGTCTGGCTGTAGTGGTCGAGCATCATCCGGTGGTTCTCCCGGCCGATGCCGGAGATCTTGTAGCCGCCGAAGGCTGCGCCTGCGGGGTACTGGTGGTAGCAGTTGGTCCAGACCCGGCCGGCCTTGATCCCCCGGCCCATCCGGTACGCCCGGTTGCCGTCGCGGGTCCACACGCCGGCGCCGAGGCCGTAAAGCGTGTCGTTGGCGATCGCGAGCGCGTCGGCCTCGTCGGTGAACGTGGTGACGGCGAGCACCGGCCCGAAGATCTCTTCCTGGAACACCCGCATCCGGTTGTGTCCCTTGAGGACGGTCGGCTGGTAGAAGTAGCCGTCGGAGAACTCGCCGCCGAGGTCGGCGCGGCTGCCGCCGATGAGGACTTCCGCGCCCTCGGCGCGGCCGATGTCGACGTACGAGCCGATCTTTGCGAGTTGGGCGGCGGACACCTGCGGCCCTAGTTGGGTGGTGGTGTCGAGCGGGTCGCCTTGGCGGATGGCAGCGATCCGGTTGAGCGCGCGTTCCATGAACTCGTCGTAGATGTCGCGCTGGATCAGCGCACGCGACGGGCAGGTGCAGACCTCGCCCTTGTTGAACGCGTACAGCACGAGGCCTTCGACTGCCTTGTCCAGGAACTTGTCGTCGTGTGCCAGCACGTCGGAGAAGAAGATGTTCGGCGACTTACCGCCGAGCTCGACGGTGGACGGGATGAGGTTCTGGGCCGCGTACTGCATGATCAGCCGGCCGGTCTCGGAATCCCCGGTGAAGCCGATCTTCGCGATCCGCGGGCTGGTGGCCAGGGCCTTGCCGATTTCGGCGCCGGGCCCGGTGACGACGTTGATCACGCCGGGTGGGACGACGTCCTCGATGACCTCGAGCAGTTTCAGGATCGACCACGGTGTCGGCGAGGCGGGCTTGAGCACAGAACAGTTCCCGGCGGCAAGCGCGGGGGCGAGTTTCCACGCGGCCATCAGCAACGGGAAGTTGAACGGGATGATCTGGCCGACGACGCCGAGTGGCTCGCGGAAGTGGTAGGCGACCAGGTTCTTGTCGATCTCGGTGGAGCGTCCTTCCTCCGCGCGGACGGCGCCGGCGAAGTAGCGGAAGTGGTCGACGACCAGCGGCAGGTCGGCAGCCAGCGTCTCTCGGACGGGTTTGCCGTTCTCCCAGCTCTCGGCGACCGCGAGCATCTCCTTGTTCTTGTCGATGGCGTCGGCGACGGCGTTCAGCACCTCGGCGCGGGCGGTGGCTGACAGCTCGCCCCAGCCGTCCTTGGCCGCGTGTGCCGCGTCGAGGGCGAGTTCGACGTCCTCACCGGTGGAGTGCGCGACCTCAGTAATGGCGCCGGAGGTGGCCGGGCTGAGGTCGGTGCGGTATCCGCCGCGCGTCGGCGCGAGCCACTTGCCGCCGATGAAGTTCTCATATCGCGGTGCAACCTCGACGATGCTTCCGGTCCTGCCCGGGGGGATGTACTTCATGGCTCCTCCTGATGTGCCTCCTGGATCCGGACATCGGGTCCACACTCACCCAACGCCGGCGGGGACGGCATGATCAGGGCCATCGGTCCCGATGATCACGCCGAAAGACTCGACCTGGCGCGGTCATGGGGTGTGCTCGTTCGCGGGTGGGGTCGCTCCGCTCGCCCGATCGGGTCCTTCGACCCTGATCCGGGCCGCGCGGAGGCGACAGGCTGAGGGTGTCCAGAGCCTGGAGGGAACAATGACCTACCGTATCGCGATCAACGGCTTCGGCCGGATCGGCCGCAACTACCTGCGCGTCATGCTTGGACAGGACCTGTCCAACGCGGGCTTCCAGGTGGTCGCGATCAACGACCTGTACGACGCTGCGACGCTGGCCCATCTACTCGAGTACGACTCGACCTTCGGCCGTCTCGGCACCGAGGTGGGATATGCGGACGACAGCCTGTGTGTCGGCTGGCACACGATCCCGATCTTCTCGGAGCGCAAGCCCGACGCACTGCCGTGGGCAGACCTCGGCGTCGACCTCGTCATCGAATCCACCGGCAAGCTACGCGCCCGCGACGACGCTGCACTGCATCTCAAGGCGGGCGCCGGCCGGGTGCTGATCTCGGCGCCGGGCAAGGGCGTCGACGCGACCCTCGTGCCGGGGGTCAACGACGACAGTTACGACCCGGTCAAGCACCAGATCGTCTCCGCGGCGTCATGCACGACGAACTGCGTCGCCCCGCTGGCCAAGCTTTTGCACAGCGCGTTCGGCATCGAGCGTGGCTACCTGACCACTGTGCACGCCTACACCAACGATCAGAACGTCCTCGACGCCCCGCACAAGGACGCGCGCCGGGCCCGCGCGGCCGGGGTGAACATCATCCCGACCAGCACCGGTGCGGCGAAGGCCGTAGGCCTCGTCCTGCCTGAGCTGGCGGGCCGGCTCGACGGTGTGGCGCTGCGCGTGCCCGTGGTGGACGGTTCGATCAGCGACCTCACGCTCGAGCTCGGCGTCGAAGTCACCGCGCAGCAGATCAACGCGGTCGTCGCGGAAGCCTCCGCGCCGGGACAGCCGATGCACGGCATCATCCGCTACACCGAGGCGCCGATCGTGTCGACCGACATCGTCGGCGACCCGGCGTCCTGTGTCTTCGACGCCACACTGACGCAGGCGCAGGGCCGCCTCGTCAAGGTCTTCGGCTGGTACGACAACGAGTGGGGCTACACCAACCGCCTCGTCGACCTGACGAAGAAGATGGCCGAGCGGCAGTGACAATCTCGTAACCGGAGCCCAAGCGCCAAGGAGGCGTCGCGATGAAAACCCCGATAGTGCTCGGCGCAGTAGCCGCTGCGGTGTTTTACTCGCCGCCGGTCCGCCGCTGGTATCTCACCTGGGGTGCCACACCGCAGGAGGTGAGCGCCGCCATGCCCGGCGACGACCTGCTGCCGGAGCCCGAGCTGCTGTCCACCCGCGCGGTCACCGTCGACGCCCCACCTTCGGCGGTCTGGCCATGGCTGGTGCAGATGGGCAGCGGCCGCGGCGGCGCGTACACCTACGATTGGATCGAGAACCTGTTCGGGCTCGGGATGCACAGCGCCGACGAGATCCTGCCGGAGTTCCAGCACCTCGCGGTCGGTGATGTGCTGCCCATCGGAGCGAAGGGCCCCGGCCTTCGAGTCGAGATCAGTGACCCCGAGCGGACACTGGCGTTCCGCTCCGAGGACAGCAATTGGGTCTGGATCTTCGACCTGCTTCCTTCCGGCGCGGGAACTCGGCTGGTGAGCCGGAACCGGATCGCCACGCCGGCTGCCTCGTGGGCGCGACGGCTGGTCAACCGGGCTGTCATGGAGCCGGGCAGCCTGGTCATGGAGCGCCGGATGCTGATCGGCATCAAGGAACGGGCAGAGCGGTCCGCTCCGACTCCCGAACCCCAAACCGTCTAGCACCAGTACGCCGGAACCTGGCTGTCCCGCCTCGAGGTCACCGGGTTCCGGCGTCATCTCACCGGACGGGGTTTCCACCAGCAGTCAGCGCGGCGAGTTCCTGCCGCAGCGACTGTGCCAGCAGCGGCAGATCCGGGCATCGGTCAGGGTCGGCCACCGCGGTGACGGTGAGAGATCCGGCGTAGGACAGCGCCGGAAAGGCCACGGTGATGTTCGTATTGCCGCCGACCACGAGCGGGATCATGGAGCGTACCGGCATACCGCCGAAGCTCACCGGCTGCTCTGGCCCGCGCACATAGCTCACGAGGGTGTGCAGGCGGCGCTGGTGTTCCATGTACCAGCGGTAGCCGCCCAGTGCGGCGACAAACCGGAATACGGCACCCAGCACGGCGATGGGCGCCGGACCGGTTGCCAGCTCGCGCCGCCGCCGCACGAGGTCGGCCACGCGGGCGATCCGTTCCGGGCGGGATCCGGCGGTCGGCACGGCGACGACCAGAGGGCTGACCGCGTTGCCGGTGCCCGCCGCGCGGTCTCCGGCCACCGGCACCGCGACGATCATGGCCGGCACCTTCTCACCTCGCTGTTCGAGCACCGTCGACAGCGCACCGGCCACCGCGGTCAGTAACGCGGCGTTGACCGTTCCGCCGTGCCGGTGGGCGGTCTCGCGCAGACCGGCCAAATCCGTGCGGACTGTCGCCGCGCTTCGCCTGTCGCCGGTGCGGGCGATCAGGGAACAGGGTTCGGCTCGGGCCGGTGAGATACCGCCGCCGGCCGCCATGGCCGAGCGAAGCCTCCGCCAGTTCACGCTGATCTCCCGCACCGCACGCAGCCGGGAGGACAGCGCGTCCGCCGCCAGGCGGATGACCGGTGGCGGGCGGCGTGGCATGTCCGGGCCCGGCACGATGGTCCTGCCGTCGACGAGTTGATCGAGCACGGCCAGCCCGCCGAGCCCGTCGGCGAGGACGTGGTGGACCACCAGGACGACCGCGGTGCCGCCGGCGGCCAGCCCGTCGACGAACCCGGCGCGCCACAGCGGGCGGTCCCGCGGCAGCGGTTGCATCACCAGCGGGAGGACGGTGTCCAGCAAGGCGGCGTCGTCTCCGGGCTCCGCGCAACGAACGGCCCGCATGTGCCGCCGCACGTCGAAACCGTCGTCGTCGATCCAGATCGCCCGGCCGCACCCCGGTGGCGTGCGGGCCAGACGTTGCCTCAGCCGGGGCACACCGCGCACTCGCTCATCGAGCAACTGCTCAGCAGCCCGCGCGTCGATGACGCCGTCCAGCACCAGCACGACGGCGAACTGCTCGGGCACCCGGCCGGCATC
>Ga0307516_10000970_pt1 | contig 39624 bp, 26 predicted proteins | sample 19_EM_MG_FD_203310 | JGI IMG/M metagenome (GOLD analysis project Ga0307516, IMG submission 203310) | Populus trichocarpa ectomycorrhiza microbial communities from riparian zone in the Pacific Northwest, United States - 19_EM | ecosystem: Host-associated > Plants > Roots > Unclassified | place... | reverse complement strand
CACGATGGGGGTAGTTCATGCCACGTCTAGGATACGTTGAATATGTTATTTAACCTCGTCGGTAGATAATGGATGGTTTACCAGGCAACACATGTTCCCTTGAGAGGTTTTTTTTTTTTTTTTTTTAATGAAAATGATCGCAGATATGTTTTCCATAGTTATCAAATCCAAAGTAAATTGGAAAATCCACTAGATAAATCGTCGGTTTGGAGTCTTGGTTGGATTGCTGGTCTACAAATTGAACAATTAAAACTTGATTGGTCCAAGTAAAATACACTAATGTGTATGTTTGGCTTTGGTTTAGAGGTTATTTATGTTTTATTTATTTATTCTAGAAATACAGAGTAGATAAGTGATCATAAATGTTTAGTTATATATAACATGCAATTTATATAATTAAAGTAAACTTGCAATAAAGATCAAATAGAATCCTAGTATGCAATTATTGAAAGCTCTTATATTAATTGTTGGGAAATAAAGACACAAATATTTAAATATTTTGACTGTTTATTGATTAATTCACACTATTAATACACCCTTCAAAACATTGAATACATTGGCTTTTATATTTAATGAAAAATTACAACCTTTAACTATCATAATCTAATTATGATTCTAACCAAACATTTCAATAAGAATTCTAATTAACATAAATCCTTTTTTAATAAGATTCCAACTTAGATTAGAATTATAAGAATATCTAACAATCTCTCCCTTAAACAAATATTTTTAAACACCCAATTTAAAAATGATGAACTCTTCTTTAACCTTGTCTTGAATATCCATTTTACATTAATGATCTTTTGTTCTTTCAAAAAGTTCTCCAACTTCGAATTTTTTTCAATCACATTACTTTCATTATTCTTATCTTTTTCTACTTTGTTTCTTTTACGGCATCATCGAATATAACAAGATTACAATATGATAATAAAGCAAAATACGTAAGTGAATTATCGGATTGATTGATTATAGTTACCTCATAATCACTCATCGATATAGGCTTTTTTCTAACACGTTATGATTGTTGATCATTATATGTTGATGTTGCAAATGCATTTTGATCATCTACTAGTTGTGATGCATCCTTTAAAGACCTTTTTCTTTTTCTTATTATTTATTTTCTTTATATATAGAGCAACTTGTTTCAACTCTTTTTATGCCTTTCTCTAAGAGAAGCAATATGTTAAAGCTCGCTTTTCTTTTATGGCTCAAAAGATTTTTATTTATCCTTTAAATAGCTTTTTATCTTTACACGTCTTTTAATCAATAGTGTTTTTTAGTTCCTCTTCTCCATCTTAATGCCCAACAAGAAATCTGCATGTTCCTTCTGGATCCTAATGAACTATTCAAAGCATTTTTGCTCCATTTTATTTATGAAATCTTTACGCTCACAATTAAACGACTCAACATCTTATTTATGTTGATCTCATATTGCTTTCTTCTACAGTTTAAGGCTATCATGCTTATTTATTAGCAACTTGAAAACAACTTCTCTATACTGGGCTATATGTTTAGCTTCCTTCCTTACTATTTTTTTCCATTAACTAACTTCCACTCAATTTCAAATTTTTCTTTTTATTTTTCACTCTATCTTTCTAAGCCATAAGTTCTAGAATCTAAGCCTCAAGAGTGTTTAAGTACCATAAATTTTGTTAATTTTTCTCATTCATATGACAAGCCACATGTTGACTAAAAAATGATACTCATTTAAGGTTGTAACCATGTTTTAAGGTATTACATTTATTCACTTGATAATGATCTCTCCAAATAAAGAAATTGTTAATCATATTTAGGATATTAGATCTATTATAAACTACATCAATAAATACAAAAATAAAAAATATATATAAAAAATTTTAATTTCACATGATTTTGATAACATATTTAATTTATAAATCATGTGAAATTTTTTTTCAGTGCTTGAGTTTCTTGGTTGTCTATAACAATTACACTTGTGACTAGATGTCATTTTAAAACTACAACAATACAAATATTATATGGTTATTAATTTTAAAATTTATAAAATTAATTGAGATGTATGCAAGTTGGTCTGAATATTCACATTAATAAAAAAATTATAAAAATCTTGTTTGGAAATGATTATGTTTATTTATATATATATATATATATAGAGTTTTTTTAGAAATATTTTGAATTAAAAAATATTAAATTAAAAAATTTTATATTGTAATATTTAAAATAAAAAAAAATATTTTAATATTATTTCAAATAAAAACTATTAAAAAAAAGGCATCCTAGACTTGAAACTGTCAGGCACCCGGTTTCTACTGCTCGACGGCAATTTACTCAGCTGAACGAGGCTTTGCCAATTCGGTCACTCTTGATTTCAACTATTTCAACGCTCTCAATTCCACGACCCATCACAACAATTTTCAAAGGGAGACAGACAGGCACATACATGCCTTGCCCCCCCACAACTCCTTTTTTTACCACCAGTTTTCAGGTAACGATCACAATTACAACTTCTCCTCCGCTGTCTCTTTCACTTTTATCTCTGTTTTCTTTTTTCTTTGGGTGCAAAGGAGAGAAAGGTTCAAATCCGAGACCACTAGGGGATATCAGAGCATGGGTGTCAGTTGAACTACAGCCTCATTGACTTGGTGTTCTTTTTGTCTACCATCGTGTGATCAAACAAAAAGTCTTTATTAAGTTTTTTAGACGTACTTCAAAGGGTTATATACGAGGGAGTGGAGTCACATAATTCATTCATAGATCAGATTAAGAAAAGATGTCCATGTGTATAGAGGCGACTGATAGTCTAGGTAGCTGCTTCCTATAAACTTATTGCACGGGACTTCATCGACAAACTCTTATTTAACCTGTAGTTATGGTCCGCCAAACTATTCTTCTTTCAGGAAAATTTACAAGCAGTTGATATGCATAATTACGTTGGAACTTATTTGTTGTAGAAAGAGGGGAGGAGTTCATGTGTTTTGCCTTTAATTTCCAGTTCTTACGTCACTCTTTAATGCCTTGGTAATTAGTTTGCTAAATGCCCTGGAGAATTTCATTACAAACCACTTTTTATTGTTATTGAATTTCCAGAATTTCTACTGATGGCTGACAATGAAATGTTTAAGTGGAGCAAAACTTAAAAGAGTATCCATACTTTGACATGACTTGGTAGTTTTGAGATTTTCCTCTAGCGAATTGAAGCAACAAGTTCAGTTGTAGCAAGAGTGTTGTTAAAACAGAAACCATTGCTTCTAGGATGCCTGATTTGTTATCTGGTCATAAGAAGAAAACTTCTTGAATTTAAATGGAGGTGCTTGACACCATCATAAATGCCATCCTAACAAACAACAATGAAGAAAGGTGCTGAGATGAAGATCCTTTTCGAATGGAATGCATTAATTCATATTGTATTATCAGTTTATGGGATATGTGGAAGTTTCTTCTTGCCAAACCAACCTGATTGTTTGTTTTGAGCCATCGTAAGTTTCTGTTTGAGTTTGTTTATGTGATAATATAAGAATCTTGTAACCAAGATTGTGTCTTTGCAATGGAAAACGAGGTCCTTTTAGTCCAACTAGCCTATTAAATTATTAATGATTCAAATGAAACTTTAAAAGCCAAAGTTCTGAAAACTAATGGAACCTTTAAAAAGAGCTTTCTAAATCTAATCTAGAAATTCTGTTGATCGACCTCTGAAAACCGAAGTTCGATGATACATTGTCAATTAACATTCTAATAATGCTGGGCTTGAATGTTATTGGAATTTGACTTGGCTGTAAAAAAAAGATCAATAATATTACAGCCTCCGAATGCTATGCTACTCAATGTTGAGAAATTTGCTCTGAGGAGGTGGATATGCTGATCTGCATAAATGAATTCCTTTTCTGTCCATCCAATTATACTTATAATGCTTCCTCGTAGCATATCCAGATCTCTCACAATTTGTTAAGTTCATTAATGCTCCTTTCAACTCTTAACATATCTAGAACACTTACACAGTTGCATTTAGTGATGTTATACGTGACCCATTGCACTCTTAGAATATACAGAACTCTTATATGAAATTAAATTTGTTAAATCACCTTTTGACCTTTGATGTCTCCCTATTTCTCATGCTTTATCTTCCTAAAGGTTTATCCAACCTCAGTGATGAATACGAACTGCGTGAATGGGCTTTGTAGGATATATGATTTCTGGATGTTGCCAATCTGCTTGTTTATGAAGCTGTTTTACTGATTTTTTTAATTTTTTTGATAATTAAAGTGCTTTAGTGATTTGAATATAAAATACAAACAAAATGGTTGTGAATGCCAAATTCATTGCTTCTCACTTAAATTGTCGTTTAGAGCGTAACATTTTGGCCATTATTCAACGTGTTTAGCAGTAACTTCTCGACTGTCGCAGCAACTGACACGGCAGTAGGCAGGTGTTGGATCGACGCTTTTGCAGTTGCATGCAGGCTCTCTTCTCCACTCTATTTAAACACGGGTTGCTGAAAGTCTCTTTGCAAGTCCATCCATCCATCTTTAGTTTCTTCACTTTTGTTATTGCTAAGCTTCCTTTTCTGCTTACAAAATCCTTGTAGTTTTCAATTCAAGAAACCATTGGATTCATAATGGCGATGAATGTTATTTTCATTTGCTGACATGGGAAATTTTCCATACCATAGCTTCCAGAGTCTTGCCTTAGTTGCTCTGTAAGTCAAGTGCACTTGTTCTGCATGCTTCTGACATGCAAATATCATTCCATCTATATTGCTCTATCATTATTATAATGCAAATCAAGATGCTGTCATTATGTCCATCTGGGGTATAATGTGCTCTTTATATCTCTATTAAGTAGATTTCATGCAGAAACTTTGTTCTATTTTCATGTCTATTATTTGATTCTTCTAATCATCTCATGTTTTTTTGTGTTGGATTACTTTGTATGGTTAGAATATTTTAATATCTAGATCATATTCCTGATTTTACCTAAGACAATAAATTTCTCTGTCAAGTTCAGGTGCCGATATTACTTCTTAGGCATCCTTGTCAAAATTCTGCTTCTTTTTATTTCTTACAACATGTAATTCAAGTGTGGTTATGCAAGGTGAAGAATCTGATAGGAAATCTTGTTGTGAAATTAACAGTATGGATGAAGATCATAGGAGGTCTAAATATTTAATTTCAATATCATTGCCATTGCCTATTGACAAAATTGGAAATAATGATAGTCATTTTAATTTCAATATCATTGCTTAAAGCAACCATTGAAGTTCGAAAAATTGTGATTGTGATTTACAGTTGTCAAAGAAAGTTAAGAAAAAATGCATCTTTTACATGTGTTCATGTATCATTTTGGCTTAAAGTTGAAGATTTTCTGTCTCTACCATTAAAAGGAAGGCTTTGATCTACCACTGCATGCATACAAAACTTAGGAAACAAACCTTCTGTTTAAAATTGGTGGTTCCTTCTGCTTCAATGTGTTGAAACTCTACAATGATGTTCTATTTATAATGGTAGAATTATCTGTTGGAATTGAAGTGATGCATGCATTTAATGCCCAAACAATAGGTTAGCCGAAATGGCTGAGGTTTTCATGTGGTAATAGATCTTTCAATTTTAAATCTTTTGTTGGCGCATGAGAAATCAATACATTTGCATCAACTTTAGTTCCACAAAAATGGCATGAAAGGTGATCTTCAAGACACATGGGAGCACTCATTTCTTTTTCATAATAGCATAAACTCAGACGTTATGTCAATTGGTCTTGATAAGAGGACTGATTATCTCGTGTTTTATCTAATGCAGTCAGCAGCTAGAAGCAGCTTTAAGCTGTGGACAATCTCAACTGTTGAAAAGCATGAGGGAGCTGACAACAAACTCATCCAAGGTGACTCTTTTCTATCCGAGGGCGTAGCTTAATCTAGTAAAGTTAATGCTCAATGAACTCTAAAGAGATCTAATCAAGAAAATTTTATTTTGACAAATATAATCCGAATCTTGCACTTTGATGCCCTTACTGATCAGCACATTTTAACTTCCAACACATTCATATTGGCATGTAGCCCCCAATTTATTTGTGTTTGTTCCATTGCATTGGCACCTCATATCAACTCTTTGGTGTATTTGACGACCGATTCTAAAGAATAGTCTGTTTTACGATCTCCATATGTTACATGTCTTGTAGATGTCCAAAGAGACAAATCAAATAGATCCTTGCGTGTCTTTGTTTCTTTTTGTCTGTGCACGCGTGTGTATTATATCTTGCTACTTTCTTTCTCTTGGTCTGAATATAATAATGATTGCTGCTTGGGGATGCCTTGCCTGGCATTTTAGAGGACTTCAGAATTTGCTTAAAAGAATTTTACTAATAATTCCTGTGATCGAGTGAGTCTTGATTAAGTGATTTGCAGTTTCAGTGTGACTGATCAAACTTTCCTTTAATCTCTCAAGTGTCATTGACTAGTCGCCATTTTAGTGAGTGTGATGTTCACTTTAGTCACTCAATCCTTGTATTGACTGTATGTTTTCTGATTTTCCAAATCTAAGCTCATAAATACACATTCACTTGATGCAGGATGGACTTGATGATGGCTTTGGTCCTCAGGCCATGACCAACCTGATGTCTACCAAGCCAAATAAGGCATCAAAATGGAAATACCAGGGAGTGGCTGAAAACCATGACAAACAATTTGCAACTTCAGTATTAGCCCCTCAATTTTACTCACATTCCAAACATTATTACCCTCTTTTACTCACATTCCTAACATTACATAACCCCTTATTTAGTTATAAAATTTAAATATAATATTTACTAAAACTGGCAAGAGTAGTACTTAGTAGCAAATTTTCTAGTTAATAAAACAAAGCTAAAAGAATGAAAATGCAATATGAGCAGAAGATTCAGCGTCGGTGCTGCCGAAAATTGGAAACTGACTGGAAGGGCCAGTTGAAAAAAGGTTCTCCATATCAAAATGGACACAGAGTATTGAATGATGAGTCTTTGGGGCTGTGTTAGCGATCAGAGAGAATCTTGTGTATGCATGTGTGAGTGATGTGTGTTTAAGTAGGTGTTTTGATTTCAAGTGAGCATACAATCTGGTAAGAAAGGGTTATGGGCGGTGCAAGGTGCTGCAAGTTGAATTTCACCATAAACCCTAAACCTTTCATTTAAAATAAGTAATTAGTATTTCCAGTGAGTTTCTTTCTAATAATTCAAGGCAGTAGAATCCCTGTGCATGAGAATAGACAATCATGGAGCTAGCACAGTACACAGGCTTTACGCTTTAACTTTTCCTACTACTCAACATTCTCACCAACGCTAGGTACACTGGCCTTAGTGTGTGCTGAAGAGAGAGAGAGACTGGCAAAGATGGTATATAGAGTGGGAGTGAGATGACTGTTGGCATTTGGTCATCAATGCATTGTTTTGCCATTATAGAATGGTTTTCTGTGCAAGGTTGGCCCAAGGGCTGCCACATTTAAATCAAAGCTGGCGCCAAGTTTCAAACCCTATGCCTCTCTGTCTGAGGTTCCTCACTGGTCAGTTGGGTATCCCAAAACCACCACCCTCCGGCCACTTGTCACTCTCTTCACGCTATTGCACTCTCTATTCAAACCCGTATTTGTTAAGTCTAGTCTTCTCTCCCTTCTTTTCTTTCTTCATGGCCTTTAACACCTGGGTTGTTTCAACAGGCAGCACCTCGCACCGCCCATGACCCTTTCTTACCAGATTGTATGCTCACTAGAAATCAAAACACCTACTTAAACAAACACACACACACACACAGGATTCTCTCTGATCGGTAACACAGCCCCAAAGACTCATCATTCACAACTCTCTTTGTGTCCATTTTGATATGGAGAACCTTTTTTCAACTTTATTCACCAGCACAGGCAACACCACCAATACCACCAATGCTAGCAACGCAATAATGGGTTGTCCTCAGAATTCCCAGTTCTCTTCTATGTATGGACCATTGAGCTACCATTCAACAGTACCTTCAAATTCCGTAACTCAGTCAAACTGCGTTCCGCCACAGTACTATATGCCAGCGCCTTGTGAAAGTCGACAAAATCCATACACGCATTCTCTAGAGAAGCCTAGCCATCATACACCATCTGCAGATCCTTTCCGTCTTGCCATGGCTGGCCAAAATGCTTTTGAAATGCAAAGATCATGCATTTTGCAGCCTAATGCGTTACAATTAGAGCAAGAAAGGAGAGCTCTTGATGCATACAAGACCAAGGTGGCAAGGTGTAAGAGAAAACTTGCACGCCAAAGAAGCCTTAGTAAAACTTCTATTGGGGCTAGTTCAACTCAAATAATGGATGCAAGGAGATTGGCTTTGCATGGTGCTAGTACTTGTGGCCAAAGAAGCAGGAGCAATACCAGCAAAGATCTTTACGAGTTCTTAACACCTGATAACAAGGTAGGTTCTTGTCAAATCATGAATTTTGGTCACTCATGTTTTTTGTTTTATCTGTTATCTTTTGAAGTCTGGATCTTTTTCTATGTCGTTTAAGAATTTTTCTTGTTTGAGTGCAGAGACTCAGAGCGGTGCTTAGGAAGGACTTGAAGAATAGTGATGTTGGGTCTCTTGGCAGAATTGTTCTTCCAAAGGTATGATTTCCTTGATGAATGAGGCTATTTTTACTTTTTAGTGTCCTGTGATCGTATGCAGATTTTTTGCTTGTTTCAGGTTCTGTGTTCCTTTCTTTCATCATATCCTTTCTTCTAAAAAGACAGAAAACGAGGCAAAATAGCCGACCAATACCCATGTTTGACTTGCTCTTATTGAACACTGCAACATGAATGTGATTTAGACTGCCCAATAACTAATCTCTTCCTGACTCCTCGGTTTGTGCACAAAAACGAAAAATGCTAAAGATTCTTTTCCTTTTCCATTTTCCCGTGTTTCTTACAGAGATGGTAACCTCTAATATTCAAGTTTTTTCTTGCATGTCAATCCAGAGAGAAGTAGAGGAAAATCTTCCTGTCCTAAATGATAAAGAAGGAATCCTACTTTTTCTCAGAGATGTATACTCTAACCAAGAGTGGGCCTTAAAGTTCAAGTGAGCCTTTGGATGCTACGTTTTTCTTCTTCTTTTTCCTTTAAACTACTACTCCGAGATGTTCTGTTGCCTATTAAAGACAGGTTTTTTCTCTGTTGGTGACTTATATAGGTTTTGGTCTAACAACAAAAGTAGGATGTATGTTCTTGAAAATACAGGTAAACTCACAGCTAAATCTCTTTATTTTGGATCTATTTCATTCTAAATCTCTAATACACGTATCTCTTTTACATTCCACAGGAGAATTCGTAAAGCAAAATGGGCTGGAGACTGGAGATTTCCTTACTCTTTACGAGGATGAGAGCAAGAATCTCGTGAGTTTATCTTCCTTGTTACTTACTGCAATGATTTTAATTGGTAATTTAGATTATGACCAAAAATTACTTAAAAGTGGGATTTGAATTTTGTAAAAGGCACGAGTTTGTTTTGCTATGTGACAATGCTTCCCTTGACCTTTTCTATGATGCTGACACATCCTTTGGAAGGATATGAAGGGATGAAGACAGACAAATTGCGCTAAAAACGACAATTTTAGCAGATGATGCGTTGGTAATTAAACTGCCTTACCATATACAACTTGGAAACTCACTTGGGTGGCACGAGTGCTATCTCTGTGGGGCTGAGGAGAGGGTCCTACCAGTACGGCGATGCCTAATTGGCTGAACACATACGGCATGACATTGAGTTACTAAGATTGCATTTTTACCAACTGCTGAAAGAAAAACACACAAGTAGTGCATCATATAATCAAAGATAAAATTATCTGAAACACAAATTTTGAGTGCAAAAATTTCAGTCGAATTTAGATTGAGCTTACCTGTCGAGGACTGGTCCATTTGGCCGTCCATAGCCTACTACATGTACTAGTAGAACCTAACAGCCTGTGCATGCATGTGAGCCATGGATAACCTAGATGGGGCAGTCAAGACGCATCTGCCCCAAGTCCTCTCTAGGTTGAGTTTGATAAAGTGAAGTGTATGTCTTTGCCTGATTAGTTTTCAAACAAATTTTATTGCAAAATCATGAATAACTTGTTGATGTCTTTTTCATGCGAGGAAGCAGTATTTCTCTATCACAAAAGTGGGAAAACCAGCATCGGTGCCATCTCAAACACCACAGCCTATTAACCACAACTCTAACTGCCTATACACCCCGCATATGTACCAAGCTAGGGATGAAGAAAAATCATCTTTAGCACTACTTATAGAACAACTTGACCAAAAGGAGCAAGAAGAAGCTAACAGCCTCGTGGCTGTGCCTCCGGACTCTGCTTACACAAACAACGAACTAACCAACAATCCTTTCAACAACTCAAGTACCTATTCCCAACCAGCATCTTCAGCTATGCAACCTTCTTCACCAAATGGTAAAATGAAGGCGGTAGATGATTCTCATGTCGATGACTGCTATACTGGTCTCGGTGTGCTTCCTGATGTCTACCGATTTAATTTTTCGCTATGATCATGAATTGGATAGCATTAACAATAAATATCAAGATTCATAACATGAAAGAAGATGGGGTGACAACATTGTCAAAGCATGGTTGATGCAACTGAAAGGTTGAGTAATCAGTTGTTGATTGTAATACGACTGCTAGCAATATATTTTCCCTGATGTTTAGGAGGACATAGAGAAGAGACATTCTTTTTTAACAAGGGTATTGGATATTAGAAGTTCCTATCTTGTTTTCTTTTTTCTTTTTTAACATGGAAAAGGAAGACAAGAAAATTTAAAGAGAAGACATTTGTAATTGGGGAGGTGGTTTCTAATTGCATTTCTGATGTAAATAATCCTTTTCAGTGGAATTATTTCCCATATCAATAAACAATCATTTGCTAGCAAAGGTGAGTGTCTTTGTTAACACAAGTATTTCCTTTTATTGCACTTGAGGTCGTGGCATAGCGGGGGGAAGGGACTTGTTTCTTTCCTCTGCACCCGGATTCGATCTTCTCTGTGCATGCATGTCACCTCCACGGTGTCTTACCTGCCTACTGAACTTGCAGGGTGTTCAGTGAGCCCAGAGATTAGTCGTGGTGGCCTGGATACCCCGAGTTATAAAAAAAAAAGTATTTCCTTTTATTTTCTTAACAACTTGTTGACATAACTTGCATGCAGCATTGTTTAATGAAGTTTTTTTTTTCTCTTTTCTTAAATAATCGAACTCGATGGACTCCATTCCTAATCTTGTTGAAAATATGACTTCGCGTGGATGTACGGGGTTGAGTGTTAGCAGGGTCAGTTTCTTTTTTCCAAAAAATAGGGTGTTATTTTTTTAGATAGTAACAAAATTATAAGGTTATAAAAATTTTCTTTTTGAATTTTTAATTGGGCCCTTTTAAATTTTTGTGGCTATATTATTCTCAAAATATTTTTTGTCTCTAAAAATATTAATAATAAGTGATTCTGTTTAATTTTATGAATAAATCAATTATCTTTAAAATATTTATAAAAACCCTTCAAAATAGAGGTCAATTGGTTAAAGATACAAATTAGAGATATTAATAGGATACTTTTAGAAATTAACATTGTATAACAAACAAACAGGTAAAAAAAATATCATTATGTTGAGTGCTAATTTCTTTGTTATTTTTATTTTATTTTATTTTTTTTCTTTTAAAAAAATACCTAATAAAATTAGAGAAAAATTTTACACAAAACATAGGGCTGAGTAGTAACAAGTCTCTCGTGGAACGAGATATACTTCAATACTTCATCAAGACTTATTATGATAAAGTTTAGATGTGGGTGGCTAGTAGGGTAACGTAGCTTACTACCACCTTTTCAGCTGGTAGGATGGTGATTTGTCTATAGATGGTAAAACAAGAAAACGATAAAAAAAATAAAAAAAAGCACACCGTATAAAAATACATTTTACAAATTATACAAAAAATAATTTTAAGAGAGTCAATCTGCCTTCATGACAGCCTTAGGATAGGCTGCCATCAACCTTAGGTCATGACACTATTGAATACTTGCAGTGTAAAAATTTATCTATGTCCATGCTTGCACGAAAATGTTGCCTTTATAGGCATGTCTTTAAATATTTATCATTTTTTGAATTTGTGAGAGATTTTTATCAACATTTTATAAAGAAAAATCCATGATTTTTTTGGAGACAATTTGTCGCAATACTTGAAGACAAATGATCATAGAGACCTGAACACATAATGGAGATTCAATGGAGATCTTGCCATGGTAATTTCATGGAGATATCTTATGTTTGGAGACATTAATATGACTATTTTTTAAAAAAATAATTCAAAAGAAGATAAATATATAATTTCTAAGATTTATTTTATCTGAGGTAGTGTATCATGAAGAATTCTTGTTTGATCATATTGTATCTCATCCAGTATAAATTCTTGAAGGTATCCTATTGAGATTAATTTTTCTATCTTTTTTATAAGTGCATGACACTTTTTTGTGTCATGTTCATAATTATGGTGAAAGAAACATAACTTGTTGGGAATTTCTTGTGTTTGAACCACTTTTCATTCGAGGTTGGTATTGCAGTGAGTTTTTTTTTTTAGTGGCAGCCAACACCCTAGCACGTGTTGTTGTGAGAGGTGTGGTCATGAGCTTGGAGAATGTTAGGCGGTCATGAATATGTTTCTTGGTGCTTTTTTTAGATGATAATGTTAGATATTGATGGTATAGTGGAGATTGAAACGTGAGTGGTTTTTTTGTTGACCATATAAGTTATTTGTAATAATTTTAGTATACCTCTTGTATTCTTGTAATTTCTTGTATCTATATAAGTTAACCTTTTCCAAAAAAAAAAAAAAAACAGAAGAAGAAATGAGTGTTATATCCCTTTTAAAGAATTGTTCCATGAGAGTGGCTGGTAGAGTAGCGTAGCTTACTCTTTCGACTGGGTGGCGTAGCCCGGCTACCCTTTCGACTATTAGGGTGGTGTTTTATAAGTGTGTTTGGTGTTGTGGTAGCTGTTGTGGTTGTGGTTTGAAAAAAAATATTTTATAAAAAGTACTTTTAGTTGAGGTTGGTTTGAAAAAATAGGTGTTTGGTTAAAACTGTGGTTGAAATTGAGGTTGAAGAAAAAGTAGTTTAATGTGTTTGGTTAAAAGAATGTTTTTCAAATTGAGATTATAAAATAATATATATATATATATATATATATATTTTGATGGTTTTTAATTTAAATATTGTAGATTTAACTACTATTATTACATTATAAAATAAATAATATTGATATTAAATATTTTTTATTATTTCATTAAACTATGTGCAATTTCATCACGTATGAAATATATCCAACAAGGACTATATTTTCCATGGTTTCTTAAGTGCGCAACAACAAAAACTGAATTTTTTGTTACGTCATCAAACGATCTCCTTCTAATTTTTTGAATAAAACACAATTACAAATAAAAATAAAAATAAAAACTGAATTTTTTTTAACTGGGTCGGACCCGACAAGAACATAATTGGGCTTGCGATCAAATTCTGTAAATGCTGCGTCATCAATCGATCTCCCTTTTAATTTATGTAGTGTTAATAAATAATATTAAATACTAGTTTTTCGAGTAAAATATAATTTTAAAAAAAATAATTTTTTTTAATGTAAGTAATTATTCACCTGGCACTGTTCACGTGAACAGTGCCAAGGTGACTTATATTTAGCTGGACACCCAGGTGAATTATATTCACCTGGTTGCAGACGTGAGAAGCAGCTCTTAGCTGCTTCTCACGAAACGGTGTTTCACCAAAAATATACATGGATCCCACATGAAAAACAGGTGAATTTTTATGTTACTAAACGTAATGTTTACGCGGTGAGCTTTAAAAGCAGAAGCTACCGTGTAAACAAACACCCGTTATACTCTGGATGGTGAAATAGGAGAGTGATAAAAAATGACGCACCGTGTAAAAAAAATGTTTTAAAAATCATACGATAAATAATCATGAAAGATCTAGCCTGCCAAAGCAGCCTCGACGTGGGCTGTCCAAAGCAGCCACAAGGGTGGGCTGTCATCAGCCTTATGCCATGGCACTATTCATGGACAAACTGGACTTATACTATTCACTGAAACAGTAAATTAATGAGCTTCAAATAAATAATTCATGGATGAGCTGAAAAATTATACAAAAATGATTTCGGGAGTCAGCTTCACACAGGCAGCCTCAATCTGGACTGCCCGAGGTGGTATCGGTGCAGGCTGGCCAAAGCAGCTCTGGTGTGGGCTGCTGCCAGGCAGCAGCCTATGCCCATTTTGGAGATGCTGCCAAGGTTGCATTTTTTCTTTCCGGTATCATCAATTCCAGATGTTGGTTTGGAGCTCAAGAAAATTTACTCTCTCCTTTTAACTTTCTAAATTTCAATTTTAAAGTCTGATATTTAAAAATATTTATTATTTTGAATACATCAGGTGTGTTTTTAAAATTGGTTTTTTTTTAAAAGAAAAAACCTATAGAATAAAGTAAAACAAAATAAAAGGAAATAGAACTAATTTACTTCATTGAAACTACAGGTATAAATTAGGGACTGAGTTATATTTTGTCCTCAAAATAATTCTCTTGTTTTTGCCCTTTATCCCCTCCTTTTGGGATAAGCCCTGATTTCTCACTTGATCCTCCACGTACACGCATCAATGGCCATCACCACTGTAACTCTCTCCTCCCTCTCCCTCCACTCCACCACCACACCCCGCCTTTCCTTCATCAAGCCCACCTCCAAACTCCACCCTTTATCCCTATCCATCTCACCCAAATCCTCGTTTCTCTCCCCCCTTTCTTATCACCCCAAAATCATAACGATAATTACGAAAGCCAATTCGAGTGACATTGACACTTCCTTCTTTGACAATCTTAATCCAGAAGAAGAATTTGTTTATGACCCACCAACTCCACCCGAAGACTACATTCCTCCACCATCCTTTGATGAAGGTCCAATCGAAACTGAAGAAGAAATTGCTGCAGCTTACGAGGAACTTTATGGTCCTGCATATAGTGGAGTTAGTGTTTTAGGCAAGGATATTTATGTAATGGATTCTAAGGTTAAAAAAACTAGTGGGTGGGGCTCAAGAGTAAAGAAGGAGAAAATTAAAGATGGGTTTGACGAGAGAGTTGTTCAAGTTCGGAGAGTAACTAAGGTTGTTAAAGGAGGGAAACAGTTGCATTTTAGAGCTGTTGTTATTGTTGGAGATAAACAAGGTCGAGTTGGGGTTGGAGTTGGAAAAGCTAAGGAAGTTATTGTTGCTGTCCAGAAATCAGCTCTTAATGCTAGAAGAAATATCATTACTGTGCCTATGACAAAGTACTTGACTTTTCCTCATAGGTAAGTCTCTTTTCTTGAAAGTTTTAATTTTTTTTGTCGAAATTGGTATTTTTATGCGGTTCTATTGATTAGTGTGAATGTCGATTTTGTAATCTGGGGCTAATATGGTGATGGTTGCATTTGGTTCTGTTCGCATTTTTGTTTAAGTGTGATGGCTATGCTTCACGGTAAATTTTTCTTGAATATTTGGTTTTAAGTGAGTTTTGGATATGTCGGTGCTAAGGATTTTAGGGTCTGATTGATTGCGAAATCTAAATTTTTGTATAGGAAAGTTGTTTGGTTTCTTTGAGAATATGAAGCTATTTTAGGGTGTTTTGGAGATGGTTAGTTTGCAAAATTTGAGATAGAAGCTATTCAGTTAAGTCTTCTTGTTTTTCTTAAATAAAACTGCAGTTTATGGGAGTATTCTGAACAGAATCTTGCTGTAGAACCCTGTTGCCTAGGAGGTGAAACGTGAATCTAATTTCTGGAGTCGATTGGCTCTATAGTTTCAAGTTATGCGCCTATGAAATAGGATGTATTTGCCTAGGAGGTGAAAAAGAATATGGTATATCATCTCAAGTCAATTGGCTCATATATTTCAAGTTATAACTCTGAAGATAGGTTGGATATGCATCTGCATTGTTTTCTATTTTCTCTTCTACAATGAACTTTTGTTTTTGTGGGCATGTGTGTTGAGAGCTGCAACTGTCACTTTTAACTTTACAAGATACATGATTTACACCAGTAGAAGAAGTTGCTGACATGTATGCACTTGGTTATAGGGTATGATTGTTAAGAAAATAAATTTTCATTTACTATGAGACTGGAGCATGTCCAGAGCCTTTTTGGTGCCTATTTGAGAATGATAAAGATATTGGAACATGATGGATGCATAATTCACAAGAATACTCCTGTTTTACCCTGCTCACTGGAGCATGTCTTGCATTTTACTCATTTGGGTTTTGATTTAATGGATCAAACAATTTCAAATATTAGCTTATTCAGTAACAAAGCATTTTTAACAACTGAATGGCAGATCTGAGGGAGATTTTGGGGCAGCGAAGGTGATGCTCAGACCTGCTTCACCTGGTACTGGAGTGATTGCTGGAGGTGCTGTGAGAATTGTTCTTGAAATGGCAGGTGTTGAGAATGCGTTGGGAAAACAACTTCGAAGTAAGAACGCCCTCAATAATGCCAGAGCCACAGTTGTTGCAGTGCAAAAAATGAGGCAGTTCAGTGAAGTTGCTCGTGAACGTGGGATCCCAATGGAAGAACTGTGGAAATGATGTGTTCTGAATGAGCTTTGAAGATTTTTTTCCCCTGAAGAAACTTTATTTTTGTTCCTCCTATGTACATTATGTACAAGGTATTTGTAGTTATAGCAGAAACAAGAACAAGATTAAGTCATTTGTCTTTCATGTTTCATGCCAAAGTGTGTTTTTTAATTGTCCTGAATGATATTTTGTTCGTCTTTCCTTGACTATCTGGCAGATCGTAATTGGAAACTCTACAACTGGTTAATAGCTGTTTTAGCATTCTACCTCAATGGCTTCTTCAGGTTTTGCAACGATCAGATTCTCATTGATATAAAAATCCTGTCATGCAAGAAATACTTGTGGATAAAACGTTGGGCATTGAAACTGTGGAGGAGGGGCTACAACAAATACGTATGCCTTCTAAAATGATTGATGGTGAGTTTAGATTAGGACTGCCATGATTATGTATTTCTGCTTTTGCAGTGCTGTTCCAAGAATCAAGGAAACGGTCCTTCATACGTTATAAAATGACAATTCTTCAGCAACTGTATTACCGTTCAAGGAAAACGACATAAAACTGCACCCAATATCACAGCTGGGAATTCCGATCAGTTTGATACCCTAAATGTAAGACTATCAATCATCAAACTTATTACAGGTAAGGTTCGGTTGGACTACCAGCAGAAGACTGATAGTATAGTAGATTGAAAGCTCAAATTCTTCCTTGGTAAAGATAATGCAGGGGTATCTGCAATATACCAAAAGCAAAATTTACTGAAATTTTTTCCATGACACCTACGTTTGAATACTTGACGAAATATTTGGGCCGAAGAAGAAGAAGAAGAAGAAGAGGAGGTATTATGTTCAGCCAGGGTACTTGCTCTTGACAATTGGACTCTGCTATCAATGCATGCATGCCTCTGTATAAAACCGTTGAAGGCACTGTGAATCTATCTATTTAGAAGATGAACCTAATTTAGAAACCTCCACAGGTGGATAGTTGGGCACGCAGAGACATGCTGGCATTCATGACGATAATGTCTTATTTCCATAGCTTAACACAATGGTCATGACTAGCTGATGCAATCATTTCATTCTCCACTGAATCTGCAAGTGCCGCAATTAATCCACCATGTGCTGGGATTGACCATGTTTTGCCTCCATCAGTTGGACTCCAAAATTCTAGGACCTGTTAACAAACTCAAGCCATTAGATCTCATCAGAGGACCTGCAACATAAAAGATCACAACAAAAAACCGAGACGCGAGAGATTCAATTATTGTTAAATACAGCATCTACTGTGTAGAACTGTGCGAGGTTGTACTAAATAAGAGGCTCAGGTCCGTTATTGGATGTGCCTGATCTAAAACATCATACATGGTTAAAGATCGCCTTGCAGGGTGATGATAATGTAGGACCCAGAAATAGTCGAGAAAAATATTTTCATTGCCAAGTGAACATTCCAAAGAGAAACTTAATGCTGTGCATGTAAAAATAAACCTAAAAAAGAATAACCTCAATTTTAGTATTTTGAAGATAATTTTTTGTATAGAAAACTATAATACGGAAAGAACACCCTCAATGAAGTGCAAATTCAGATCCAAGTAAAAATGATTCCTTTATGTGGTTTATTTCATAGCTGTTGAGTCAAGAAATCTATATTTAAATCATTTCTATATTTCGCATTGAATATATGGAAGATAGGCAGCAACAGCAAGCCTATCCCTCTGAAGTGCAAAATGCAACCTCTCGGACAAAGAAGGGATAAGGTCTAACTGCCACCTCACTCCAGATTACTAGCAGTATTCTTGGAAAAGTTGCTTACCTGGTATCCACCAATGATCAGAAGCATTGAATATCCAGGATGAAATGCACATGATTGGAACTTGTTGCCATTTGAATGCAATTTTCCTAAGCAATTTCCACCAACCAGTGACCACACTCGCGCACTGTCCTCACTGACAGATGCAATATACTTTCCACTTGTATCCCAGCAAATAGAAAGGACTTCTTTGGAATGTCCCTTTCCAGACAAAAAAATTCAATCAGGAATTGGTTCTCAGACGTGGTGCAGATATGATTAGCATCCTACTTAAGTACTTGAACGTTTAAATATTACCTTCAAGTTCCACACGAGGTTGCCAACCTCAACATCAATTACATTGATACTGTTTCCTGTGGATGTAGCCATTAATTTGCCAATAGTTGGCTGGAATCTGACCTGTCTTGTAGCTCCCTGCGGTAATAGGGAAGAGAGGAAGGTTAGGCTTGACAAAATTTCAGCAGAACCTTGACAACCAAACATATTCTTTCCATCAAAAGATTACACTTTACAACATAGTTGTTTTGAATCAAGGAATTTTGCAGGATATATTATCATGAAACCTGCTTGCTGACTAAATGAGCTGTGACAGTGCAATTCATTTATAGTGTATGCACTGGTGTTCTCTTTTCAGTAATGGAACTTCATACTGACAACCTGATTATATATGCAAATCTAGTGGCATGCTATATAATCACATAAAACCTGACATCTAATACTGCACTGAACGTCACACAATTCTTTATGTTGAGTACAAGGCCAAAAACACATCTGCCAATAGGATACTTAGTTACAGCATCCAGTACACAACGATACTACAAAAGTTATTTATGCAAACAGTTAGTAGTCATTAAAAAAATTCATATTTTACTCTGAGCACTTGAATGAAAATAAATATTAAACCCAAAAACAAGTCATCTCAAATACTAGTATATTGTACTGCTAGATGGATACTACTAAATGCTATTGAGTGTCAGGATCAAGATCAGACCTTAGAGACACGCATGCATGTACGCTTGTTGACATTCCATAAACGGATCTCATCATTACCATCACATGAGCAAAGAAGATCTACCTTTCTAGGGTGAAAGTCTAATGACATCACTTGTTCAGCGTGACCAAGTAGCTTGAACAGTGATATGCTTGGCTGCATTGCACATGAAAGAGGATATCAGTATTCATGAAACAACATGTTATTCAAGTTACAAAAGCTTTATTAGTCACAAATTAATACCAAGAGTGAATCAAACTGTAAGTATTTAAGCAATATATTCATGAGTCTGAAACAGTTAAGAAGATTGGTCATGGTGGGTTTAGAAACAGAGCAACCAGACACCTTGTCCAGTTCCAAGTAAGAGTACCAACTTTACTCATGAGAAGTAAAAGAAATATAGCTAGATAGTACTGAATGATTTTGTTGAATGGAGTGAAGCAAAATTTTTTCTAATATCTCAATCTCCATTTCCTCTTTTCCTATTGATTTGGTTTTTAATAACAGAAATGCATAACAGATAAGTCAAGTTTCACTTGGGATCTTTTTCTCTAGAAATTAAGATGGAGTGAGTTTAGTAGAATTATATGAAGAGGGAAATTCCATAGTTTCAGGTCTAATCACTTCAAAACTAGCGTCAAGCCTCCTTTCCAGAAAAAAGGCCTGTTGTTAAATCTTATTTCTATTTTCTACTTTTTCTTCTGTATAGATTGCCAATCTCTTGGACAACAAACATGATAAAGCAAGATCACATATCAATTAGTGAACACAATAAATATGTTCTCTGTAGGAACATCAACTTAGATACAGTAGAGTCTATAAATGTGGCTTAAATCTTTTAAATTTTAACATGAAGAAATTCAATCAATTTGCGAATTTTCCAACAATGGTACGAGTATGCTGGACAAGAATAGCAATGGTGAGTGTTTTATATTGAATTTCAGGGTGTTGGCATCAATAAACCAAAAGGAAGATAAAATGTCTGCTAGGACAGGAAAAAAGGAACGAGGAAAATAAACAAGAAAAGTGGGATTAGAAGTGACAGTATATCTTGTTGCTCATAAAATTTGAGAAGGTACTGATTTTCTAAGGAGAAACCAAAAGGTATTAATTTAAGTTAGCAAGTAGACGAACAGTGTCCAAGGAAAGTGGCGGTAAGTATTCCATACTTTGGCTGCATCCCATATTCGCACAGTTTTATCAAATGAAGCAGTGGCTAATATGCTTGAACTTGGTCTAAACCGAACATCTGTAACTAGATGAGAATGTTCTTCGGAAGAATTACTGGCTTGAAAGTCTTCCATATTCCAAATGGAAACCTGCCAATAGAAAATGGGAAAACTCAAAATTTATTGAAAGTTGAAACGATGTCGATGCTAAGAGAAATCTAAACACAAACTTCAAAGATTGATAACTTCCAACTACCTTCTTCTCGTGTCCAGAACTAGCTAGCATCTTCCCATCAGATGAAAAATGGCAGCACAACACCTTGCTTTTGCTTGAGCTGAGGCAACCAATCTCTTCAAAAGTGAAGCCTACAATTTGAAGCCAAATGTATTGGAACATAGTCATTTACTTACCAAGTAATCATTACTGAAACAGTCGCAGCTTCCATATATTGGACATTTCTACAACTGCCAGCTCAACTTTCAATAGAATGAGAATGTCTGTGTAACCACTTTATGTACTAGTAATATGTAAGGAAATGACAAATTCCATGGTTAGCTCCACTTTTCACATCCAGAGATTATGTGCAAGTTCATGAACTTCGAATTTAAATTTCAAAAAAGCTAGAGGTTCTTATGAAATTCAGACCAACACTTGGAGGCACAAATTAAATAATGATAGAATCAAGCTCCAAAGCGATGTTTTTCCTATTCAACCTTGTTTATTTTGAGTAAATTATTGTTTAGTCCCTTTAGCACAACAATTAGTTAGTCCCTTCGGTTTAAAAAATCCAATATCACAATAAGTTCTTAATTTCATTTATAACTTAGCACCTCCGTCCATTAATAAAGTGCAGAGCTGTCACCAATTCAGTTATTTTTCTTCTTAAAAAACCCTTTTGACTATATATTAATTAAAGAAACCTAGGAGTAGTTTGGTCATTTTCTAAAAAATACTAATGAAGTTTTTAAAGAATTAATGGTCATAGACAGTCAAGGGAATAAGTTATGGTTTCTAAACCAGAAGGACTAAGTTATTATATTTCTGAAAACACAGGGTCTAATTTATCACTTACTATATTTATTTTAAATTCAACTTTCTTCATATTACTTTCTTCAGGGAACTTAATACATGAATGAAGCTACAAAACATGTGAGCTTTAACAATATTTTCATTAGATAATTGCATTATGAAATTAATGGGAAGGAACAACGAATCTTTGTTGCTGAAGAGTTTAATTTAGCCAATGCATAAAGGTAAAATCAACAACAAATAGCTCACAGTTATGGCTACATGTATAGGATTTTACTCTCCATACATTATCTACGTTTTCTACGAAAAGATTAACTTGGGGCAGAAGTACAATCTGATGGACATCACTAACGAGGTTCATCTGCCAAGAGATATACCTTTATGATCATTTTCACTGCAAGCTGTAGAACGTCGCTTTAAAGTACTTAAAGGAGTTCCTATACCATCACCATGGTCATCATCAGTGGATAAAAAGGATTCAATTACATTTTCATTCGCAGGTTTATCTTCCTCAGCATTGGCAAAATCCTGTGAATACCCATTCCATAAAGAAAGTTATAATCGGAACAAAGATTTCATGCTGGCACAAATAAACATGATATTATCTCTCTATCAAACCCTGAAATCATTTCCATGATAGAAGAGATCCAATGGAAAAGGTCACTGCATCTGTTTCTAAGGTGTATGACGTACCGAAGTTTGGTCTTCAGCTCTTGAATATGACAATCTCTCTCTCTTTCTGTCATTCTGATACAAAGCTGGAAATGTTAGAAGTTTAACATAAAGGAAAAAAAAAAAAGGTATTGATAAAAAGAACCGTGCCTTCACTAAAAGTTAACGTAGAATTAATATCTAGTTGCCTAAGAATATGAATGGCTTAATGGGAATTATTACCTCCGTCAACTGCTGCTCTAAACACTGAGCAAGTTGGTTTTGCTTCTCCTGAGTTTGTTTCATTTGGATCCTCATCTAGCTCAATCGCAGATAAATATCAGAATGGGAGAAAAGTATGAAACTTCGATAAATATCCTCCCAGTCCAAATCTTTTATCCATGAACATTTACTCAGGGCCAATCCAAAGGTCCTAGTTAATGTTTGTGGTCATCTACAAAATCACCTCTTCTAATAAAAATTCGAGACCAAGTTTCAGTAACATGAACTGTAATTGGGCATTTTGTTCCATCAAAACCTAAACCAGTTTACTCCATGACCTTTTTTCCTCGCACACAACACTGTTACATATTTATACAGAGCTTCTGCTATCCATTTCGAACAAAAGGAAGTTTATTCATAACAATTTCTTCCTGTATAAAAAAAGGTCACATTTGGTCTAAAAAATAAAGAAATTCACGTAGTAGAGAGGATGCTTCTAAGCTGTTATTGTGAAAGTTTCAGCGTATCTTATCTGTCTTCAATTTTTTTAATCATGAACACTAGGTAAGGAGACATATAATTAGTCTCAGTTGATTTTTTGATGCCCTTTATGTTGCCCATCTATGTCAACAAGACAATTTTGAGTCATCTTGTCAATCAAATTGAACTCACTAGCTTTACCATAACTAGTAGTTCTATCCTACTCCGTACAATTTGTCCATGATGACTTTGTAAGGTGCTGTGAATAATTCATTGTCATCTCATTATGAGTATTTATTCATTTATACATACGAATGGTTTCTACCCCTAGTTATATAAATTATACACTGCGACATTTTATATATAACAATAAACATCTGGAAGCTTTTGTTGTAACATAGAAGCTTGTGTTGTAGTCTTGTAGACCAACATTAGATGGAATGCGAAATCTTAACATGAAAGATCCAAAGTAGTTCACATATAAAGATAAATAAAACAAAAAAGTTGCACTATAGGCATGATGCCTTTACTATTTAAAGGAACAAACCAGATGAACCCTATTATTTTCACTAACCTGTGCATCTTCAATATTCAAATCACTCTTTGGAAGGATCAGACTTTGACCTTGAAAATTGGTAGGGCTACTAGGAGAAGAAAATTTCAGGTTTTTAGATGTATGAGACAAAGCTTGAACCAGTAGACTTGATTGATGTTGCTGCGTCAATAAAGGAAACGTCTGCAGATGATTAGGTGAAAGCCATCCGTCACCCATCCCTGCAAATGTAAAAGTTAGGAATTACATGTCAAGTAGAAAATTACCATGCCAGTGAATATTATGGTTGTCATTTTTAAGCTCGTAGAACTATCTCTTCTAGCCATGTCCTTACATACGAAACCAAAACTCAAAATGTGCAACTCTGGTCATTTAATTGAACTCTATTCCTGTATCATTTGTAACTAATTGAACCATGAGATCATTAGATATGTCAAGATAATCAAACAAGCAATATTTGTACAGTAGAAACTATGAGGTATTTTTCCTCCTTTATGGTTGAAAATGAAATGCTTCATTGTCAAAGAAATTATACAAACAGAAGGTAACTGTAATAACTCATCCATTCTTAGCTATATCAAAACTAAAACATGAGGTGACCTCCTGGATTTTCCAGAGAACAAAATATCTGCACAAGGTAATCTAGTTATTGGGAATCTACCTGTTTGTGCACCGTACGGGTTAATTCTTAAAGGACTAGCTCCGCCAATACTGATGCCATCTCTATTGTCCTGCCCATGAGAGAAGTGTCTATATTTCATTTACACTTTTATCCATATATATTCATATTAGGAACTTACAAGTTAGACCATACCCTCAGAAGTTGTTGAGCTTGCAGCGGCAAATAGCTGAAATACATGAAAGAAAGTTAAAAAAGAAAAAGAAGTGCAATTCACCCTCTACTATAATACAATTTCAAATTATCGTGATCTATCATGCATTTCTCTTAAGGGTTTACGAAATTAGAAACAGAGTGACAACATAAATCTGATAGCATGATTCACAACACTCCATTCCACAGTCAAGCAATTTCATTATAAACTGTTCCCTTACACCCAAAAGTCGAGCTGTTCTTAGGCACAAGAAGTGGAACCATGGAAGGAAGCCGAAACCAATTAAGTGAAGCATAGTATTAACGTGAAAAAATACCTTGAGATCGCTGAAGCCGAATTTGACAGATTCAATTTATTAACATCAAATGCCTGTAATTGTGGATCATAATTTCTAACAGGATGAAACTGTTCCTCAAACATTCTTGTAGCAATCAAAGAGGCACCTGGTTGCCGCAACATCATATCAAAGTCACTACCAGAAGGGAATTGTCCATGCCTCAGCTGATTTATAGCTAACTGTGGCGCAATTTGATACGCATTTCTTTTCTCATTCTGTGACATTTGTTCATCCTGAAAAGAAAACAAAACGAATGTCTTAAACCATCTTGTTGTAAAAAAAAACTGCAGATGAATATTGTAATAGAAAAGAAACTAGAAAGAATATAAAATTATCGTAATGTCTCTACATTTACCGGAACGAAGAGCTTTCATTTTTATTATATTAAAATAAAATTATATGATATCTATTTATAATAGACTCTAAACCATCCTAAAAATCCTAACCGTTCAAGAAATATTAATACTCCTTTATTGTACCGCAAGGATGTTGCTCCCGCACACCACCCCCAACCTATTAATCGTTCCCAGCAACAAAACAAAAAATAAATTCCAAAGAAACAAATATCATCATTCCGCTCCACTCCACTCTGGCATCTGCGTATTACCCACAAACTACAACACATCTTAAAATGAAAAAGGCAGGGTCTGAAAAAGTTATCATTCAACAAACCATTACATTAACAGGGGCTTTTCCTTTGACATTCTGACCCTTTCTACATTGCCTATAGACATATACATCATAGAACATTGTCCACCAATCATACAGAAACCCTTGGGCTGAATCGTTGATTTCTGAAAACAAGAAACAAAACATTAATTCATCTTAATTACTAAGTAAAAATTAAAGCAATCGATTCCAATATCCTACAAGCTGGGCACAATCAATAAATAAACACATCCCTTTTCTTTAACCTTTTTAAAGAAACAAAAAACAACAATAAAAGTTGAAAAAATATAATCAAAATCAAAAGTGCATATCAATTACTAGCACTTAACGTGTTATAACAAGACATTCATCAACAAACAAGCAGATTAAAATATCCCAACAACCAAAAAAGTTAAGAACGCCCAAAAAGAAAAAAAGAAGGAAGAAAGACAGTAAAAGAAGAGTGAGTAAGCGAGAAAGAACAGGACACACATACCAACAGGTTTTGCAGCAACATTGGCTTGTTCCCTGAAAATTGCAGCAGTTTTATGCAACTTCCTTTTGATGAAGTAATCATACAAGTACTGGTCAAGCCTATAACAACCCAAAACATCAAATAAAGAGTACACTACACTCTAAAAAAGAAGAAAATAAGTAGCGTAAATTAGTACTAACATCTGTTGATCATCCCAGCCTTCAAAAGGAGAAGCCATGTTGATTGATCAGCTTCCACAATCAGCAGTGACCACCTTCACTTCAACAACACAACCAAAAAAATCAAAACAACAACACACACACACATATAAAAATAATGGGTTTTTTTTTCTTTCTTTCTCATGTATGACCTTATAGCTAGGAATGATAAAAAGAAGAAGACGCATCTGGGGATTAAAACCAACATGGATTTTACGACAGGAAAAGCATGTAGAGAGAAAATGGTGATACCTGAGGTAAAGGTAGGTAGGTAGGTAGGTAGCTAGCTAGCTAGCAAAGCAGGGGAGGACTGACAGTGCCATGCAAAGCAGAATCAAAATAAAACGAGACTAACAAACTGCTTTGGCTTTTTGTATCCTAAAAAATACACGCAAAAGAGGTATAAAGAAAATGAAAAAGACCCGTAACAACAATGGATGGATATATCCTCTAGAAAATGGCGCAGGAAGGAATGGCTGAGGCTGGCTGGTTACATCCTCAAACGGTGGCTAAGATTTATACAAGCCTATTATTGTACGGAAACATGGGGGTATTGTGTTGGATTATTTTGTCAATAATCCAATTGAATCTTGCCATGTCATCAATTTTGAGAGGACATTTTTTGGGATTTGGCCGGTTTTTGTTTCTTTTTTACTTTCTGCATCATAAAAATGAAGATTTTTTTTTTTTAGAATTAGCATATTTTTAAAATAAATTTGACAAACTCACAATGAATTAGATTTAAAAAAATTGCACAAGCATTTGCTATATATGGTTTTTTTTTAATATAGCAGGTGAGAACTGTGATTTTTTTCAGGTTATGTTATTTCCAAAATAAAATTTTTTTGATTCTATTTTCTCAAATTTTTTTTTGTTAATTTAGAAAAATACCCAAAAATGAAACTATACTTGTTGAATAAGTAAACTTGTCTTGGATATTAAAAATATTTGGTATTTAAATAGGGTGTAGTTAGTTAACTAGTACTGAATCTTTTTTAAAAATAGATTTTAATTATTAACTTAAGAAACCAATTAAATTCATGATACAAGTTATCAGATTTAATAAATTTTTTATCCCAAAATTTTTTGATTTAATATATTTATATGACAATGAAGCACATAAAGGTCTTTTTGTATGAAATATGTTTCAAAAATTGGGGAAAAAAAAACATGATAAGCATGTATGACTACGATAACAAAAACAAATCATTGATAACAAATGGTGAAATTATATTTTTTTAGTTTAAAGTTAAATAAAATAAATAAATCATCAATAACAAAGGATAAAATTGTATTTTTTTAAATCGAGGGACAAAAAATACATTAAACAAAATAATAATAATAATAATAATTTTGATGTTATAGCTTAGCCTGTCAAACCTTCGATCCATGTTATGGACTCAATCAGGTTCAATAATTTATTTTTTATAAATCTATATTTAACTTAAATATAAAATTAAAACAAAAACAAAAGGAGCTAAAAAAAAGCCCAAACACGCTGACCTATGGCCCACCAGCCTTAGGCCTTTGAAAAAAAGAGCCTAGACCAGCGTGCATGGGCTTTTTTTACTCATTTAAAAGGGTAGATAACTTATTATCCACCCTTATTTTTTCTTTAAAAATAGGTCGAAGACATGTCACCCCATATGACAAATGACATGTCATCAACTAGCCCAGATTACAATCACTACTGTGGTGACAAAAAAATTAAGGTTTGGGGGATTTTTTACCAAAAAAACTCATTTTCAACCTCTTTTAACTTAAGAATAACCTACAAACACTCTTAGAACCATAGTTATTAAACCCGGCCCAGGGGTTGACCCGGCCAAGGGGCCGGGTCCCGGGTTTCATGGGTCAACCCGGGTCAACTCGGGTCAACCCGAAAAAATTAAAAAAAATTAAAATTTTAATATTTCATATGAAAAAATCCATGTAAATATAGATTATACATATTATGAAGTTTAAAAGAATATTTTAAAAAAAAATTTATCCCACATTAAAAAGATATTATGTTAAGCTTTTAAGTTAAAGTATTTAAACTAAAAAAGTTTTTTATCCCACATTGAAAAAACATAACTTTTTTCTTGGAAACATAGAGTATATATACTAATGGGTTTCAAATCCCACATTGAAAAAACTTAATTTTTTTCATGGGAACATAGAGTATATATATGAAAGGGTTTCAAATCCCACATTGAAAAGATAATATGTTATCTTTTTAAGTTGAAGTATTTAAACCAAAAAGTTTTTTATCCCACATTGAAAAAACATGATTTTTTTCTTGGGAACATAAAGTATATATACTAATGGGTTTCAAATCCCACATTGAAAAAATATGGTTTTTTTCATGGGAACATAGAGTATATATATGAAAGGGCTTCAAATCCCACATTGAAAAGATATAATGTTATCCTTTTAAGTTGAAGTATTTAAACCAAAAGGTTTTTTATCCCACATTGAAAAAACATGGTTTTTTTCATGGGAACATAGAGTATATATATGAAAAAACTTCAAATCCCACATTGAAAAGATATTATGTTATCTTTTAAGTTGAAGTATTTAAACCAAAAGGTTTTTTATCCCACATTGAAAAAACATGATTTTTTTCTTGGGAACATATAGTATATATACTAATGGATTTCAAATCCCACATTTGAAAAAAAAAAAAAAAACCGGGTCTCGTTCGGGTTCGTCCGGGTCCCGGGTCACCCGGGTTTGGCCGGGCTGTTGCCACAATCGGTCTTTTATTAAACCCGGACCGGTCCAGCTATCGGGTCAACCGGGTCCCGGGTCGACCCGCCGGGCCGGGCCGGGTTTAATAACAGTGCTTAGAACATCTATAAACCAACTTATCAACCTAATAAACCTAAAAAAATTGTTCAAATCAATAAATGTAATCGAATAAAATTTCTCAGCCTCGACTTAGATATGTTTTTTAGGTAATATTGAAACTCAAAACAACTACTATAAGACTTTCATCACCAAATAGAACTTGTTGACACCAATCTCAACTATTTTAATGGTCAGAATAGGTGTCAACGATGACTCTCACCTTCTATACTAGAATTCAACAACTCTCTTTCTCTCTCCTCAAACAAATCAGGGATTGAAAAATAAAAAAAAATAAAGTTATGCCTTAAAATTGAGTTTCTAACAACTAAAATGATTGTTACATATCATTTAAAAAAGAAAAAGGGACTAAAATGAACTTTTTGCATGAAATTCAAAGTTGCCATCTATTTTCCTTGTTTTTTTTTTACTTTGATCCTTGGTCTTTCAATTCAACCATTTCTTCAAAAAAAAAAAAAAACAAACAAACAATTGGACACTAATTTGGGCTTCAAAAGGTTCAATTATGCAAAAACAAAGTTCGAGGACTTGATTAAATTTTTTTAAAAAACCTGATTATTCTAATCCAAGGTGTTTTGTGAAAGAGTGCAAAATATACATTGAATAAGAAAAACACATCAAGACTTAGTTTTTTTACTAGCCCACGCTATCTATTATAATTCAAGGTGTTTTGTGAAAGAGTGCAAAATGTACATTGAATAAGAAAAACACATTAAGACTTAGTATTTTTACTAACCCATTGGCCTACATTATGCTACTGGTTGAAGTAAAAAAAAAATCAAACAAGAAAAAATCTAGGCATTGCTAACGTTTGTTTTTCTTAAAAAAAAAGAAAAGATTTTAATCATGAATTTAAAAGCAGTTGTATAAGAGATGACATTTTTATCTAACATTAAGAAGGAAACACATTAGATCAACTTAGGTTATTCTGCGTCAACATGTAAAAGTTGCGGGGATAATCTTAAAAAAAAACAGAAAGTTGATTCTCGATTTAATTCAATATTGAAGGATAAAATTGAAAAAAAAATCAATTTCTTTTTAAAAAACAAGCGAACTTTAATCAACCAACCAAACTCTTGATACAAGTCATGCAAGCCATCTGATTCAATAAATATTTTATTCCATGGATTGTTTTTCATTTAATAGACTTATATAACAATAAAGCGCATGTGATTTGTTTTGTATGAAATATTTTTAAAAAAATAAAAAAACCATGACAGGCGTGTGAGACTGAGATCGCAAAAACAAATCCTTGATAATAAAGGGTGAAACTACTTTTTTTCTTAATTTTAATTTAAATAAAAAATAGATCATTGATAACTAAGGGTGTTTTTTTTTAAAATTGAGTGACAAAAAAACATTAAACTAAAAGAACAATAGACTGAATATTATGGCTCAATTCATTGAACTTGCAATCCGGATCATCAAATCAACCAAGTTAATTTTTTATTTCATAAATTTGTATATAAAAAAGAGCCCAATGTGTTTGACATTGATATGGAATAGCTTAAGCCCACACGCTTGGACTCTTCTCATTGAATAAATTTTCTCATTCTCAACTTAAATTTATTTTTAGGCAATATCAAGGATTAAAAAAAATCAATATAAGACTCTTCTCATTGAATGGAATTCATTGACATCAATTTTAACCATTTTGGTAGTCAAAATAAGTGTAAACGATGATTTACTCTCTCTGCATTGAAATTTAGTAGTCCTCTCTCTTTCTCTTCTCTCATAAATTTTTTTTTTGAAAAATAAAAGAAATGAACTTTGATATCAAAATTGAATTTCTGAAAACTAAAAGAACCAACCATCTATAAACTGAAAAAGATGAGAGACTAAAATAAACTTTTTTAATGAAATTTAAAGTCACCACCTATTTTACCCCACCATTTTAACTTTGGTCCTCTGACTTTCAATCCAATCCCTTCTTCCAAAAAATTACGTAATTGGGTACTAATTTGAAATAAAAAAAGCTCAATTGTGTAAAAAAAGAAATTCGTTGATCAAATTATTTTTAAAAAATTATTATTCTAATTCATAGTGATTTATGAAATAATCAACATTAAAAATACTACATTGTTTTTGACACACAACTTAGTGTTTGTTAATAATAATAATATAATTACAATAAGATGCTAATAAAGGAGATCACATCTGTCTAATCGACGTTCCTTCAACAATTTCAAAATATGGTTTTTGTAGACTTATCTTAGCTGTTTTTCCAGCTTTTGTTTCTTGGCGATTGCCTAATTAAAAACCCAAAGAAAAAAAACATATCAACTCCACTCAACTCATTAAATGTGTGTCTATATACACGCACACTAATTACTAATGATCCAAAATTAGAATTAGAAGGAACTAGATAATGTTTTGGATTGAATTAATTTTTTTTTAATATAAACAAATATCCAAGTAATGATAGCATTTTTTAAAGAAACAAGAAAAACTTGAAACTTGGGTTATGGATTCGATACAATAATCTTGATTAATTTAATAATATAATTAAAAAAATTAACAACAATAAAAGATTAAAATATTATTTTTTCTTTTAAGGGTACTTCAATTATTTTATTATGCATCTAAAATATTAAAGGATTTATTTATCCCCAATCAATATAATAATAATAAATAGATCCTATAAAAACAAATCATCTTGCCTCTAATAGCTAGTTAAATAATTTTTTTAAAACTAACAAAATAATCAATTCATTGATACAATCCACATTATCATTTACGGAATTGAGCCGATACCAGCTGTGTTCACTGGAATGGACATGAAGGTACCCCGAAGAACTTAAAAGGGTGTGTCAAATGTCCAAGAATGATTACTCAGGACAGGGCATCAACAAGAGATGGGATGAAGAACTTGGACCTCAATGAAGAACTATAATTCTAATATAAGTAATTAGGGCCTCAATTTATATGGTAGGCTTGCTAATTAAATAAGAACTAACACCTCAATTCGGTGATAAAGGGAATTTCCAGATGGATGAAGATTTTAAAAGCACAATATATTTAGAATAATTTAACAAATTCTTTTAATTTATCAATTTAAACTCAGAAAATAAAAAGATTATATGTCTTTAAAATTAATTTTCTTTTAACACTAGGATGTACTATAATACAATACACCATATTGCAGACATATCCGTTCTGAAATTTGGAATTTAGGATATGATACATGATGAATATATTAAGAAAAAAATAATCTAATATAACTATGCATAATTAACTATTAATCTTTAAATAGATAGATAATAAATACTAAAATAAGTATTAAACAAAACTACAACTAGCTAAAATGTACGAAACTACATATATATTGGTTTGAATGGCATCAATGATGATAATATTCATCAATTACTATCCATGTGAATTATATAAATTTGGTTTCATATTATAAAATTTTAAAAAGTAATTTTTTTTAATAGTTAAAGAACTCGAATTTATTAATGAAGCATTAGTGAGGCTTCGGATATTCTATAAGAGCATTTAAAAGTACCTCTAAATATTTGAAATAATACTTTATTATTTATTAATTTTTTTTTGGATTCAAGGAAACCCTATCCCCCAAAAAACGTACTTTGTGGGTCTAGGTGAGTGGGTAAAACTCCGGCTGTCCCAGACTCTTATAAGAGGTGCACGCCCTAACTCTATAAATAATGTTAGATATGTTTGGGAATTTATCAACATGTATCTACAAAATATTAATTAGGTCAAGAATCATATTGAATACTGGTTCAACATGAATATACACTTTTAAAAAGTATTTTACACTTCATACCAAACACATAATAAATAGACGATTAACAAGCAAGCAAATTGTCGATAGATAGAAAGCCAAGTCTTATTCACCAATGTTGCTCTTTCTATTGTTGACCAAGGAAAAAATTAAAATAATGAGGCCCAAGGTGGAAAAGGCATAAAAAATAGGTGGTGGGTTCAAAGTTGGGAAGAAAAGTTCAATTTAGTCCCCCTAATTTTCAAATTTATTCCTTTTTAGTCCTTTAATTTCTTCAAATTTGATTTGGTAGAAAACATTATTTTTATTATTTTTCAATTCTTGTTTTGTAAGAGAAGAGAGAGAGCATTGTCAGATTCTAGCAAAAAGAGAAAAGGTCATTATTTTTTCCAATTCTAACCACCAAAATAGTTGATATTGATATTCACAAGTTTTATTTGATGAAAAAAGTTTGATGGTGGTTGTTTAAAACATCAATATTGTCTAAAAAATATAAATCCAAGTCAATGAAAAAAAATCTAACCCGATTTGATTTCATCGGACAACCCTTCGTTGATGAACTTGTAGCAGTCTATAACAATTGAGGATAGAAGATAAAGAAATCAACAATGAAGGAAAATGAGAGAGATTTAAAGGATAGAGAAAGTCAAACTTTTAGGTATTCAGATCCCCTTCCTCGAGCAGCGGTGGGTGTCACCGCCAATGTAGGAGTGAAAAGGAGATCGAGACGCTTTATATCTAGTAGCCCACCTTCCTTTAGAAGCGGCAATGCATGAATCCAAGCACTAGTATAGATGGTGAAGAGTGGTTCACGCACCGCCACTGTTCCAACGGTCTTCCAATGTCTATTGCAGTATACCTTGGACATTTCAAATGTCCTAGAAGATTGATTTATAAACTCAAACTATTTTTGGACAAATTGGTATAACATTGTGAAATTTAGGACAATTTGCTTATTGTTGTCTATAATTTTGGATTGTTCAAACAAATTATTTAACTGGAATTCATTTGTGTTTTTGGTTTGATAATTTGCATTGAATTGTGATTTTATTCTTAGATTTGAGTTTATGTTGATTTGAACATTAAATCTTGATTCATGTTTTGTTCTTGGATTGATGTTGATTTATTTAAATTAACATGAAATTTAAATATAAGTTCATGAAATTAATAAGATTTGTGAGGATGTTTGGCGTTATTCGATTTTGAGTTTATGAATGACAATTTGTTTTGAATTGATATCATGGTTAAAATAGCTTTGATAAAAATATTTTATTTACATCTTGCCAAACACAATTTTTTAATAACTTTTAATTTTTGAAAGATTATTTTGCATTTAATTTCCTGTTTTTTTCTACTCTCACATATTTAATATTTGGAATTGTGATCTATACATGAGATGCTTTTTCAGTATTAAACAAATCAGTTCCTTTCCACAAAAACAACAACAACAAAATTTTCTTTCAAAAATACAATTTTATTTTAATTTGCATATGGTCAAAGTCTCTTAAAAATTAAATTTGCATATTTTATCATATTAAAATTTCACAAAAAAATAATTTTTTTTATTTTACTTGTATTTTGGATTTAATAACTAGTTTATTAAATCCATGAGAACTTGACCTACATTTCAAAAACACCAAAAAAAAAATTGTTCTCTTTTAATATATGAGATTATGAACTTATATGTAATATGTATTCTCAATATTTAATAAAAAACAATTTTTTTTTATTTTTTTAACATTAAAACGATTAGATTTTAACCTGATAAGATAAGAACCTCTTCATAGATGAAGACTTTTTTTAAAATCTTAGACAGACCAACGGTTAGAAAACACAATAATACCTAAATTTATATTAGACAAACAAACAATGTAGATTACCTTAGGTAAGGTGTACTAGAGGCGATATGTCCTTCCTATACACAAGCTGTGCTCTTATCTAGATTATAAGACCAATTAAGATTTTTAGTGAAAAAAATACTAGGTGGCGACTTCATCTCTATTTTATTGATAAAAAACAATAATTCTTTGTTCTTTCCCCATTACCAAAGAGATATTGACCCGGGAGGATAATCGTTATGAGTCTTATGACGCTACACACGTGAGACAGCCATGTTTTTAATCTCCATTTCAAATATTTTAACACTCACATTTTTTTATATATATAATAATATTTGTCGCACAACAAAACGTAGAAACATAGTCCAGGTCTAATCTCTCATGTAACCTTTCTTAAGTTTTTAGCCTAGTTTAACCTAAAGTACTTGCCATTACCTAGTCACCATAGCGCTTATGTATTTAGACGGTGTTTGGAAGAATAATAATAATTGTTTTTTTAAATATTTTTTGGTTAAAAATATATTAAAATAATATTTTTTTAAAAAAATTATTTTTAACAAAAAAAAAACATCAAAACAATTCAAAAACATAAAAAAAATTAATTTAAAACAAAAAAATTAAAATTTTAAAAAACTCTAGTTGAAACATGATTAAAAACACTCCATTGACAAAATCAGATGACATTTACCAAATAATCACCATTCGTTTATGAGTTGACCCCTAGATTGTTCCACACTTTAATGGAATCAAACTGTAAACCCATTCCGAATCAAAATTGTAGCCTAGAAAGCATTTCTTTGAAGAAAGGCATTGCAAATCGAATCCCTCTCTTTTTCTTGATGCAACATGACCCAAATAAAAAAGTATAAGAAACCAATGGCCATCGTTATGAAATTGAAGTTAAGCATCTTAACATCTGTAAAGATAGGAATGGCATCCAGAGGGATAATAAATGGATAAAGGAAAGGTTAAAAAAACAGGGCAGGAGCTCTTGTTTAGGATAATATATATACCAGGTTTTCCAAAAACTGAGATCACAGGAACTTGAAAGAGATGAAGTTCTTGTTTCATTTGCCATGTTGCTCATGTTTCTGTTTCGTCAAGTCCAAAAAAAACAAAGATAAGGAGAAGAAGGAAGTACATGATAGCAGCAAAGGTTGCTGACGAGATTTCCACATGAAATCATGGGCGGAGACCTGTGATGCTTTGATTGCTGTTCCTCCACTCTTTTCTTCTCATTTCTCTCTGAATGAATGTAGAGAATATTGTAACCATCTTTTCCTTTAGATGGTGATGAAGTCTTGAAATATCTTTCTTTGTTATGCCTTCAATTCTAATGTGATCTATATATTAAGAAAAACATCACCTCTCTTTGTGCTTAGCTCCCTGATCTTTTGGCACCAAATCCATTTCTCGCATTTGGTGTTCAATTGAAACCAGACCCGTCTGTGAAAGAAACCTGCAGATGAATGCAACTGCTTTAGAAAGCTTACAACTTGAAAATGTCTTATCAGCTATATTTGAAAAATGATTTTGATCATTGGAGTGGTTTTTCAAATAGGAGAGGCTAATCAACTACACCCCAAAGATGAATTCCATGAAGGTCATAATGAAACGAGCATAACTTCATGGTCTTCCTTCTTACCATATGGACATTTCAAACGCCCAGAAGATCTATAAACTCATATTATTTTTGGACAAATTACTATAACATTATAAAATTTAAGACAATTTACTTATTATTGTGTATAATTTAGATTGTTCGGACACATTATTTGACTTGAATTCACTTGTGTTTTTTGTTTGATAATTTGCATTGAATATTGATTTTATTTTTAGGTTTGAGTTTATGTTGATTTGAAGATTAAATCTTGTTTCATGTTTTGTTCTTGGATTGATGTTGATTTATTTGAATTATCATGAAATTTTAATATAAATTCATAAAACTAATAAGATTTGTGTGGATGTTTGGTGTTGTTCGGTTTTGAGTTTATGAATGATAATTTGTTATGAAGTGATATCATGGTTAAAATAGCTTTGATAAAAACATTTTATTTTTATCTTGCCAAACACGGTCTTCATACATTTTTTTTTAATAAAATTTTAATTTTTGAAATATCATTTTGCATTTAATTCCCCGCTCTTTTCTGCTCTCATGTATTTAATATTTGGAATTGTAACTTACATGCGAGGTGTTTTTTCGGTATTAAACAAATCGTTTGCCTTCTACAAAAACAACAACAAAAAACCTTTCTTTAAAAAATATAATTTTATTTTAATTTGCATATGACCATGTCTCTTAAAAATTAAATTTGCATGTTTTATCATATTGAAAATTCACCAAAACAATAGTTATTTTTTATTTTACATGCATTTGGGATTTAATAACCAATTTATTAAATCCATGAGAACTTGACCTACATTTCAAAAACACCAAAAAAATTTTGTTTTCTTTTAATATACAAAATTATGAACTTATACTTAAGATATATTCTCGATATTGAATAAAAATAATTTTTTTTTACATTGAAACGGTTATGTTTTAACCTAAGAAAATAAGAACCTCCTTATCGAGAAGAACTTTTCTTAAACCTTAAATAAACCAATGATTAGAAACACAATAATATCTAAATTTATATCAAATAAACAAACAATGTAGATTACCTTAGGTAAGGTGTATTAGAAACGATACATCCTTCCTATACACAAGCAATGCTCTTATCTAGACTCTAAGAACAATTAGGGTTACTAATAACCAAAATATTAGATGGTGACTTCATCCCTCTTTTATTGATAAGAAACAATAATTCCTTGTTCTTTCTCTCATTACCTGGTCTAAGAGGATGATAATTACAACACTACACACGTGCAACATATATAATAATGTCATGTTTTTAATCTTCATTTCAAATATTTTAACACTCACATTTTTTATATATATAATAATATATATCCCGCAACAAAACATAGAAACACAGACCCAGGCTTAATGTCTCATGTAACCTTTCGTAAGTTTTTAACCTAGTTTAATCTAAAATATATATCGTTACCTAGTCATCATAGCACTCCTGCATTTGAAAGAATAATAAGTGTTTTTTAATTGGAAATCTTTCAAAATAATATATTTTTTTTTTATTTTTTAAAATTTATTTTTGATATTTACACAACTTAAAAATATAAAAAAATTAATTTTTTAAAAAATAATCCGGCTGAAACATGATTACAAACACTTCATTGACAGCATCAGATGACATTTATCCAATAATCATCATTTTAGGATTTGACCCCTAGATTGTTCCACACTTTAATGGAATCAAAACCGTAAACCCATTCCGAATCAAAATTGTAACCTAGAAAGCATTTCTTTGAAGAAAGGCATTGCAAATCGAATCCCTCTCTTTTTCTTGATGCAACATGACCCAAATAAAGAAGTATAAGAAACCAATGGCCATCGATATGAAATTGAAGTTAAGCATCTTTACATCTGTAAAGATAGGAATGGCATCCAGAGGGATAATAAATGAATAAAAGAAAGATTAAAAAAACAGGGCAGGAGCTCCTGTTTAGGATAATATATATACCAGGTTTTCCAAAAACTGAAATCACAGGAACTTGAAAGAGATGAAGTTCTTGTTTCATTTGCCATGTTGCTCATGTTTCTGCTTCGTCAAGTCCAAAAAAAAACAAAGATAAGGAGAAGAGGGAAGTACATGATAGCAGCAAAGGTTGCTGACGAGATTTCCACATGAAATCATGGGCGGAGACCTGTGATGCTTTGATTGCTGTTCCTTCACTCTTTTCTTCTCATTTCTCTCTGAATGAATGTAGAGAATATTGTAACCATCTTTTCCTTTAGATGGTGATGAAGTCTTGAAAGATCTTTCTTTGTTATGCCTTCAATTCTAATGTGATATATATATTAAGAAAAACATCACGTCTCTTTTTGCTTAGCTCCCTGATCTTCGGGCACCAAATCCATTTCTCGCATTTGATGTTCAATTGAAACCAGACCCGTCTGGGAAAGAAACCTGCAGATGAATGTAACTGCTTTAGAAAGCTTACAACTTGAAAATGTGTTATCAGCTATATTTGAAAAATGATTTTGCTCATTGGGGTGGTTTTTCAAATAGGAGAGGCTAATCAACTACATCCCAAAGATGAATTCCATAAAGGTCATAATGAAACAAGCATAACTTCAGGGTCTTCCTTCTTAGCATATTTAAATCATGCACATGTATAAAGGGTAAATGCCCCCAATGACACTTTAGAAGCACCACCATCAACTCACCCAAGTGAATACCTTGCTTGCTACTTAGAGCGTGCATGTAACATCCTGAAGTCAAATTAAATGGCGATCTAGGCAGCTAAATTACACGGAGTCAAGAAATCACTAAAAGCCCATAAGAAAACTCAGATGATGAAAGCCCTCTTATTCCAACATGCAAGGATCATCATTTTATTTTCAGATAGATCCACTAGCACATAAGGTGCATAAAAAATCCGTGCACCAAACAGATGCTGTGCCCCAGCTGCAAACAGTTATTGGATAGAAAACCCATACCCATGATTTTCTAACACAGTTTTAAGGCAGTACAATTGGAGTTCCAGAGTGCTTTCCAACTAGAGCCAGTTTAAAAAATCAATCAGGGGAAATTGGCAAATATTTCTAGTTTTTTTTAACCTCTTCTAGAAAACTACTGCTGTGAGCAGTTTAGACTGCATAAAGACAGTGCATATAGAATGAATTCAATCAATCTACTTCCAAGCAAGGAACTAGCAATCTTGAGTAAAGAGCAATCAATTTCTATTCAAAATCATGTGTTATAACCATCACTTGACACCATATGGGTTGTTAGATGCAAACACAATACTGCACAGGTCGTAGAAACCAAAAGGCATAGCAAGCACCATTTCCTCAAACCCTAAAGAAGATAGAGAAATGTTTGGGATGTTCAGATTTGCAGGCCACCTATTGTTCTTAGGCAAGATACTCTGTGTGCAGGAAAGAAATGGGGCAACAGATATGCCATGTTGATATATTCATGCATTTTAATCTTATAAATGACATGTATGCAGCAGATCTCTCTACCCTTTAGCTTAAAGATGTGTTTTTCATCCCTGATGACACTTTTTTGACAATACATCGAAGATCCAATACTTAACAATCACGCCTCAAACAGACCAAGTGGGAAAA
>Ga0307516_10000969_pt1 | contig 39624 bp, 56 predicted proteins | sample 19_EM_MG_FD_203310 | JGI IMG/M metagenome (GOLD analysis project Ga0307516, IMG submission 203310) | Populus trichocarpa ectomycorrhiza microbial communities from riparian zone in the Pacific Northwest, United States - 19_EM | ecosystem: Host-associated > Plants > Roots > Unclassified | place... | reverse complement strand
TTTGGTGAGTGGGCTGTCGCTGCTTTTCTATTTGCTGGGTGGTCTGGCCGGCAAGGCAAACAAGCCTGCCAGCCGGCGGGCCGGCCCATTTAGGAAAAACCCAATTTGTCCGACAGGCTAGAACATAAGTATACAATGTTTCCCAACAGAAATAGTCATGAAACCGTTAGATCCTAACGATCACAGCAACAGCATACAGAATAATACGACACATTTCCGTAGTGGGTAGTAGATACATCGATTGAAACCAACTTTGATTTGCTTCAGGTAAAGCCGGTCTCTTGACGAAAGAAACGGCCACGAGTATGTTAATAACTGTGATACCTAGGGTGCTGGGTGCATGGCACTTCTAAAAAAAATTGGAAACAAACAAATCAATGCTCTCATGCATGTGTATATGTACGTATGGAGGGGCACATCAACAATCCTACCAGTCATGAACATGAGGATGTTGATGGTTCGGCTGCTGAGATATCAGACGACGGGAATTCCTAAGTCCAAAAACCGCTGTGTGTCTCCCACTTCATGTAATCCCTTAGTTCGCGTAGTGTTGTGCGGTCCTAGCCATACGCCTGGGTTCTCCCGCTGGAGTTCACCCTGCATATTTCCCTCACCCTCTGTCGCACTCAAACGCCGTTGCCTGTACTATCGCATCCTTCTGTTCTCCTTCTCTTCATTCCTTGTGTCCTCCGCTTCGTCCCCTGTTTTCTCGCCGGAGCCACCGTTATGTTCGACCTGTGGCTGGTCAAATGTGCAACGCCCGATGCCACTTGTCTTCAGGTATTTGGCGAGAGCTCCCGCTCCTATGTTGGTGTAAAGTAAAAGATCGAGACGCAGCTTGGGGATTCTGGGTGTCTCCCTTCGCATCACCATCTGTGTTTGACATGTTGCACACATCTTAGGATAAGATGTGTTGTGTCTGGTGGTGATCCGATGCAACACCCTGAGTCTTCAACATCGCTGGTGGGGTTTTGCTGTGGTAGATGTTGAAGTACCTATGGCTGGTACTCAGCTGCGTGACGCTTGAGGCCAGGGCCGATTGTCTGTCTGGAAGATCATGTCAAGCTTCGAGCGCCAGGTTGTATGCCTGCTCCCATTTCCATCAGGTATATGATTGTCAAAGCTGCCCTCAAGTATTATGGCAGAATTTCTTGATATAGTATCTAGTATAAATATTTTAATTCCACTTACAGGCCGTTTGCTCAAATCCGGGTCGGATGTGACTTTCCTTGAAAAAACCGAGTAAAAAAAAAGCGAACAAATAAAATGAGAAAAGATAAAAAAAAATAAGAAGATAAAAGACAAAAGATAAATAAAAAAAAGGAGAGGGGACGGACTTTTCGCTGCTGTATGTAAGTCAGATACGAAGAAAACCCTCACCCAATATTTTTTTGAAGTATAGCCATTATATGACCATTATATGATCATTTTTGGACAACACGCTTTGCTGACAATAGTGGTTATGTAAGTGGGATACCACTACTTTTTATTGAATGATCTGCTCTTGGGAAAATGGTCACCCACCATTTTTGAAGTCCACTTTTTTTTTCCAGCGAGAGTACTACTGTCGCACGTTTTTGAAAAATCTATTTTACATAACTATTTTCCGAAGCCCACTTCCTGCTAAGATTGGTAGAGTGGAAGCTAAATGATATGGTGAGATTTTATTTCTAATACTGTGGCTGATCTACGAAATAGGTCATTTTTGGTGGCGCTCCCCCGAATGTTGCCCCTTGTTTAACGCATAAATTAGATACTCAATAGAGTATTATGTAGCGCTGCGGAATCTGGTCACACAAGCTTCCCTATGAAATTAGAGACTTTTTTTTTGGAAATATAGCCTAAAATATTAATAAATTACTAAAAAATTGCAAAACTAATACAATGTACTTCCCTTTTTGTTCTTAATTTTATTTTCTCCGAAGGTTCAAATATCACGGTTTTAAGTGCCCCTCACCATACATGCCCGATGACGACCCACGTCCCAGCTTTTACATAAGAGCGCATCCCTTCCTTCCCTGTCTGCGCCCCCGCCCGGCGAAACAAGGGGTGATCGCGGCCGGTGAGTGTTGCGCAGGAACGACATGTGTATCAATATGGATGGAGGTACAGAGTACGTCTACTTGATTCTGGCTGGGGGATGCATGGGGGAAATCTACTAGACGGACTCATTATTGGAGTCCGAACAGATGGTGGCGCCACTACTGGCGCCAGGACAATGCTGCCGCTCGTGATTCTGGTTGGACTAATGCTCAGAGGGGAGATGAGGGTATTTTTGAGGTGGACTATAGACGAATTCTCTAGATTTCAAACCCAGAGGCTGTACGGGCCCTGTTGAAAGAAGAATTCAGAGAAGATGAGGTGAGGAGAGGCTACCAGAGCCGCAATAATGGTCGCTCTACAGGAGGAACGGGATAAGCTCACAATTGAAGAGCCCAATAACGAGATTCAAAGATGCCTACCATCATGCAGCGCTGTCTCAATGCCAATGGAGACAACAAGTTCCACGGTTGATTCTCTCCCCCCTTCCTTTACTCCATCTTTGTGTTTCTTCCCTTAGACTGCTTCTGGACTGCAGGATTAACGGTATTGATGGTTGTTCTGATTACCGCTGTGTTCGACTGCGGCGCAGGTACTGAGCCGGAAAGGCTTAGTGCCCCTGCTAGCGTCCCCACCCAGCCTGTTCGGATACGAATGAAGTCGTATATATACCTAAGTGTAAGTACTACTCGTCTACCTGATTCAGGATGATTTCATAAATCGCATGCGACCTAGCCAGCATGGCGATACCCACAAGAGTCCGTTCCCAACCCGTTTGCGGCCCGTTGTGGCTCATCCTGCCCTGCCCTCCACCCCGGCCTATCCCAAGATATATTACCTAGACGAACTAAAGGAACGACAGCGAAGGACCAAGAAAAAGGGATTGAGGACAGGTTATTTATTTTCTCTAATAAGGCTGTGTTTTCCACCCGCAGCGCCAGCCCCTTCGTCTCCAGTAAAAGGTCCCGGATCCTGAAGCGGTTCATCATCTTCCCGGTTTCTCTTCGCACCCCCGCCCACAGGATCTTCTGTTGCCGCTTCCAGTGTGGGCGTTTCTTCAACAGGTGCTCCCTTGTTTGGGCCCCGCCAGCACTTGGTACTGGCACGGCTCTTTGTCCGCCGGAAGTGTTGCCCAGTGAGGCAGTGTCCCGACTTCACTGGGTAAAACCGGGCGGCCGACCTTTCGCACTGCCTGCTGCCGCTACATCCGGATGCTGCTTGTCCAGCATCTTATAGTTACTTCTTCCCGGCAATCCGGCCCCCAGCTGAGCGAAAGCTTCGGCTTACTTCTTTACTGAGACTTCTCACTTGAGATGCACGAGGGATTTGCGGAGGGCATTGGCTGCTTTCCAACTTGATCTATGTAGCGTAGCTGTTCTACTTATGGCGTTAGGCTCTTCTGCTTAGAGTTCTGTCTGTGATCGTACTGACGCCTGGCGCGGTGCGCTTTGCTTCTGACCAGGCCGAATCCTCATCTTCCATCACCGTGGCGGCGTCTATTTCCTCTCTAGCTGGGAGATGCACCTGGGGGGAACTCAGGTGCCGGAGGTATCTAGCGATCAAGCTAGGTAGACCATCTGTCCACATCGTCCACGAGAGCTCGCACTTCTCTCCGGAGTCCCGACACACACACACACACAGAGTGTTACGCACACCATAGCATATCTCATTTGTGGAATGTTTGCTTTTTTTCTTTCCCCCCTCCTCTGTGATCTGGTACCTACATAGATGAGTTTTTTTCCTTCCTCTGCAGGGTAGCAGAGTGATCTGTTTGGGAAACGATTATACAAGGTGGATGAATATGCGGGGGGAGTGGGTATCTAGGATCGTCGCTTAGTTGAGTATGCATGACGGCGGTGCTTGTTTCATCTTCCCCCGCGGTATTCACGGCGGAGTGTGTGAAAAAAACGTGGGTTTTACACATGAGTTCACGTTTTCCACGACACACTACATATCATAGAGTACGTGCGGATAGGTGGGAAGAAGCGGGGTACGGGCTATGATGTAGATATGTAGAGTACATAAATTAATCAGATGCCGGAAAGAACCCCATTACCTTTCCCTACCTGCGAGCATTCATCGTCTCTACTATGGCCCCATCTCCTCTTCAAGCATTTCCAATGACGAGTCTCAACTTCGGATCGAAGAGGAACATTCCGGCGGCCCTGGTCTGGCCATTTTTTCTGTTGGAGCAGCGGTAGATGACCTCTTCGGCGGCGTGGGCGAGCGACGCGCAAGCAATAGTCCAGAAGTATGCGCCGCACAGCTCAATCTTGGCGGACTTATGCGTCATCTCGTGGTCGCAGCGGGTGCCCCCGGGGTTGTTCTGGATGCAGAGAGCACCCGTGTGCGGCCACTTCATCAGGTTCGCCGCCACCTGTACGTGCTTGGACAGCGGCGAATCGGCCTTGGTGGTGCAGTGGATGTATTGCGCTGCGCCGGCCGCCACCGATGAGATACGCACCGCGGGCGGGATGGGTACGCTGTCGAATATCGTCGCCAGGTGGTGGCGCGAAGTCGGGGCCTTGTTGACAGACTCGCGCACTCCCAGCTTGAAGGTAGAAATATTGCGTTCCTGACTGGGCCCGCCGCTGGGAAAGCAGACGGCCTCGGTCAGGAGGAAGGCAAACATGGTGATGGAGGTGGCGAGGAGGAACCGCATTATGGGTATTGTTCGTTCGCTGCCGGTGTTTGTGAAGGGGGTAGTGTTTGAAGGGAAACGAATGTGGAGGGGAGGTGATATTAAGGGTGTGGTGGTGTTGGATCAAAGAAAGGAGCGAGTAGGATGTTATTACCGTGACGACGGAGGGAAGAAGCAAACTTGTTGTAAACATACTTCTATCACCAAGTTGTTGCAAGCGTACAATGTCCCGCCCGAATGATGGGAAACTGTGTTGGGCGTCAGTCACACAAGCGGATTGGCTGAAGTAGTTTATGTACTCGGTGAGCATCGAATCAACTCGACACCAGTAACGGGAAAACACGGACAAACGGCAGGCAGCATATAATGTACATCCTCAAGTAACACAACTCAGCAAACGCAAACACCTGAAGCTAATCAACCCGATAATAGCACCCAAAAAAGTGAAGAAAACGAAGAAGAAAAAACACAAGATCCCCGAACCGTCAATACCCAGAAAGAAAAAGAACGGAAGGAAGCAGAACGAAAATACACATAGAAATTGCCCTCCTGTGCGCCAGATGCCCAACATCTACTTGATACCCATTGCGCTCCCCCCTCTATTATCTCACAACCCCCTCTCGCATCAATCACAGATACTCCTGGCCCTGGTCTCCAGCTCCAAGCCTATCGATGACATCCGTTGGGTGTCCGCCCATGACCGCTCCATTTCCATTGTGCGCTCATCCGGGACCGGCAGCATCTGGGTCCTCTTTGTCACCGTCCTCGTCCTCGCTGGAGGCTCTACTTGCGGCGCCACTCCTGCTACCACCAAAGTCTCTTCCAGCCTTCATCACGTGTCCACCCATCATGCTATGTTCGCCATCGAATTCGTGGTTGCAACCACCCACACACCCACCGAACTTACGCGCCCCCCACACGGCCTCCTTGGTGGGCACCACGCGGTTCGCCGGTGGACACTTGTACCTCTGTTCCTCCTGCTCTCTCGAGTATCCGCTCCACGTCCTCAGCTCGGTCTGCAGATCATACTTGTGCTGGTCGTTGAGCTTCATCACGACGAAATCGCAGTGATCGACATTCCTCAGTTCCTCAAAGTACTCGACCGAGTAGTGGTACCATTTCATGAGGAAGATCCTCGCCATCAGGCCATGAGTGACCAGCACCAACACGCTGGGGAAATCCTTCTCGGCGAACTGGCGCCACAGACTCTCATTGAACCCGGAGACACGGTCATACGCGTCCGCGGCGCTCTCTCCGTTCGGGATGCGGTAGAAGAAGTGGCCGTAGGCGTATCGTTCGTGCCACATCCGTTCCATCTCGGCCTTGCACGGCTGGAAATTGCCAAAGTCCTGCTCGCGGATCCGGGGCTCCTCGTAGACGCGGATGCTACTGGCGTTCGGGTGCTTGCCAAGGATGGGCGAAGAGAGAATGCCGAGCGTCGTCTCACGTGTGCGCGTGTACGGCGAAGTGATGATCTGAAGCGTGTCATCGGGCCGCAGCAGATTCGCGAGCTTGTCTCCCGCTGCAAGCGCTTGTGCTTGTCCGACCGCCGTCAATGGCACTCGGTGGTCTGGGACTGACTGATGGATTGTGCGGTTCTCGTTGCCGACGCTCTGGGCGTGGCGACAGAGAATGATCAGCTGCACGGCACAAGGAAGTTAGCTACACGGGCACTCGATCCGAGACTGCGGAATGGGCGTACGGCGGGCAGAGGAACGGACTCTTGGCTTTCCCATGATTTTCCGTGTCGTCGAAATGTAACGGCCTGATGTTTTCGCCCGCAGAGGAGAAGATTGACAAAGCCTAAGGGTGGGACGTCGGACTAGGATACCAAGTGTCCGTACAGCGAAACAGCTTCAAGTTTCCCTTCGTTTTCGACGGAAGGGAGAAGATGCCGAAGTCGATAGAAGCTCAGATGCGCACCAAGTGGTACGGCGGAGTGACGTGGATGAGGGGATTTATGTTGTTTCTGGAGAGCACTTTACTTTTTTTCCCCTTCTCACTGTTTCACCGGAGCACTGGTTGGGCAGTAGGGTGAGCGGAGAGCTAAGCAGAAGCAGCAGGGTGGAGGTTGTACCTTCACTGCGTGTGGAGAGGCAAGAGAAGTCAGGGGCGCCGAGATATTTGTTGCACAGGCGGCTAGATGTTGGGATCTGCTCTGCGTGCGTGTGGGGAGTGTCTTGCCTCTCGTGACAGAGTCATCTTTGTCAGCACCACTGATGGGCCTGTTGGCGGGGTGGGGGAAATTCCAAGAAGAGAGAGGTGCGACTGGTGCAGTCGTCAGAAGCCTAATCAAGCAGGCCCATTCCCGAAACACTAGAGTGCTCGGACAAACAGCGTCGAAGCTGTTTGGCTACTCGAGCCGACGGCGCAAAGCGTATGTAGCAATTGCACATTCTCAGTTCACAATCCACACCTACCGTTCGGAGGTCTGAAACATACATAGCCGGGTTTGCCGTCCGCACAGCCTCGGCCCGGATGTGATGGTAAGTGTCCGGTCGCTGCAGGTTCGGGACGGGCTGTGTTGCCAAAATCAAGCTTCTGCGAGTACCTATGTCAAATGCAAAGTAACTACGGTCTCTGGCATATACACAGAGAGATACCGAGTGGAGCGCCGACTGCAGCCATCCCTGCGGCGCGTACAGCTGGCAGCGGCAAGAATGAGGCACGCGGACGTGCTCCGGAGCTGAATGACTGGGCATGTCTTGGCGACCAAGTCGAGAACAGCGACTTGAAGAAACACAATTCCAGAACAGTCTTGGAGCGAAGGTGATGTCGTAGTCTGGCACCCCTGTATGGGACGACGACGGACAGCCATACGTTTTCACCGTCATGATAGATGTGTGCGGGGCGGCGGAAGAAGAGGAGCCGGAGGAGTCAGAAGAGGAGAGAAAAAAGCATCGCGAGTCCGGAACGGACCTCTCCTGAAGACTTTGTTCGACTTGATCTGCAGGGACTATGCACGTGCCATGACTAGCTCCAACCTAAGCGCGGGCGACTCACGCCAAGCAAAAGAACTAGTCGCTCTCTGCACGCGTCGATTGTAAGTGTTGAAAGCACTTGCATGTGTCCGCCGGCATCGAACGACAGGAACAGACTCTGGTTCGATATGTTCTGATCCTTATGCGCCGTCTGCTCCTCCCCTTCCGGCGCTGGCTCGAATCCGTCCATCCCCGAAATCCAACTGCTGCCAGTGCCGCCCCACATCCAACACCGCCACCCAGTCTTCCCCACCGTCATCCAATCACAATGGCCTCGCCGTTCCAACAACAACAACAACTGCCAACTGACTACGCCGCCTGGGATACCCCATCGCTCATCGCCCGAATCCAGACTCTCGAGGCCACTCTGGCAGCCGCAAACTCGAACCCGTCCGTTCCGTTCCATTCCGCTTGCGCGCGCCCCTCCTCCGCCAATAACTGACGCACCCCACCATGACAATAGCAGCAGCCCGGCAACAACCCATAGGCCTCGCAAGACCCCACGGGACTTCGACGCTTCGCGTTACTCGACGCGTCTGATCGCCTTGAAGCTCGCCTACGTCGGCTCTGCGTACGGCGGCTTCGAGTATCACGGCAACGACACGGCGCTACCGACGGTCGAGGAAATCCTCTTCTCCGCCTTACTGAAGTCTCGGCTCGTTTCCTCGCAGCCCGGACACCCACAGCCGACGTCGCCCGAAGCCTGGCCGGGGGACGAAGCCGTCGAGTACTCTAAATGCGGCCGCACCGACCGTGGTGTGTCTGCGTTCGGCCAGGTGGTGGGTGTGCGTGTACGGAGCAATCGGCCGCTACCCAGGAGTATGGACACCAACGAGGAGGGGAAGAGCAGGGGCAAGGGTGAGCACGAGGAACCGAAGCCGTTCGACGACGTCGCGGATGAGATGCCCTACACGCAGATCCTCAACCGTCTCTTACCACCGACGATCCGGATCCTCGCGTGGGCGCACAACCCGCCCGACGGCTTCTCTGCGCGCTTTAACTGCCGCGCGCGCCACTACCGGTACTTCTTCACGGATCCGATGCTCTCGCCCACGAACTCAGGGGGAACCCTCGACATCGTTGCGATGCAAACAGCCGCGCAGTATTTCCTGGGAAGCCACGACTTTCGGAACTTCTGCAAACTAGATCCCGGGAAGCAGATCGACAATTTCTCGCGGGATATCCTCGAGTCGTCGATCGAGGTTCTGCCGGGCGTGGGCGATGGCGATACCGCTACCACCGCGACAACGTACTACTTTAATCTCAAGGGCACCGCGTTCCTGTGGCACCAGGTCCGCCACATGATGGCGATCCTCTTCCTGGTCGGCCAGGGCCTCGAGAAACCCGAGGTTGTCAGGGATATGCTGGACATGTCACTGTTCCCGACAAAACCCATGTACGAGATGGCCGATGACCGGCCGCTGGTTCTCTGGGACTGCGAGTTCCCGAACGCAGTCCTGCAATGGCTCGTCGCTGATGACGGGGAGTTGCGCGGTGCGCTGGCGGACACTACGTGGATGGGCTGGCACGAAAAGAAGATCGACGAAATCCTGGCGGGACAGTTGGTCGGCTTGGTACGCAGACAACTTGAGGAGAACGAGAAGTCGCCGGTGCCGGTCAAGAAGAAGAATGCGGCGAAACCGGGACATGTCCTCATTTTGGGCAGCGGTGAGGCCCTCCTCAGAGGGAAGTACGTCCCCATCCAGGAGAGGAAGCGGATGAGGCCTGCCGCGGAGATCAACAAGTGCTTCATCGAACGGAAGGGGGATTGGAGGGAGAGGAGGGAGCTAAAGAGGAAGAAGAAGGAGGCGAAGGGAAGCGAGTAGCAAGAATATGTAAAAAGTGCTTTTCGGAGTGCACGTTGAGGGAATTGGTGCACGTGTATATAGAGTACGCATGACATAGAGCACAGGTTACAAACATTTGCATGTATTCAGTGTCAAACGAGTTCTTATTTTCTCCGCACATCTATCATCCTTTAGTCATACCATAAAACCCACCTCAAGGCTCACTGGACATTATCATCCCCGAGCCTCCTCCTCTCCACCTCGGCCTTATCGTATGGACCATCGGGTCCCTCAAAGTCTCTACCCACAGTGGACCTACCACCGCCCTTCCCGGTCTGGTCGCCCCTGTCCTGCGCGGGGACAGCGCGGCCGGAACAACAGCACCGTAGGTATCGTGCGCACCGGAGAATTTATTCTCGACGTCTTTGCCGATGCCGGACTCGCACACTGGCCCACATCATCACCAGCCCAGCAACCATCAACTAGTAGCCGAGGAGCGAGGGGAGTACCAGAATCGCCCGCGTTGTGCGCCGCATCCCCGACTTTCTTGCGGTATGTAGCTGTTCGCGGCGTGCATCCGCTCGTCGCCGACTGGCATTTCTGGCGGTCGCGCGGAGATGCGCCAATTGGCCGCTGCTGCTGCTCGAGGAGCGACGGGAAATCTATCATGCCAGCTGCTTTCTGTCCGCAGACGAAGACGTGACCATTCTCACCGTTGCCCATGCTGTTGATGTGTGCAGTGATTGGCCGGAGTGAGCGGGGAGGGGACGCCTGTTTATACAGAGATGCAGGATGGGAGGTAGGTGGGTAGCGCGGCATTGTGTGAACATGAGTTCACGCTTGCCGTGGACTGCAGTGGGGCCAGAGTGTCGTAATGTGGCTGCTAGTGTTTGATGATGATGATGATGTCTCATTGATTACATATTGCTAGTGTTTGATCGGTGTGTATGTACTTGCTTACGGTCTAAGTGTCTTTGGGGGGCATGGATGTTCAATTCGTGCGCACGTGATATCACTCGACGCGGCTGTGGCTATACGCTATGATACGCCATGGGTGGATTTTTTTTGTTTATTCATTACTCGCATGCAACCCATCTAGATATGGCGACATTATGTACAGTCCATTTCCTGTTCGCTGCCCGCGCAGAGGCGGCACGTTGCAAGCAACCCTTTGCCCTCCGCCCTGGCCTGTCCCAAGAAGATGTAATGCGCACTAAAGAAATTACAAAGGAAATAACAAAAGGAAAAGACAAATGAAAGTGCGGCCCCCCCTAGCCCTCTCACGCCGACGCCGTGAGATCAGGCGTGGGTAAGGACAGTGGTGGTTCCCCCCCGGTGCCCGGCCCCTCGGCCTCCGCGTCTTGCTCCTCCAGCCACTCCCGCAGCTCCGCCTCCGACACCTCGCTCACCGCGTCTCCCCCGGCCGGCACCCGCCTTCCCACATCCGTGGTGGATAGGAAGTCCAGCACCGCCCGACCGCACCTCTCGTCCGCCAGGAGGTCCCTGATCCTCCACCGGTCCTTCCACCTCCCGGTTTCCTTTTTAACCTCCGTCCACAGGATCTTCTGCTGTGGCTTCCACTCGGGACACTCCTTAAAGAGGTGGCCCCGGGTCTGAGTTCGGTACCGGCACCACCAGCACTGCCGGGTGGCCCGGTTCTTCGTCCAGTGGAGGTACTGTCCGGTCAGACAGTGCCCTGACTTGATCTGCTAGAGCCGTGAGGCTAGCCACTGGCTCTTCGGCATCCGGTACTTCGTCTTGGAGGTCCGGCCTCCAGCCCACTGGCATGCCTTCACCCACTTCGTCTCGAGATCTCCCGCTTGAGGTTGGCGAGAGATCGTGGGGGGGGACATCGCCCGCACTTCTGTCCGATCGAAGTAGTTCGGCCGTTCCACCCCGTGGGTGTCTGGCTCCTCCGCCGCAATCTTAGCTCACTCGTCGGCCTTCTCATTGCCAGCGATCCCCTTGTGAGCTGGGCACTACTGGATTTCGATGATGATGCCCGGCCTGGCCCTGTGCAGTGCAGCGATGTGCCTTTGCGCCTGGAGAGCGTACTGCTGTCCCAGGCCAGGTTCGTCCGACGCCATCCATCGATGGCCGCTTGTGCATCCGTGAAGATCGTGATACGTTCTGGGGTCATGTTTCTCCTCGAAGCTGATTCCAGTGCGCGGGCGAGAGCGGTGCACTCCGCGTCGTAGGCCTCCTGGTTGTAGTCCATGTGGGTCTTGATGCCCTTCCAGGTTTGACCGTTCTTCCACAACCGCGCACCGGTAGCTCCATCGTCCAGCCGCGACCCGTCCGTAAACATGGTGGCGGCCGATGCCACCTCCCAAATCGTTAGCCAACTTGAAGCGGGAGATTTCGGAAAAGAAGTGAGAAGAGGCGTGGACATGGTCGAGGAACAGGGTCAAAGGGAAGAATACCAGATGCCGAAAATGATGCACCAGAACAACATGGTGGCACGAGGGCCGAAGAGGCTGGCAGGGAGGTTCCATCAGCTCAAGACGGGGCACTGCCGCACAGGCCAATACCTGAAGTGGACGAAGAATTCGGACACAGCAGAGTGCGAGCGGTGTCAGTACAAGACGCAGACGAGGGAGCACCTGTTCAAGAATTGCGACAAATGGAGGCCGCAACAGAAGATAATGTCGGCAGAGATACGGAAAAAGACAGGAAGAGGGAAGAACCGGTTCGCAATCAGGGAACTATTTGCGGACGAGCGGTGCACCGGAGCGATCTTGGACTTCTTGAGAACGACGAAGGTGGGAGCGAGGGTGGGGCCGCGGGAGCTGCCACCGGAACCAATGGGGGAGAAGGATGAGGGCGATATACGGTCCCCTTAGCCACACTCTCTTTTCCTTTCCTTGTTCCTTTCTCTCTCTCCTATGTCAATCCTCGCGAGTCCTATGTCATTCCTTTGAGTCTTTCTCTTTCTTTCTCCTTTTCTTTCTTTCTCTTTCTCTTCTCGTAGGACAGGCCGGGCGGGGGCAGGGGGAGTCGCCGCGAGCCGCTGGCGGACTGCTCGAGGGCGCAGCGGACGGCGAACAGGAAAGGACTGTATATAATATCGTCATGATCCAATAGGGTCGCACACGATTAATGAATCATCATCATCATCGTCCGTAAACATGGTGAGCCCGGATCGGATCTTCTCCGCCTCGGCCTTAGCCTCGACTTCCTCCTCTTGTAGCAACTCCGCGTCGAGTGTCTCTGGTTCCTCTAGCAGAACTGTGGTTTACGTCCGTCCCGCAGAGGCCAGGGCGTTTGTGAGCCGCCGCCTGATCTCTGTCGGCGCACCCACTATCTCCCTTGCCTGGTCTCCCTGCGGCAAGCTCAGCAGCCGTAACCCAAATCGCCGCAGCCTGTTCTCCAGCTGCGTCGTCGCTACCCTGAGGTCAGACTCCATCGAGAGGGCTCCCAGGTTGGTTGTCCGGAAGCAGCCCATCGTCGCCCGCGCCTCCTGGCTGACCAGCAGCTGGAGTTCGTCTGCCCTGCCGATGGTGCTCCGGACAAGGTCCCCTTTCCATCACAGCTTCGACCCGAACATGGCGACTGGCTGGGCGCAGGCAGTCATTACCCTCCTGCAGTTGGTGGGAGAGAGCCCCATCTGGCCCGTGAGCCGACGGAGTTTTGCCATTGCCTACCTGCCATTCTTCAGACGGGTGGCATGGTGTTCCTTGAGCATGAGCTGGGAGTCTGGCCATACTCCCAACCACCGTGTCGCCTCCTTGTTGAACGGGACAGTGTTGGCGCCAACTTTCACCGTTGCCGTGGGTTCTGTCCTTTTCTTGTGGAAAAAGCAGCCTCGGCCTTATCTAATCGAAGGCTACCGCGTTGCCTGTTGCCCACTCGATTGCGGCCGCTGTAGCCTCAGAGAGCTTTGGTTGCTACTGTCTCGTCATCCGCACCGCCGGCCCACCACCCAATGTCGTTCACAAAGGATAGGCCCTGGATGTCTGGTACCGCGGCCTCCACCTCGTCAAAGATGCCTGACAGGTATGTGGCGAAGAGGATTGGCGCCGCCAGTGACCCCTACCGAATGCCCGTGTCCATTGGCCTCGCCTCGCCTGTCTTGCCGTCGAGAACCAGCTTCACCTGGCGAGTTGACATAAAGCTGCCAGTCCACCTGATGAGATCTGGCTCGATTCCCAATGCCTCCATGGGTCGGCCCAACTGCGCTTTGCTGAAATTGTTGAATGCACACCATGGGTGGAGTGGATATGGACCCGAAGGGAGGACGGAGCTGTCAACGGTCAGTGCGGGAGGTATGCGCATTTGGAAGGACAGAACACTTATTTCGGAGTGCTATGCACGGAATGTCACCCCCGTCACTTGCCGGGTATTTATGTCCACACAGCTGTAGTCATGTTTCGACCGAAGGGCTACCTAGATATGTAGAAATTCCAATTGCCATTTGGTAACTCCATACTCTTACAAACAATTCTGCACACGCCCCTGATAGCAAAATTAACGCCCTCATCCCAATACACTCCTCCCAGAATGATATGCTATAGCCGCTGCTGCCATTAATTACTCCTCTCCCTCCTCTCCCTCAAAAACGTCGCGAACAGCATCCCAGGCCCCCTCCAGAACGGCACGCACGAACCCGACTGCATCGGCGACGCTATAATCCAATGTAAAGACCACCCGCTTTCCGTTGACCACCATGGTAACCTGCGCCTTGAGCGGCTGACCGCGCTGCACGAGGTCCCTCAAACTTCCCGAGACCTCGATGCGCTCGATGTCCAGCATTTCGTCGATGGAGTTAACCAGGCTTTCGAGCCAGTCGGCCGTGGGGGCCGAAGGTGTGACCTTCTCCAATGCCGATTTCACCGCAACCACGTCCAGCTTTCCGGTGCTGATCTTCATGACTTTGTCCTTTGCCACATCCAGGAGCTCGCGCTTACGGCTCTGTGCGAGCGCCTCCTTTTGGCGGCGTGCCTCCTCCAGGGCTGCCTCGTGCTCCTCTATGAACATCTGCATCTTGCGCTCTTTCTCCTTGATGGTATTTTGCGGACCGGCTACCGTCTCCATGACAAGCTTGGCCTCGCGGTATTTCACTCGGGCCTGCTGCGCTTTCCTCTCCGTCTCCATGTCTGTTTCGGCGCCGGCAATCGCTTCCTCCGAATCTTGTCGGGCTAGGCGAAGGGCCTCTTTCATTTCTATCTTCCGAGCGCGGAGTTCCACGTATTCAGGACTCTGCGAGGACTCAACGGCTTGACTGAGCTGTAGCTTCAGTATGGTGAGTTCCGCCAAAGCGGCGTCTCTAACGTGGCGCTGCCTATGCGCCGGGAAAGAGAGGCCGATCTTCCTATAAAAGGGTGCGTCTTCGAGGGTCTGCTCGGCTGCCTGGTAGTAGGCACTGCATTCGTCGTACCAATCTAGACATCATTAGAATGAGGATTCAAAAGATATGGGTGGGATATTATATTCACTCTGCGCATGCTTGACTTTCTCCTCGAGTTTTCTGATCTTCTCTTCAAGTGCTCCGAATTTCGCCTTGGTTTGTTCTTTGACCTCGCGAATCTCCGTGAGTTTTGTCGCGATGTTCTGTCGCACCTCGGCCTTCTTCTTCTGTACAACGGCGGTGGTTGAGGCGATAGCTGCAGCCCTGATGATCTTTGCCTGCTCAAATTCCTTGCTGGCCTTGAGGATGGCTTCTTCGGCATCTTGCTTCGTCGTGGAAAGGCTGGACATGAGCGAGTCAAGTTTACGTTGGAAGTTCTCTTGAAGCTCGTTCAGTGCGGCGTCGAGACCTGCCTCCGCCTCGTCCCAATCGGAACGTGCCTCGTCCAGAGCGTTCTCAGCTATCTTGAAAGCGTTCTCAAAACTTTCTTGTGCTTCGTCGATAAAGGACTGCGCAGCGTCGATGCCCCTCTGCAGCAACTTCAGTAGGGCAGAAAGATAGTGCCTGATCTGCATGACTAGGTACCGAAGGATATCCTGTTCCACCACAGCGTTCACCATGAAGTCGGCTCCCGAGAGATTCTTGAAATCTGCCATACCGACCACTTTTGCATCTAGTTTGATCTCGAGTGCCTCGGCAAGTGCGAGGTGAAGGGACAGTTCCATGCCCGGAGTTGGCAGAATATCAAAGGCGCAGTGAATCGATGCTTCAAGATCCATGATTTTGACAGTACCGTCGACGAGGATGTGCTGCTTCGCCGCGCCGATTTCGATGACGGCAGCTGGACCTCTCCCGTTTGAACCCTGAATGGCCAGTGGTCCGATCTCGAGTTTCTCAAACTCTGCCGAAATCTTCGTAGTGGCACCGATCGTGCACTCCAATTTGGTAGATTCGCCAAACAAATCCATCTCTCCCTTCATCGCCACCCCGCTAGGATAATGTGTTGTCCCGATCGTAACTCCTGTAGAGAGGTATATCAATACATCTCTAAAACCTAGCAGGTCTTTCGGCGGAAGCGCGATTTCCTGTCCAGAGATCTCACAAGCAAAGTTGACCAAGTCATGGATCGATAGCTCAGTTAGGCTGGCCTTGATCAATTCATCCGCTGGATTGTCCGAGATTGCCATGGCGACTTGGGCCTCCACAGACCCGATGGCCATACCCGCAGAGAATCCGATAGATGATGGCGTGCCGGTGGCTGCTAGAAGGGCGTAGTCGATTCCAAGCCGAAGTGCGATGTTCGGCCCAATTCTTACATTCTCTCCGATGCCCAGAGGGTTGACCCAGTAGTTTTTCATCTCTCCAAATCCATTGGCTCCGATAATATCGGCTTCGAGTCCAAACTTGAAGACCAAAGGCTGGCTCTGCCTCTTGGGAACCACGTTGAGTTCGGCTGTCACCAGGATATGGGGCATTCGAGATAGCGAGATCTCGACTGATACTGGACCGGAGGTGATGGTCTTAGTCAGATGAATGCCGACCGGAGTAGGGAGGATTATTCCAAAGCTAAAGCCGGTGTCTGGGTTCCATACTGCGTGCAGCACGAGTCCATGAACCTCGGCTTTGGTAATATGATTCAGCGGTTGGACACGGTCGATGGATGCGCAAAACTGGACGCCCGACCGGATGGGATAATTGAATTCATTGTAGTCGCCTTGCGGGGAATCGACACTGCTGGCGATGAAAGCCACCTGATTCAGCTCGAGATCCAACCAGGTATCCTTGACTTCCGGAGCGAGCTTCTGCAGCTTCATATCCTCGCCGGTGAGTTCACCGTATACCGCCCATTGAGCGTCTTTGGCCTTGCTGTCAGTGAGATACACGGCAACGCCGATCTCCATTTTGTGGAAGGTCACTTTCCCGGTGATTGCGAAGCCGCTCTCTCTGGACGTCTCGTTCTTAGCCGATCTTCCGAGGAAAATGTCTAGTGCAACATTCTTGACGGTGACGTGCCCTAGCTTGATGTCGTGAAGAGCACCAGTGATAGCAATGCCGTCCCTCTTAATCGATATCGCGGCGGATATCGAGCGATGACCGTGGACAGTTATTTGCCCCCGGAACTGCAGACCATTGGTGTCAATGCGGCAAGTGATGTCCTCGAATTCAACCGAATGATCAAATGGCTTCAATTCTCGTCCAGTCATCGAAGTGTACAGGTTTTGAATGTCCTCTAGAGTGCACCTTGGCACCTTCGACTCCGCCCAGAAGTCGCCCTCGCTGTAAGCACCGGCGAAGAGCAGTGTCCCTGTACCGAAAGCCATTGTTGCCTCGAAGTCGAAGGTGACGTCCTGGATGGGCTCTGGGACAGAAAATTTGGCAACCAACCGAAGGTCCGAGATCTGATTGGCGTCAGCATCGAGAATCACTCGCTACAGTCGAAGTGAACAGAATAGATACCTTCAATCCCTTAAACCCAGCCATACCCACTAACTCCTCCTTGCACTTATCGACCATCAGCGTCCAAAATCCGGGTTTGTCCTCCTTCATGGTCCACTCCATCTTCAGGTGCTGGCCACTTCCAGGAAAGGCCAAAAAGACGTCACCAAAAGCACGAATCGAAACGTCGTATGCCGGCCGCCTCCCCTCTCGTTCCGCGGCGATCTCGACCCCAACCTTGGTGAAGCAGATCCTCCGATGCGCCTCAGTGCCACCTCCCAGCACAGCCTGTAGATTAAACCGCTTGGGACGTAACGGCCTCCTCCAATCCCTCTCCTGGCCCAAATATCCTCTCATTTCGGCGCAGACGGCGTTGATCCCAAAAACAGCGCTGACAGCATTGCCGACGTTTTCCATAACGCCCTCGAAGCGGGTGGAAGCCTGCAGCCAGACACCAGCCTCTTGCCCCACAATCTCGGCCTGGTAGACAAGCCTGACATCCCGCAGTGTGATCTCACTCGAGAAGCCAGGAAGTAGCGCCTTCAGCGCTACATCGCCGCCGAGTTGAACGAGCTCCTTGACGCCGTCGTGGCGAGCGGTCCCGAGCAGCTTGTAGAGCTTTGCTGGAATATTGCTGTCGAAGAGCGCTACGTCGCCGCCGAGAACGAAGCCTTCGGGCGTTGCGTCGGTCCATGGATACAGCTCCTCGATCTCGCCCGCTGTCGAGAGGCCAGCTATGTGTGGCCTGGTTACGGCGAGGCCGTTGATACGCGGCGTGCGGGTGGGGAAGATCGAGGCGAGAGATTTGCGCGGCGAGGAGAGGATTTCGCCAAGGCTGCGGTATCGCTGCGGTGGCGGTAGCTCGATGATATTGGAGATGGCCTGGGAGGGCAGAATTTTTATTTTTATCTCGCCATCGGGACTGGTTGGGGCCCGTATGTTTGAGGCAGGACTGGACTTGGTGGGCTTGGTGGGCTTTCGGAGCCGGGTACTGAGGCGCTTTGCAGCGGTGATGGAGAAGAGGGAGGGCAGCGAGTTCTTCCGGGGAGAGGCCGAAGCAGGAGGATAGGGCTGTGACGCCATCCTGCCGAGGCCGAAGTACAGAGACGATCTCGATAGAGATGGACCGGGGTTGGTGCTTTAACGTATGTAGGTGGAACCCCCGAAATTGAGGAGCCGTAGAGAGAAACAGGGGAAACGATAAATGGTAGGCTAAGCAAAAGAAGCAATGGGGGGAACCATGAATGGAGCTTTGTGCTAGAGTCTGCGGCGGAAAGACTTTCTTTATGTCCCCCTCACCTTTAGTATAGGTCCTCACCTTTAGTATAGGTATGCATATGTCTTTTCACCCCATCGCTCTCGTGCGGCCAGCCCCCCGGATGATGCCGCGCACTGTGACGGGGGGCCTGTTGGCTGAAAGGAAGCAACATCCGTAACCTTAGCAGCGGTAGGTATGAGCTAGCCCCACTCAGCTCACACACGTTGTATGTATGAGGATGCACTCAAAAAGAGAGGAAGTCTGACCGGCCACCAACATGCGCTTCTTCAGGAAAGGTGTGGAGGGAGAGTAGCCAATGGATTGCGGACCTTGCCAATCAAATCTCACTGTCGTGTGCGGCAGATATTCGCTGTTCTAGTCGCCGGTAGGGAAGACGGGTGAAGTTCAGCCTTCAATAGATACCTGGAACCCGGCTCCTGTCTAGTCGGTACATACGAAGCTTAACCGCCAGGGGAGGCAAGCATGCCGTTTGGGCTCTTGGGCCATTGAGTTCTTGGCTGATCGAAAAGAATTCCGTCGCCTGTATACAAAGCAAATACTACCGACACATATGCACGAACAGCAGGTATGTGAGCTCACTACTCACCTTACCCGGCAAGGCCTGCAACGCTTGATAAAACCTTATCGATCGCCATGACGTAGCAGCTCCTAGCAACAGCTGCTGGGCCCAGCCGCACGGCTGAACTCATTGGACCTGTCGATGCGCGACTGCGCCATACGGGGCTCGTCGCTGTACTTCACCGCCAGAGTATGATTCACAAGGCGCGATCCGGCCGATTGGAAGAGGAACTGCGCCGGAGGGCTCTATACATAGGTACAGAACGCCTCACCGATCCCCCCCCACCAGATGATGCAAACTAATGTATGCACCTAAAAAAAGTCCTTGGCAGCATACTCGCATGCAGCCTTTCTATATAGACCATAGCGGCGCACTTTTTAACCCGTCTGCTGTCCGCGCGAGGCGGCACGTTGCACGCTCCCCTTCGCCCTCCACCCAAGCCTATCCTAAGAGAACAGAATACGCGCTAAGGGAAAGAAGTCAAAGGGAGCGACAAAGTGGAAACAAAAGGAAAGAACAAACGGAACCGGGATCTGTCTCCTGCTCCTCTTCCGCAGACGCCATGAAGGAGGGCGTTGGGAGACAAAGCGGTTTCTTCTCTCCAGCACCCAACGCCGTCTCCGCCCTCCTCTCCTCTTTCCACTCCATGCCTCCCGGAGCTCCTAATCTGACGCCACACTCCCCGCGTCTTTCTCAGCCGGGACCAGTCTTCCCACATCCATAGTGGAGAGGAAGTCCGGTACCGCCTGGCTGCATTTCCCATCGGCAGGGAGGTCCCGGGTCGTGAACCGGTGCTTCCCCCTCCTGCTTTCCTTCCGTAACTCTGCCCACAGGATCTTTTGTTGGGCCTTCCACTGGGGGCACGCCTTGAAGAGGCGATCCCAGGTCTGCGTCCGGTACCGGCACACCAACACTGAGCGGTTCGTCCACTGTAGGCACTGCCCAGAGAGGTAGCGTCCTGTTTTCAGCTGATAAAACCTTGAGGCTAGCCTCTTGGAGCTACCCGCAACCGTGCCGTCAGGCTTCTGCCTGCTCAGCATCCTGTATCTACTTCTTGGAGGCCTGGCTTCCAGCCCAGGACCCACTGTCGAGCCTCCGCCCACTTCTTCTCAGAGATCTCTCGCTTGGGGCGTGTGAGGGATCTGGGGAGCGGCATCGCGCGTACGCCCACCCGGTCCGAGTAACCTAGCCATTCGACTCCTCCGCCGCGAGCTTGGCCCATTTGTCAACCTGCTCGTTGCCTGGGACTCTCTTGTGCGCCGGGCACCACTGGATCTCGATGGTGATGCATTGCCTGGCCCTCCGTAGCACTGCGATGTGGTCCTTCACCTGGAGCGCGTAAGTCTGGCGGGGGCGCAGCCTCCTCCGAGGCCATCCGCCTGATAGCCGCTTGGGCATTCGTGAACCATGGCCCTCTCCGGTGTCATCTGCCTTGGCAGAGCCGATTCAGTACCCTTGCGAGAGTGGCGCACTCCGCCAAGGCCTCCTGGTTGTAGTCCATGTAAGTTTTGATACCCACCCAGGATTGGCCGTTCTCCATACCACCGCGTAGTCGTCCAGTCGTGACCCTTCCGTGAACATGGTGAGTCCGGAGCGTGACTTTCCGCCTCCACCTCGGCTTCGGCCTCCTCCTCCTTCAGCAGATCCACGCCGAAGGTCTCTGGTTCCTCTAGCAATATCTACTGTGTTCTCCATCCTGCCCGAGTATGCGAGGGCATTCGCGAGCATCTGTCCGATCGCTGTTGGCGCCGACGATCTCTCTTGCCTGGTCACCCTGCGGTAGGCTGAGTAACCGTACTCCGAACCGTCGCTGCCTGTTCTCCAGCTGGACTGCCGCCGGTCTGAGTCCTGAATCTATCGAGAAAGCCCCCCAGGTTGGTTGTCCGGAGGTAGCCTGTGGTCGCTCGCGCTTCCTGGTTGACCAGGACCTGTAGCTCATTTGCCTGACCGGTGGTGCCCCGGGTCTGGTTGCCCTCCATCACAGCTCCAAACCGAACATGGCGGCCGATTGGATGCAGACCGTCACGGCTGCCGGTGGAGACGTGTCATCGCGTTCTTCCCGTTCTTCAGCCGAATAGCGTGGCGGTCTTTGAGCGTGATTTAGGAGTCCAGCCGGACCCCCAGCCATCTCGTCGCTTCCTTGTTGAACGGGATATTGCTGGCGCCAACCTTTACCGTTGCCGCCATGGCCCGAAGGCCATTCCGTTGCTCGTTGCCCAGTCAATAGATGCCGCTGCTGCCTCGGACAGCTTTGCCTCGTGGACGCGTCCAATGCCTGCTGGCCCTCGGCGCGCCATTTCCACCTCCTTCCTCGGTTTTACGAGGTCAGTCGTCCACCACCGCTTTGACCTGGTGCACCACCTCTTCTTCCTGACGTGTTCGTCGAGGATTCCCGTCATTGCCTCCCTCGATGCCGTTGCCGCCTTGTCCACCTGCTGCACCGTGCTGCTGTCGTTCAGTACCGCTATCCGGCTTGCAGCCCGGCGGCAGCATTCCTGCGTACCTGCCGCTCCGCCTCCACCACCTCACTATCTCTCCCACTTTTCCCCGTAAGATCCCAGCCCCGAATGTCCATCCTGTGGTTGCCGTTTTGGTCTCCCTGCCGCCCGGCAACCCGCCCATGGCCTCCCACACAATGACCTCGCGGTCCGGACCCGTCGCCTCCTCCTCTTCCACAACACTCCAGTTCACCTCATTATTCGGCGACGACAGCGCCAGGTCTATGATAGAGTTTTTTCGTTTTTTTGTTTAATCATTACTCACATGCGACCTAGATAGGTCATTGGCGAGGGTATGTATAGTCCGTTTCCTGCCCGCTGTCCGCGCGGTGGCGGCACGCTGCAAGCTCCCATATGCCCTCCGCCCAGGCCTGCCCCAAGACGATGAGATGCGCACCAATGGTTTCCTGCAAAGGAAAAGGAGCCAAAAGAGCGTGAGAGACAAAAGAAAGAAACAAAAGAACGTGCAGCCCACACCCTCGTCTGCGGATGCCATGAAGGAGGGCGTGGGTAGGAACAATGGTAGCTCCTCCCCGGCACCAAGCCCTCTCGCGGGCACCCAGCTCCTCCGCCTCCGCGGTCGATGATGGGAGTGGCTGCTCACTCCTGTCCCAGCTCTGGTCGCTTCCTCCGAGTCCCACACTTGGCATGTAGTGGCTACCTGCACACTTATGATGGGCTGAAACTTCGTCCCCGCATTCTCTGGGTTCTTCCAGCAATTGGCGGTTAAGGATGCGGGGGTGGCAGTCCATAGCGTGGACGCGCTGTGCAGATAAAGATGCGTCTCCAGTCTCGTACATGGCTGCACACAGCCAGATGCGGTGAATAAAGACCACCGTCGACAGAGGCTCTCTCGCGATGGAGAACAGTGGTTCGCACACTGACGCGCCAATGCTAATGCAGGTTCGAGCTTCCCGTTGTTGGCGGTGTCGCTCGAGGAGTCCCCTGGGAAATATTCGGGCTACCTGCTCGGGTTCCACCCCAAGTTAATGTGATTCTCGGTTAAAGGACGAGTGACGAGTCGCGAGAAGAGAAGCGAACCTGAGCCCTCCGTTCGTCCACCAGAAATCCCAGGCGCGAGCCAATAGAAAACGGCACAGCAAACCCGACAGGAGCAAATTCCACAACCGGATGATGACGACGAGTCGTTTATCGCGTGCGACCCTATTGGACCATGGCGATATTACATATATACAGTCCCTTCCCGTTCACCGTCCACCCTGACCTCGCTCAGTCCGCCAGTGGCACGCGGTGACTGCCCTTGCCCCTGCCTGGCCTACCTCCGCTTTGAGATACCGTATTATCTCACTTAAGAGGTCCCCCCTATAAATGCCACTACTATAGGTTTTGGCGCACTCGGCGCGCGCTAGTGCGTTTAGAGTTAGCGCGCCGAGCTTTTTCGAGCGTCAGGTGATCAGCCCATACCACCAACTACGCGATCTTCACCGCCTAAAGGCTGCCAACCACCAACGACCAAGCACCAGGTTCTGAGCAACCAGGAGAACTCCTCACAACGATTCTCTCGCGGACTTCCTTACAGCCAGCTGCCGATACACCTCGAACCCCTAGCATACGTTCACTGGTTATATTCACCCCGGGCCTTGGCCCCCGGAAACACCCAATTGCTGTGGTCCCTTGCTGGGTTTCTCTGCCGGCAGCCGTTCCTTCTAGAGCCAAGCGGTGCAGGACAGTTGAGCCTAAGCCGAGAGAATTCCAGAAAACGGGCGGGTGGACGGTGGGAATGGTGGACAATGGAACCTACACGTGTGGAACAATACCTATCAATCCAGAGGATATCACGGGAAGTAGCGCAGTGGGAGGAATTAGGTTTGTAATTAGATGTGTCGGTGCTGCTTGGAGGAGGTTCTGTCGGCACAAGAGGGAGGTTATCATTCGAACTTGACGCGTCACTAACTATCGATGGGTCATCTGACAGGGAAATATCCAACAAAGGGCTACCGACCCCGCACCTGATGCCTGCTCTGAAGGACTGGAAGACTCGAGGAGCACCTACTGCAGGCGAAGGTACAATGAGTACCAGCGGCGATACCTTAGAAGTCTCATCATCATCGGACGACGAACTAGATGATCAAGGTCTGCCATCAGCACCTGATGCAACTCGAAGTAAATCCAGGATACGCGACGTGTCCACCCACAGCAGGGGTGCGACTTTCGTCGGCACACAGACGGGGCGTAGTTGGATTTGTAGGTGGTGTGTTGCTGCGTGTGTACTAGTATATGGGTTCTGTGGACGGAGCACTGCTCACGAAAATTCAATACTTTTTTACAAGCGCGATTTGATACTGCGCTAGTCCTTAAGCGCACTAGTGCGCGCCTGTAGGCGCTAGTACCTATAACAGTGGCGTTTATAGGGGGACCTCTTAAGTGAGATAATACGGTATTAAGGAAAGGCAAAGGAGAACCAAAAGGAAAGACAAAGAGGATTGCCCCGTCCCTCCTCTTCCCCGATCCCCTACTCTTCGTCCTCTGGTTCACCCCCTTTCCCTTCCTCCACCTCGTCTTCCTGCTCCGGTTCGTCCTGGCTCCGGGCCTCTGCTCGCTCCCCCGGCTCCACCCTGCGCACCACTGAGGTGGGGCGCAGGAAGTCCAAGATTTGCCGGGTGCATGGCTCGTCCGCAAAAAAGTCCCAGTTCCTTCCCCCTTCCCGTTTTCCTTCGCACCTCCGCCCACAGGATCTTCTGTTGTGGCTTCTAGCGCGGGCAGTTCTTGGCCAGATGCTCACGTGTCTGCATCTTACGAGGGCACCATCCACGCTTCGCGCTGGTCTGGCTCCCCGTCCATTGCAGATATTGCCCAGTGAGACAGTGCCCCGGTTTTTGCCTGGTAGAGCCGGGCCACCAGCTTCTTTGAGCACCCAGCTGCGGCTCTGCTCGAGCGCTGCTTCTCCGGCATCTTGTGCTTCTTCGCGGTGACACGGTCTCCCGCCCAGCGCCTAGCTTCGGCCCACTTTTTCTCAGAGATCTCCCGCTTGAGGCTTGCGAGGGATCTGGGGAGGAGCATTGGCCGTCCACTCCGCGGGCGTCCGGTTCCCCCGCCGCCAGCATCGCCCACTGCTTTCTCGTTCCCAATGACCCCTTTGTGGGCTGGGCATAATTTCACAACCGGAGTGGCGGAGATCGAATTCCGGCCCCGTATCTGCTCATGCCCGACGGCCAAATGTTGAATAACGCGACCCCACTGCGAACAGGCGCTATTCATAAAATGGCGGTTAAGCGGGGATATCTAAGTCCACCCTCGCCAAATTTAGCGCTCGAATCAGCGCCATCTTTGGTTCGGACGTGCGAGAGGGATCCGTTCATCTGCTCGTGCCAATTGCCCGAGAGTTCGCCGTAGTCTTAATAGGCTTGGATATAGACGCGAAATAAAATTGACCCCCCCTCCCCCCACTGCCCGAGAAATTACTACGGGGGAGGAAGGTGTAAATTTCGCATAGTGTTACTTCCCCGCTTGTCGCTTTGTCCTGGGGGATACGCGATCCGTCCATACTACCTATCTGGTAAACATAGGGTACATATACACGCTCTGCGCGCCGATAGTTGCTGTAAAATACATAGTAGAGTTGCGAGAGGATAAAATGCTCCAGGATTTGGTCTGGGTTTGTAATCGCCCTTCCGATTATCGAACTCTTGGCTATAGTTACATAGTTATAGTTTATGCAGCATGATTAATAACAGGTGCTGCGCATGGTTACACGGGCATTCTCGACTGTGATTTGTTTGTACTGATTTGTGGTGCATGCGCATCGGAATCAACCAACCGAACAACTGCATGCAGTAACTAATCATTTTCGACATGGACACAGTGTGGGGTAGACATAAGTGATTTCAAATCACGGAGCACATTTGTCGCGAAGGGTAGAGATAAGTGATTTCAAATAACGGAGCAGATTTGAAATAACGGAGCACATTTGCCGCGAAGGGTAGAGATAAGTGATTTCAAATAACGGAGCACATTTGTCGCGAATGGACGAACCCATTGCGTTTTGGCCGAGGGATGGGCCCGATGGGGGAGGATATATATCATCCATTCCCTCGATGTTCCGATTGCACTTGCCATCACACCATCGACAGCATCAACAGCGCGAGCAGCCTTAATAACGTCCAACACTCCCACATCCCCGCAACCAAACAATCCAAAACCTACACCCACCGCAATGACCACCGAACCCCAATTTACCCTCTATGTGCACGGCGGGCCCAACCCGTGGAAGGTGGTCATCATCCTCGAGGAACTCGGGCTGTCGTACCGCGCAGTTCATGTGGACGCCAACGCCGGTGACCACAAGAAGCCGCCGTACACGACGCTGAACCCCAACGGACGCATGCCGACGCTGATCGACCACGGTAACGACGACTTCGTGATCTGGGAGTCTGGCGCCATCATCTTGTACCTCATCGAGAAGTACGACACTGAGAAGAAGCTGAGCTTCGACAAGTTCGAGAGCAACGCCATCGCCAAGCAGTACCTCATGTTCCAGATGAGCGGCCAGGGCCCCTATTTCGGTGCGTTTCCATCTTCCCCGTCCGTAGAGAGGCGAGTGGCTGACAACAAGTAGGCCAGGCTGTTTGGTTCAAGGTGTTCCACGCTGAGAAGGTGCCCTCCGCCATCGAACGCTACGAAAAGGAGATCAATCGCGTTCTCGGTGTTCTGAACGACATCCTCACCGACAAAGAGTACCTAGTCGAGGACAGGATTAGCTATGCGGACCTGGCGTTCGTCACGTGGTTGGGAGTGCTGGAATGGGACAGCATGGGCAAGGGCGAGTGGAAAAAGAACGAGAAGTTCGCCGCTGTCAAGGCCTGGTACGAGAGACTGACCGAGAGGGAGAGCTTCAAGAAGGCGATGGACATCAAGGCATCTGGAAAGGATGGGGTGTTTGGTGTGAAGAAGGAGTAATTAGCGTAGAACTACCTAGTACGTAGAAAGGGAGAATAAACTGTTGAAAGAATACCGATTAGCAATGAAGATTCAGATAGATGACGAGACCTCCATTAGGTTTGAGTGCACGCTGGGCAGTGTGACTGATATTCGGTGTGTTGTTTTGTATATGGAACAGTATAGAAAGGAAGAGAAGAACCAGCAGAGCAGAAGATCCTTCTCTTGTGCTTCCCCGCTCTCGCGTCTTGCGCAATCGCGTCCTCAACAAGCTCTAGGGCACAGGCGCCAAACCCAAAACCTCACCGGTATGCTATCTCGGCGAACAACACCCCAATACATAGGGCGCAACGAGAAGCACTTCCAATATAGACTTCGAGTTCGAACCGTCACGAGAGATCATGCATGGAACGAATCCACGAATGCTTATCCTAAGATGACAGTGCACAGCCGATTCCGGTGATCGCAATCCCCTATCACAGGGAAGCGAAACGCGGTTGTACACAAAGTGTGGGACCACAGCTGCAAGAGATTATTATTGCAGAGGAGAGGGAGCGTAGCCAGAGAAATGCCAGAGTGCTGATGTAAGGTGGCGCACGTGATACATCTCTGGCTCGGCTTGCCCGTAGCCAATAAAAACGCCGCCGGCCGTAGGCTCCTGGGAACTATAAACATCTAGATACGATCCCCACTTCGAACCTTGTTTGGCCACCATGCCCCATCGTGGCGAGCCGCTTCCCCATTTCTCAAACCCTACTGAAGTGCGTGCCATCCCTGTCAGTAGGGTTCCGGGGCCCACATTAGCCAGTATTGCAGTTGGCACCACAACACCAATTGCAATAGCAGAAGATCGATTCAAAGAGTGATTTGGGCACGTATGCATATTACTCAAATCCAACCCCACACAGGCAACATTATATGAGCGAAATTTCGCGTTGCCCACCGCTGTCCGAACAGAAAATCTTCACACTCACCCCTGCTATCTCCAGTTTGCGGGGGAGACGCACCCATGCACGTCATCGTCCAACCATACCCATAAAGTGGCTTAAAGCACGTCGAATTCGCTATGCGTAAATACGGCTGAATGTATGTGCGTTGGTTCTTTGCCCACGCATGCGGCTGGAAAAATGCTTATCGTTGCCACCTATCCACCGATAAGTTGGTAAGTGGTTAGCCCCCTATCCACAGTTGTAATTGGGTAATTGGATGCGGGCTTCAGCCGTGAATTTACTGCACACTACATGAATGTCAACGGGTGCTTCCTTGTTGAATTTTGACTGCAGTTCCATGGTAACACTACTATGCATATAGTACTTGCGAATTTACTCCGAGGGGGTGCCAGGGTTGGCTGTGAGGGATTTCTTGGAATTGGAGAGCATAGGGCTGCAGACGAATTCCGTATGGCCCATCGTCATGACCGCTTGCAGTCAGAGAAATAGAAGAAATCTCCACAGTGTTCCTTTCCTTCCTCTTTCCAAACACCAAAGTACATAGGTAGTTAAATCGGCTGTGTGGGTGTTGGAGCTGTTGGTTCACATTACGTGTGTGCTTGGGTCTGAAGGCGGAAAAAGCTGATAAGCGACCAAAAGGTGTAACTGTCATGTGAGAGACGAAAAATTGGGGCACGTGGAGCACAATACTCAGTGGTGGAGCATATTCCAGAGGATTTATGTAGTAACGAAATCTTCTCACGTTCTGCATACGAACGCACACAGCATTCCCCCCCTCATACGTGCAGCCAGCTGGCAAAAGCCCATTTAGCCAGCGGGCGGGTTTCTGGCGGGTGGCTTACAGCCCAGGACGGGCTATGGCTGACGGGCTGTCATAGCCCACGCTGAGCTGAGCGGGCTGGATTTTAGAGTACAGTAGAGTAAAGTACGGAAAGTTACACGTGCGGCACGGAGAAAAGAAAGACAGAAGATCGCAGAAAGGAATTAGGCTCGTGGCGATACCCTCAAGGAGACAAGAAAATAGACAGCCAATTAGAAAAATTTCCCCTAATAAACGCCCCAATGCCGCAAGAATACACATGCTTTGCTGATCTCCTTCAAGGTGTATCGGCGGTCAGTCACTATGAGCTTAGCACCACTAAAGATCCATTCCACCTCAGTAGACATTGCAGTGATACCCAGTATCTTTATATTCTTGGCTTTGGGCGTTTGGGGAGTGGATTCCATGTTGATGGAGTGGAGCTGGATGGTTGTACGGTGAATGATGTCACGACGCCGACAACCGCAAGAGAGAACCAACTCATCATATGTCACTGGATCAGTCGGGCTGGCCCAGCTTCAGGCTAGCCTGCTATGGGCTATCACGTCTAGCCCAGCCCGGCCCTAGAGTTTGAAGCCCGCCCACCGGCGGCGTGATTTCGGCTGGGCTATCGCCAGCACTCTGTGCGGTTTGCCTACAGATGTCGATCCGCCATCCAAAGCCGTAGCAGATTGGACGGTGTACAACGAATGAAGGTGCCCTTATGTGCGACGAAGGCCTAGAGCCCAGACAACACACAACCTCCTAATCGGCTGGCTCATCCAATCGTATTTCACTCTTGCTGGTTCTGCAGGAACGGAGTGGGTGACAGTTTGCTCGTTGCACCGTTCGTGAGTGGTGTGCGAGTGCGGCAGCGAATACGGTTGAGGAACTCGGGGCTGTGTTCCGTATCACCAAAGGGATCGAACTATGTGTGATAGGGGCAATATCAGTTAGTTGGAATGCGGCGAGGCGAGAAAACTATGTAGTTACAAGAAAGTACCCTGGAATTGAAAGTTTGGCGGAGCAACCAACTACCAAACAGATTAGAAGAATGCCTCTCTCTCAGCCTCCGTATCCTGGCGCTAGTTACGAGTAATTACAGTACTAGAGCACACAAGCGCGTGTATTCCAGACTGCTCATTTGGCGCGCTTCAAATTCACGACCCAACCTACCAGTCCGGTCGCTCCCTCTCGGAGTTCCCAAGATCCAGCTTAGACAAGGCCTTGCTTAGAGCGCTTCCCTCCTCTTTGTCGACGTCCCAGACCCTGCCCATCCTCTTTTGCGCCCTCGCGTTCCTATTCTCGAGCTCGGCTTCCAGATCATCGACGCGCTTCTTCCATTCGATACTCCATTTCCTCCACTCTTTGATCTCGCGCCTCCACTTGGCCAGCTCGGCTTCGCCCACCTCGTCGCCGAAAGCTTCCAAAGCGGCAACCCTACCTGTCGCTTCCTTCTCCCTGCCGATAAAAGAGAGCATCTCTCGCTTGAGCACGTTGAGCTGCGTTTCGAGCACTTCATCGCTGGGCCTTGACGAGACGGACTGCGGGTTCGTAGTGATGCGGTTGATCACTTTGTAACACTTGACAGGCGGAAGTTTGTTGCGGATGTGGTGAGGCGGGGTGACCGGCCTGACAGTGCCAGAGAGGATGCGTCTGCTGCCGTACGTAGGCGGTGAAGGAGGAGTGTCCGAAAAGAACGGCAGGGACGAGGGCAAAGCCTTGTCGGGGGTCCTGATTGATTCGCGCGTCCTGGACGAGAAAGGAGTTTCTGGACAAGGAGAGATGGTCGCCTCGGGCGGAGGGATTGCAATCCGAAGAGGTAATTCGGAAATGCGCCCAGTGGAGGGCTCCATGACTGCGGTGGTGACCGTGTTTCCTGGCGGGATCTAAGCGTTACCGGAGATTATGCGTCTGCTGCCGTGTGTTGGGGGAGGGGGAGGGGGAGGAGGGGGAGGAGGGGGAGAAGGTTCCTCGGACGGCAACCCATGCATCTTGTGGGACCTACGCTTCTCTCTGTGGCCCCTTCCGGGGGTATTGGTTGTTGATGAATCGCGATTGGAGGGCTGATCGTCTCGCTCTATGTCCGAGAAACACATCATGGGAGTAGATGGAGGTGAAGATCTCAACAGTAAATATGGTGGGTTAGGCGGTTGTGTTCATATTGCAACGAACTGGGTGATAGGTATTGAAGGTCATACTACCCGACAAATTGAAATCGAGCCTTGCCCAAATTGAAGAAACCCGTGGGTCGAGTGATCTCGACTCGGTAGGTCGTTCATTTAATATCACTCTAGACGAGGGTTTGATTCTTGTAGCGTTCACCGTTGTGGACCCCTACGAAATGAGACGAGAAACCCACACAAACGACTAGTCAAAAGTCCACTTATAGCCGACGGTAACGATCCCCTTTGTTCACCTTCAGCCGCTTTGTCGCTCAATCTTCACCTTAACGTCTCAATCACCAACACCAACATAATCACAAATACCATGATGCAGCGTCATATCCTTCCCAAGCCCGCGAGGAAGACGCACTGCCATTGGAAAGACTGCCACGGGTCCTTTGACTGGTACGAGCAACTTCAAGTATGGCTTCCCGTATGTGCAAGACGTACGGACTCGTATAGGCTAACAAACAATAGCTCCACATACAGAGCGCACACATACCACCCTCGCACCCATCCGATCTCTGCCTCTGGAGGAAGTGCGATTACATGAACAGCGATCGTTCTGAGCTTCTTGCTCACACGCAGTTGCATCACAAATTCGCTCCTCGGCGCAACCTTTGCATCTGTGGTGCAATACACATCGCCAACATCACGCAGGCCAGAAGCCATGTCGCCAGCTGCCGCTATGCGAAAGCTGCTGGGCTGGACTGGGAGGAGGCCAAGAGACGTATCGTGGCCGGGGAGACTTTTGAAGGGACCAGGAAGCTCAAAAGGAAGAGCACGGTTTGTAGTGCGTCGTCGCAAGTGAGCAACATGGAGGCAATCAGGTTTGCGGACCGCTCTTCGCCCGCCAACAGCCAAGACACCGATGTGGATCTCCTGCCGACCCCGAAGCGAGCTCGGGTTGTGCGGCTCCTCGACCCTTCGGACCCGAAGAGCAAAGATGGGACCTCCCCTGCCCCCAGCCGGCCGTGGTCCCCCCTCCCCGATAGCCTCAAATTTAGGGCCATCAACTCGGAGCACCCCGGACTCGCACCTCCACCCCCCTGCCCTTACACATCATATTACATTCTGACCAGCATGCGTATGGCTCTTTCCCGTTCTTCAATTGTTCCTACAGCTAACGCCTATAGCCGCCAAAAAAAATCCACCGCCTACCCAGCACGGCCTCCTTTTCGGGGACCGGGCGATTCATCGGGAAGATTTCTACTCGAGGGAAACGCAGAGCAACACCCCTCCGACGAGGGAGGATGACGAGAGGATTGTCAATGAGGGAGAGTGGGGGTACGGCAAGAAGTATGGATACAAGGACTCGGTCAACCCGGTTTGCCCTGTGTACAGGAGGGAGATCGCCAAAAGGGTTCAAATATGCCTCCGAGCCCTCCAAGACTAAGTGGGACTGTTGCGGGGGCGTGTTTATCTTGCGGGGGTGGATGGTATCATGATGAGCGGCTCGACGTTAGGCCACACGGTGTTGATCCTTGGGTATCTACACGTTTGTAGAGTAGCAGGTATGTAAGTACATACCTACAGAGAAACCTGTTCAAGTCTGTCGTCATCACGATCAAACACCATAATAATCCTAATAAACGTGTCAACTATCCCGACAAAATCACGCTTATCACTCAGTTTTTTATTTTTCTTTGCCATTTTATGTATGTGCAATGGCTAGCCAGGTGAAGTGCGATGCCGCCACGGGTCGCTTATGTGTGCAGTGCGGACGAGTGGTGTTGCATTGGTTTTGTTAGTCATAGAAAAGAGGCGACGAGGATTCGACAGCCACGTCCGCACGTGTTGTGCCACACGCTAGCGTCATGGCCTCTTGAAAAGGATCCCTGAAAGTCTGCCAGCCCACGCCAACACACCTCGGCTACACGGCGGGCCCCGCCTGCTTTTATTCTTTCTTTTGTTCTTTCTTTTGTGATTTTTCTTGGGGCGCAGCTACGTTTTCTGGGGACAGGCCTGGGCGGAGGGCAAAGGGGAGCTTGCAACGAGTCGCCAAGCGCGGACTGCGGACTGTAGATACATACCCTCGCCATGATCCAGCTACATAGGTCGCATGCGAGTATCTATGCATAATAATGAACAAACAAAAAAAAAACCTCGGCTACAGAATGACCCCGGCCCTGTCTGCCCAGCCACCAATTACCACCGCTCGGTGGTCGCGGGCGTCGGCTTGCGCCCCACACCACACCTTTCTGGCGGTCGCGGGCTTCGGATTGCGCCGCCACACCACCACGCGGTCACGGGCTTCTGCATGCGCGACCATCATTTGTTTTTCCTATTGAGATAACTGGAAGGCGAGCCCGGGCCTGTATACTTTCTTGCCTTCGGGCCATAGCTAGATGGGTACTGCGAGGGACTGCTCGTAGACTAGCAGGAGGAGGCGGGCAACTCTTTAGAAAGATGGGAGCCCCACGAGGGTGGTACGGCGGGAGGAGCGCACATAACCTGTCGTGTTGAGCGCGATTGATCTAAGTTGCATAGGTATTATCTCCCTTCACAAACCCACCTCTCTTCCGAAACGGCGCTGCGACCAAAACATACGAGAACCACAGCAACAAGACTGTGATATTACGGGCTCTGAAGGCCATCCTTAGACACACGAGTAACGTGAGTACTTGCCCGCGCCAGGGAGCTGATAAGCGGGAACAGCTCGAGAGCCGAACTATACCTGCAGAGCAGACGAAAGCCCTACAAAGTAGGCCGGGAACGAGGAGCTACGTTGCCTGTCGAGCCAAGACAGAGAACGGAGAGACACAAAGTATTCCTCAGGAGTCTCTTGTGCTTTGTTTGTGGTGATACAAAGAGTGATCGCGTTCCGAATAGGGAACCGGTGAAACCAGCCCCGTGAGAAGCGAAATTCAACTATGGAATTGGGATAGAGTTCATGGCGTAACTGCTTTGCCGAACAATTTACGGCGTACCACTTGGCCCATAAGTCGACGCTCAGCAAAGGTGACGAACAATGCCTTTTCCGGAGCCTTCCGTCGAGGGGAGCTCCGGCGGGTCCGTCGAGCTTTACTGGCAGCCTGCAATAGATCTGCCTCCACCTAAATTGCAAGGGCAACAAGTCATTAAATGTTCCTATCAGATGTTGGCACGGCATGGATTAGAGTTACCCTCTCTCTTCCATCGCGATATCTGATCCACGCTCTTCAAACCGAACTTACACCTAGTCTCCTCCCTTGTTGGTGCCCTCTGTTTACCTGGACTGGGTGTCATCCGCGTGTGGTGAACCCATGCAAGGACTCCCAGCTTGAATTCAACTGTGCGCGAGCGCTTTTCTCGGGAAGGTGTTGCTGCGGGGGGTGGAATCTATCGTGGAGCTTTAGCGACTCCGTTTTTATGAGGGCCTGGCCGCTGCGTGAACTTCAGAGGGGAACGGAGATCCAGTTTACTAGCCAACTCATCCTCGGTGGCGGACCGCAAGTTGATGGCAGGGAATATCTTTGACGGGTACAGGTGGTACTGGGAGTCGAGAAAGGAGGTGTGGTGAACAAGGGGCCCGGTGCAGGTGATGGTGGGAAGTCGACAGCGGGGGCGTGCCGGCGGTGGGGAGCCATGATCGTGGATGCTGACCTGGCACCATCAGCTCTCCTATCGGTATTTGTATTCCCATATCGTCCATAACACATCCTGTATCGAATGTCACAATTCTACTCTCGAGGAACGCGTTCTCTCGGCCGAAAGTTGAGTCCCGTGACATCAAAAAAATCCACAGCGCGCTAGCCATAAGTGCACGAAAACGCGCTTATTCAGCGCCAAGACAGCGCTTACCGCCAAAAATCCCATGCATATTAAGTGAGATAATATGGTAGATACTCTACAGACACATTCGACGTCATGTAGACACCATACATTTTCGGGCAGGCCACTAGTCTCATTTGGGCACCCGCTTGACTGCATGCGGGAGCCGGTAAGGAGTTGTATCATCTACCAACCAATCGGGCGACGAGTGTGGTAGGGTTGATGGATTCATTACCCATGATATTCGGCAACTTGTACAGGAGCCTTGCGTCCCTCGCTTCTATCACACCACAATGGAGCACCTGCCGATCGAATGCCAACAATCCTCCGGATCTGCGCAGACACCTGAGGCAGAGGGACCGACCTTAGAAACTCTTGAGGCAATCCTCCGGGGTGAAAGCCCCATTCCTGACTACATAAGATTCAGCAACATCGATGTCCCCACGTCGAGTGATATGCAGGTAATTTAGACCCAACTTCCGTATTCACCCGCGCAAAATATCTGACACCTAGCAGGGCGGGGACGGGTGGGATCAATCTGCAGGTTACGGCGATCTAGATACACAGGCTTTTGGTCCGAATGTCATACAGGTCATACCGCCCTTCAATGTTCTCCGCAGTGCAGCATCTGATGTGTAGTAGAACCGGAACAGCGGTCCAAATGCTGGTCATGTTAATTCACCATATGGCTTTCATGATCCCCACGTGAGTGCCCCCCAAGGCAATTGATCCCTTCCCATTCTGATACCCAATCCAGTATCCCGGAGAATCAGCTCGCACGGTGACCGAACCCTGTCACAGTACCGGGGCACAAGGACCTGCTGGGAACGTATGTACTATCCTCTACCGGAAGCCAAACACCCCCAGATTATCGATTGATCCTCTATAGTATTTTTCCGAGAGATCAGACCTTCCGTACCAAGCCGCCGAGGTATCTTGCACAGCCCATGGGACTGCTGCCCAGTCGACCTTTGTTTTCCAAGACTCGAATGGAAACTCTCTAGACGTGAGGAATTGGAATATCTATAGTTCCATGCTCTAACAGCCAAGGTGCTAATTGAAGGTAGAACCACATTTCGGTAGAGACCCAGCAGTCGTCGCCGTGTCTACCACGAGATCGAAGCTTGTACGGTTCGTCGGTATGTAGTGAAAGATCCTTCGGCTCATCCTCAACTATACCCGGCCGACGGAAACCGAAATTACGATGGGAACCGCGAAAAGAGAGTCCCAAAGGGACTCCAGAAGCCAAGCCTTATCAGTGCACCTTCTGCATGGCGGTGTTTCCGAACGCACCCAGCTGGAAGCGCCACGAGAGTACCATACATTTACTCGACCAGGTCTGGATTTGTTCCCCAAGCGGAGCTACGAACCCCGGAGGACTGTGTGTCTTCTGCCACCGCAATTCTGCCTATTGCACAGACTCATGCGGTCGGGGATGCTCGGATAAACCCCCCGAAACCCGCTCCTTTTCCCGATCAGACCACTTAAAACAGCATATGCACAGGATCCACAACTCATCCCCCGATCCTCATAACCACGGGTGTCAACAAATGGAACTTCCATACAGTTCTCGTTGCGGATTTTGCGGGAAGGAGTTTTCTCAGTGGGACAAAAGAATTGATCACATCCAAAATCACTTCCGCGAAGGGGAAGTGATGGATAACTGGCACGGTGATTGGGGTCTGCCCCCGGAATGGAATAAACGAGTGCTGGCGGAGGGCGCCATTCTTCCGAGCAATAGACAACAGTACCCATCCTCCCAACGAAAGCGGCCAGCAAATTCAGATTCCGGGGAAATTCTGAGAAAAAAACCGCGCCCTATGCAAAAGAGGAATACCAGAATTTGCAGCAACTGCCAGGAAAAGAAGGTGAAATTTCAAGTGCCCAAAGGGCGCTACCTTTGATGATCGTGCTGACGATTTCAACTAGATCAAGTGTGTCTGGACTGATGAGAGCTACGATAAATGTCAAGGATGTGTGCGATCTAACAGTCTTTGCGATTCCATCAGCGCCCCAATTGCGGAGGAAGGGTTACGGACTTCCGGCGGGGGAGGCACAAGCACCGGCGGTGCTTGCCGTAAGGAACGCCCTGTCTTCAATGCAATTGGTGAGGCTACCGTCCTCGATTTCCACCGTGTGGCCAGTCCAGACGAGGTGTTGAAGCCCTCCAACACACCCGAAGGCAAGTTACAAGGGACTTCGTCGTGTACTTTCCTAGCTGACTGTGATACAGAACAAAGTCACGATTCCGTGAAACGACCTCACTCTGCGGGGGTGAATGTTCCAGGCTGGGCGGGGCGTGTTTACGCTCCCGGCATTGCTGTTCGCGAAAATTCCACTGAGGCCGAGCTGTCCCGTTTTGATAGATTGTTTCATAGTAGGTAGCGCGCACAGTTGTTGATTGCTACCAGAGCCGGCCTACCATGGTCTGGAACCAGCGCCATTTGTGGTGGCTTTGGGAGTCGGGTGGCGCTGGATGGATGGACGCGAGGGTAGATATATGAAGGAGATTTGTATGTGTATGTGGCTGGGCTCCGAGGCGGACATTGCTCTTCCTTTGCTATTGCGCTGTCTCTTGGTGTCGTTGGTGCGTTGCTGTACCTCGCAATCATTGCGTGCATGGCCGGGTTCCTCGTGCTTCGTGATTGCGCTTGCGGGGTTGCTGGTTTTGGGTTTCCAGCAGGCTACAGTTTCGAGGTTGCCCGTACTGCAATACGACTAACTGTGTTCCTCTGATCGCCGCTTATCCACCACGTCCCCCACGACCTCGACCACGACATAAGGCGTAAAGTCCTGTACCTGAAAGATCGAATTAATAACCCAGTAGTCCGCTTGAGGATTGCAATAGCGGTCTTGAATTCGGGTGGCCCGGTGGTGTAAACGCGGGTTTTTAGGGCTTCAAGATTCCGATTTTTCTTCCGCTGAGCCTTGCAGTTGAAGTCGGTACGCTTGAAGACGTGCGACACAGACGCCAATGCTTTCACCAGTGATGCATTCCGAAACTGAGTGACGGCAGCCACGCGTCTCATGAAGGTACGTGGTGGTCGAGTCGAGTCTCTCCTTCTTCTTCTTCAGTGCAAGAGAATCGGAGGCCAGTTGTCATATAAGCTTGTCGTTTCTGGTAATCGGGTACAGCGGTCCTGGCAGCAGCAGTGTTACCGGCTGGAGGTTCTTCTTCTTCTCCGTTGACGATGGCTAGTGCGCTATTACCTTCAGGATAACCGCTATGTCGCCTCCCCACACCGCATAGCTTGTGTCGTTTAGCTTCATAATCGCTCCGAACTTCGACGTATAATGTGGATCCTCGAAGACTGGTCGCTGGAGGCCATTGAATGGAATGAATAGCGGGTTTTCGGAGATAAGGTGATGCGTGGGGTTAAGAGGGAATAAGGTTTCCGGTCAAAACAAAATCGATTAGATAGATACATAGGTTAGATAGGTGAGGATATTATCGAGAAGATATGGCGCTGGGCCGTCAATGGATATAATGGATGGAATCGATGAAGTCTGATGGTATGTGTATGCATATCGTCGTAGCGAGAAAAGGAGAAAGGTGTGCACTTCTACATGACTAAGCAGAATAAGTGAGATTGCAACGTTCGTGCTGGAGTGGCAGGGGTGGGATATCTAGCCGCCCTCTTTGGCCTCGGCAGAAGAGGAGTGGGCAATTTCTTTTCGCTCAGATCTACATCTTTGGACAGGTCAGGGCGGCAAGGGGCCGGCACAACGAGCCGCAAGGACAGTGGAAAACTGTGTATCGACATGATCTTGATAGGTCGCGTACGATTAATGAGTAAACAAAAAAAGGGTTGGGATATCACAGCGATCATGGTCCTGCCATGAATGCACTTTGGCATCGTGGCACAGGCTGCGCGCGGTTTGTTTGGTGTTGCGGTTATAAGATTCGGAGACAACTGTAGTTATGGCGGGAGCTCTACGGAATAGCGACAGGCCAGTTTCCTCCTGGTTCGTGTGCGTGCGTGTGTGAGGGGTGGAGAGAAAAGGTAGAAGACTTAGACTATGGCGAAATGCTGCAACGCACATATGGTTCCGTTGTTGAGGTGGAGGATGAGTTGTCATCCAATCGGATCTAGGAGATACACGAGAACCAAGAATGACTCGCCGACGCCGACGCCGACAGCTCCCTTTATTGGAACAACTTTACCAGCGCCTGCCCAACGCGATTCATTCATATGTACAATTGGGCGATAAACCCCAGTGTTCGAGCGACTCATCGTAGTTTGTTACGAGTACAGAACCACCAGATCGATGCATTGCATTTGTCCACCTTACGATTCACCAATGACAAGTACTCCATACAAGGCCCCCGATGTCACACCCTAATATCTCGGCGTGGACATTTGGATACGGACCAGGCAGTTAGGTATCGGAAGCTCGTCACATCGTCTTAGGACGGCATGCCGAGATCGGGCAACCGACACGGTTGGGGCGCCCGGCTCGGGTCAATGAACTCTGCAGCACCTGGGGGGTATGTACGTCCTGGGCCAAGTACCGACTCAGTCGGGAAAGCGCACGCAGGTACGGCTATCGGTAGGCAACGCAAAGAGCTTCCGAATCTAGATCGCGATCGGAGAGGGCTGGTGGTCACCACCCCGCGACCGGAGAAAGGCCAAGACCTGAGAGGCTTGGGACCTTGGCGACTTGGCGCTTGGCGTTAGGACTATGTTTGCTGCCGGGAGCAGCCAGGCTTGCTTCTTCTCGCTCGTCAGACATCAACAGATACTTCTCCCCACACTTTCGGGACGGTCCGTCCCCACGTTTCTCTCTCGTGACTCTCTCTCCCCGTGCCTCTGTTGCCGGAAGCCTTGAGCTTGCCGGTTGAGCGGTCCCTTCACACCCTGAGTTCTGCTTTGGGGAACCTGCACATTGTCGGCTACGCCACAATACAAATAAACTCTAAGTACTAACATCCACCAGTAAATACCTGCATGGCCCCCAAGTCAACCACACCACCACGTCTATGTAGAGACGGCAGCAAGAAGGGACCCGGCTCCCGATCACATCACCATATTCACTGACGCCCAGGCGGCAATCCGAAGGATGGCGTCTGATGAACCAGGACCGGGACAGAAATACGCGCTGGAAGCGAGAGAGCATATTGCAGTGCTTCGGAGAGCAGCGCCAGACATCACCATCGAGGTCAGGTGGTGTCCAGCACATGAGGGTGTGGAAGGAAATGAGAAGGCTGATGAATGGGCCAAGCTCGCGGCGGACGAGCCGGACACCCCAGGGGTAGAATGGCTGGATGGGGCTTGCTCGCTGCCACTCCCCAGATCCCTCGCCAACATTGGACGGGAGATCTCAGAAAAGAAATGGACAGAGGCACGAGAGTGGGCTGGGGGCCGGACCACTACGAAGAAATACAAAATGCCAAAAGGCCAGAGGCCAGACAGCACGGTTGCTGGGAGCACCAAGAGGCTTGCCTCGAGGTTCTACCAGCTGAAGACAGGGCACTGCCGTACAGGAGAATAC